>Ga0182024_10015557_pt1 | contig 14543 bp, 14 predicted proteins | sample P32metaG_FD_120480 | JGI IMG/M metagenome (GOLD analysis project Ga0182024, IMG submission 120480) | Permafrost microbial communities from Stordalen Mire, Sweden - P3-2 metaG (Illumina Assembly) | ecosystem: Environmental > Terrestrial > Soil > Wetlands > Permafrost | place: Sweden: Stordalen... | reverse complement strand
TTTCGATCTAGCCTCGGACCTTCGTACCGAACTCAGAACCTCTTTCTATTCAATGATTTCTTTGCATCGATTGCATTCGGCTCACGACCACGACAAACCTATTGTCACGCAACCCTGCACGAGTGGCCGTTCACGAATAAAGCGGGCTAAGAGGCCATTCCGAGGACCTCGCGCACTTTGCTGGTCAGAGATATTATGCTAAAAGGCTTTTGAAGTAGCGAAATCTTAGTTCCTAATACGCCGTGACTCATAATGGCATCGTCCGTATAGCCCGACATGTAAAGCACCTTTATTCCCGGATAGGTTAGGATCATGCGCTCACCGAGCGTCCGTCCATCCATCTCTGGCATTACCACATCGGTTATTAAAAGGTGGATTGGCAGCTGGTACTGATCAGCCATTCGGATTGCATCGGCACCCCCAGCAGCTTCCAGCACAGTGTAGCCACTATCTTCCAGAAGTTCGCGCGCCAGTTCACGCAGCGCTTGCGAATCTTCAACTAGCAAGATAGTTTCCCACCCTCGCGCTATGTCATTACGTCTGTTCCCTTGTTCTAATAACCTTACGCCTTCCGTCACGCGAGGAAGGTAAATCTTAAATGTAGTCCCTAGTCCCAGCTCACTGTAAACCCAGATGGCACCTCCGCTCTGCTTCACGATTCCGTAAACAGTCGACAGACCAAGGCCAGTACCTTTGCCTTGTTCCTTGGTGGTGAAAAAAGGATCGAAGATGTGCGTCTGAGTTTCACGATCCATTCCGCAGCCCGTGTCGCTGACCGCCAACATCACATATGAGCCAGGGAGGGCTGGAGGGTGCAGGCGCACGTAGACTTCGTCTAGCTCTACGTTAGCGGTGGCAATGGTCAGCTTTCCTCCTTGTGGCATCGCGTCGCGAGCATTCACGGATAAGTTCATGATGACCTGTCCGATTTGTCCTTGATCCGATTTCACTAGACCCAGTTCTGGCTCAAGAATCGCAACCAAGTCAATATCCTCGCCGATCAAACGATTAAGCATTTTCAGAGTATCGGCCACAACCGCATTCAGGTTCAAGACCGTTGGTTCGATCACCTGCTGACGGCTGAAAGCCAAAAGCTGACGAGTCAATGCCGCCGCGCGTTGTCCCGCTTTCTTTATCTGTTCGGCCTTCGGCTTAAGTGGATCATTCTTGCCTAGTCGTTCCTCAAAAATCTCGCTGTAACCAATAATTACTCCGAGCAAATTATTGAAATCGTGAGCGATCCCGCCGGCAAGCCGTCCAACTGCTTCCATCTTTTGCGCTTGGCGGAACATGTCTTCCATCTGCTTGCTCTCAGTGATGTCCCGGGCTATAGCGGACGCCCCGACAATTTCTCCGGATACGTCCCTAATGGGAGATACGGTAAGAGAGATGCGAATCTTTTTCCCGTCCTTTCTCGCACGAACGCATTCCAAATGCTCGACTCTTTCGTTCCTCCGTATCTTTTCCAGAATCGCAGGAATCTCGTCCCGTTGCTCCGGGGCACAAAGGAAGCTGATCGGTTTTCCGATTGCCTCTTCCGCCGAGTACCCATACATTCGCTCCGCACCACCGTTCCAGCTCACAATAGTTCCCTCTGGTGTTTTCCTGATAATCGCGTCATCCGAACTCTGTACGATCTCGGCCAACCTGCGAACATTCTCCTGAGTTCGTTTTTGGTCGGTAATGTCCTGAGCTACGCCGAAGCTCCCCACCACCCGACCCTCCTCGTTAATAACTGGTCCGACGGTCAAATAGACCAACAAATCCGAGTGGTTTCGGCGAACCAGAAGACACTCGCCTGCCCATCCGCCTGGTTCATACATCTTTTTACCGAATTCCTCGAAAAACGCCGCAGAATTATTCGGGGACATAACGACTCGGAGGTGTTCCCCAACTAGCTCTTCTTTCAAGTAACCAAGGACGCACTTAAAAGCATCGTTCACAAACACGAAGGTTCCGATAGAATCTGCCATAGCGATCAACTCGGAGCTACTCTCGATGGCTTGAACCAGGCTGCGCATGTGTTCGTCGGTTCTTTTGCGATCGGTTATATCGAGGAATGTCACGACGGAGCCAATTGGCTTGCCACCCCGGACTACAGGATAAGACCAATACTCGGCTGGAAAGCTCGAGCCGTCCCTCCTCCATAGAACCTCATCATCCGCGTGGGAACCTTTGCCTTCGCGAAAGGCCATGTAAATTTGGCATTCTTCAACCGGGTATGGTGCGCCGTCGGGTCGCGTATGGTGCATGAGCCGGTGCATTTGTTTCCCAAGCAGGTCCTTGGGGCTTTCATACCCGAGGAGGCGGATCGAAGCAGAGTTACAGAAAGTACAGTTGCCCTGACCGTCAATGCCATAGATCGCCTCGGCGGTTGAATCGAGTAATAACCGCACGCGCTCCTCGCTTTCGCGAAGGGACTGGATGGCTCGCTCGCGTTCATCGCGTGTTGTTTGTTCTTGTAGAGCCCGACGAACGGCTGACGGCAATCGGACTAGGCGGTCCTTAAGGATATAGTCGGCTACTCCCTCCTTGATAAGATCGACTGCGGCTTCTTCTCCCAGTGTCCCGGTCACTAAAATGAAGGGAATATCCTTCCCGCTCAGCTTGAGCACGCGAAAAGCTTCTACGCCGCTCCAGGTTGGCATTCGGAAGTCAGACAATATCAGGTGGTAGTCGCAAGATTGGAGCTTCGAAACGAAATCTTCCTCCGTATCAACTGCGTCTGCTTGAAGCTCGAACCCCGCTTTTTTAAGCTCCTGAATGCAGAGCTCCACGTCCCGCGGATCGTCTTCGAGAATAAGAACACGTAAAGGTATCGCGACGGAATGCCCGCCCGAATTGGATGCCGTTCGTTCGTGAATAATGTTATCCATATCCATCTGCTTCGTTCGAGTCATTGTTTAGCAAATGCGCTGGGTGGCGGCGACTGATTCACCACCAACCAGTAGAGTCCTAACTGCTTTACTGTGTCCCGAAATTGGTTGAAGTCCACCGGCTTCTGAATATAGCTGTTGACACCCAACTTATAGCTGTCCACGAGGTCCCGATCCTCTTTTGAGGAGGTGAGTATGGCCACCGGGATCGCTTTGGTATGGATGTCATTTTTGATCGTCCGCAATACTTCCAATCCGTCGATTTTCGGGAGTTTCAAATCGAGGACCACGAGTTTCGGCGGGTGATCGAAAGAGCGGTGGCTGTAAGCTCCCCGGCAGAATAGGAAATCCAGAGCTTCCTCGCCATCGCGAACGACGTGAATGCTGTTACACAGGTTTTCCTTTCGGAGCGCGTGTAGAGTCAACTCCACGTCCTTCGGATTGTCTTCGACCAAGAGAATTTCGGCTTCGTCTTTCATCACACTGGTCCTCCCCTTGTTTCGTCAACAGGCGCATTCGCCCCCAAAGTAAAGTAAAATGTGGCGCCTGTGTTAAGTTCTGCCTCTGCCCAAATTCGTCCTCCGTGTTTCTGGACGATACGCTGGACGGTGGCGAGTCCCACACCGGTTCCCTCAAAATCTTCCTGACGGTGCAAGCGCTGAAAGACGCCAAATAGCTTGTCGCTGTACTTCATGCTGAAGCCTACGCCATTGTCGCGGACATAGGTCACCGTCTGGCCATCGATATTTACCTGATCTACCTCGATGACGGCGTGCGGACGTGTGCGTGTAAATTTGACGGCGTTCGACACCAAGTTGACGAAGACCTGTTTCACCAACTTGGGGTCGCACTCCACAAACGGCAAACTAGCTATCTTCCATTCAATCTCCCGATCCCTTACTTCCGGCTTGAGATCTTTCAATACTTCCTCGACCAACGAGCTCAACCCGGCCACTTGTAAGTTCAGTTCCTTGCGGGCCACGCGTGAAAGATTCAGCAGATCATCGACCATGCTACCCATATTGCTTGCACTTCCCTGGATAGAATCCAGATAATGCTTTGCGTCCTCATCCAACGAACCGCCCAGGTGTTCGACAAGGAGCCTGGAAAAGCCATCGATATGGCGGAGAGGAGCACGAAGGTCGTGGGCGACAGAATAGGCAAACGCTTCCAGCTCTTTATTGGCCGCTGCGAGCTCGGCAGTGCGCTCTGTGACCCGCCGTTCCAGATCTGCGTTTAGTTTCTTAACCTCTTCCGTTTTCTTGCGTTCCGTGATATCTCGGATCGCGCTGGAGACCAGCACGCCTTCCTCGGTCTCAAGCGGACTCAAGCTGATTTCAACTTGGAACTCTGTTCCGTCCTTGCGTAGACCAAAGAGCTCTAGACTGGCCCCCATCGGACGCACCAGAGGATCGGCGAAAAACCCAGTGCGGTGGCCGGGGTGTTTCCCTCGGAAACGTTCGGGAATTAGAACTTCGATACATTGCTCCATCAACTCCTCCCGCCTATAACCAAACAGCTTCTCGGTTTGGGCGTTCACCAGAACGATCTTACCTTTCTGGTTGACAACTACCATTGCATCCGGCGCGGCTTCTAAGAGTCCCCGAAATTTGTCTTCTGCTCGTTTGCGCTGCGTGGCATCGCGCGAGACCTTGGCAAACCCGCGTAGGTTCCCAGATTCATCTCGCAAAGCCGAAATAACAACGTTGGCCCAAAACCTCGACCCATCTTTTCGGATTCTCCAACCCTCATCTTCTAACCGACCATTCACGGCCGCGCTCTCCAGTTCCTTTGCAGGTTTCCCGGCTTCAATATCTTCGCGCGGATAAAAGCAGGAGAAGTGACGACCGAGAATGTCTTCAGCGCTGTAGCCTTTGATCCGTTCTGCGCCTGTATTCCAGCTAACGATGTGTCCCGCCGGATCCAACATGAAAATCGCATAGTCCTTGACGCCATTGACCAACAGCCGGAACTGCTCTTCGCTATTGCGCAGCTCCTCTTGAGCCCGCTTGCGCGCGGTGATGTCGCGGATGGCACTTGAAAGGAGAACTCCCTCTTCAGTTTCGAGGGGACTCAGGCTGATTTCAACCGGGATCTCGGTGCCATCCTTGCGTACACCAAAGAGCTCCAGGCCCGCCCCCATACAACGCACACGAGGATCAGCGAAAAACCCGGCACGGTGGCCTGGGTGTTCCCCTCGCAGGCGTTGCGGAATCAGAATTTCAATCGACTGATTTAGAAGTTCCTCCCGTTTATAGCCAAACAACTTCTCGGTCTGTGCGTTCACGAGGACGATTTTGCCCAGCTGGTTGACGACGACTATGGCGTCCGGTGCCGTCTCCAACAGGCCCCGAAACATAGCTTCTGCGCTTTTAGCGTTTTTCAAACTGCGGGCTTGGGAGATCCTGCCGGAGTCACCACGTGTTTTGTTTGCCCCGGGCTCGTGAATTAGTGTTCTCATTTGAACCTAGATCCCCAAAACGAAGGCGTCATGAATTCAGCACAAAGAGTTAGAGCGGGGCCGACCACAAAAAGAAGACGACGTCTTCAGCGAAGAGAAGCGTCCTAACGACAATAGATACGAACTCCTGTTGTAATCATTCTGACCCCAATTCGCGAAGGTTGTTCTAGAAAGTATTTGCAGTTGTTCACAAGTGGTATATGCCGTCGATTTTTGCCAAGGCGCTGCCTATCCTTAGTCCTTGGCACGAGAGGAGTTCGCACACAAATCAAGGCAAAGGCACGCGGAGGTGACCTGCACAACCTCGCGCAACCTCGACGCTAGTCTCTTGTAAGGACCGGTACTGATCCGCAATTGCGATGCCGCGTCAGCGAATGCACTGCACTGGTGTACCAGTGAGGGGGTCGAGTTGTCTCAACTAGCTTCGCGAACTGATGTGCAGAAAATTGGCTGACCGAAATAGTACCCTTGCCCCTCGTCGCAGCCTGCGGTTTGAAGAAATGCCAACTGCTCCTGCGTTTCCACGCCCTCAGCGATGACTGCTACTTGAGGATATAGCACCCATCGACACTGCCTGAATCCATTTTTCAGCTTGTGTGCGAAACGGACCCAAGACCTGTCAACCTGTGCCGTAACGCCTGCGTCCTCCGCTGTTCAGAAAATCTTCCCGTATACCCAACCACGGTCCGTGATTCCATACGGACACGTCCATATCCATATCCACAAACCAGCAGAGCAATAAGTCGTAATCCAATTGCTCCAGGAGCAGCCGCTCGCTTCGTACCGTGGTAGAGAATATGTAACGGCAAAACGCGCAACAATCGCTTCGGTGGAATCGACGGTCGACCAGTATCTGCATAGAGCCAGGCAACGCGCGGAGACATCTGTTTAGAATGTCATCGACCATCGTGCGCGACGGTCGCAGCGGATGTTCCCTCGGTATGCGATCTTCCAGTGACATATAACTGAACATCGCATCTTGGTTCTGATCGGTTCGTCCGGAGTTGCACTCCAACGCGATATACATCTTTCAACTTCATCGGACGATCCATAAAAATATATTGTTCACCAAGGTGCCAGAATAGGATTACTTGTCGAAGCAGGCGATGGATGTCGAAAGCTCTGGTATTCACCCTTAGAGCATGTCCGGGCTTCTGTCTCTTGCACAATAATCGACGGTGCGACACAGTATCTATGGCAACGTAGTTGCCGCCGAGGCCGTGAAACTCCTAATCATTGACGACGATCAGAATAATCTCGATTTAATGCGTGCCGCCTTGGATATGAAGGGCCTCGAGATCCATGTGGAGACCGACCCTAAGGCCGGTGTGAAGCTGATCTATAGCGTGCGCCCCCAGATCGTTCTCCTCGATTTGATAATTCCCGGTGTGCAAGGGATGGAGTTGCTACAACAGATTGTGGAGATCGATCCGGGCATCGATGTCATTCTAATGACCGGCTACTACTCAACAGAATCCGCAGTGGAGGCGATTCATAAAGGTGCCTCCGACTACTTGCCAAAGCCATTTTCAATCGAAAAGCTTCGGCAGCGAGTCCTGCAATTAGTAGAGGAGGCAAACCGAAGGCAGAGAGGCTTCAAGTTGGAGAATGATCTGGCCGAAAACTTTGAGTTGGAAGGGCTGATTGGCCGCAGCTTGCTGATGCTAGATCTTTTCTCAAAGATCCGCCGAATTTCACCACACTTTCGATCCGTGCTGATAACTGGGGCAACCGGTGTGGGGAAGGAGTTGGTTGCGAAAGCACTTCATCATCTATCTCCAGTAGGCAAAGCGCCTTTCGTGGCTCTCAATTGTTCCTCCATCTCCGAGAGCCTCGCCGAGAGTGAGTTGTTCGGCCATGTAAAAGGAGCGTTTACGGGGGCCGTACAGGACAAAGTTGGCATCTTCGAATACGCGAAAGGAGGCACAACGCTACTGGACGAAATCGGGGATATGCCGCTCGCCATCCAAGCGAAACTCCTGCGTGTATTACAAAACCAGGAGATTCAACGCGTAGGCTCCCCGGCGCTTCGTCGGGTGGACGTTCGCGTCATCGGAGCTACAAACCGGGATCTTTCAACAATGGTCAGCGAGGGTAAGTTTCGACAGGACCTTTATTTTCGGTTGTGCATGGTGGAACTGAAAGTTCCATCCCTGGCTGAACGAGCCGAAGATTTGCCGCTGCTCGAGCGACATTTCCTTAATTTGTTCGCTGCCCGCTACAAAAAGCCGTTCACGGGAATAACGCGTCGAGCGCAGATAGTACTCGCTCGTTATTCGTGGCCGGGAAACGTGCGGGAGCTTGAAAACGCCATCGGGCACGCATGCATGATGGCAGAAGCAAATGTGATTGATATCCGCGACCTGCCTAAAAGCATTCGGGATCAAAAGTCGCCAGCACATGGGGGACTCGAAACCCTGATGCCCTTGGAGCAGATTGAGCGGCTACACGCGCAAGGAGTCCTAGATCATTTCGGAGGAAACAAGGTACGCGCGGCAGAAACCCTACGCATTAGCCGTACTCAACTCTATCGTATCCTCAAGGGAAGTAAGGAAGAGCTCAAGCCTCTTGCGTCTCAGTCTTGGGCTTACGGACGGGAGCCGTAGAAGGTCTGTATCCCCTCAGTGCAGGTTGAAGTGACTTCAAAAAACCAAGTTCACATACCAATCGTCCGTTAACTTTCTGTTTGCAGCTGTCGTAGATCAATGCAGTTGGTTGATTCGAATGCAGTGCGGGGCGACACGGCAGAATTGATTTCCGCCGTCACCGATCCGAAACAACCAGTAAATGGCCTTTTCTCATTTACTTGCAGGAGCAATGGTACGAATCCAATATTTGGCCCAAGCCTTGCTTAACCGTTATATGAGATTTGCGGTACAAGCAAAGAGGAGGGCCGATGAGTAGAGAGATTGAAACCTTACCAAAAGATCAGGAACTAACGAGCGAGAAGCGTCTTTGGCAGGCCGTGATTCTACATGCAATCCAAGAGTGGACGTCAGGGCCGTTATCCCTTCGGCGCCAAGCCCAGGAATATCTGTTTGGTGATCACTCAGATTTTCCAGTCGTTTGCCAGTCGGCCGGGATGGACGTCGGGCGGTTACGAGCCGGCCTTAAGAAGCTCAAGGCTGAGGCCACACACGGTGCGTACCCGGGTCGCTGCATAACTGCACAATAATGTCGCAGGGCAATCTCGAGAATGCTGCCAAATATGTGCAGATTCGAGCTAGCTTCTCGCCCGTTTGGCTCGTGAATAGGTAATTAGACCCATCGGCTGGCCTCTTCCGCAGCCAACTCCTGACAGCCGCCATTTCATCGAGCAAAGGCTGACCCCGATGCTGATAGAGAGGCTGAACCGTTTGCAGTGACCCTTTCAAACGTCGGATGGAGATGGAGCCAGCTTTCTGGTCAACATCAGCCAGTTTTAGACGGCAGACCTCAGACGCCCGCAAGCCATGACGACAGGCCAGAAGAATCATTGCCCAGTCACGGATTGAACGCTGCTTCGCCACCTTCAACAGAGCGAGGGTCTCCACTGGCGTCAGAAAGGTCATCTGGCCGCATTTGCGGCTTGCTGGGCGCATTGTCCTGACGGCAACGGGAATCACCGTTGGACTCGTGACCGGTTGCGTCCCAAGCCTTGCTACAGCGCTGTTCACTTTAATTCCTTCCTTCTGAGTAAATACGCGTACACCATTAGATGCCCGTAGCTACCCTGCGATGCGCCTAAACCACACCTTGACGGCGGAGGTGCATGAGCACACTGTCACATCAGCATTCCCACCCAATATCCCGCAAGCAGCCCAACTGGAGTGCAAGGGCTAAACTCCATGTGCTGGGCGAGTCTCGATTTGTTTTCCATCGGCCGGCGCGAGTCGATTCTTGCGAGGATTAGCTCCCCGTTCGTGATGGCGTGCGCAAGCGCCGCTTCCAATACCGGGTTATGTTAGCCTTTACATGTCACAACTGTGATATAACGTTCCTGTTACGCAATTCCAATTCTCGAACCTGCGTGAAGGATAAACAATGCTTACATTTGGCTTATTCGACGCCTTCAACACAGTAAAACCAATTCAGGTATTTCACGCCGATTACATGGCACAAGACGGCGAGTACGTGAGAATTTTCAATAAGGGGGCTCATCGTACGCACTCCGGTGGACAAGTTGGTGCGCTAAGGCTGGATAAGGGGCAATACGTCAAACAAATCCGGAAGTAACTTTTGCAGCCCGTGCATGGGCTGGATTTCCAAGTAGCAGTCAACATGGGGATTGTAGCTGCCAATAGACATCCCGGACAGGTGGGGTATCCTCCACAGCCCTCCGCAGAAGGTTCGGGATGAAGAATCCAGCGTACGAGCAGATCCAGACAAGGAAGGCGAAAGCCAAGGGTGCGCATGCTGCAGCATGCGCAGCGAGTGAGTGGCAACGTCAGTCAGACTTGCCGGTTTTTTGGTGTCTGGCGGCCACTCTTTTACATCTGGAAGCATCGCTATGAGAAGCACGGAGTAGGTGGTCTCCGGGACTTGCCCCGGAGACCACACAATATCCGGTTTCGCATTGCACCTGAGATTGTCTCGTTAATCTTCGCATTCGGGAGGAGCGCCGTTACGGCGCCGTTCGAGTCAGTCTCTATCTTCAACCGCATTAATCGTCGCTCGCGTCAACATTCCAAACTCGTAAGAACAAACCACTCGTGTGGCCGGGTCTAACGAAGGGACTTAGTAGAGTTGGCGATTTGTATGGTGTTCCTGAGTTAAGGCGCGTACTGTGATTACACACCCAGCGGTTACAAGATAATCTGAAGAACAGTGGGATTATCTGAGAGATGAACCTTGGCCTAACCAAGGAGGCCCCATGACGAAAGTTCAACCGGCAAGTCCAACCAATGAGCGTATTCCGAGGAGAGGTGACCGGGTTGGAATGGGCCAGCGATTAGGCGTGTGTGAGGTGGTGGGCATCAATTCGCTTATGCACACGGCGAACGTCAAATCAACTGATGGGCAAGGCCGCATCACCCGAAATGTACCTTGGACATCGCTAGGCGAAATTCACGCTACGCACACGCCGACCAAGGAAGTCGTGGTTCGCATCAATATGGCAAGCGAGCGAATCCTAGTCTGGCAGAGTTTCCGTGAGAAGGGATTTAGGTGCACGGAGTGTGCCTGGGATTCTTTTGACACAAATGACCGCCGCACGGCAGAGCGAGAGTTTGACAACCATACCTGCGCTAAATATCCGATAAGCGCCCAGATCAAGATCATATAACCCGAAGACAAACGCTCCGCTCATAGTGTCCGTTGCAGGTGCTAACGCAGGGCGTAAGTTGCTGCCCGCTTCATTTCAATTCCTTCTTTCTCGCCACCAGATAGCCGTCAATCGCCCTGCGAACCAACTCCGCAACCGGCGCTCCCGTCCGGTTTGACAACCTCTCCAGTAGCTTTTTCTGCTAGCTTGTCAGGTAAATGTTGGTTCTCAGTTTTGGCATGGCCACCAGTACACACCGTTGGATGTATATAGGGCGCTTCCGATTCACCGAAACCATTCCTTGACACCCTGGCGGGCAGCGGGTCGGGAACGGGGACAATTTCTCCGTCCTGCGTCACGGTGACGTAACGCCGTTTGCTTCTTTCACAGATGAAACAAGCCGGTACCGCGGTCGCGGGGGGCGGCCCAATCCGGCATGGGTGCGTCATAACGTTTCGCGAGCCGACGTACAAGAACATTCACATATTCAAACACCGCGTCGCTATATAACCCATATTTCTCATGATTCACGAGGAGGCGATCACCTACTTTGACGTTTAGCCAAGGGCATGCCTTCAGCTACAAGCCCAGTGATGACTCCTATGCTATCAGGCCGATAATAAATCTAAGGGAGGGGCAGAACGAGCTTCGTGACCCATCGGGTTTTGATTTCAAAGCGACGAGCTTTTTCCTCATCCATCATCTTTGTAAGGGCCACTATCCCCCTCTGGCTCAAATAGGAAAATTGGCCGTCCAGTGAAATGATCCAAAACTCGGAACGCTCGGAGGGCTCGGTATTTCAAGGTTGTAAGAGACCACTTTCACGAGAACGGAAGTGGATTCTTTCACTGATACCCAGCCTCTTCCCAATCGCCGACCAGGATAGCCCTTCTGAGCGCAGGCGAGCAATCTGGGCCACGTTAACGGCAACGGTAGGCCTCCCTAGTCGCTGGCCTCTGGCCTTTGCTGCAGCCAATCCTGATACGACCTGACCGCGTACCAGTTCATGCTCGAACTCTGCCACGCTAGCGAAAATTCCAAATACCAGCCCGCCGTTGGCTGTGGTTGTGTCCACTCCTTCGTGGATGCTGATGAAATCCACTCCCAATGTACGGAACTCCTCCAGAGCATTGACCAACTGGCGCAGGCTGCGGGCAAAGCGGTCATACCGATATACCACCACCGCGTCCACCAATCGCTTCCGGCAAAGTGATAAAAGCTTGTCCAGACCTGGCCGATGCTCTTTCGCCCCGCTGATACCAGCATCCACGAATTCACCAGCGACTTTCCAACCGCGCCTCTCACAGTAGGTACGCAGTTCGGCCAATTGTATCTCTGGATGCTGGCCGTTATTCGTGCTGACCCGAGCGTAAATTGCTGCCCGCTTCATTTCAACTCCTTCTTCCTCAAAACTAAATAGCCGTCAATTGCCCTGCGAACCAATTCCGCAACAGGTGCCCCCGTCCGGTCTGACAACCTTTCCAGCAGCTTTTTCTGCTCGCTGGTCACATAAATGTTGGTTCTGAGTCTTGACATCCGTTTAGTATACATCATTAGATGCCTATATATGCCGTACGATGCACATATCCTTTGTACGTGTCGCGGACGGGATCGATCTTGCTGAGCCCGCCAAAGTGGTTTGCACCCCTTAAAAAAACACGGTTTTGTAATGTCATAGGCGGTATACTTCCTGGTTTCAAGTTGATGGGAGCCCATGCCAATCCTTTCCGGCAAACGTCTAGGGCCCTACGAAATCCTCTCTGCCATCGGTGTGGGCGGAATGGGCGAAGTTTACCGCGCTAAAGATACTCGCCTGGACCGCATCGTCGCCATCAAGGTTTTGCCTGCGCATCTTGCGGATAGTTCTGAATTGAGAGACCGGTTCGAGCGCGAAGTACGGACGATTGCCAGCCTGAATCATCCGCAAACCTCCACCTCTACGGAGTTAAAGACAAGACGTGAAAATGACTCCTGAACGGTGGGAGAAAGTTGGCAGGCTGTTTCATTCCGCTCTGGAGCGCGAGGGTGACAATCGCGCTGCGTATCTACAACAAGCCTGCGCGGGAGACGATGCTCTGCGGCAAGAAGTAGAATCATTACTCGCGCAGGGAAAAACAGCCGACGGATTGTTGGACGACTCAGCGCTCGGAAAGATGGCCGCGGAAATAGTTGGCAAACAGGATGGCCGATCGCTTCTGGGAACGAATCTTGGCTCCTACCAGATTCTTTCCCTGCTCGGTGTAGGAGGCATGGGAGAAGTGTACTTGGCGCACGACAGCAAACTAAGACGCGACGTAGCCATCAAGGTCCTCCCCGCAGCCTTTGCAAACGATCCCGATCGTCTGACGCGTTTTCAGCGCGAAGCGCGAATGCTGGCTTCGCTAAACCACACGAACATCGCCACGATTTATGGGCTGGAACAATCGGATGGCGCGAATTATCTGGTGATGGAAGTGGTTCCTGGCCAGACACTGGCCGAGCGAGTTAAGCAAGATGGGGCGATTCCCATCGAAGAAGCGTTGGCCATTGCGAAGCAGATTGCTGAAGCACTGGAAGCCGCTCACGAGAAAGGAATCATTCACCGCGACCTGAAACCTGCCAATGTGAAGGTGACGCCAGAGGGCAAGGTCAAGGTTCTCGACTTCGGTTTGGCGAAGGCCTTCGCTGGTGACGTTGCAAACGACGATCCTTCCAATTCACCGACGCTGAGTATGGCCGCGACGATGCATGGCGTGATCCTGGGCACCGCCGCCTACATGTCGCCAGAGCAGGCGCGTGGCACGGCCGTAGACAAGCGGACCGACATTTGGGCGTTCGGCTGTGTCCTGTATGAACTACTGACCGGGAAGCCAGCATTTCACGGCGACGACGTGACGGACATTCTGGGTGCCGTGTTGAGAATGGAACCTAACTGGAACCGTTTACCAGCTGCCGTACCGCAGAAGACTCGAGATCTGTTGCGGCGATGCTTGCAAAAGGACAGGCGTCAGCGTTTCCACGATGCCGGCGACGTGCGGATCGAGATTGACGATGCGATTGCGGCACCGAAAGATTCCGGTGCCACGCAGGCTGCTCCAGCTTCCACGAGCAAGTTGCTCGCGGCAGCGGCCGGAGCACTGGCAATCGTAGCGGTCGTGGCGCTGTGGGTGGCTTGGCGGGCGACGCGGCCCATAGAGCAAACACTACGACCACTGGTGCGTCTGGACGTTGACCTCGGACCCGACGTTTCGCTTGGTTCAATAGCTGGGGCCGACGAGATCATTTCGCCTGACGGCACGCGAATAGTTTACGTGTCGCAAGGACGGCTCTTTACCCGGCGGCTGGATCAGCCCAACACCACTGAGCTTGCAGGCACACAGGGAGCATATGCTCCCTTTTTCTCGCCCGACGGACAGTGGGTCGCTTTCTTCACTACAGTAAAGCTGCAAAAGATTTCGGTGGAGGGTGGCCCGGCAATCACCCTGCGCAACGCGTCCGGTGGTGTAGGCGGCAGTTGGGGCGAGGATGGCAACATCATCGCTGCGCTCAACAACACTGGCGGCTTGTCGCGGATTCCTTCCGGCGGAGGTCCGCCAACGCCGGTGACCGACTTACAGAGCGGAGAGATCACCCATCACTGGCCGCAGATTTTGCCGGGAGGCAAGGCCGTGTTGTTCACGGCTAGCGCAACGACGACGGCCTTCGACACAGCCAACATCGAAGTGATGTCTTTGGCGGATCACCGCAGGAAAACCCTCGTGCGAGGCGGTACATTTGGTCGCTACTTACCCGGCGGCGACCTCGTTTACGTGAACCGAGGAACACTGTTTGCTGTACCGTTCGACGTGGAACGGCTGGAAGTTCACGGGACGCCTGTTCCGGTGCTCGACCAAGTCGGCTACAGCGCCGTAGACGGTTCGGCACAGCTCGATTTCTCCCAAGCCGGAACGCTGATTTACCGCAGCGGCGGAGCGGGAGGCGGACT
>Ga0182024_10015556_pt1 | contig 14543 bp, 12 predicted proteins | sample P32metaG_FD_120480 | JGI IMG/M metagenome (GOLD analysis project Ga0182024, IMG submission 120480) | Permafrost microbial communities from Stordalen Mire, Sweden - P3-2 metaG (Illumina Assembly) | ecosystem: Environmental > Terrestrial > Soil > Wetlands > Permafrost | place: Sweden: Stordalen... | reverse complement strand
TGCACGCTCTGTGCGGAACTGGCCAGCACGCGCACGCAAACCGTCTTTGGCGTGGGCAATCCCAACGCCCGACTTTGCTTTTTTGGCGAGGCCCCCGGCGCCGACGAAGATCGGCTCGGCGAGCCTTTTGTCGGTCGGGCCGGCCAACTGCTCGACAAGATCATCGAAGCCTGCCACCTGCGCCGCGAAGACGTCTACATTTGCAACGTGCTGCGCTGTCGTCCCCCCGGCAACCGCACTCCGGCGCCCGACGAAGTGACGAACTGCCGCCAACATTTCCAGCGGCAACTGGCGATCATCCGGCCTGAGTTTGTCTGCTGCCTGGGGACCGTGGCTGCCCAGGCATTGCTCGAATCGAGCGAAACGATTGGCCGGCTGCGCAAAAAGTTCTTCGAGCGCGATGGCATGCGAATCCTCTGCACCTATCATCCCGCCTACCTGCTGCGCAATCCGGCCGCCAAACGCGACGTGTGGGACGACATGAAGCTGCTCATGGCCGAGATGGGCGTAACGCTGTAACTGCCTATCCGAAAACCGCCGGGGACTGTCCCAATTTTGCGACAGAGACCATGCCAAAGCTCAGATCGCCGCAAAATGGGACTGTCCCCCTCTCCCAGGCGGTCTTCGGATAGGCTCGAATTTGACGAAGGTGCTTCATGTCCGACGACAAAGGACATCCCCCTTTCTGAGGCGGTTCTCGGATAGGCTCTGAATTGGAGAAGTTGCGCGATGTCCGACGACCAAAAACTTTCCGAACTCACCCGCACTCGGGCGGCCATCCGTGGCGGCATGGCCGAAGGCTTGCACACTGGCTGCCAGCTTTTCGCCTCGATCGCCGGCCAGCCGGTGGCCGATCTGGCGATGGGCGACGCCCGCGAGGCAACGATCGGACAGCCGGCGGTCGCCATGACCGCCGACACGATCGTCCTCTGGCTTTCGTCGACCAAGCCGGTCGTGGCCGCCGTGATCCTGCAATTGGTCGAGGCGGGCCGCCTGGAACTCGATCGACCGGTCGCCGATTCGATTCCCGCCTTTGCGGCCGGCGGCAAGGAATCGATCACCCTGCGTCACCTGCTCACCCACACTGGCGGCTTTCGCTACGTCGACGTCGGCTGGCCCGAGACCGGCTGGGACGAAATCATCGCCCGCATCTGCCGCGCCAAAGTCGAACGCGACTGGGTCGTCGGCCAGACAGCCGGCTATCATCCCTTCACCAGTTGGTACATCCTGGGCGAGCTGGTTCGCATTGCCGCCCAGCAGCCGCTGCCGACCTATGTTCGCCAGCACGTTCTGGAACCGCTCGGCATGCTCGACTGTTGGATCGGCATGCCGCGCGAGCAGTGGCGGGCGTATGGCAATCGCGTGGCCAAGCTGATCGATACCGAGCGCCCGCAGCACGCCCCCTTTCGCTATGCCAACGAACAAGGGGCGACCGACTGCATTCCGGGCGGCAACGGAGTTGGCCCGCTCAGCGAGCTGGTCCGGTTTTACGAAATGCTGTTGGGCGGCGGCCAACGCGACGGCGTGCGGGTTCTTTCGGCCGAATCGGTGCGGATGATGACCAGCCGCCAGCGCGAAGGAAAGTTCGATCTCACGTTCAAGCGCGTGATCGATTGGGGCCTGGGCCTGATCATCGACTCCAAGCGTTACGGCATCGAGAACGTTCCCTACGGCTACGGTCGTCACGCCTCGGACAACACTTTTGGCCACGGCGGCAGCCAATCGTCGGTCGGCTTTGCCGATCCCGATCGGCAATTGGCGGTCGGCTGCTACTTCAACGGCATGCCCGGCGAAGCGGCCCATCAAAAGCGTCTGCGTGCCGTGCTCGACGCGCTGTACGAAGATTTGGCGTTGGTTTGAGGGCTAAATCGCCGGCCGGCCCACGTCTTCGGCAGTCGGCCCCGCGCCTGTCTTAGCGAGCCCAGTTGTTTCGCACCGGACCGTTCTGCGATAATAAAGTCGCTTTCTCCGTCGAACGCACATTTCCGCATCAGGCCGTGCCATGTTCGATCCCGTCAACCGCCGAGAATTTTTCGAGCAGACTGCTGTGGCCGCGGTCGGCGCAGGCTTGGCATGTTGCTTGACACTGCCGGGCGAATCGGTCCCCGCGGCCGAGGCGGTGTCGGCCGGCGCCCCACTGGCCCCAGGCCAAGCGGCGCCAATGGGCCTGATGTCGCGGATCGATCCGATCCTCCGGCCAACGAGGCCGTCGCTTTCTGCGGCGGAGAATGCGCTGCCGTTGCTCAAACAGGCGGCAAAACTTCTCACCCAATTCCCCGGGGGCGAGTTCGATCTCGCCGATTGTTTCGATACCGAGAATCCCGACGCCGAGCGCGACCGCCGGATTGCGGGCTGGATCGATCGGCACGAGCACGTCATTCCGCTGGTCGAGCAAGCGGTTGCTCGTGGCAAGCTCGAATTTCCAAATACCACTTGGACTGCTGATCGCATCGTCGACTGGTGGCCGCTTCATGGGCTCGCCTGCTTCTTGCGGCTGCGGGCACAGCGGCTCGCATCCGAGGACAAGCTGGCCGAAGCGGCCCATGCCAGCCGGACCATGTCGGAGGCGTTTCGTCTGCTCGAAGTCGGGGACGGGGGGACTGTCGACTATCTGAATGCGATCGCCTGGGAAGCAAACTCATGGGCGTTGGCCAGGCAGTTAGCGGCGCACCCCAAGGCCGACGGCAATTTCGTGCGGTCCTTGTTGGTTGGCCTGCCGGTTCGCGATGATCCGCTCGACGGTTTGCGGCGCACGGCTCGAGCTGAATGCTGCAGCTTTCTGCTGCCGGTCGCGGCAAAAACCGAGGGTGCCGATCTCGCCGAAACGGTCGAAATCATGCTGGGTTGGAACCGGCGCGTGGGAGAGTTTAGTCCTCGCAAGGATTATGAACTGCAGCGCAAAAAGCTGCTTCAGCTTTTCGAGTGCCATCCCAAGCCCTACGATCTGGCCGACACGGTAGAACGCGCGAGCGCGCAATCGGCCGCGATCATTCGCGCCTTGGATCTTCCCTGGCAGGCGTTCAACGCGCTTCCCCTGTCAGGTCCGCCCAAGGAGCTGGCGGCCTGGCCCGACAAGCTGAGCATGTCTCTCGACTGCGGCGCAGTCGGTGCTGGCGACATTACCGACGCCCAGATTCGGGCCGCGCGCAAGGAACTGCTGCCGGTCGAGAATCCACTCGGTAAAAAATTTGTCGACGAATATACCGGTGCTTCGCGGTGGCTACGCGAAATGGCCGAGAAAAACCAGGCCCAATTCGAGGCCACGCGTCTGTTCCTGGCAATCCGCATTTTTGCGCTGGAACAGGGAAAATTGCCGGCCAATTTGGACGCGCTCGTCGACGCCAGAATCCTGGACGCCGTGCCGCTCGATCCGTTCTCCGGCAGACCCTTTCATTACTCGCCCACGAAGCAAGTACTGTGGAGCGTTTGCCCCAACGGGCAATTTTCGCCGGTCGCATCGAGAGAGGCCTACGCTTTCGATGATTACCTGTGGCGACTCAATGCTTGCCTGCCATAGCCTACTCGCGGCCAAACAAGGCGGTTAGAATCTCGGTTCCCGCTATGCCGCGCGCCCCCCTTTCGGGCCGTCGACGGTGTGAATCGAGCGAGTTTCCAAGCATGCCTGCAGATCAAATTGCCGGCACTTCGGCCGACGATGCCAAAGGAAATGCCATGATGGCCGGGACAGTCAGCACACCAAAACAGCGGCCGACATTTCTGTTAGAAGTGTGCCTGATCCTCACGAATGACCGCGACGAGGTTTTGCTCTTGAAAAGAGCGAAAACTGGTTACATGGATGGCTACTTTCACGTTCCGGCCGGCCATGTGGAAGAGGGCGAATCGATACTAGCGGCCGCCAGCCGCGAGTTGCTCGAAGAAACGGGCGTCGGATGCCTCGCCGAAGAATTGAAGCTGGCAGGCGTGCTTCAGCGAGATACCGATCCCCCCAGGCTCGCATTTTTCTTCGTTGCCGAGCGCTGGCGGGGCGAGCCCTATAATCGCGAACCGGATAAGTGTGCTGCACTCGTGTGGGCGAACGTCGAAGCGATGCGAGGCGAGATCGTCGAGTATGTCTATCAGGGAATCGCCGGTTGGCAAAGCGGCCGACTGCTCGCCTGTTCCAAGTGATTGAGATTTGCATTCGTGAACCATCCAACGTAAGAGACCAATTCATGATCCGGTGTTCCTATGATCGAGCTTGCCCGTGGACTTTTTTGGCGACAATCTTCATCCTCGCGCTGGCTCTGTCCACCTCGTCGACCGCCCTGGCCCAAAAAGGTGACGCCCCGTCGCCGCCCGTTGCCCAGCGCGACGATTACGACCAACTGCGCGTTGGCGATACGATGGCGGGCCGAATCGTCGTGCCGACGAATCAGGTCCTCACGCCGCTGGGACGCCAGGTCGGCTTTGCCGGCCGGCCGACCGACGTCGCGCTCAGTCCCGACGGCCGCTGGCTAGGCGTTTTGAGCAACAACGCGGTGACGACCATCGACACCGAATCGGGCAAGATCGTCAGCCAATCCCCGTTCAAAGGAAGCTACGCCGGCATCGTCTTCGCCGCCGACGGCAAAAAACTTCTCGCCTCGAACATGACCGGCGCGATCGGCGTCTTCGGCGTCTCCGACGCCGGCTCGCTCACCGCCCTGCCTCCCATCGAGCCGACGCCGGCGGCCAATGCGCCGATCAAGACGGCACTGCCGGTCGGCCTGGCTCTCGATCCATCCGGCACAGCGCTCTGGGCGGTCCTCAATCTCAAGAACGCACTCGCCAAAATCGATCTCGCCACGCGCGAAGTGGTGCAAGAGATCGCCGTCGGCAACGCTCCCTATGGCGTCGTGCTTGTCGAATCGAAGGGGGTCGGATCAAAAGCCTATGTCAGCAACTGGGCCGGCCGCACGCCGCAGCCCGGCGATCGGACGGGCCCCTCGGGCCGCGCCCAGGCCGTCCGGGTCGACGAGCGAAACATCGCCGACGACGGAACGGTGTCGGTCGTCGATCTGGCAAAAGGCCAGGAGTTGAAGCAGATCCCGGTCGGCTTGCATCCGGCCGGCATCGTGGCCACGCCCGACGGCCGGCTGGTTTGCGTGGCCAACGCCAATAGCGACACCGTTTCGGTCATCGACACCGCCCGCGACGAAGTGGTCGAAACGATTCCGACACGGCCGGCCAAAAACCTGCTGTTCGGCAGTGCGCCCAATGCCCTGGCGATCAGCCCCGACGGAAAGCTGCTCTACGTCTCGAACGGGGCCAACAACGCGGTGCTGGTCGTCGGCCTGTCGCCGCCGAAAAGCCGCCTGTTGGGCTCGATTCCGACCGCCTGGTATCCGGCCGGGCTGGCGCTCGATGCCCCACGCGGCCGTTTATACGTCGCCAACGTCAAAGGAACCGGTTCTCGCAACACTGCGTGGGAAGGCAAGCGGACGGAAAAGGGCAAAGTCGTCTTCGGCTACAACTCGCACGACCACTCGGGCAGCGTCTCGCTTATCGACTTGCCGGCCGAAGCCGATTTGCCGGCCCTCACGCAAAAAGTTTTGGAAAACAACCGTTTGACCGAGGCGGTCTCGGCCCTCGCTCCGCCGCGAGCCGATGCCGCGCCCCGGCCGGTGCCACTTCGGCATGGCGAGCCGTCGACTTTCAAACACGTTCTCTACATCATCAAGGAGAATCGGACCTACGACCAGGTGTTTGGCGACATCGACCGTGGCGAAGGCGATGCCGACCTGTGCATTTTTGGCCGCGAGGTGACCCCGAACCACCACAAACTGGTCGAAGAGTTTGCGCTGCTCGACAATTTTTATTGCAGCGGCGTGCTCAGTGCCGACGGCCATCAATGGACCGACGAAGCCTTCGTCGCCGACTATATCGAAAAGGGCTTTGGCCAGTTTCTGCGCAGCTATCCGTTCGACGGCGGCGATGCGCTGGCCTACGCCAGCAGCGGCTTCCTGTGGGACAACGCCCTGGCCCGTCACAAAACCCTCCGCATCTACGGCGAGTTCGTGACGGCCAACATCCGCTGGAAGGCCGCCGGACATCCCGCTGGGCCAAACTTTCTCGATTGCTATCGCGACTTCACCGACGCCACCGGCTTGATCGACGTCCACGCGACGGCCACCATCAAGACCCTCGAGCCGTATCTTTGCCCCACCGCGATCGGTTTTCCCAGCATCGTGCCCGACATCCACCGGGCCGAGCAGTTCATCAGCGAGCTGAAAGAATTCGAGCGGAAGGGGGAGCTTCCCAACCTGATGGTGATGCTCCTGCCGAACGACCATACCGCTGGCACGACGCCCGGCTATCCGACGCCGGCCGCCGCGGTGGCCGACAACGACCTGGCGCTGGGCCGCATCGTCGAAGCCGTCAGCCACAGTCGATTCTGGAGCGATACCTGCATCTTCGTCGTCCAGGACGATCCGCAAAACGGTTTCGATCACATCGATGGGCATCGCACCGTTGCGATGGCCATCAGTCCGTTCACGCGGCGGGGCTCGCTGGTCAGCACGAATTACAATCAGACGAGCATGGTCCGCACGATCGAGCTCGTCTTGGGCCTGCCGCCGATGAATCAGTTCGATGCCTCGGCCACGCCAATGTTCGACTGTTTTTCCGACACGGCCGACCTGGCCCCCTACTCGGCCGTGCCCAACATTATTCCGCTCGACCAGTTGAATCCGCCCGTCGCGGCAATCCGCGATCCGGCGCAGCTCCACTGGGCCAAAGTGTCGCAAGAAATGCCGCTCGACGAGGTCGACGCCGCCGATGAAGACACGCTCAATCGGATTCTCTGGCATGCCATGCGTGGCCGCGATGACACCTATCCCGCCTGGGCCGTGCTGGCCGACGGCGATCACGATAGCAAGGACGACGATTAGTGGGCCAACAATCTTTGTCGCCGCCAGCAAAATGGGGTCAGCAAAATGGGACTGTCCCCCTCCAAGAACCCGTCTCAAACGGCCAGTGACCGTCCAAGGGGACTGTCCCAATTTTGCGTCGCCCCGCCTCAGACGCCATTCCGCGCCTGCCCGCCGCTCTACCCGCTTTGATCCTCGTCGGCTGCTTTTACAACCTTGCGAGGGGCGCGACATTCCGAATCCCCCCGCGTTGTTATCGCCACCCGGCCGATTCAGCCGATCGCCGTTCGATGGTCGGATCGCCGCCATAATCGGCAGACGCGGCGTGAGTGCTAGAGCCCGCTCCGACATTGGGGGGGACGCGCGTCAATCCGATGCGCTATCGTACTGTGGATCGTCCATGTCCAAGGTGGTGATGTAAGCCTGCCGGCGGCATTTTCCGCCTGTTCAGAAGGACGCAACCTATATTTTTCAGTCAGGTCGAAGTCGATCAATCGGAATGATTGCTATCGACCTGAGCCACTACGCCGGGCCACGCCACGACGCGCCACGGAATCAACCGATCGCCCGACTCCACCGATTGCCGCATGCACGACTTTTCCGACCGGAATCCAGCGACGACCGCCACGCAGACCGCGACCGAAGCCGCGCTTATCTCTGCATCGGCGCGCGTCGTTGCCTCTTCGATGATTTCTGCCGGGCAGCGATCCAGCGGACCGATCGCGATCGCGGGACGCGTCCTGCTGGCCGAAGACGGCATCGACAGCCGGCAGATTATCTCGCTTCATCTGCGCAAGGCCGGGGCCGAAGTCGTGATCGCCGAAAATGGGCGAATCGCCGTCGACCTGGCCAACTCTCGGCCGCTCGATCTGATCCTGATGGACATCGAGATGCCCGAACTCGATGGCTACGCCGCCACGCGCCAGCTTCGCGCCGGCGGCTGCACGCTGCCGATCGTGGCCCTCACCGCTCATTCCGACGCCGACGACTCGGACAAATGCTTCGCCGCCGGCTGCACCGGTTATCTCACCAAGCCGATCGATCAGAGCACGCTGTTGGTCTCGGTCGCGGACTATCTGGCCGCCGGACTGCCGGGCAAGGCCCTCCCTCCGTGTGCCGCGGTCACAGCGCAGTCTTCGCCGTCGGGCCAAACGCTCAAGAGTTCTTTCGCCAGCGACCACGAGATGCAGGCGCCAATCGCGGAATTCGTCGCCCTGTTGCCCTACCGGGTGGCGATCATGGGACGCCTGCTCCGCGAACGCAACCTGCCCGAATTGCGGCGCGTCGTCCATCAAATCAAAGGAGCCGGAGGCGGATACGGCTTCGATGCGATTACCGAATTCGCCGCCAGGGCGGATCAATCGCTGAAACAAGACAATCCGCCAGAAACCGTCGCGGGCGAAGTCGATTTGCTGATCGCGCTGATCCGCTCGGTCGAAGGCTATCAACCATCACGAGAGCGATTCCATGGCTGACAAGATTCTCATTATCGACGATTCTCCCGAGATCCATACGCTGGTCAAAGTCAGGCTCGGCCAGGAGGACGTTGTCATCCAGTCGGCGCACGACGGCGTGACGGGCCTGGCGACTGCCCGCGATTGGCAACCCGACCTGATCCTGCTCGACATCGACATGCCCGGCCGCGACGGCTTCGCCGTCTGCGCCGACCTCAAAGCCGACGTCGCCACGATGGACGTGCCCGTCGTCTTCCTCACCGCCTTTACGTCGTTCGAGGACAAGATTCGCGGTCTCGACCTGGGCGCGACCGATTACATCACCAAACCGTTCGACGCCGCCGAGCTGCGCGCTCGCGTGCGTGCCTCGCTGCGCACCCGGCGGCTGGTCGGATTGCTGGCCAAAAAAGCCATGATCGACGGCCTGACCGGACTGTGGAACCGGACCTACCTCGACTTGCACCTGAGTCGAGAGCTTTCCGCAGCGCGGCGGTCGGGCAATCCGCTGTCGTGTGTCATGGCCGACGTCGACCATTTCAAATCGCTCAACGACACGTGCGGCCATGGATTCGGAGACGAGGTGCTGCGGATCATCGCCAGCATCTTCACCACCTGCTGTCGAGCCGAAGACATCGTTTGCCGCTATGGGGGCGAAGAGTTTACGGTCCTGCTGCCGAACACTTCGGCCCAACGTGCCGCGCTGCTCGCCGAACGACTCCGCCTGGCGATCCAGTCGCAGTCGTTCCCGCGCAACGGTGAATCGGTAAAGATCACGTGCAGTTTCGGCGTGGCCGAGTTGCAGGGCCCGGTGCCGCCGACGCTGGTCGAGCTGGCCGACGAGGCCCTCTACCGGGCGAAGCACTCGGGGCGCAATCGCGTGGAAATCCGCGACGACTCGCTCTGCCCCACCGCCTAGCGCTTTTGTCCCGGTTTCAACGGCACCATCTTCTTTTTCTTCACGCTGGTGTCGGCCTGCATCGCCAGGTAGACCGTTTTTCCGGTCCCCCAGATCTGCGGGTTGGGCGTTTTCTTCTTGCCGGTATCGTCTTTCAGCAAGGCCTCGGCCCAACCGTTTCCTTTGCTGATCTTGCCGCTCGGTTTGACTCTATCGGGCATGAACCAGTCGTCCGGCCCGGACGGTGTAAACACCGCCCAGTTACTCCAGGTCGACAAAAAGTGGCCGGTGGGGAAGAGAATCTTGATGCAAAATCCACCCTTTTTGTCGGACGAGCCCTCGCACTTAACGGCGACGATGTCACCGTTGGCGATGGAAATGTGGCGGCTGAAAACTCGTTGGCCGTGTCCACTCAGGGTGTGCTCGCCGTTGATGTAGAGTTCGAACGATTCCTCGCAGGCGACAAACAGCTCGGCCGACATCGGGGTGCGCGAGAGTTGCTTCTTCCCTTTTTTGGCCGCCTTTCGCTCTCGGGCAGCCGGCGGAATCTTCTGCGGCACCAGTTCGAGCTCGGCCCAACCCGCCTCGCCCTTCGGCAGCAGCCAATAGCCCATTTCGGCGTTGGCCGAGTAATAGTTTCCATCGATCAAAGCGTCGCCGCTCTCCAAACCTCCCGGGCTGGCACTCGTTTTTACCTTGCCGCCAAAGCCCAGGTTCGTGCCGGTCTTATCCAGCACTTCGACCTCGGACAGCCCGCCCCCCTTTTCATTCCAGGCGGTGATTTCGACCCGCAGCGCGTCGGCTTGCACATTTTTGACCGGCACCACGACATTGGCCGACTTGTTCGGCTCCCAGGGGACCTCGACATCGCTCCGCTCCCAGACGGTTTTTCCGGCGAGCAGCAGCGTCAGATTGCACACCTTGGCCCCGTTGTCGTGCTGCTTGCCGTTGTGCTCGTTCCAAAGGACGATCTCCTTGACCCTTTCGAGCCGGTAATCCGGGTCCATGTTTTCCGCCGATTCATCGTCATCGTCCGACTCGTCCATGTCACGCGACGCGGTCGCCGGCTTGCTATCGGCCGCGACCAAAGTTGTCGGCTGCCCGGAACCATACAGCAGAAGCGACAGGCCGATGCCGGCAATGCTCACGCAGCGCCAGTCCGAAAGCCAACCGAGTGGGCCGGCGGAGATAGAGGTTCCGCTCGGTGTCGGCGATACAGCAGGCGGGGTTTTCTCAATCAGGGGCATGGTTTTCCTCTCGCACTTCGCGGGTACTGGGTCTGAACTAGCCTTGCTCGGCGATCGGCCGATACGCAAGACCGGTATGCGCGACGGCACAGGCCGCATATCCTCGGCCGTCGAAAAAATATTCGGCGTGGCGCTGGGCGTCGATCGTGCGGCAATTCACCGAGGCATAGTGGAATTGCAACGCCCGGCGCCGGCTGGGCGATCGATTGGGCGGGGTCGCGTGATGCAACAGCCCGCTGAACAGCAGCGCCCCGCCCGGCCCCAGCGGAACCATCACGTCGCGCTCCACCTCGACCACTTCGTCGGGCAATTGGCAATCGCGGTCGTGATAGTGTGGACGCGGTCCTTCGCGGTGGCTCCCCGGAATCACGTGCATGCAGCCGTTCTCAGCCGTCGCGGCATCCAAGGCGATCCACGTCCCCAGCACCAGCTCGATCGGCTCCATGACAAAATAGGCCGTGTCCTGGTGCCAAGGTTTTTCACGCCCCACGTGCGCCGGCTTGAGTAGCGCCATATCCTGAATCATCCGCGTCTCGGTCCCCACGATGCGCTCGACCAGCCGCACCAAAGCCGGCTGATAGGCCAGCCGTTTCAGTCGCGGTTCGAAGTCGACAAAGTAGTGCAGCTTGCGAACGTAGGCTTCGCGCTCCTCCGGCGGAATCTCCGCCCCCTCGACCACGTCTTCCAGAAAGACGTCTCGGTAGGCCGGGTTGCCGCCGGCGATCAAAAAGCTGATCGCCTGTTTGGCCTCTTCGACTTCGGCCGGCGAAAAAACTCCTTCGACCGCCAAAAAACCGTCGCGATGAAATTGCTCGAGGTGTTCCGGGCCAACGCTGTCGACATGGGGGACCGGCGTGTGGCATTCGGTATAGCGGAACAGTCGCCGCGCGATTTCGTCGGCCCCCAATGCGGAAAGACTCATGTGGATCGAACGATGCCTCACGTTGGAATCGCCAGAGCCCGCTGGCGGGCAACCCGACGACGATTAAACCCGCGTCCGACCAAAAGGTTCTGGCCAGCCGGGCTGGAGTGCGGAATCCAACCATTTTAGCAAGTCGCGGAGCCGATCGGCTACAGGCCGCCAAAGGCTATAGGCCAGAGGTTAAAGGCCGGAGGTCAAAGGCGACTGGACAGATCGTGCAGAATTGCGCTAGATAATGGCTCCCGATAGGGATCCGAGAGCATCGTTCCTCCGCCTTGGGACGGCGATTCAACAGACGAGGCCAGAGGGACCTGAGAGCAACGCGTTGCTCGATCCCTCTGGCCTGCAGCCTGTAGTCTCCGGCCTGTGACCGACTCCGCTACTTATCGCTCGGGGCCGGGCCCGCGTTCGGCTGTAGGCTCGTGCCCGGCAGCGGATTGTCATTGGGCGCCGTCGTGACCTGCGGTGCCGTATTGAAATTCGGTGCCGTATTGACGTTCGGTGCCGCGTTGGCATTCGCCGGATTGTTGTCGTTCATCGGTCCGCGATAGCCCGACGAATAGCGGCGAGCCCCGTCCGGAGCGGCCTGGTTCGCGGTGTAAGGGCGATTGACGGCCCGGTAGGGCATCCAGCGACCCCCCTGGTAGTACGACCAGGTGTTGTTCGGATGGTAGTACCACCAGCGGTTGTTGTAATTGCGCATCCGCCAATTGTTGTTTTCGGCACGGTTCATCTGTCGATCCTCGCGACGCTCGATGCGGTTTTCCTGCCGGTCATCCTGCCGGATAGCCGCATTGTCGCGGATCGCGGCGGCAGTGCCCGGAGGAACGGCCACATTTGTTCCCCCCGGGCCTGCCTGCACATTCGCTGGACCCGCCTGAACATCCACGCCGCCGTTGGCCGGTGGAGTGGTGACGGTGACTTGCGCGGCACCGAGCATTCCAGCCGGCAGCAGGCCGACGAGAAGTGCGAATGCCGCTTGATGGATGGTGCGTTTCATGATCGAGATTCCCTGGACAGTAGTAGGGTCTTTCGCTGGCCGGTCCGTCCGACCCGCGTGGGAGGACGGACTTGCACATCATGTGCCGCGGCCGCCGTGGCCGACCCGTCCATCTCGGTCCCAACGCGTTACGACGACGGAACCTACGACTGCTGGAAAAGATGGTCGAATGGGCCTTTGCCTCCTGCTGGCATGGTCGGCCGGCCATCACCCTGGTCCCCGGCGAAGCAGTTCGGCAATCGATTGAAATCGTCGCACTTTTTCTGGAAAGGATGCTAGCTTCGTAGTCAGGGCACTGGCCTGACGGCTGCCTCTGGAGCGTCTTAGTGAAGCCATAGACCCGCAGACATCGACCCGAAAAAGAAAAGCAGGAATGCCGCGATGGTCGAAACCGCCAGCCAGACGCTCTCCGCGTTGGGTGGCCGCAATGCCATCGATCCGAGCCCGGTCAGAAAACTGAGACCTCCATAGGCAAGAAACCCGGTTGCCACTCCGACGTCGAGCGCGCGGGTGTGCGTTTGCGGTCCAATCACCCCCAAGACGCACCCGGCCAATCCGATACAAATCGAAAATGAGACCAGATGCAACAGAAGCACGATCCCGGTCAGTGACGTTGCGCGACCCATCGCGTTAGCCCTACAAGAATAACTCCGAGCGAGCCTTTGCCATCGCAATCATTCCGCTCAAAGCAGCCGTCGAAGTATTATGTTCGCCCGGATCCGCTGGCCGTCCCGGTCGAACTCCATTTCGATCTTTTTGCCGACACCCGATTTTTGAGCCGCGCGGACCTCCGAAAGCCGAATTCCGTCCGCGGCCCTGCCATCGAGCCGCACGAGACGGTCCCCCTTCAAGATGCCTGCTTTGGCCGCTGGACTGTCGGCAAACACAAAGCGGACGAGCTTGGACTGCGCGTATCGAGTAAACGCCAGGCCGGTCATGCTCGCCTCGTCGGGTGCGATATTCTCACGTTTGCGGAGATAGATGCGCTTGCCCGGAAAGTCGAAAGTGACGCGATACTGCTTCCAAAAATCGCATCCGCCGGCCGAGCAATTTCCGCCCCCCACTAGCAGAGTGCAAACCGCGTCGCGATGATGGCCCCCGCCCAATTCGAGGTCGCCGAGCCGCAGCAAGTGACCGACAATTCTGCCACCGGGATCCGGCATTGCCAGGCGCGGTGTCGTGTCATCGACCAGCCCCTCGTTGTCGCGACGCACCAGAATGGCTTGGCCGCCGGCAGTGGTTGCCGCCCAAAATTTGATGTCGCGCTTGTCGTTCACTCGCCCCACCACACACGGAATCCCTGGCAGCGAATCGGATATCTCTAGCATGACATCGGTCGGCGATGGCTGCTCGGCAAGCTCGGCCGACAGCCGCAACTGCTTGTTGCCCCAGTCGATTTGCACCACCCGCGTGCGGAGGAAATCCATTCCCAGTTGCCCGTCGACCGCTCTATCTGTGTGCGCGCTCAGTTCCTCCAGGCTTTCGCAGTTCACCTTTTTGATGCCGGGGTCTTGGCCACCGATGATGAGCGGAGGGCAAAAATGCAGGGCCATTTTGCTGGCGTTCCCGAATCCGCCCTGCACTTCCGTGATACCGATCTTTGGCCCCAACTCGTCCGAATACCTGGAGTCGATCTCGCTGAGCGTGGTCCCTGTTGCCAGGACAAAGCTCAGTTCCCTGCCCCCCAAAGTGACGGGAAAGCGAACCAATCCGTTGTCATCCTCGAAAGGAATGGGCGCAAATCGGACCGCCGCGTCGTCGGCGCGTGCCGCCGCCGTTTGCAGCCAACCAACCACCATCAAAACACAAGCACCCAGCCTTACGATCCGGCCGAAGTGAAGCACGGCGCCGCTCATCGAAAAGCCCCCTGGGCAACGGTCACCGGTTCCTCAACCACCAACTCAACGCAACCAGCGCCACGATTACAATGATTCCGACGCCAACTGCCAACCGGGAAGTCTTCGCATGGGAATCGAAGATTTCGCGCGGTTTACGGGGCGGGTAAACCCAGCTGATCTGCTCACGTGTTTTAGTCATGACCGACCTCGGGCCTTACGAGGATCGGGGCGGCAAAACGTGCGCACCTGCGACCGTCATCCGAATCGACCCTGCGCCCCGCCTATCGGCATTATAGCCGAACCTTCGGCATCAACTCCGGAAAGGGAATGCCGATCGGC
>Ga0182024_10015555_pt1 | contig 14543 bp, 12 predicted proteins | sample P32metaG_FD_120480 | JGI IMG/M metagenome (GOLD analysis project Ga0182024, IMG submission 120480) | Permafrost microbial communities from Stordalen Mire, Sweden - P3-2 metaG (Illumina Assembly) | ecosystem: Environmental > Terrestrial > Soil > Wetlands > Permafrost | place: Sweden: Stordalen... | reverse complement strand
GGCGGTCGAGGCGAGCGGGACGTTGATGAACCCCGTACCGATGCCGGCGACGACCAACCCGGCGATGAGATGGGTCCAGGAGTCGCCAAGGGTAATACCGTGCATCAGCACGATCCCGATGCCTACCAGCACGAATCCCGGCGCGATCAGCCATTTCACAGGCACGCGGTTCGTCAGCCTGCCGGCTAACCCGGCAGTGAAGAAGATCGCCCCTGTGAGCACGAGAAACCGAACGCCGGTGGCGACCGCAGACAGGCCGAGCACGTTCTGCATGTACAGGATCATGTAGGTGATGAGCGAGAACAGGGAACCGTTGATCGCGAAGGCGGCCAGTAGCCCGCCCGTGAATGTCGGCTTCCGCAGCAGGCCGAAATCGAGCATCGGGGCGCTCTGGACGAGTTCGGCGACGACGAAGGCCGACAGCAGCACGCCCGAACCGACCAGAGACCACACGACGACCTCAGACGACCAACCGTCTGCGGTCGAGCGGATCAAGGCGAACACAAGTGCCGCCAGACCAGCCGAGAACGTGAGGAAGCCGAGCCAGTCTGGTCGGGGGCCGGCCGGGTTGCGGGACTCGTCGAGCTTGAGGAGCGTGACGGCGAGCGCCAAGACGCCGATCGGTACGTTGACGAAGAAGATCCACCGCCACGAGATGTCAGTCGTGAGCACGCCCCCGAGCACCGGCCCCACCGCAACCGCGACGCCCGTCACCATCCCATAGATTCCGAAGGCGGTTCCACGATCGCGACCGTGGAAGGCGTTGGCGAGCAACGCGAGCGACGTGGCGAACATGATGGCCCCGCCGATCCCTTGGAAGCCCCTCGCGAGGATCAGGAAGAGCGGATCGTTCGCGACGCCGCATAGCAGCGAACCTGCTGTGAAGGCTGCGATGCCGACCGCGAAGACGATCCTCCGCCCGAACAGGTCGGCAAGCGAGCCTGCCGTGAGGAGCAGCGCCGCGAGAGTCAACGCGTAGGCGTCGAGTACCCACTGCAGATCCGACAGCGACGCACGAAACGCGTGCTCGATAGAGGGGAGGGCGACATTCACGATCGTGATGTCGAGCAACAGCATGAAGGTCCCGGTACACACGGCGCCGAGCGTCCACCACTTACGGTCCACTGGTCGTCCTCCTCATCGAGACGCCTCAGGTGAGCGTCGAGGGCCCGCACATCAACGGTCACAGTATCAGTTGCAATCCATATCGTCAACGTCCCGAATAATATTGTAACCTGATGATCTGGTACACTGCCTACCGTGACAAGAGCAGCTTCGTCGCCACAGAACGGCCGGGACCCGGGCCTTGTCTGCTACCTGCTGCGGCGGGTGCACCAGAAGATCTCCCTCGCCTCCTCCGAGCTGATGCCCGGTGGTCGCCATCCTCGCGACCTCGCCCTGCTGAGGGTCATCACCGAGAACGCTCCCGTCTCCCAGCAGTGGCTCGGCGACTACCTCGCCATCAACCGGTCCGTCATGGTCAAGTTGATCGACGGCCTCGAAGCCAAGGGAGACGTCGTCAGGGAGCGAAGTCCCGACGATCGTCGTTCCTATGCCCTGCGAACGACGCCCTCCGGGAAGCGCACGTTGAAGAGCCTGTCGGCGATCGCGAGGCACGTCGACAGCGTTGCTTCGGCGCCGCTCTCCGCCGAGGAACACAGCCGGCTCGTGACGCTGCTCAAAATCGTCGTGCTACCCCGTTTCGACCCGCCGGCGCCGGCGGACCTTGTGGACTTTGCCGGGTTTCTCGTTGCGCACGCCCGGCTACGCCTCGAGGCGGCCGGCGACGCTCGCCTCGACCCGATGGGACTCACGATCCGTACATTCGTGGCTCTCGCGATCCTGGCAGGCCGCGGCCCGTGCTCGCAGCACGAGTTGGCGACGGAGCTGGACATCGGGCCGGCAGCCACCGTCGAGCTGATCGACGACCTCGAGCGGCTCGGGACCGTCCGGCGCTCCCGCAACGCCCTCGATCGCCGGAGCTACGCCCTCGAGCTCACGTCCAGCGGTGAAGCGCTCCTCGCCCGCGCGAAGGCGACGGTGCACGACGCCACGGGAGAGCTTCTTTCCACGCTGAGCGAAGCCGAGCGAATCGAGCTGGCTGACCTGCTGGCGAAGCTCGCCGGCGTCGCGAATCTACCGACCGGCGCGAGCCACTCCTGAACCTGCGGCGCTCGAGGCGTTGCGCAGCGGACTAGGCACCGCTCCGCGACGCCGTATCCCGCCGACGCCCTCCGGCGGATCCCGCGCGTTAGCCTTCGACCGTGCCGGGGGATGCGGGCTGCTCACAGCCATACGCCGCGAACTGGACATTGTGGACGAGATAGCCGCTGACCAGGAAACCTCACGCGACGGTGGCCGTCGCCGGAAAGCGGGGCGGCGCCGTTCTCGGCCCAGACGCATCGCCATAGTGCTCCTTGCAGTCGTGGCTCTGCTTGGAATTTTCGTCGTGGTGAGCGGGCTGGGCTACGTTGCCTATCGCAACCACCAGATCAAGAAAGTCGACGTCAAAACCCTGGTTCCGCCCGCGAAATCCGGGCCCGATGTCGGAGTGCAGACGTTTCTCCTCATCGGCTCCACCTCTCGGTGCGCTCTTCCGACGCAGAACCCCCTGTTCGGAACTTGCGGCGGCGGGATCACCGGCGTCAACAGCGACGTGATCATCCTGTTACGCGCCGACCAGAAGACGCACTCGATCTCAATCCTGTCAATACCAAGGGACTTGGTTCTCTACAACGTGCGACCAGGTGACCAGTTCTACAAGATCGACGCTGCCCTCTACGATGGCCCGGGGCAACTCGTCAGTGTCATAGAGCAGGACTTCGGCATACCTATCAACCACTTCGCCGAGCTCAACTTCGACAGTTTCCAGAGCGTGGTCAACGCCCTTGGCGGGATCGAGATGTACTTCCCCTACCCGGAAACCGACAACTACTCGTCCCTCGACATCAAGAAGCCGGGCTGTCACCTCTTGAAAGGCTTTGAAGCCCTCGCGGTTGTGCGAGCTCGGCACTTGAGCTATTTCGTCGACGGCCATTGGGATTACGACGGCAGCGGCGATCTCGGCCGGATCATCCGAGTTCATGAGTTCCTCCGAGTTCTCGGGAGCGCGATGGAAAAGCGAGGGTTGGACGACCCGCTGACGGACAACGCCATCATCGGCGCGATCGCTCCGCAGCTCATCGTCGACTCGAGGCTCTCTATCACTGACATGGTGAACCTCGTTCTGACATTTCATGCCGTCAATCCGGGCACGGCCCCAGAGGAGACAATGCCGAATATCGAGGACACACAGGACTACGAGTTCCAGGGTTCCGACTTCGGTTCGGTGGTGCTGCCCTCCTATCCACAGGACCAGCAGGCGATCGACCAATTCGAGGGTGTCTCGGTGCCTCCGAGTTCGAGTATCGCACCGAGCTCGGTGTCGGTTTCCGTGGTCAACGGCACATACTCCGAAGGTGAAGAACACCTCGTGGCGTCTCACCTCGCATCGCTCGGTTACCACATCGCCGGCACGAGTACGTCGACGCCGGTCGGGCCGGTCTCCGAAACGATCGTCTACTACTCCCGCGGCCACCTGCTCGATGCCGAACGTGTTGCCCAATCTCTTGCCGGCATCGTCTCCATGGCCGAAGGACCGACACAGGATGGGGCCGACGTGAGTCTCGTCACCGGCTCCAACTTCTCAGTCAGGGTGCCGCACAAAGCCACGCCGGGAACCCCCACGACCTCCACTTCCACAACCACAACGACTCCGCCTGCGTACCCCGTGCTCGGCGCGGCGAGCTCGGCTGTGCAGTCTCTACCGGCGTATGATCCTCGGGCCTGTCCGACCGGTTGAGACCAGGGTCTGTGCGGAACGACGCCTGGGCCGTCGGAGGCGCCATGCTCACCGTGTGATGGTGAGCGCGCCTCGAGTGTTTGCGGTCGTGTCCAGGACGAGCTCGACCCACGTACGGCCTCGCGCCAGCCCGACAGCCTGACCTTTGGCGTCAGTGAACGTGGTCGGTGTCGAGAGGCTCCGGCGGTGCCAGGTGACCTTGATCACCTCGCCCCCGCGCAGGACGTAGCCGGACCCGCTCCCTACCGTCTGGCTCTCGACGTCGCCAGTGCCGCCCGGGCTCTCGGCGTACGGACCGAAGGCGTAATGGACGATCTGCACGACGATGTTGGTCGTCGTCACAGGCTGATTGGTCAGTGCGTCGATGTCGGGCGCGCCGCTGTAGGTGTGCAGCCAGCTGCGGGCACGGTTGTCCCACTTCCAGACGACGTCCGTGCCTTGCGAGAATGCGATCGCAAGAGCGGACGCAGGCGTGGCCAGCGCAGGCAGGGAGGCGGCGTACGAGAACACGCGAGGCGGCGGGGAGGACGTCTTGGCGAGCGCCCACAGCGCCGCGGTGCTGGTGTAGAGATTGTCCGGGGGAACCCGGCTGGAGATACGCACTCCGGCTGCCTGCGCGGCTGTGAGGAGATCCGCCGGCTGGAGCCAACCCAGGCCTTCCACAGTGCTCACGTCGGGATTGATCCCACCCGCGAAGGCGAGAAGCGGGCGCCCGAAGGCCTGGAGTATGTGCCAGTCGACCCACCTCACCGAGCGCGTCGGGCCGATGCTCGACGCGCTTCGGCACTGGAAGACCGCGATATAGCGCATGATGCCGCCCTCGGCGGGGGTGTCGTAGACGATGTCCGCTTCGTTGAGACCGCTCTGAGGTCGCGCTCCCTCGGGCTCGTTGCCGATCTTCACGGCGAGTGCGGGGCGGGCTGGCACCTTGTCCCCAGGCGCAAGCAGATCCGTCAGTGGACAGCGACTCGGCGTGACATGACGAGGAGGAGGCGGCCGTCCGGCCGGCTTCGACGCGGACTTTCGGCCGGTAGGAAGACCAACAAGGAGAACGATGACGAGGCCGACGAGAGCCGCTGCGCTGCCAGCGGCGACGATCCTTCGTCGCCGGAAAGGCGCCTGCGCCCGATAGGCGGTGCGCCGGCGCGCCGGCGATGAGCCGTTGGGAGCCACGAGCGCAACGTACTGGCCGGCGAGCGGGGCGCGGGCGCGGGCGCGGCGGCTAGACGCTCCCCGCCTCTGTCAACAGCCCACACTCCCGTCGATCAGCTCACGGATCAGGTCTGCGTGCCCGTTGTGGCGTGCGTACTCCTCGATCATGTGCGTGTAGATCCACCGAAGCGAGACCGGCTGGCCCCGCTTGAGGCCGCTGTCATCGAGACTGTGACCCGCTGCCGACTCGCGAGCCGCCGCGCACTCGGCCTCCCACACCGCCAGATCGCGCTTCCAGTCCGCATCGTCGAGGGGGAAGAAGTCCTTCTCTTCATCGCCGTCGGCGACGAAGATGTACGGAAGCGCGGCGTCGCGAAGCAGCACCCGACGGAACCAAGCTCGCTCCACCTCGGCCATGTGCCGTACCAGCCCGTGCAACGACAACTGAGACGTTGGCACGGGCCGACTCTTCCGCCCGGAGTCGTCGAGGCCTTCGCACTTGAGCAAGAGCGTCGTGCGGTGGAACTCGAGCCACCCGTCGAGCATCTCCCGCTCGGTGAGGACGAACGCCGGCTCGTTCCTGCGGGGATCTTCGATGTCGGCGACCATGGTGAGCCTCGCCGTCAGGACTCAGCGAGCTCGCTGATGAACATCTCCGTGCCGTTCGTGGCAAAGCCCGCAACGTCTGCAGCCGCTGCCTGCCCCTCCGGGCTGCCGAGACCTGCTCCGAACGCCTCCATGGACGCGAATGTGAGCTCCGCAAGCAGGGCGTAGCGAGGAGGCTCGCCCGTCGCTGTGCCCACCACCTTGGACCATTCGAAGCCCTCGAGGCCCGGGATCGCACGGGCCAACCCCTCGTGTACTGCGTGATAGTGCTCGAAGAACGCATCGGCGTCGGGTGGCTGGTTATACGCAACTGTCAGTCGGATCTTGGGCATGCCCGCAACCTAGCCCTGCGGCCGGGCCGGCCGTGCTCCCTCCGGTTTCGGACCGGCGTGTGGCGAGGAGCACTTCAATTCTCGTGACGGCGAGGCATGAGGGTGTCACACTCTGCCGTGCCTCCAATGAATCCGCACGAGGCGGCCGCTGAGTTGGCTGCGCCGATTCTGCACCTGTCACGTGTCATCAAGCATCCGCTCGTTGACGACGCCGGGGACCGAATGGGCCGCGTGAACGATCTCATCGTGCGGGTCGGCGAGCACCCGCACCCGCCGATCGTGGGAGCTGTCGTGCGCGTCGCCGGACGCGACCTGTTCGTACCGATCAACAAGATCGCCAATCTCGAGGACGGGCGGGTCCGATTCGAGGGCGGGCGGGTGGACTTGACGCACTTCGAACGACGGCCCGGCGAGCTTCTCCTCGCGAGGGACCTCCTCGCCCGCCACCTCATCAACCTTGTAGGCGGACGACTCATCCGCGCCAATGAGATCGAGCTGGCGAAGGTGAACGGCGTGTGGGAGGTCGTGGGCGTCGACCCGAGCAGCCGCCCGACGCTCAGGCGGCTGCTTCCGGGGAGGATGGGGCGCAACATCTCGCCGGGGTCCCTCGTCGACTGGGGGAGCATCGAGCCGTTCGTCGCCCACGTGCCTACTGCCCGGCTCCATATCCCATACCGGAAACTGGCCCGACTCCATCCCGCCCAGATCGCCGATCTCGTAGAGGCCGCCTCCCACGAGGAGGGCGAAGAGATCATCGAGGCGGTGAAGGCTGACAGCGAGCTCGAAGCGGACGTGTTCGAAGAGCTCGACATCGAGCACCAGGCGGAGTTCGTCCGCTCGAGGACCGATGCGGAGGCCGCTCGGCTCCTCTCGCGCATGGCCTCAGACGACGCTGCCGACCTGATCATGGAGCTTGACCAGGAACGGCGGATGCCCGTTCTCGACCTCCTCCCCGCCCCGCAGCAGCGAAGGGTGCGCTCGCTGCTGAGCTACAACCCGGAGACAGCCGGGGGACTCATGAGTCCCGAGTTCCTCGCCCTTCCCGAACAGACGTCTGTCGCCGAGGCGCTGTCGGCCATCCGAACGAGCGCCGCACCGCTCGAGACCCTCCAAGTCGTGTTCAGCCTCGATGATGGCGGGACCCTGTCAGGATCGGTCCCGCTGGTGTCGCTGATCCGGGCGGACCCGGGTGAGCTCCTCTCGTCGGTAGCTCGCCCCGTCTCTGCACACGTGCACGCCGACTGGGATCTCCACGCAGTAGTGCGGAAGATGTCCGACTTCGATCTGACTGTCGCCCCCGTCATGGACGGCGAGCACCACAGCATCCTCGGCGTCGTCACCGTGGACGACGTCTTGGAGCTGCTGCTGCCGAGCGGGTGGCGGCGCGACGCCGGGATGACGGGGGCGGAGGAGTGACATCGGCCACTGGCGCCGTGCGCCGCCGACGTCCTGGTGTGGGCGGAGCCCGTCTCGCGAGACGCGCCCGTCTCGGGGCCGCCGCCCCGAGTGGCCCGCATGAACCCGGGGTCCCGAAACCCCCCGCGCGTACGTCGACCTCCAGGTCCCGAGGAGCTCCACCCTCTCGGAGCTGAAGGGCTTCGGTGTGCGCGCGGCGATGCGCATGACCGATACCGATCAGCAAAGGAGGTGAAGCGATGCCCGATGCAGGCGACACTGCCAACACGAGCGCCGTGCTCGACGAAGCCCACGTCGGGGATATCCAGGGCGCGCTCGGGACCATCCGGGAGCACGACACGGGCCGGCGGCGGTCGTGGCAGGCGCGACTGTTGACGTTGCTCGCCATCATGGGCCCCGGGCTCATCGTCATGGTTGGCGACAACGACGCCGGCGGGGTTTCTACGTATGCGCAGGCTGGTCAGGACTTCGGTCTGACGCTTCTGTGGACCCTTCCACTGCTCATTCCGGTCCTCATCGTCAATCAGGAGATGGTCGTACGGCTGGGCGCGGTGACCGGCGTCGGCCACGCCCGGCTCATCATCGAGCGGTTCGGCAAGTTCTGGGGGGCGTTCTCGGTCGGCGACCTGTTCCTCCTGAACTTCCTGACCATCGCCACGGAATTCATCGGTGTGAGCCTGGCGCTCGAGTACTTCGGCATCAGCGAGTACGTCGCCGTGCCACTCGCCGCCGTCGGGCTGATCCTCATGACGGTTTCCGGCAGCTTTCGCCGCTGGGAGCGCTTCATGTACGTGTTCGTGCTGGCCAACTTTCTCGTCATCCCGCTGGCCATCTTCAGTCACCCCCACCGAAGAGCCTTCATCCACGGCATGCTCGTCCCCGGAGTCAGAGGTGGGTTCACCTCCACCTCCGTGCTGCTCATCATCGCCATCGTGGGCACCACCGTGGCCCCTTGGCAGCTGTTCTTCCAGCAGTCCAACATCATCGACAAGCGGATCACCCCACGATGGATCAACTACGAACGGGCCGACACGTTCATCGGCTCGGTTGTGGTTGTCTTTGCCGCATCGATCCTGGTGGCGGTGCCCGCCGCCGCCTTCGCCGGGACGAAGGCCTTCGGGCACTTCACCGACGCCCTCGGCGTCGCTCACGGCTTGGCGCACTACGTCGGGCACGCCACCGGGGCGATCTTCGCCATCATCCTCCTGAACTCGTCGATCATCGGCGCCGCGGCCGTGACACTGTCCACTTCGTATGCCTTCGGCGACGTGTTCGGCGCCAGGCACTCGCTCAATCGGGGCTGGCGCGATGCCAAGCTCTTCTACGGCACGTTCTCCGCCATGGTTCTGCTCGCCGCCGGGTTGATCCTCCTTCCCGGCGCTCCCCTCGGGCTGATCACCACCGGCGTGCAGGCCCTCGCCGGCGTGCTGCTGCCGAGTGCGACGGTGTTTCTCCTCCTGCTCTGCAACGACAAGGACGTGCTGGGGCCGTGGGTCAACAAGCCATGGCTGAACGTGGTGGCGGCCTTCATCGTGTCGGTCCTCTTGGCACTGTCGCTTGTCCTGATGGCCACGACCCTGTTCTCGAGCATCAACGTCAAGACACTCACCCTCGTGCTCGGAGGCGTACTCCTCGCCGGCTACGTTGCCGGCGGCCTGCTCGTCGTCCGGGGAAGGCGCACGCACGCGCAACCTCAGCCCGTCTCCACGCAGCGTCGAGACACCTGGCGGATGCCCCCGTTGAGCCTGCTCGGTCGGCCCACGTGGTCCCGCGGGCGGCTGACCGGGATGTACCTGCTACGGGCCTACCTCGTCGTTGCGGTGCTCCTCCTCGCCGTCAAGGCGGTGGAGCTTGGCGTGGCCAAGTAACGGCGTGCGGTCGCTCAACACGCCTGACGACGCCCTTGATCATCGTGGAGACGCATTGGGTCACGTGGCCGGACCGCATCTGCAACTCCCGAAGCGCGGGCCGTCATCTGGACGCCTCGAGTCATGCCACTGACACGATCGCGTGGCTGATCATCGAGGCCGATTGGATGACAGTGATGGCGGAGGCTGATAGCTGCGCAAGCCCGAGTCTGTGGCAACCAACAGGCTGGAACCGATCGGGAGAACCCGCCATACGACGCCGAGCGCTCCGAGCCCCGGCCACCTGGCGGCCCACGAGCGGCCGCCGTCGGTGCTGACTGCGACGCCGGCGAGCATGGTGGACGCATAGGAGACGTCGTCGCCCGCTTGACTGACGCTCACCACATGGATCCCGGCAATTGGCCCGTGGTTGGGTGACGGCAACCCGCGATCGGCCGTGGACCAGTGCCCTTCGCGAAGCACCATGACCCCGTCGCCCATCGAGCTCGCCACCAAGCCCGACGTTCCCCCGGGATCGAGGCTCACGACCCCAAACTGGTCCGAGCTCGGCAGCCACCGCCGAACGTCCCAGCGGTAGACACCGCTGTCATCGCTGCCGTAGAGAGTTCCCTGCCACCAGTACAGAGCCCAGGCGCTTCCCGGCGAGCGGAGCCCCACATCCTCCCGCGCGAAATGTTCCCCACCGTCACTCGAGCGCCACATGCCGGAGTCGGAGCTGGCCCAGATCACGGTTGGATGTCCAGGTACCACGACGGCTGCGTGAACGCCGCCGGCAGCGAGCCCAAGGCGCTGGTACCGGCCGTCCAGACTCGTCGCTCCGTAGAGGCCGTATCCGGCGCCCACAAGGGCAGCGAAGCCACCGGCCGCGGGAAGTGAGAGCCCCAACACCGGGTTGAAAGAGGAGAAGGGGCCGACGCGGTGCCAGTGCAGGAGCGAGGAACCCGCGATGAACAATCCGCTGCCGCCGGCTACCACCCAACGGCTATCCGGCGTGAGCATCAATCGGTCGAGAAACACCTGCGGGCCTACTCGGCGCCATTGCCCGCCCACGCCCTGCTCCCTGATCGGAGCGACGCCACCTGGCCACGCCGCCACGAGAACGAGGCCGGCGAGGACGACAGTCACTCCTGCGACCGCTCGCTGCCCGTTGTGGCGAAGTTGCCGAAATACCTTCGACGCCCGCGGCCGGTGTCGCCAAACACCGCAGATCGTCGGTACGCGAGTCCACACTGCGGCGGTCAAGGACGACGTCGATTCCATCAGTTCACGACGACTGTTCCGGTCATGAACGTGTGGATGAGGCAGTGGTACCCGTACGACCCGGTCGTCATGAACGTGAAGCTGAACGAGGCTCCCGGTTGGAGCATTCCGCTGTTGAACGCTCCTCCGTCTGCAGTCCAGGTGTGGACGACCTTGTCGTCGTTCGTGACCGTCACCTTTGTTCCGACGGTGACAGTCAACGATGAAGGATGAAACGCGAAGTTGTGGATTGTGATGTTTGCCGTCTTGGGGGGTTGCGTCGTGGTCGTTGTCGTTGTGGGCGGACGGGTCGTCGTTGTCGGGGCACGCGTCGTTGTCGTAGAGGCACGGGTCGTTGTCGTCGTGGCGGCACGGGTCGAAGTCGTCGTCCTCGTTGCGGGCCGGGTCCCGCTCGTGACGGTCGACGTCGTGCTTGTCGCCGGCTTCGTCGTGGTGGTCGACGGCCCGCCCGTCCTTGGCTTTGGATGCCGACGGGTGGCACTCGATTCCGATTTTGAGCTGATGACCGACGATGAGGTCGCCGAGGCACGTGAAGCTGCCTGTCGCGTCGAGCTGGTCGGTGCTCCAGCATGACCGGCACCCGTGGTGCACGCTGCGAGGAGCGCCGCGAGGAGCGCAGAGGCCGTGGCGGCCCGCAGGACTCGGTATCGCGAGCGAGTGGCGGCGACCCTCCAGGGACCGCTCGGTCGGGTTGAGGGCCGGGGCTTCATATGATCGTGAGGGAGCGGCACTTGCCGGCGGTCGCCGGCGGCGCGCTCGCAAAGAGCCGGGTGCTCGCCACCGCGGTCGGCATGGCAACCACAGCGGCCGCCCCTAGGACCAGAACGGCGCAGGGTAGCCGGTTCGACCTGATCATCGTCCCTCCCGTTTTGCTGGCCGGTCGTAACCGGACGTCGCGAACCCAACGCGAGTCCTCGCAGGGGGTCTACGTCCTCGCCACCCCGCTGGATTGCCGAGCCCGCTCGGCGCGGGCGTCCCTTGGACCGAGCGGCGGATGAGATCGCCCATGACGTCGTGGCCCGAGGCGGGAGGTGTCGATGGGACCGAGGGTTCGTGGGCTGACCCAGAGCGCGCACGCTCCGGTCGGCAAACCGGCTGTGTAGCAGCTCGGCCTTCTGGGAGCCCCTAGCTCGCAGCTCGGTCCAGCGTGGCAGCCGTCGCCGCATCAGTCCATGTCAACCAGCTAGGACGTCACCTACTCGCTGGCCGAGCTCCGCCCACATTGCGTGCTTGGCCTCAAGTCCCGAACCGCTCTGCCGATATACGTGAGATGGCAGAGGCGGACGCGACGAGTCCACGAACTCGCTCCGACCGGATAATCTCGGGGGTTACCCTGACGGATCTTCCAGCGCCGATCGCGGTTGGTGTAATCGCCGTGCTTATCGGCCTTTCTTGGGTCGCGGCGGACGTTTTCGGCGGCGGAACAGTGGTTGCCCCCCACTGGTTCTACATCCCGGTCTTCCTGGCGGGTCTGCGGTTCAGGTGGCGCGGGGCTCTCGTTGCAGGGTTGATCTCGGCCTTCGTCGCGGGGCCGCTCCTGCCTGCCGACGTCGCGACCCACGTGCCCCAGGCGATGAGCGATTGGGTGAGCCGGGGCGTGTTCTTCGTTCTGATCGGCCAGTTCGTGACCCAGCTGTTCAGCGCAGTACGGCGGACGTCACTGCGTGAGGCCCACTTGGAGACAAAGGCGGAGCTGAGAGCGCAAGAATTGCGGGCTCGTGAGTCCCGCTTCGCGGCGCTTGTTCAGAACTCTTCGGATCTCGTCACCATCGTCGACCGCGACGGGGATATTGCGTTTCAGAGTCCCTCCGTCACGCGAGTTCTTGGCCTGGGACGCGGAGAGCACGCTCGGCACCAGCCTCCTGGACTCCATTCATGCCTCCGATCAACAACATTGGCGTACCTCGGTCGACTGCCTCACAGAGGAAGCCGGCGGTGAGATCTCTGTCGAGTGGAGGGCTCGACACGCCGACGGCTCCTGGCGCTTTCTTCAGACGACGATCACCAACCTCATCCACGAGCCCAGCGTCGGTGGATTGTTGCTCAACAGCCGAGACATCACCGATCAGAAGGGCCTGGAAGCGCAGCTCCGGGACCAGGCGTTCTACGATCCACTGACCGGATTGGCCAACCGCGCCCTGTTCGCAGAAGACCTTGACCTGGCTGTCCGGCGCCAGAGCCGTACCGGCAGCGGACTAGCTCTGCTTTTCATCGACCTGGACGACTTCAAGGCCGTGAACGACCTGCTCGGCCATGCCCTTGGCGACGTGGTGATCAAGGAGGCTGCGCAGAGACTGCAAACGGTGCTGCGAGATGCCGACGCCATCTCCCGCCTCGGCGGTGACGAGTTCGCCGTTCTCCTAGAAGGAGTGGCCCTCGATTCGGATCCGCGCGCGGCAGCCGAGCGCGTCATCGCGTCATTCGCACAGCCGTTCCGTGTCCAGAGTTCAGAGATTCTCCTGACAGCCAGCATTGGCATGGCTTTGTACGATCCCTCCACCCAGACCGCCGAAGACCTGCTCCGAAACGCCGACCTCGCGATGTACTCCGCGAAGACTAAAAACAAAGGCAGCTACGAGATCTTCTCCGACGCTATGCATTCGAAGATCCTCGATCGCATGCAAGTAGAGTCCGATCTACGCCGTGCAATCGGTCAGGATGAGTTCGAGATTCACTACCAACCTCTCGTCGACCTCTCGTCGCGAACAATCCAGGGCGTGGAGGCGCTGATTCGATGGAATCACCCCCGCCGAGGCGTCGTTCCTCCTCTCGAGTTCATTCCCGTGGCCGAATCCTCGGAACTCATCGTCCAGATCGGCGAATGGGTACTAACGCAAGCTTGTCAAGAGTTCGCGACCCTGACACGACAGGTCGAAGGTGGCGAGCGTCTCGGTCTCAGCATCAATCTGTCCCCTCGGCAGTTCCGTGATCCTCGTCTCGTCGACACAATTCGCAACGCACTGGCGAATTCTGGCCTCAACGCCACGCGCCTCACGCTCGAGATTACCGAGAGCACGATCATGGAGGATGTGAAGCTCACGGCTGATGTTCTTGCTCAGCTCAGGAGCTTTGGAGCGCGGATCTCGATCGACGACTTCGGAACCGGGTACTCCTCACTCAGCTTGCTGAGCGAAATTCTGGTCGATGAGCTCAAGATCGATCGCGTCTTCGTCGCCGACGTTGCAAAACGTCCGGAACCAGCGCGATTGATTCGAGCGATCCTGCTCCTGGCTAGTGACTTCGGACTTCACACCGTGGGAGAAGGAATAGAGGAACTTGACCAGCTCCAGCTACTGGAAGAGTTGGGATGCCAATGTGGCCAGGGCTACTTCTTCGCCAGACCCATGCCGTCCGGACAGCTCCTTGAACTGCTGCAACTGGATTTCAGTGGCTCGGGTTCGGACATTCTCCGCCCGCGAACTCTTGCATAAGGCAACGCAGATGGTGGTAGTCCTGACCTGCACGATCCAAAGACGCGAGGATTACCGACGGCAGCTCGACAGTGATCCGGTTAGCCACTCTCTCAACGCCCAACCACCGTCCGTCGCCACCCTGATTTGACAATGTCGGCATGGAGCTACCCATCAAGGCGCCGAGGCACGCCCAGAACCAGTGAACGAAGGCGGAGCGGCTGACCGCTCGTGCCCGGCTCCGGGCGGTTGCCGGAAACCAGGCAAGTTCGCGGCCGGCGCCAAAGGGGCTCTGTGCCGACCGGCAACGGACCCCGCGTAGGCGAAGGTCCGTGGCTTCGTCACAGAGGTGGACTCATTGACACCGGGGGTGGGCGAGAATGCGTTGGTGCCCCGCCCCGCGATGACCGTCGAGCAGATCCTGAGTGTTCTGCGCGCGACGCCGAATCGTCTCGCGACGCTCCCCGGAGCTGCCACGCCGGCCCAGCTGCGGGCTGTCCCCGAGCCGGGCGAGTGGTCGGTCACCGAGGTGCTGGCCCATCTCCGGTCCTGCGCCGATGTGTGGGGAAATGCTATTGAAACCATCGTCGCCGACGAACACCCCACCTTGAGGGCCGTCAACCCGACCACGTGGATCGACTCCACGGACTACCGCGAG
>Ga0182024_10015554_pt1 | contig 14543 bp, 9 predicted proteins | sample P32metaG_FD_120480 | JGI IMG/M metagenome (GOLD analysis project Ga0182024, IMG submission 120480) | Permafrost microbial communities from Stordalen Mire, Sweden - P3-2 metaG (Illumina Assembly) | ecosystem: Environmental > Terrestrial > Soil > Wetlands > Permafrost | place: Sweden: Stordalen... | reverse complement strand
CGATCTGGCGGATCGAGGTGGTGTATTCATCGAGCTTCTGCTGATCGGCCTTGCCGAGCTTGGATTCGAGCGAGCGGGAGTCCTCGGCGACGAAGTCGAGGATGCTGCGGCGCTCGCTTAGCCGGCGGGCGCGGTTCTGGGCGCTGGCCAAGTCATCGGCCGAACCGAAAAGGCGCTCGAACACTGCCGCGGGATTCACCTCGTGCGGCATCGGATTGACCGGCGAGCGCCAGGAAATATTGGTGACGTAGGCGCAGCTATACCCGCTGTCGCACTCGCCGGCGACCTGGCCGCGATCGAAGCCCAGCTCGAGAGAGGGCAGGCGCGTTTCGGACCCGATCTTGTTGGCCGCCACCTGATCCATCGAGATGCCGTTGTGGATATCGGAGCCGGCGGTCTTGACCGGATGAGCGCCAGTAAGGAAGGCGGCCGCCGAGCGGGCATGATCGCCGCCGCCATCGCCCTGGGCGCGAGCGCCGTCGAGACACAGGCCGCTGAGGACGGTGATGTCGTTCTTCACCGCGGCGAGCGGCTCGAGCGTTGGGCTGAGGGAATAACCCGCGCCGGTTGCGGTCGGCAGGAACTCGGCCATGTTCATCCCGTTGGGGAGGAAGAACATCGCCATGCGGACAGGGGCAGCCGACTCGATCGCGGCGGCAGAGGCATAAGAGGGAACCATCGCATCCAGGAACGGCAGCGCGATGCTGGCGCCGATGCCGCGAAGAACCGTGCGACGGGAAAGTGGTTTGAAGCTCATAGGTTTTAGTCCTTCAACGTCTCTTGATCGAAACGAACCCGGTGGCTCGATCGCGATGCTCAAATGTGGCACGGCCGTCTCGGCCGTGCATGGAACGCTCGACCGACGAAAACTCTCGGGCGGTCGCTCACCGCACGCACGGGCGAGACGCCCGTGCCACGGGAGAGCAACCGTCGGGCGAACACAAGCTTCCGCCCCTCGGTCAGCCCACCGTCTTCGGGCGGCGTTTCAGGAACGCGTCGCTGTGAACGATGCCACTTATAATACTCGACATGCGGCAATCGTTGCGTTCGGCGGTGCGATAAATCTCGCGGATCATGCCGGCGTCGCCCTGGGTGGTGCCGCGGCCCAGGCCGTAGGTCATCAGTTTTGATACGAACGCCCGCAGGAACTGTTCCTTGTGGGCCATCAGGACTTTACGAAGCCCGGCCGAGCCGTCGATCTCTTCGCCGCTGGGGAGGCTGCCGGTGCTGTCGATGACGGTTCCCGCGTCCTTGTCGCGCCAGCGGCCGATGGCGTCGAAATTCTCCAGGGCAAATCCCAGGGGATCGAGCTTGGCATGACAGGCGGCGCATGCTGGATTGGCACGATGCGCTTCGAGCCGCTCGCGGACGGACTGCGTTTTGGTCGCCGGACCCTCTTCCGTCAATGGCGGGACGTTCGGGGGAGGTGGCGGAGGCGGCGTGCCGAGGATCTGGTCGAGAATGAACTTGCCGCGCTTCACCGGAGACGTTCGGTTGGGCATCGCGCTGACTGTCAGCACCGCCGCCATCGTCAGCACGCCGCCGCGCTGCTTGGATTCGGCAGGCGTGAAATCGACTTTTCGGAACTGATCCCCGCTTACTCCGTCGATCCCGTAGAACGCGGCAAGGCGATCGTTCAGGAAGGTGTAATTGCAATCGAGCAGTTCCAGTGCGCTGCGGTCCTGCTTCACCAGGTTGCCGAAGAACAGCTCGCCCTCTTTGCGCATGTCATCGCGAAGGGCGGGATCGAAGTTCGGGAAGATCTTGGGATCGGGGCTGATCTGGGCCAGGTTCCGCAGCTCAAGCCACTGGCCGGCAAAGTTGTGGATGAAGGCCCCGGCCCTCGGATCGGACAGCATCCGCTTGACTTGCGCATCCAGAACCGCCGGCTGATGCAGCTTATGCTCGGCGGCGATGCTCAGCAGCAGATCGTCCGGCGTGCTGCTCCAGAGAAAATACGACAGCCGACTGGCCAGCTCGTAGTCGTTGATTGGATGAGGCGCAAGCGAGTTGGCCGGGTCGGTCTCAACGCGGTACAGGAAATGGGGCGAGACGAGCACTGCCGTCAGGGCGACCTTGCAGGACTGCTCGAATGAATTTCCCTCGGTCCGCTCCTGCTTGTAGATCTTCAGCAAGCGGCTGGTCTCGTCGTCGGTTGCCGGCCGGCGAAACGCACGGCCGGCAAAGGAGCGGAGGATCTGCTCGGCGCAAACTTCCCCGGCCGATCCGTCCGCGGGGCCGCAGAACAGCAGCCGTCGCTGCACATCGGAGGGGGCAGGCGGCCCAAGATCCAGCGGGCCTTCCAGCTCCAGCGAATCGACGTACAAGTTGCGATCGCGGCGTTTGGGGTTTTTGTTCTCGGGATCGTAAAAATCGTTGGTGAACGCGAACACGACGGTGCGTTGGCCCGCCTCGACCTTCGTGCGGATCGTGTAGATTTTCGGCCGGCCGCGGTGATTGGCCACGTCGAATGTTTTGATCTCCTGCCCGCCGACCGAGAAGACCATCTTGGCCGCTTCGTCGCCCGCCTGGTCCTGTTCGGCTTCGATGCGGAATTCGTACTGCGCAGTCACCGGGAAACTGTGTTCGAGGGTAAGCTCGCCGTTGGTGAACAACTCGCGCCCGCCGGCAACCATGATGCCGCCGGTCATTTTTTCCGCCTCGTACTTGGTGATCCGGGGACGATTGGGGTTTTCGAGGATGACGGCCTTGTCCATCACCTGCTCGGCAGCGGAAAGATACTTCTCAGCCAACAACGGCGACATGCTCAGCACGTCGGCGATATTGTCAAAGCCGTACCCCGTGTCATCGGCGGGAAAGTCATCGGCGGGTTGAAAATCCACCCCGACCAGATCGCGAATGGTATTGTTGTACTCGGTTCGATTCAGGCGATGAATCGCCACGAACCCGGGATCGCGCGGCACGGAGGGATCGACAAAATCCAGCGCCGCCGATGTGAACCGCATCACCGTGGCCACCTGATCCGCGGCCGGTTGCGGCTCCTTCTCCGGGGGCATGTCGTGCTGCTCGAGCTCGTCATGCACCGATTGCCACGTATCCAAATCGCCTTGGATGGACGCGAAGCTGGTGAACTTATCGAGTGAAACATCGCCCTTATGCTTGCCATTAGCGTGGCACTTGTAGCAATTATTCTGAAGGAACGGCTGGATTTTGGATTTAAATTGCTGCTCCATTGCGGGCGTGGCAATCGACGCAGCCGGAGCCGCTGGAGAGAGCGGCGGGTTGACTGCCGCCGGCGCGGCCCCACCGGCCAGGGCGACGATGCCCCATGCCGCAGCCAATCCGCCAATTGCAGCGGCCGGCAGGACTAAGAATCGAGTCATCACGCCCTTGGACATGCACCTTCCCATTCGCAGCGCTGCAATTCAGTTGACCACCTGCCCCGCCTAAATTGATATCGCTCAAGCGGACGCGGCGTTGCCGCTCAAACTGATACGATGGCAACGGTTTGTCGTTCGGTGGGTTGAAGACTTTGATTACGGCTGCGACTTGTCAATCTCCGCAGGCTCTGGGTGAGAAGATCCGGCATGGGGGAGATGGGCGCGCAATCGGGTGAGGACCAATCGGGCCGTCACTTCAGAGCCGAAGAATCCCACATCGACGCGAATTCGCACCAGCCGCTCGGCCCGGCGTTCGAGGCGCACCATGACGCGGGACCCCTTGTCATCGACGAAGGGCAATTCAATGATCGAAGCATCTTTCTGATGAGCCTTGGGATCGGGCTTGAAGGTCAAGCCCAAGTCATCGGCCGCCTGATGGGCGGCGGCCACGGTCTGATCGAGGCGGGCCATTTCCGCCGCGTCGAGCTTGCCCAGCCCATAGACTTCCTGCCCGGTTGAGATCGCCGACCCGGCCGTCCCCGCGATGGTGCCGAGGGTGGCCAAGGTCAACGTCGCGCATCCGCCAGTGCCGAAGGCCAGCGCGAGGACCACGCCAAGGGTTGCAAGACGCGAAGGGGGAAAGACGATGCGATGAAACGCCTTATACAGCGGCACGCCGGGCAAGTCATCGGGACGCTTTGCGGGTGGGACCGGCTGCGGCTCCGCGGCTTTTTCGATCCCTATCGAGTCGATGGCGCCTCCGGCAGCGTGAGGACCATGCCGATCTTCAAGCGGGTGGAGTCGGGGCCGATCACCTGCTTGTTGGCTTCGTACAGGTCGGCGCTCTTCTCACCGTTGCCGTAGAGTTTCTTGGCGATCCGATAGAGGCTGTCGTCCTTTTGGACGGTGTAGGTCTTGCCGTCGCTGGCGCTCGAGGACGCAGCGGCAGCGGCCTTCGAGGACTTGCGCGACTCCTTCACCTGCGAGTCCGGCGGAAGCTGGATCGTCATTCCGGGCTTGAGCCGCTCGGGCGTGACGCTCGGATTGGCATCGACGATCGCCTGATAGTAACGGCCATCGCCGTAGACGGCGCGGGCGATCGAGACGAACGTCTCGCCTTGGGCGACGACGTGGGTACGGTTGGATTCCTTGGGGCTGGCGCTGGTTCCCCTGGGGTACGCCACCGGCTGAGCGGGCGCGGGAACCCCGATGCTGGGATTTTCGGCGCTGTCCAGCGGCGCGTTGGCAACCGCGGTGCTGGCATCGTGCCGGTCGGAGATGTCCGCCGTGGCGGCATCGGGCTTGTGCTTCTTGGATTTAGTCTTCGGCTTGGCCGAAGCATCCGATGTGAGCTGGGCCTTGATCGGATCAGCGGCCGTGCTGGCGAACAATGCGTCCCACTGTGCCCCGCCCTTCTGCGCCGAGTCATCGGCGGGGGCTTTTTGCTCCGTGGAAGTATTGGCAGATGACGCCGCCGCGGTCGGCCCGGCAGAGGTCGCGTCGGCAGGCGCGGAACCATCGGTTCTGGGAGTCGAATCAGGCGCGTTCACGTCCGTGCCCGGCGCGACGAGCGGCTTGCCGCCGTCATCAAACGCCACCGTCTTGTCCGGCTTTTTGCCTCGATGAAAAACCAGAACTGCGACGACCAGAACCGCCAGCAGCACGCCGCCGGCGGCAAAACCCATTCTCACATCCTTGCGCATAGTGGGAATCCTTTCCACGGAACGAGTTGTATGTCGGTGGGGCAGACATTCCTGTCTGTCCATCCGCCGCAGGGACATTCCTGTCCCTTCATTACATCTTTCTTCAGGTCCGCTCGGTGGGACAGGAATGTCCCACACTCGCAGACCTGAGGCAGACAAGAATGTCCGCCCCACCAAAGAGACAGACATGAATGTCTGTCCGCCAGTCTTTTGTCAGACGCTGATTAAGCCCCGGCCCGCTGCAAACCTGACTGTCGTCCGGTTTTTTGCCCGACCGGGACGACTGCTTCGCCCTTGTTGCCGAGCAACAGGATGGGGGCGGCAATTGCAACCGACGAATACGTTCCCACTAATATGCCAATCAAAAGTACGAAAGTAAAGCCGTGGATGCCTTCGCCGCCGAGGAAATACATCACCGCCACCGTCAGCGTCGTGGTGCCGCAGGTCAGCAATGTGCGGGAGAGGGTCTGGTTCACCGCGTCGTTGATCACCTGCCGGCTGACGTGCCCATACTTGCCGCGGTTCTCGCGAATGCGGTCGAAGACGACGATCGTATCGATCATCGAATAGCCCATGATCGTCAGGATGCCCGCGACCACCGTGAGGTTCACCCGGAACGGCTCGAGCTGGAAAATCTGCCGCAGCACGCCCACCTCCACCAGGTAGTGGGCAAAGCCCAGGGCCGCGATGGTGAAGAGCGTATCGTGCAGCAGCGCGACCATCGTCGCGGTGCCGTACTTGAGGTTGCCGAACCGGATCCAGATGTAGGCCATGATCACGAGGATCGAAAGCGTGAGGGCGAGCAGCGCGTTGGTCTGCGCGTCGCCGGCCACCTGGGCATCGAAGTTTCGGACTTCCTTGAGCTGGGCCGGGCGATCGACGCCTTCCACAACGGTCTTCCACAGCGGACCGGCAAACAATTCATCCCATTGCCTAGGGTCCTTCTCGTAAAGCAGGTTGGGATTCTTCGAAAGAATGATGGCGAGGCTGGTCGCGCGATTGGCCGCCACCGGCGATTCGACGACGAACGGAAATCGCTCCCCGGCCGATGCGCCGGATGAAGACTGCAACTGTTCGCGGTTGATCCGGTCGGTGATCTGGCCGGGGGTCAGCGGCGGATCGAGGTTCGCAAGAACGATCGCGACTCCGCCGCGATATTCCCCCCAGTTTTCGGGACGGAACGGCTTGCCGTCCGGCCCCGCCGGCCACTTGCTCTGATCGGTGACCGGAAGCACTTGTTTGCCCACCACTTCGTCGACTCTCGGCGCAGTGCCGCCCGGCCCGGCGCCGGTGAAGGTGGAAGGCAGCTCCAATTTCAGATCGTCGCGCAGCGTTCCCATCACCGCATCGCGCACGGCAACGGCATTGGTGCTCGGCGTCAGCAGGTCATACGAGGTGTATTTCCCGTTCTCGGGGCTGCCCAGGGCGACGGGATTGGCGCTCTTGAGCACGTCATACCCGGAGTGCTGCAGGCGGTTGTTCAGTTCGTCCTTGGCCATCGGGTGCTGGAGATCGAATTGCACCGACGTTCCGCCGGCAAACTCGATGTCGAACATCTGGCCCTGATGGACTTTGATTCCGAACAGGATCAAGCCGATCGTCAGCGCCACCGCGCTGAAAGCATAAAACACCCACGCGAAGCTCATCCAGTCGATGTTGGGCTTGAGGAACTGGTCCCACTTGGGGAACGTCAGCGGCAGGCTGCGCAGCTCGCGCAGGCCGGCATGATCGATCAGCAGGCCGAAGATCGTCCGCGTGACAAACAGCGCGGTGAACAAGCTGGCCAGCACACCGATAATCAGCGTGATGCCAAAGCCCTTCACTTCTTCGGTGCCGAACCAGATCAGGAAGACCGAGGTGATGATGGTGGTCGCGTTGGAATCGACGATGGCGCTAAATGCCTTGTCGAACGCGTTGCGCAGCGCCATGCGCAGCGAGAGCCCGCGGTGCTGTTCTTCGCGCAGGCGCTCGAAGATCAGCACGTTGGCGTCCACTGCCGTGCCGACCGAGAGCACGATGCCGGCGATGCTGGGCAGAGTGAAAGTCGCGTTGAGGGCGGCCATCACGCCCAGCACGATCAGCAGGTTCATGATGACCGCAAAGTAGGCGACCACGCCCGCAAGGTAGTAATACCCAACGAGGAACACACCCACGACCGCGACGCCGACGAAGCAGGCCACCAGCCCGTGAACGAGGTTGCTGCGGCCGAGCTCCGGCTCGACGTGTCGCTCGCTGATCGGCTCTTCCTCGAGCTGCGCCGGCAGGCTGCCGGCGCTGAGAGTGTTGACCAGGTAATCGAGGTCGGCCTTGCTGAAGCCTTCCGAGCCGCCGTCGATTTGGCCGTTGGAGGTGATCATGCTGCGGATCACCGCCGCATTGACGACCTTGCTGTCGAGAACGACGGCCAGCGGCTTGTTAATGTTCGCCCCGGTCAACTTTCCGAAATCGGCCGCGCCCTGCGGGTCGAACGTGAAGGTGACGACCGACTCGCCGTTTTGCCCCTGTCCGGGCGAGGCGCTGGTCAGCGCCCACTGCTTTTGTCCTTCGCGATGGTCCAGCGACTTGTCGGCCGTGATCCAAGCCAGGACGTAGGTCTTTCCGTGATAGCTGCCAACGATGTAGCCGCGGTTCAGGACTTCCTTGGGATGATCGACGACGTACCAGTGCATCGTGTCGCCGCCCTGAAGGACCGGGCCGGGACCGTCCGGCTTCAACCGGTCTTCCATCGCCGCGATCTGGTCCTGCGGCACCTCGCCCGGCTGGGCCAGGATGTGATATTCCAGCACGCCCGAGCCCCGAAGCATGCGCTTGAGGTCTGTCGTATCGTCCAACGCGCTGCGCGTCTTCTGCCAGTCGTCAAACGAATGAACATAGCCGTCGATCGCAGCAAGACGGACGGGGAAATCGGCGTTGCGCTTCTTGACGTTCGCAAGTGCCCCCGGCCGGGCCGCGGCATCGCCGATGTCGTCGGCGAAGCGGGGGACGTCCAGGTTCGTCGCCTCGATCTTCTGCTTCACGTCTGTGTATTGCGTCAGAAGCTTGGCGTTCTGCACCGGATCGCGCTGGGCGACCGGCTTCTTGAGGATGGCTTGAATCTGGTCATACACCGCTGCCATCTGATTGAGCAAATCAAGCCGCGTCTTGCTCCCGTCGGCCAACTTGACGAACTCGGCGCGGGTATGGCCATTTTTCTGTTCGACCGCGTCGGTGGCTTCAGACAACGAAATGTTGGTCTTGCGGAGCTGTTGATCGGCTAGGAGAAGCTGGTCCTGGCTGGCGCGGGCTTCCTCGGCGTTGCCCTTGCCGGAACTGGGCATCTGGATTTCCAGCCGGTCGGCCCCCTCCGGCCGCCAGACCAGGTTGCGCACGCCGTTCGGATCCACCCGCTTCTTCAGCGCCTCGGCCACCTTCTCGGCAAGGTCGGGCTTGTAGGTCGAGCCGGGCGCGGTCTTGATCTGATAGACCAGGCTCGTCCCGCCGACCATGTCGATGCCGGGCTTGAGCTTCAGATAGGTCGTGATCTTCTCGCTCGGGTGAAACAAGTGCTCCAACACCGGCGAAAAAATGCAGGCCAGCGATCCGAACAACACGAGCAGGATCACCGTGACCCGGCCGGAATAAGTCTGAGGCATACCAAATCCTAAATGCGACGCGGGGATGGGGGGACACGGAGACGCGGGGAAAAAGCTGAGCCTTTGTCTCCGCGTCTCCGCGTCCCCGTGTCTCCGCGTCTTCTTCGACTACTTGCTTGCCGTCGTCTTCCCGTCCTTCGCGTCCTCGGCGGTGACGCGGGCGATGGAGCCGCGGGTGAACCAGATCTTGGTGTTCGACGACTCGTCCACTTTTACCAGCACGCGGTCTTCGCGCGGGTCGACGACTTTGCCGATGATCCCGCCGATGGTCTGAATTTCATCGCCGCGTTTCATGTCGCTGAGCATCTGGTTGCGCTGTTTGTCCTTCTTGCGCTTGGGGAGGATCATCATCGCGTACATGACGACGATGGCGATGATGACCACCGGCATCATGCCGTGCGTCAGGGAAAATAGCGGGCTTTCGGCCCCGCCGGAGGGCCCGGTCGTTGCCACTGCGAGAAATTCGATCACGGGTGAATTCGTCCTTTCAGGATGGTTCGTAGACTGCGGGCCCAAGCTTGCACCGCGGGTCGGTCTGGCGGAACTGCCCGAACGTGCCCGAAGCGATTGCCCGGCGGATATCCTCCATCAGCCGCTGGTAGAACCGTATATTATGCACGGAAACCAACACCGGGCCAAGCATCTCGGAGGCAAAAAAGTAATGGCGGATCGCCCCCCGCGTAAACGTGCGGCAGGCGTAGCAATCGCACCCCTCCTCGATTGGCCCCGAATCGCGCTGGAGCTTGCTGTTCTTCATCCGCAGCGGGCCTGAAGCGGTAAACGCGTAAGCATTGCGCCCGTTGCGGGTGGGCATGGTGCAATCAAACATATCGATCCCCGCCGCCACCGCGGCGACGATGTCGCGAGGAAACCCGACGCCCATCAAATATCGCGGCTTGTCGCGCGGCAGCAGTGGCGCGGTCGCATCCAGTACCCGAACCATCGCCGCGAATCCCTCCCCCACCGCCAGGCCGCCAATCGCGTAGCCGGGCAAATCCAGTTCGAGCAGTTTCTCCGCGCATTCGGCCCGTAGCGCTAAATCCGTTCCGCCCTGCACGATCCCAAACAGCGATTGATCCGAAGCCCGCGCGTGCGCGTCCCGGCAACGTGCCGCCCATCGCAGCGTCCGCTCGACCGCTTCCCGGTGATACGCCAGCGGGGCATCGGCCCTCGGGCATTCGTCGAACATCATGATGATGTCCGCCCCCAACGCGTTCTGCACCGCGATGCTTCGCTCCGGCGTCAGATGCACCATCTTGCCATCGATATGGCTTTTGAACGTCACGCCCTCGTCGGTGAGCTTGTTGATGTCGGAGAGTGAGAAGACCTGGAACCCGCCGCTGTCGGTCAGGATCGGGCCGGGCCAGGCCATGAAGCGATGCAGGTCGCCCAGCTCGGCCACCACCGTCTCGCCCGGCCGCAGCATCAGGTGATAGGTATTGCCGAGGATGATCTGCGAGCCCGTCGCCGCCAGGTGATCCGGCAGGATCCCCTTGACCGTCCCCTGCGTTCCCACCGCCATAAATGCGGGCGTATCAAACGCCCCGTGGCGCGTGGTCACCCGGCCCAATCGGGCGTGTGAGCCGGGGTCTTGCGAAAGCAATTCGTATTGAAGTGGGCGCGTGGCAACCGTGGTCATCCGACGCCATCTTTGCGATCGGCGCCTGATCTCTCAAGTGATGCGGAGCGGCGCGATGAATTCAACCGGGCTCGCCTCGCGGCGTTCAGTTCTTCCCTCGCCCGGTACGCCGGGAGAGGGCAGGGTGAGGGTTTGCCGCGCGGGCATCCGTCTCGACGAGGAATGAAACTGAAGTAACCCTCACCCCAACCCTCTCCCGGAGTACCGGGCGAGGGAGAAAAAACCGTCGAGCGATTTGCGAAGTGAGCGGTGAATGTAGCGGTCCCAAGAGGGGTAAGCGCGCCGGAAAACCAGCGGCTTCTTGCGCCTATTTATCCGCTGCCTTTGACTCCGCGCCCCCCTTCTCGATCGGCTTATGCGCATTCTCCCAAGCGGTGAAACCGCCGTGGAAATCGAAGAGGCCGGCAAAGCCCATCCCCGCCATCTTCCTGGAAGCGGCGGCACTGCGCACGCCCTTGGCGCAATGCACCAGATACGTCTTGGACTTATCGAGATGCGAAAGCTTCTGATCAAACTCAGGGTCGTGGATGTCGAGGTTCACCGCGCCGGGGACGTGCCCGTCGGCGTATTCCTTGGGGGTGCGCACATCGAGCACCACCGCGTCCTTCTCCTGCCGCTTTTGGTCGAACTGATCGACGTCGATCTTCTGAACCGCCGGCTTTTCCGCGGGCTTGTCTTCCGCGCGAAGCAATGGAGCGAACGCGCCAGCGGCCACAAGAATCAACGCCACCGGAAAGTAAGTGGATCGCATCTGTTCTCCTTCAGAATCACGCATACGCTGGCGATGCATGGCCGGACTCGCGCCAGCGGGCCTGCTCGATTTGAAAGACCAGCCAGCCAAAGCTGATGACCGCCACGCACAATGCCGCAGTGTTCATGTCCTTCTTGAGCATCGTATCGTAGAACCCGTGCAGCACCATTGGCACCGAGACCAGCACGGCACTGCTAAATAGCATCCCATACCACGAAGCGGCGTCCTGAATCAGATTCTGGTGCTTATAGATAAAGATCCCCGCCGCCGCGGCCCAGATGCCGTGCAAGCCCACGCAGGAAATGAATCGGACGAGATACGTCTGCCCGGCGGCAAAGCCGTTATACGAATCGCCGGAATACATGATGGCCTCGGATAAACCAAAGCCCACCCCGGACAAAAATCCCCACAGGCACGCCCCGCGCCAATCCAGCTTCGCACGCTTGCGGTAATGCCAAAGCAACGGCAGCGCCTTGCAAAGTTCCTCGCACAGTCCGACGCCGAAGGTGAAGCCAAGCGCGCTGAGGAAGAAATTGCTCTTCGCGTCGTTTGCCGCGTCGTACGACAACTGAATTCCCTTGAGGATCAGAAAGATCAATCCCACGATGCTGCGCGGGATAATGATGCGGCCGCGCATCGACGAGGCAATCAACTGCACCCCAAGCAGCAGCAGCACCCCCGCCGTCCCGGTGAACAAGCCGGTCAGGAAAACGTGCAGCGGCTTGGTGGAAGCAGTCGGCAGCATCACCAACGCCAGCCCGAAAAATGCCCCAGCGGCGATTAACGCGTACAGCCAGTGAACCTTTGAGCCGTACCCCAGCAGCGCGCCTTCAAACCGGTGCCCTGGCAAGACCGCAAACAGTTCGGCGTAGGTCGCATTGCGCTGCTCCATGACTTCGAAGACCCGCTTGCTGGCTTCGGGATGAACCTTCAGGGTTTGCCTTAACTGGTCCTCGTGCGTCTCCCGGTGCGAATGAAAGGTGGACCAAAGCAGCGGAAGAAGCGTGAGCGCCAAGGCCAGATAAAGCCACTCACGGGCTGGCCTGCCAGCAATGGCAGCACGCGATGGATAGGGAAGAGTCTTAGCCTGATACGGCTCAGGATCGGACGCACGCACCTGCGCCGCCGGAGCACTCGCGCGATACGCCGGCCGCCGCGGCGGCTCGTCCTCCACCAGGTCGAATGTCTGGCTCGGGATCGTCAACATCCGCGCACAACGCGGACACTTCACCTGCCGGCCGGCAAGTTCATCCTTGGCCCGAAACCTGCCGCCGCATTCGCACGAAACTTCAATCGGCACAGACCCTCCCGGATTTGATCGGCGAATGATACCGAAACAAACTGTTTGCGCTCAACTGGAATTGCTGACCGCAATCCCTCCAACCGCCGCTTGACTTCGACGAGCTCGGTCGAGTCGCGGCTTCGCGAACGATAAAACTCGAAATCGCCGGCCATGGCTGTTCCGTCGCGGCACCTCTGTTCGTTCGCGAAGCCGCGAGCGGCGGTCGGGGAAGGATCACTTGGGAGGGCGAGGCTCCCGCCGAGCCGATGCTCATTCGGTAATCGCGGCTCGGCGGGAGCCTCGCCCTCCCAAATGCCGTCAAACAAAAAGGCCCACCGACGGCGAGTCGATGGGTCATTCACGTTTGGACTGCGATGAGGCGCGTTGACCCGCTGCCGCGAAAATCGGTGCCGATCGTCGAAAACGGTTTCCGCGGCTCGATTACTTGCCGCGTTGGTCCTTCCTTCAATGCAGCCACTGCGGCACCGCCAGACCCCGACTAGCGATAGAACTCGATGATCAGATTCATGTTGACTTCAAACGGAACGTCTTCCGGCACCGGCACGCCGATCACTTTGGCGGTGAGCTGGGCAGGGTTCCACTCGAGCCAGTTGGGCACATTGTGCCCGGCATTCTGCTCCATGTTCTCGCGAAGCACCTTGTGGATTCCGTCCTTGAAGGTGAGCACGTCGCCCTGCCGAACGCGGTAGCTGGCGATGTCGGTCTTGCGACCGTTCACGTGAACATGCCCGTGCGCCACGATCTGCCGGCAGGCCCAGATCGTCCGCGCGACGCCGAGCCGGCGCAGGACATTGTCGAGCCGGGTCTCGAGAATTTGGATGAGCGTGTTGGCGGTGTTGCCCTTGGACTTCTTGGCGATGTCGAGGAACCGGCGGAATTGCCGCTCGAGCATGCCGTAGTAATACCGCAGCTTTTGCTTCTCGGTGAGGCGCACGCCGAACTCGGTGGCGCGGCGGCCGCGATAGCCGTGCATGCCCGGCAGTTGCAGGTCCTTGGCGGTGTGCTTGGGAATGTCGGCAATCGGAGCGCCGACCCGACGAGACAGTTTGACCTTCGGTCCGGTGTAACGGCCCATGAGACAACAAACTTTCCAGAACGCACCCGGATCGCTCCGCGGCACGTCTCAAAACATGCGAGGCGAGACTCTTGAAGCGCGGGCACGACGCCCGTGACATTCCGGCTCGACTGATACGCCTTCTCCGAACGACATGGTTTAGAGGCATGTCGCCGGGATTCCATCGCGATCCGGCAAATCCAGCGTCGGCGTGGGGATTAAAGTATATCCGGATGGAGGTTCAGAACAAGGCGAGGCAAACCCAGAAATTTTGCGGAACATTGCGCAACGAATGGCGTCCGATGACGTTGTCTACTCTAAAGGAGCTTCGCCATGTTCCCAATGCGCCATCTTCTCATCCTGCTGACTGGAATTGCCGTGACGGCGGTAGGCATTGCTCTGGCTCAGGAGCAGCCGGGGCTTCCAGGCGGGCCTTATGTCAGCCCCACAACCGACCAGCAGCACCTGGCCGTCCGCACGGCCAGAAAGCGCGTGGATCCCAATGATGCTACGGTCAGTCCTGCGACGCCCCGGTCGCGATACCAGACGCTTCTGCGCAAATTTGACGTTCCTGACGATCAAAAAACCTACGGAGATTTTTGCGACTTCGGCCATTGGACTGGGGGAACCTACTCCGGCCAGACCGATCTCCCGCCTGGCTACTGGGTTTACCTGGCCCCCACCTGGTACATCTTTAAGGACGACGTTTCCGGCCAAGCGGGGGCCAGCCCGCAGGTGCCCCGTCAATGGAGCCCGGAGCAGGCCACCGGCGCGCCGGATACCTGGCCCAACTCCGGAGACCTGACCACCGCCTGGGCCTCGGCCACGCCCGACGGCCAGCGCGAGTGGCTCGAACTGACCTACAAGACTCCCGTTCGCCCGGCGGCAGTGCTGGTGTATGAAACCTATAACCCCGGCGCAGTTGATCGCGTGACCGGCTATGACGGCAAGGGGGCAGAGGTCGAACTTTGGTCAGGCGCTGACCCCACCCGGGCCGGCAGCGACAAAGGAATCTCCGTCATCCCCGTTCATCCCGATTTCGACCTGACTCGAATCCGCATCTATCTCGACTCTCCAAAAGTGCCGGGCTGGAATGAGATCGATGCAGTCGGCTTGCTGG
>Ga0182024_10015553_pt1 | contig 14544 bp, 12 predicted proteins | sample P32metaG_FD_120480 | JGI IMG/M metagenome (GOLD analysis project Ga0182024, IMG submission 120480) | Permafrost microbial communities from Stordalen Mire, Sweden - P3-2 metaG (Illumina Assembly) | ecosystem: Environmental > Terrestrial > Soil > Wetlands > Permafrost | place: Sweden: Stordalen... | reverse complement strand
CGTCACCGATGACAACATCGTCCGCGATCACGACGCTCGCGTCCGGCGTTCAACGAAAAGCAAATCCAAAGACGAATCGCTTCTCAGGCTGCCGCTTTGCGGCTTTGTTCAACGTCCTTTATGTTGCGCTATACGCTCCGGCACTCTCTGCCCGTTTACCAGTTGCAGGGGATGCGGAGTAGATCGGCTTTACGCCGGTGGATGCCTTTGCGTGTAGTCGGCTGATAACCGCCCTAAGCAAACCTCCCGAATATCGCCGACTTTTTCAAATGCGGCGCGCACACGTTTGCGGCACTCCCGTTCTCGTGCCGATAGAGCAGCGTTACGGTTGAGTATTTGCGATGCCTCTGCAAGGTCGCCGTAGGCCTCGACGGCAATGTCGAATATAAGTTGATTCCGCGTCATTTGGAAGGAACCTCCAAAGTATTGTACTGGTCAGCATTTTTCGCCCCCCCGCCGTGTTCCAAAAGTGAGACGACCGGGCCGTCAGAATGCGCCACGGCGCGGAGGCAAAGACGGCACACACCTGGCGGCGTGGCGGCGGCAGAAGACTCCGGCACCCCTGCCGGTTCCTAGACGGCAACATACTTTATCGTCTAATTCATATGAGCCCGATTCCTCCGCTCGATTACGACCTGCTTTGTGAGGAGCGCGTCATCCGCAGTGTGGCCAACAACACCCGGCGCGATGGCGAGGATTTTCTAAAGATTGCGGCGGAGATTCCGATTCGAAACTCAGGTGCAGGAATTTCGGTTGGAGCAAGCCAATGATGCGCTGAACGCGCTGAAGAACGACGCGGTAAGGGGAGCGGCGGTGCTGCGGGTTTAGCGGGGAGATCTGCGCCGAAGCGATTTCGTCACCACGCCCAGCAAGCATATGCCGGTCAGCAGGAGAGTGGATGGCTCGGGTACGATTTTAGCTTCATCGATACTCCACGTGGCTCCAGGAGTGTCAAGCTCGACAGACAACAGGATTGCGGTAATGTCGGCCAGGTTCGACCCTGTTCCGTTGACAGTTGGGTTTGTGAGAGGAATGAGTACATCCTGATAGCCTGGGCTTCCCGAAAATGTTGCAGTGAAACCCAAATTGTTAGTTGGCGGCCCTAAAAGTAAAGTGAGAATCCCCGCTGAATCGGACTGGACTTGTACCAGTATGGAATCACCAACCAGATCCAGGTTCAAATCGCCGCTGACACCCCAAACCATTCCTTCGGTTCCGGTGATGCCACTTCCGAATGTTCCGGTGATCGAGTTAGCAGCCGTATCGGTGGTAATCGTGCTTACCGAACTGGCCGAACCACCCGACGCGCCAGGGGTCTGGTTCTCGATGAAGTCTTCGCGTTCTCCGCCAAGAGAACCGGGGCAAGCTATGAAGCTATTCTCAAAGGCGGACGGGCCGGCCGGCCCATCCAGGGTAACGCTGTCGGAGCAACTAAAGTTGTCAATGGTTACATCAGCAGACGCGATCTTGGCGAACAACAAAACCACTAGCGTAATCGCTGCTTTGGTGGACAATTTCAGACTCGGTCGGTTCATCGCGACCCTCCCTCGGTGAAACGTGAGGCCATTATTATAGGCCAACCTTCCGATTTCGGCGGCAAATTTCCTGTGGCAATTTCGTGATTAGTACCAGTTGCGTTGCGAGACGGTCCGACGAATTTTCTGTGGTGCAAACCAGGTCCAGCCGGCAACATCTATCCCACTTCCGATAATCCGATGTTATGTCGCATAGCCGGCGACGCGGGTGGGCGGCGTCCCCGAGCTCATTACCGACGGGTGAAGACGGCTACCTGGAGAAGGTGGGAGACATCGAGGGCATGGCCGCGTAGTTAAGCTGCTCACCGATGACGATCTGCAGTACCGCATGGCCAAGACCGGCCGCTGGAATGCTGCCGAGCGTTACTGCTCGGACAAGATCATTCCGAAATACGAGCAGTATTACCGCGAGGTGGTGCAGGGGTAAGCGGACTTCTCCATCGGCAAATCGGGCGGGTCTTCAGGATCGGCGAACGGTTAACTATCGCGTTGTCGGAAATGTGACAGTCAACATCACCATCGCCTGGTTCTGGACTGGCTGCTCGTATTGGGACGTCCAGTGGAGATATCGGATCTCGGGAACCACATCCACGACAGCCACGCGATAACGAAAACCAGCGCCTGCGGTGACCGCGACATCGACGGCTTTTCCCGGATCGAACTGGAAGGCAGTGGCGCTCGGATGAAGATAGAAGTCGAGCTGGATGCCCTCCCCGTTGAAGGTGCCGAGATGCCGGAGAGTCGCGCCGGCCTCGATAAACGGCTTTATTCGGTGATGGGCAAAATTGTACTTCGCGAGCAACAGGAATGAAAACGCGTTGGCAGCGACGCTTGTAATGTATCCGAAGTTGACCATGCTCCCACTGGACGGCGTAATGCCTTCGCTCACATCCCGGTGAAATCGCTCATAGAGCATTCCCGCCTCCAGCGAAAGGCGCCAGGGAAGGCTAATCTCCACCGTCGGCCCCACCGCATAGGGCTTTTGATAGAAGTCGTTGGGCGCCTGAAACTCAACAACGCTTCCTTGGTCTGACGAAGAGGGATTGAGACGGATGGTTGCTGAGCCATAAGTTGCAGACTCTGGCGAAACGGGTACACCGCCCGTGACACCGACGGACAACCACTGAGCATTGCCTTGCAACGAGAATAGGAATAGGACAAATAATAAACGGGGCATAGCGGAACGCTTTGCACGGGGACTGCCAGGTGAGCGGCCCACTCGATTTGCGCTCCTATGGCAACGCCACAGAGGCTTGGAAAGCGCTAAGCTCGAATGGTAACGGCTTTCCTTCGGCTAAGGAGAAACTATGAGCGATACAAGAGCGGGAGACCGGGCAGCATTCTTCCTTCTGGGAGCCGCGATCGGTGCAGCGGCAGCATTGCTGATGGCGCCGGCGTCAGGCGCACACACGCGCAGGAGATTACGCCGCCAGGGAGGAGAAGTCGCCGATTACCTGATCGACGCGGGTAAGGAGTTGGTGGACAAGTGCGAGGATCTTTACGAGCGCAGCGGGGAGGTGGTGGAGGATGCGACCCACGAATTATCGGGGAAGTATCGCGCCCTGCATGAGTACAGTAAACAATTGCTGGACGAGGTCGAAACCATCCTCCGCCGGAAACGCGCCGCCATCGGCCGGTAATCGAGGGGGCCCGCCGAATCTTACGCGCTGGCCCCGGCCCCGGAGGCGAGCGCCTTGCGCAGGGCCGCGGCTGCGTCGGCCACCGCTTCCCGGCCCGAATCGATCACGCCGCCTAAATTGAAGAACACGTGAATCGCGCCCGCGTACCGTTTCGCCGTGACGGGAACGCCGGCCTGCTCGAGGCGCCGGGCGTACGCCTCGCCTTGGTCGCGAATGGGATCGCACTCGGCGGTGATCACCATGGCGGGCGGCAGGCCTTCCAGGCTCTTGGCATTCAGCGGCGAAGCGTGGGGGCTGCGTCCTTCCTCGGGGCTCGCCACATAGTGACCCCAGAAGTACCGCATCATCGAGCGCGTCAGAAAATAGCCGTCGGCGAATTCGGCGAGCGAGGGCCGATCGTCGTCGTAGTCCGTCACCGGATAGACCAGCAACTGGAAAGCGATCTTGGGCCCGAGGCAGTCGCGGGCCATGAGGCAGGCCACCGTGGCCAGGGTCGCTCCCGCACTATCGCCGCCGACGGCGATCCGGCCGGCGTCCGCATCGAACTCGGCGGCGCGCTCCGAGACGTATTGGACCGCGGCATAAGCATCCTCCACGGCCGCGGGGAATTTGTGCTCCGGGGCGAGCCGGTAATCGACATTGACCACGACACACTGCGCGCCATTCGCCAGCGCGCGGCACTGCGCATCCACCTGATCGAGATTCCCGATGACCCATCCGCCACCGTGAAAATAGACCAACACCGGGAGCTTGCGTCCGATTATCGGCCAGTAGACGCGTATGGGGATGGGTTGCGCGGGGCCGGGAATGGTGCGGTCCTCGACGCGCGCAACGGCCGGCGCAGGGCCGGCCAAAGCCTGAAAGGCGGCCGCGCTCTCGGCACGATTAGCGCGGAGCTCAGCCGGAGTCATCTCTTCCATGGGCGGTCCGCCCGCCGCGGCCATTTGATCTAGAAGTGCCTTGCACTGGGGATGAAGTGGCATGAGGACATAATACTGCCAGCCGCTGGGGAAAAAAAGATTAGGGCCGCAGATGAACGCAGATGAACGCCGATGAAAACATCACAAATTCAAATTCTTCTTGTTCTTATCCGCGTTGATCGGCGTTCATCAGCGGCTAATACAGTTTTCGGTTGGTTTTGACGGTAACAGCCTACGCCTGCCGCGCCAGCTCCAGCTTGCGCTCCCTGAGCCAGCGCAGGCGGCCCTGCTGTTCTTGGTAAATCGTCGAGAAGCCCGCCCACCAGTAGCCGAACACGAATAGCAGCAGGAACGGGATTGCGAAGAAATTGCTGGTCTCGATGGCGAAGACTACCATCGTCACGAAATACAGACCAAACAGAATTTCCACGTACGGCAGCCAGCCACTGCGGGACCGGTATTTTTTCACTTCCAGATTCATGGGCCGGTCGCCAATCGCAAACTTGGCTGTGCGGGCGAAGGCTGTCTGCACGCCGAACAGCGCCTCCAGCACCGCACGCGTGTTGATGATCGTCAGGCCCACTCCCACGGCGATCAGCAAGGGAAGCATCAGAATCGACCGCTTCCAGTTCTTCGGATAGAGCTCGCGCTGCGCTATCACGTAAAAGAGGGAAATCGACCAGAACGAAGCGATGATCAGCGGCAGGTCGAGAAACACCATTTGGAAAGGCCCCATGTAGAAGCGCACGATCATCACCGGCAACATCAGAGCCGAGAGCACGATCATCAGCGGATAGGAAATGTTGGGCGTCAGGTGCAGGATTGCCTCGACCTTCAAACGTTTCGGCAGGTCGGCACGCAGAATGGCGGGCAGCAGCTTCCTGGCAACCTGTGTGAGTCCCTTAGCCCAACGCGATTGCTGCACCTGGAAGCTGTGCATCTCCACGGGCAATTCCGAAGGGCAATCGAGGCCCGGCAGGTACACGAAGCGCCAGCCTTTGAGTTGGGCGCGGTAGCTCAGATCGGAATCTTCCGTGAGCGTGTCATGCTGCCAACCCCCGGCGTCGCCGATCATGGTTTTGCGCAGGATGCCGGCGGTGCCGTTGAAGTTGAAGAAATAGCCGGCGCGCGAGCGGGCGCCGTGCTCCAGGATGAAATGCCCGTCGAGCAGCATGGCTTCCACTTCGGTGAGGAAGTTGTAGTCGCGATTTAGGTAGCTCCAGCGCGTTTGCACCACCCCTACGGTGGGATCGGCAAAGAAGTGGATGGTACGCAGGAGAAAATCGGCGGGCGGACAAAAATCGGCGTCGAACACGGCCACGAACTCGCCCGTTGCGGTCGCGAGCCCCGCCTGGAGTGCGCCGGCCTTGAAGCCCTCGCGGTTGGCGCGATGGTGGTATTCGATGGGATAGCCCAGCGCGTGGTAGCGCTCCACCAGGGCTTCGGCGAACGGCGCGGTGTCGTCGGTGGAATCGTCCAGCACCTGGATCTGGAGCAGTCCGTTGGGATATTCGATTTTCACGGCTTCGTCGATCAGCCGCTCCACCACATATCGCTCGTTGTAAATCGGAAGCTGAACGGTGACCGGAGGAAGCGCGTCGAAGCGCCCGGGAGCATCGGTGACGACGTTCTTGCGGTGCTTGAAATAAGTGCGGATGGTTTCATACCGGTGAATTCCGTAGACCGACAGAATCACCAGGATCGTGAAATAGGGCACGAGCATCGCCCAATCGAACCAACCGAGCTGGTGGACGCCAGCGAACGTGTCGTCGAACAGACCGTTGACAAAACGGGTGGTCGGAGACACGGCCAACAGTAGTAGGGCCAATGACATAGGGCTCAGATGACAACGGAATCGGGCTACACTATTTTAGCAAATAGCGGTGGGAACCCTCTGGTACCGATGTGCAATCACGTTTATTCGGCCCGGATTGGGTACGGAAACCTACGGGAGTAGCGCCGGCGGTCTTCGCCGCCGGTGGGCTCACCTAAGTCGAAAGATTCAAACCAGACACCGGCAGGAATGCCGGTGCCACGTCACTGACCCGACAGGAAGGCGGCCACACCCGGGCCTTCCGCGGTTTTCCGGGCCTCGCACAGCCGAATGTTTTCCAGGGTCTGCGCATAGGCTCGGGGCTCGCCGGTAAACTGCCGGGACCGATCTTGAAAGAAACCGACGAACTCTTGCCGCGAAGGCTCGTCGCAAAAGGTCTGACCGACAGCCGGCAAGCTGGCCCCGGCTTCAAAACCGCCGCCGGAAGGAAGCCGCGCAACCAGACGATCGTAGTTGGTTCTGATGAACTCCAATGGCAGCTTTTCGGTTTCCGGGTACGACAGGGGGATCATCAAGAGGGGATTGAAAGTTTCGCGCGGGTCAACGTCCGGTTGCAATAGCAGTTGGAGGGCCGCCTGAACCAGCGCCGGATTTCGAAAACTTCCGAGAGCCTCGACTATCGACATTCGAATTTGACGATCGGTAGTCTTCTTCAATTCCCCAACCAGGGCATCGAAGAAGGTGCGGTTTCCGGAAAGCGCCGCGGTCGATAGGACCGGGTTCAGCATGTCCGGATCGATGCCCTGATGATTCATGAGCCAGCGATCGGCCAGCCGCCGCGCCTCCGCCTGCAACGCCGGATCGTCACCAGTGTCGGCTACGAAGGGTACCAGGGTGGCGCGCAGGAGACGCGTTTCCGTGCCTTCTCCCGGCTTTGCCGACCAGCCCAAGGCAGCCGCCCGCGCTCCGAATGCCTGGCGAATGAAGCGGCGGTAATTCGGCAGCAGATTAGCAGGAACGATTTGCCGAAAATCGTCAGCGGCATTCCGCGCTTCCTCCGCGATTTGCCGCTCGGGCGCGTTCGCAAATCGGAGGATGGCATCGAATACCTGGCTGGCCGGGACTTCTCCTGCGCGGGCCAGCGATGCCAGATCGTGCAGCAATGTCCGGCGCTCTGCCGCGGTTAGAAAATCGTCGGTGTGCTCCAGCAGACGGGGCAGCAGGTCGCCTTGATAGCTGGTCTCGTAATATCCCGAAGCTCCATCATTCGCGGAAAGGTAGGCCGGGCAGGCGTTGGCCCTGGTCAAGCCGAACTCCGTGCTGGCCTGATCCAGCAAGAAACACTCTTTTTGTGGCCCTTGGTTGGAGGGATAACGCACGCAGACCGGCGTCTGCCACTTCTGGTCCCCTGCGCCTGCCGATCCGTTCGGCAGATATCGCTTCTGGGTAAGCGCCACGCGTGGCGCGCCGTCGCACTTCAGGCTGACCGCGACCTCCGGCACCCCCGGCTGTTCGAGGAAAGTGGAAAACGCCCGTGTCAAGCGCGGCTGGCCGGTTCCGGCAATGGCGTCCAGAAAATCGCCGGCGCTGGCGTTCTTGGAGGCGTATCGCGCCAGGTACGCGCGCACGCCGGCCTGGAATTGCTGCTCGCCCACCCAGCTTTCGAACATACGGATTACGGCGGCGCCCTTCTGGTAGGTGATGCCATCGAACGCGTTGGAGATGTCGTCCATGCTTTCGATCGGCTGCCGGATCTGGCGCGCGGAAACCAGGCTGTCCTCGCGCATGGCGCCGAATTTGCTTCCCAGATCGCTAAGATGGGAATTCCATTCCGGCTTCCATTGCGCAATGATCTTCGACGACGTCCAGGTGGCAAAGGCCTCGTTCAGCCAAGTGTCGTCCCACCACGCCAGCGTCACCAGGTCGCCAAACCACTGGTGGGCAAGCTCATGGGCCGCGGTCGCCGCGTAGCGCCGCTGCCGCTGCTCGGTATCGAACGCCGGGTCGGCGAGCAGTCTGTTGGCGCCGTAGGTCACCATTCCGGCGTTTTCCATGGCGCCGAAACCGAAGGTGAGCGGAATGGCTACCTGGTCGGCCTTCTCAAAGGGGAACGGAGTGCCGAAGTAATTTTCCAATTGCTGGATGATGGGGCCGGTCACTTCCGCCGCATACTTGGCCTGGTATGCCTTCCCCTTGGGCACGATGATGCGCACCGGGATATGGTTGGCGCCGGTTCTGCCGCCATCCACGATGTCGAACGGGCCGACCGCAAAGGCCACCAGGTAGCTGGGCAGCGGCTTGGTCACGGCGAAGGTTACGCGCTTCATGCCGTTGGCTTCCTCAGTTTCGGCGGTCTGCGGGGTGTTGGAAATGGCCAGGTTCTCTTTTTTGATATGCAGGGTCACTTGCCAAGGTGTTTTGAAATTCGGCTGGTCGAAGCACGGAAAAGCGCGGCGCGCATCGGTGGATTCAAACTGCGTGTACAGGTAGGAAATGTTGGCGTCGCGCCCCTGAAAGATACCCGCGGTGCTCTTAGTACTGATTCTTCCTTCGTACTGGATGTGCAGATGAGCCGCGCCGACGGGAACTTCCATGGGAAAACGCAAGCCGATGAAGTTTTCGTTGCCCGGTTCCACGGCCGCGGTTTGCTGCCTGGAGCCGGCGCGGACACTCGCCTGCCGGATGGCGATCTCGGTCGCATTGAGCCAGATTAAGCCAGTGGGATTCCGCAACTCGACATCGATATCCACGCTGCCTGAGAACGTGGGGGAATCGGTGAGCAACGTCAGGTCTGCGACATAGCGCACGGGACGAACGGAATCGTCGAGTCTAAGTTTGGGCGGCTCCGCGGCCGCGGCCAGGGTCGCCAAGAACAGAATGAAGAGGGCGCGGCAAGACATACGAAGCCATCCTACCGCAGCCGCTTTGTCCGCCTACGCGGCTGGGGCCGCAGGTTCGGACGACTCGAACGGAATCTTCCTGTTCATGACCAGATCAGAGAAGGCCTTGAGGGTTCGGACGTACTCTGCCAGGGCGCTACGCTCCGCCCTAAGCGCCTGCCTCACCGCAAGACTTCCGTACGGCGAAGGTGTGAGACCCTCTGCCCGTTCCTTTGCGGCTTGTACAGATTCTTGCTTTGTGCGCAGATAGCGACCACGAGCATCCTGGACACGCTTCCTCCAGCACTCCTCCAGTTCGTCCCGCGATAGTGCCATAAAGCTCACTTCCTAAGAAACAGGTTAGAGCGCTCCGGCCTCCGAATAAATACAATCGATAGGGTACTTTTCGAAGTGCTGCCGATGACATACGAAGCCCTACGGACGCGGCAGGATCAGGGCGCCACCGTCACCCAAGTCGATTCCAACCCGCTGCTTACCACGTAGTTCGGCTTCACCTCGCGAAACTCGAACTGGCCCACGGTGCGATCGTCCATGGTATCTAGAGACCCGAGCTCCACGCGTCGTGAGAGGAGGCCCGGGTTTTTTTGAAACCTCGGGGTGAATGAGGTAAGTGAAGCCGCAAAGGGCCGCGGCGATCCTCCCATGCTCAGCGTCTCCAACTTGACCCCGATTTTCAAAGATGAGGGCGGCCCGTAATAGTGCTGTATCTTCACGATGCGGGCGGTGACGACAGTGCCTTCCGGAACCAGAACTTGGGACGAAGCGCCGCGGATGGCCTTGGTTATTTTGGCTGTGATCCGATCTCCGGCTGCGGCGACGGCTGTGTCGATGGGCTGGGTGAACACGAGCTTGAAGGGAAGGTCGGGCGGAATTGCCAGCGTCTGGGAGACAGTGCCACCTGCCGCTGGAAGGGCCTGCTTCGACGGCGGCTCGCCGAACGTCACCGTCGATTCGCCCACAAACTGGTGGCAGCTCGCATAAGTGGTGCGGTTTTCCGAGTCGCTTCCATCGACATTGACGATCTTAAGCTGGACTTCCTTGGGGAGGAGAAAGTCAGCATCGTTGAGGCGCACGGGGCTGTAGTCGAGCGTTGTGGTAGCTTCGCAAGCGCCGACTTCAGCGGGAAGTTGGCCGGTGCGAACCGTGAGGCGAACCAGGTCGAAGGTCTTGGCATCGACCAGGAAGGTTCCGTCGTACGCCGTGGTCACATGGGCCCGTCGGTTCCCGAATACATAGTTGCTGTTTTCGAACGGGACGCGGAACCCGAACTCGGCGAGCGTCCGGCCGTTGGCATTGGTCTCTCCGTCGTAGGAAAAGCTTGCCGCATTGCCGGTGAAAATCGAGGTGAGAAAGGATGCGAAGCCGCCCGTCGAGACCGCCCCTGACTTGACGAGATCCAAAAGGCCGCGGTTGTCAAAACGGTCCTCTCCAGCCCAGGAGTAGATCTCGCCCGTATTTGCTACTGCTACGTCAAGGCGTAGGCGATCCGAGAAAGAAAGAGGCGGCCGCGATTGGGCATCTCGTCCCACGAGCTCGCCGCATCCCTGCGCGTGCCCGACGAGTAGTGGCGCGGGACCGTATTGGGTGCGCTCGATGGTTTGGGTGCAAATATATCTCGGCAGGCGTTTGATCGTATCCTCGAGGCGGCCGCGGACCATCGCGAGCAAGTCTCTGGGGTCTTCCTGAGCCCGCAGGGACAAGGCAAGACTGCATAGGAACAGCAGCTTGGTCCACATGGTGAAAGCATATAACAAACCAGTAGTAAGCTCGATGGCATGGACCTGCTGCGCTATTTTCAAATGTTGGCCGGCTATAACCGGATTGCCAACGAGCGGCTCCTGGAAAGGTGCGCCCAGTTAGACGATCGCGCCCGCCCTGAACACCATCCTGTTTGACGATTTCACCGGGTTGCGCGGCCAGGGCCGAGCAGGACGCACGTATTGAATTCTTTTTCGGGCAGTTAGAGGGAGGCTTTTTCGAACGGTCATTTCCGTACACCAACAACCAGGGCAAGAATTACGCGGAGGCCGCACCGGTGGCTGTGGCCACTTCTTCAACCACCAGACGCATCACCGCGGACAGGTTCACGTCATGCTCAGCCAGACTCCCGTGCCGCCTCCATCGCTGGATTTGCACGTGAATCCTTGACCGCTCCCTGTAGTTGCTAGGGTTTAAATTTGTACGTTTGACGTCACTCATCTACAATGACATATAAGAGTGGATGATAAGGAGTTATCGTGACAAGGAAACGGAGCGTTTCGCGGCTGGTGGGAAGGCCCGCCAGTGGGAGCCGTTCCGGCGCCAGGCCGAGAAGCGTTTACGCATTCTCGATGCCGCAACATCGCTGGGCGATCTTGCCACGCTCAACTCCAACCGTCTGGAAGCCCTGAAGGGAGGCCGCAAGGGGCAGCATTCCATACGGATCAATGACCAGTGGCGCATCTGTTTCAGGTGGCCAAAGGATGCGCCCGGCCCATCGAGCGTTGAGATTGTTGACTATCACTAGAATGAAAGGAAAAGGTCATGGCACGCACACCGATTCACCCCGGAGAAATCCTCGGCGACGAACTGGAGGAGATCGGCCTTTCCGCGAAAAGGCTGGCTGACGTTATTGAGGTGCCGCCCAATCGTCTCTACCAACTTCTGGCCGGAAAGCGCAGCATGACGGCGGACACGGCCCTACGACTCAGTCGGTATTTCGGTATGTCGGCTGACTTCTGGATGAACCTCCAGAGCGCCTATGAGCTCGACTTGGCGCGCCAGCAAATCGGCAACGCCATACAGCGAATCCCGAAACGCAGAGAGACCGCGGCGCCGCGGCCAGCGACTTGAAGCTACTCTTCGTCGTGCTGAGCCGATAACCGCGTCACCACCGACAGATCTTCCAGGGTGGTTACATCGCCCGTAACCGCATTAGTAGTGACGATCTCGCGCAGCAGCCGTCGCATAATTTTGCCGCTGCGTGTTTTGGGCAGCGCATCGGTGAAGCGGATCTGCTCGGGTTTGGCGAAGCTGCCGATTTCTTTGGCCACCCACTTGCGCAGGTCCTCTGCCAGTTCGGCGTGGTTCCAATCGCCTTTCTTAAGAGTGACGAAACAGGCCACGGCTTGCCCCGTGATCTCGTGCGGTTTGCCCACCACGGCCGCTTCGGCAACGGCGGGATGCCGCACCAGCGCCGATTCCAGCTCCATCGTGCTCAGGCGGTGCCCGCTTACATTCATGACGTCGTCCACGCGGCCCAGCACCCAGTAGTAGCCGTCTTCATCGCGGCGCGCGGCGTCGCCAGTCATGTACACTCCCGGAATGCGCTCCCAGTATGCTTCGCGGTAGCGGTCGGGATCGCGCCATAGCGTTCGGGCCATGCTCGGCCAGGGCCGGCGGATGATCAGAAAGCCTTCGCGGTTGGCCGCTACGGGCTTGCCATCCAGATCCACGACGTCAGCGATCACGCCCGGCAGCGGCAGCGTGCCCGACCCCGGCTTAAGCGGCACGGCGCCCGGCATGGGTGCAATCATGTGCGCGCCCGTTTCCGTTTGCCACCAGGTATCCGCGATAGGGCAGCGCTCTTTGCCGATGGTTTTGTAATACCACTCCCACGCCGCCGGATTGATCGGTTCGCCGACGGAGCCGAGCAGCCGCAAGCTGGACAGGTCGTGCGCGTTCGGCCACTGGTCGCCTTGCCGGATGAAAGCGCGTATGGCGGTGGGCGAAGTGTACAGAATGCTTACGCGATATTTCTCAATGAGGCTCCACCAGCGGTCGGGCTGCGGAAAATCGGGAGCGCCTTCGTAGATGACGGTGGTGGCGCCCGCCGAGAGCGGCCCGTAGACGATGTAGCTGTGGCCGGTCACCCAACCGATATCCGCGGCGCACCAGTAGACGTCCTCCTCGCGCAGGTCGAAGACCCATTTCATGGTCATGTGCACCCCCAGCAGGTAGCCGGCGCTGGTATGCACGATCCCTTTGGGCTTGCCCGTGGTCCCGGAGGTGTAGAGCACATATAACGGATGCTCGCTGGAGAGCGGCTCGGCGGGGCAGTTGTCGTCCACGCCCTTGTCCAATTCGTGCCACCAATGGTCGCGGCCCGGCTTCATCTGGGTTGCGCCGCCAGTCCGCTCGAGCACCACCACATCGCGCACGCTGGGGCATTCGGCCAACGCCTCATCCACGGCTTCCTTCAGGCGCACTTCTTTTCCGCGGCGCCACGCTCCATCGGCCGTAATGACGGCTTGCGCTTCCAAATCCTGAATGCGGGTTTTCAGGGCCTCGGCCGAAAACCCTCCGAAGACCACGCTATGGATGACACCCAGCCGCGCGCAGGCCAGCAGCGCGATGGGCAGTTCCGGCACCATCCCCATGTAGATGATGGCGCGGTCGCCGGCCTTGAGCCCGCGGCCCTTTAGCACGTTGGCGAACCGGCACACCAGCCGGTGGAGCTCCTCATACGAGATGTGGCGCTGGTCGCCCGGCTCGCCTTCCCACAGGATGGCGGTCTTGTTCCGGCGCGTGGACAGATGGCGATCCACGCAATTGAAGCAGACGTTAGTCTTTCCGCCGGCGAACCATTTGGCAAACGGCGGCTCCCACTCGAACACGTGCGACCATTTCTCAAACCAGAAGAGCTCATTGCCGGCGAGCTCGCCCCAGAATTCCTCGGGCTTCTCCGCGGCCTTCTGGTACAGCGCGCGATAGCCCTCCATTCCCCTCACCTGCGCGCGTTCGACGAACGCCCGGCTGGGCGGGTAGACGTTTTGTTCTGCCATCACGTGAATCTTATCAGAGGGCCTGCAGGAAGTAGTTATACTGCTTCTCGCGGCCGATGGTGGTGTTCTCGCCGTGGCCTGGAATCACTACAGTCTCCGGCGGCAGCGGCAACAGCTTGTCGTGAATCGAGCGCAGGATCTGTTTGCCATCGCCGCCAGGCAGGTCGGTGCGGCCGATGCTGTCGCGAAACAGTGTGTCGCCGGCTACCAGCTTGCCTTCTGAGGGAATCCACAGGCTGATGCTGCCTTGCGTGTGGCCCGGGGTATCGAGCACATGGAATTCGGTAGCGCCGATCAGGAGGTGGTCACCCTCCTTCGCGGGCACGTCGATAGTAACCGGCTCGGGCGGCCGCATTCCCAGCCAGGACGCCTGGACGTCCAGCATCTTCTGCAACTCGCTGTCGTTGAGGTTCATATAGACCGGCGCATGGGTCACCTGCTTCAGTTTCTGCGCGCCGCCGATGTGGTCGATATGCGCGTGGGTGATCACGATGGCCTTAACGACGAGGCCGTGGCGCACGAGGACCGCGAGAATTTGGTTAATCTCGTCGCCGGGATCGACTACCAGAGCCTCTCGGGTCTGCTCATCGCCGAAGATCGAGCAGTTGCATTGCAGCATGCCAACCGGAAGGATCTCGTGGATCATAGGCAGGTTGTTTCGAGAGAGAGCCGGTGTTTAATGCCCCGGGAAGTTCAGTTTCTTCTCTACTTCCAGCAAGCGCTCTTCGATGACTCCAAGCCGCTTCTTAAGGTTGGCGTCGTCGTCTTCAGCGGCCTTGAAACGCGCCTGTACCGATTCCGTGAAACCATAAAAGGCCTTTAGAAGGTGGGTTTCGTTGTCGCGGAGAACTTCCGTGAAAGTCTCCGTAAGGCGCTGCTCCAGCGCCGCGAGGTCGGCCTTGTTGGCCCCTGTCAGGCGCTGCTCCAGCGCGGTGAGGTCGGCCTTGTTGGCCCCTGTCAGGCGCTGCTCCAGCGCGGTGAGGTCGGCCTTGTTGGCCCCTGTCAGGCGCTG
>Ga0182024_10015552_pt1 | contig 14545 bp, 15 predicted proteins | sample P32metaG_FD_120480 | JGI IMG/M metagenome (GOLD analysis project Ga0182024, IMG submission 120480) | Permafrost microbial communities from Stordalen Mire, Sweden - P3-2 metaG (Illumina Assembly) | ecosystem: Environmental > Terrestrial > Soil > Wetlands > Permafrost | place: Sweden: Stordalen... | reverse complement strand
GTGTTGGTGAGCGCTCGAGGTGTTGTGCGGCGTCGTTGGGTATGGCTGCGCCCTGCCGTGGCCGGTTTTTGTTGATTGTGTGAGCGGTTCGTTCAGGCGAGTTGTGGAATCGCGCGGAGTTGGGCGAGCGCGGTGTTGAACGTGTCGGCCCATGGCCAGCGGGTCGGCAACCGGAGCGTGTAGTGGCCGTGAAGGTTGACGATCCGGGCGGGTACGGCGATCAGTTGGGTGCGGATGGTGCGCGCGACGGTGAGTTGATCGTCGGGGTGGATGTCGCCGAGTCGGGCGTTCCAGCGGATCAGGTTGTGGGCGAGGACCGCGCATGCGAGCCATGCCGCGTTGGCGGAGAAGTTCCCGGACGGGACGTGTTCGAGTCCGGCTCCTTCTTTGAGGTCGCGGATCGCGAGTTCCACGACGGCGTGTTGACGGTGGAACCGATCGACGGTGACGGTGTCGTCGGTGAGGTCGGTCAAGAAGGCGTCGTGTCGCCAGTTGGGCCACAGTTCGGCTTGTCGCTTGTCGGTGAGGCGGGTGCGTCGCACGACCAGACGCCGACCCTTATACACGCACTCGGCGACTTGAGCTTCACCATCGGATGTGTACCCGATCGGCACCCAGGCTTTCTCGTCGATCGTCGCGATCGCCTTCACAATCGCAGTATTTCCAGCATGGACCGCCATCGTGTAACGCACCCCGAGACGGACGAGGGTCGCGATCGTGTCGTAGGACCAGAACCCGCATCGAAGCGGACCACGAGCTCACCCGACGCACCCGCATGGCGGACCCGGGCGATCAACTCCTCAACGAACCGTCGCGCGCCTCGAGCCGTGTTCGCCTGCCCTTTGCGCATCCGGGCATGCAGCACCTCACCGGTATCGGCGCGGGTGGCCAGCAACGGGTGATAGCCCAACACTTTCGTATACCCATAGCCCACACCCTGTTTCTGTTTCCCGTACACCTCACAGATCGTCGAATCGACATCGATCACCAGCCTCCGGTTGCCGGGACCGGCGCCCGCAGCCCAGGCCCGTCGCAACGATTCGGCGATCACCTTGTCGAGCTGACGGACATGCCCGAACGTGAACGACCGTAAGAACGTCCCCAACGTCGATGGGGCCATCACCCGGAACGGCAACACCCGCTCCGTCGCCCCCGACCGCAACACATCCACATGATCGATATGCGAACCCCCCGCCAACATCGCCGCGACCAACGAACACACCTTGCGGCCCGGACGCGACCCCCCAACCCGACCCGAAAGTCGCACCGTCGCATTCACCAGGCTCTCCAAACCGAGTCGCATCATCAACGTGGCCGGGGTGATCAGGCCCGCGTTCGCGACCAACGACTCATCATCGAAGGTCACCTCAAGCTGGTCGATCGAGTGCAATACTGAACCCACCGGAAGTGCCTCCCGATTCTCGGACGAAAGTGGCGTCGAACACCACAATCATCCCAAGAACGGAGGCACTTTCCGCGCATACGCGACCAACGCAACCCTCACCGATCGGTGGATCCAGGCTTAGCCGACTTGGTCGAGGATCAGTTCGCGGCCCAGAGGTGCCAATCGCCCGGTACGCCCTTGAGCGTCTGGGCGCCGCGGTCGTCGAACTGGAGTTCAGAGCCGATTACAAGGTCTTTGACCGTGCTCGTGACGAGCACTTCCCCCGGTCCGGCCAGCGCACTGACGCGCGCTCCGATGTGTACGCCGATTCCGGCAACGTCGTCGGCTCGCCGTTCGACCTCACCGGTGTGCAGACCAGCGCGCACTTCGATACCGAGTGACCGGACTGCGGTCTGCAAGGCACGCGCGGCCCGAATGCCACGGCCGGGGCCGTCGAAGGTGGCGAGCAAGCCGTCACCGGTGCGTTTCACCACGACGCCGCGGTGCTGTTCGACTGCGTGACCTGCGGCGGCGTCGTGCTGTTCGAGCAGCGTGCGCCAGGCTCGATCACCGATCGAGGCAGCGCGGGCGGTTGAACCGACGATGTCGGTGAAGAGCACCGTCGTGAGCACTCGGTCGACCTCAACTTCGCGTGGAGTGGGCGCGCCGGTGACGAACTCACCGATCGCGTCAAAGACCGGATCGTCGTGGCCGGGGAGGCCGCCGACGTGGAAGTCGCCCGGGATCTCGACGAGGCGTGCGTCTGCGATCTGCTCGGCGAGGTATCGCCCGTGACGCACGGGAACGATCGGATCGCCGCCGCGGTGCACAACCAGCGTCGGTGCGCGTACGGCGCCCAGTGCGTAGCGGACGTCCATGTTCACGTTGTGATGCAGGATCTCTGCCGCTGCGCCGGGCGACGCCGTCTGGCGTTCAAAACGAGCGAGAACCTTCAACATCTCGTCGTCGCCCACACCACTCACGAATGCTTCGAGCGCACGACCCGTACCCCATTGATCACGAACGCCCGCGATGAACGCGTCCGTCGACTCGGAATCCTGGCCGATCTCGTAGTCGGGGCCTCGCAAGATACGGGCGAACGTCCCCCACAGCACCAACGATCGAACGCGCTCAGGAAACGCCGCCGCGAACAAGACGGCGAGGGGACCGCCTTCGGACAGGCCAATCACCACGGCCTGCTCGATACCGGCCGCGTCGGCGACCGCGCGTACGTCGTCCATCCGGTCCTCGGCGCTCCCAGTGCCGAGGGTGCGATCCGAACAACCGGTGCCGCGCTTGTCGAAGAACACGAAACGGCCGAGCGCCGACATCCTGCTGAAGAGATCGGCCCACTTCGGGATCTCCCACATCAACTCGACGTTCGACACGAACCCCGGAATGAACAACAGGTCGAGTGGACCATCGCCTACACATTGGTAGGCGATGCTCAACTCGCCACTCTGCGCGTACTGCGTCTCAGGCATCGAACCCTTACGGTAACGCTTACCCTTTGGTCGACGCCGGCCGCGTCCCGGCCCCTCGAACGCGGGCGACATCGCAGAGGGCGCCGACTCCCACAACTGGGCCGAGTATTCGACCCAAGTGAGCAGCAACGTCATTCCCGTCCGAAGCAGCAGCAAAGCCAAACGACACGCCGCACCGACACCCGCGAGGAGCGTGGGTCACCTCACCTCACCTCACTCCGCACCGGCAGCTATCTCCGAACGCGCGCCCCATATCAACGCGGCCGGGGTATCCCAGTACGCCGGCACTGAGGCGTTCGCGATCGGGGTGTGCGACCTGGGCTTCTTGCTGAGCCGAGTGTTATTCGGAGGGGCTGAGTGGGTGTGGTTGCCGTTCCGCGAGGCGTTGCCAAATGCGGCGCAGCGTTCGGCGTTCGGCGGGAGTCGTGTCGGCGAAGAGTGTTCGTCGCACGACGTCGTTGTGGGTACGGCGGGCGGCCTGCAGTGTGCGATCGCCTCTGTCGGTGAGCACGGTGAACCACTTGCGGCGGTCGGTGGGGTCGACCTCGCGGCGAACGAGACGGTCTCGTTCGAGTCGGGTCACGAGATGGGTCGTACCGGCCGGGCTGAGTAACACCCGATCGGCGAGGTCAGACATGCCGAGCCGTTGATCCGGCGCGTTGAACAGCGTGATCAGAACGTCGAACTCAGTGACTGCCAGATCGTGCGCGCGGCGCAACTCGGCGTCGAGGTGCTGCAGGACCGAACGGTGCAACATCATCAGCGCGCCCCACGACTCCCACTCATCGGGATCGAGGAACTCGTGTTCGGGTCTTGACTTCGCCACGCCCGCCAGTATATTTCCTTTCGTAAGAAAATGTCAACGGAACCCGGAAATGAGGAGGCACCATGGCCTTTGCGATTACCCACTATTTCGCCGGCGGCACGAAAGAGAACTACGAAGCATCGATTGCTGCCGTACACCCCAGCGATGGCCGGCTGCCCGAAGGTCAGCTCTTCCACGCAGCCGGCACTTCACCCGGCGGGTGGACGATCATCGCCGTGCATGAGTCCAAGCAGAGCTGGGAGCGGTTCCGCGACGACATCTTGATGCCGCGGATGCAACAGGGCATCGAAGGCGGGTTCCCGTCACCTCCCGAGGAGACCGAGATCGACGTCTACAAGCTCATCCCGTAACCACCAGGCCGGCCCGAACCCGCGATCTCGACACGGACACTCAGGGATCGCGGTTCGAGGGCGGTTGGTGTCAACGTCAACGAGGAGGAACGACCATGGTGGGCGAAAACCGAATCTCAGCAGTGCTGGTCTCGACCGACTTGGACAAGAGCCAAGACTTCTACGAGCACAAGGTCGGCCTAACCCTTTCGCCAGAGACCATCAAGAACCATCTCCTGTTCGACTGCGGGAACGGCACGACACTGCTGATCTACGGCCGTCCCAACGGCAACAGCGCGGACCACACCCAGGTGCGCTTCTGGACCACCGACATCGACAAAGACGTCGCCGAACTCGTCGCGCGAGGTATCCAGTTCGAGGAATACGACACGGGCGCCTTCAAGACCATCGACCACGTCGTCACCTCGCCCGGCATCGGCCGCTCAGCTTGGTTCAAAGACCCCGACGGCAACACCGTCGCAGTCTTCCAACCGGAATAGCCCCAGGTCCAGCGCGAACGACTGTCCCATATCTATATCGCGCGTCCCAGAACAACGCGCCGAGGGTGTCACAGTTCGCCGGCACTGTGTCACGGGATCGGGGTCGTTCAACCCGGACTACGCCCGTCCGATCGGGGGGTCGCTCGGCAGCGCAAATCGTTTTGTGGCATCTGCCGGATGCCCTGGTCAGACCCCTGGGGGGCGCTGTTGCATTGAGTCGGCGCGCCGCCTCCCGGACGGCCGGAGGCATCACATCGGGGAGTTGTGCGGCCCGTAATCGGCCGGATCGTTCGGTTCGCGCACACGATCAGCCTCGTGGGGAGCCAGCGTTGTCTCCGATTTGTGTCCAGCGCAACAGTGCGCTCAAAGTCAGGGTTTCGCGCCCCGGCGAACAACGGCGCCGCGATCTCCCGGTACAACGCGACCTGCACGTCGTCGAACGGCGGCGTGACGGAGACCAAGACTGGTGCGGTCGGGCCCATCAAGGTCACCGCCCTCACCGCGGGCAAGTAGTACACCTGCACCGTCAGCGCGACCAACAGTCGAGGCACCGGACCGCCATCGACTGCTTCGCCGGCCACGATTGCCTAGCCGCCGAGCGAACGCTTACCCGGACGAGCTCGTTTCAGCCGGCGCGCGCGGTGAAGCCACCTTCGGCCAGGGCATCTCGCGTTCCGTGGCCAATGCGACGTCGAAGAGCAACTCGTCGGCGTGGTGACGGGTGAGCACCTGCATGCCGACGGGCAGCCCGTCGAGCAGCCCGCCGGGGATCGACACCGCTGGATTCCCGTAGATGTTGGAGATGATCGTCAGCGCGCCCATGTGCACGAGATCGGGGAACCGCTCCGATGCGATGTCGAGAATCGCTGACGGCAACTTCGGGAACGCACCGCCGGCCAGGCGAACCCCGCTCATCACCCCGCGGAAGCCCTGGCGCGCGATCGGGTTCGTCTTCGCCCATTCGATGATGCCCGCCGCGGGGATGCTCGTGGTCGCCTCGGCCGGGAACGCGATGCCCGGGTTGGACGCGGCGATCACGAAGTCGACTTCGTCGAATGCTCGGGCCATCGCCTCGTTGGCGCGGATCCGTTGCTTCTCGGCGACAGCCGCGGTGGTGAGGTTGTACATCGACTGAGAGAGCACCAACCCGATGGCCATCTCGTCGGTCATGTCGTTCGCGCAGGCCGGCCAGCGCACGCCGAGGTCGGCGAGCAGCGTCGCCATGTTGCCCATCATCCAGTGGGCCGCGAGGTTCGGCACGTCGATCTCCAGGTCGACCTCGACCATCCCGGTCGCCGCGATCAGCTTCGCGGCCGAGTCGCGTAAGTGTTCCTCGATGCCCGGCTCGAGGATCCCGCCCGCCAACGCCGGCACGACCGCGACGCGTCGACCGGCGAGCTCGTTCGTTCCGAGCCGCGATTCCCAGCCCGGTCGAGCGGGGAGACTCCACGGATCGCGCCCGTCGTACCCGGCGCACACGTCGAAGTAGCGCGCCGCGTCGCGCACTGATCGCGCCAAGCATCCGAGCACGACCGTGCCCGGCCGGAAGTACGTGTTGGGACCGCGAGGGATCCGGCCGTAGGTCCCCTTCATGCCGAGCAAGCCGGTGTAGCCCGCGGGAATGCGGATCGACCCGCCGCCGTCGCCGCCGGTCGCGAGTGACACGAGCCCGCCGGCCACCGCGGCCGAGCTCCCCGCCGACGAGCCGCCGACCGTTCGTCCGTGGCGCCACGGGTTGTGGGTCACGCCGTTCAGCTTCGTGACGCTCACGTTGAGCCCGCCGAACTCGCTCGCGGTCGTGAGCCCCACCGGGACCGCGCCCCCCGATCCGAGCAGCCGCTCGATCACGGTGCTGGTGTGCGTGGCGACCCGGTCGCGGAACACGAGCGACGCTTCGGTCTCGGGCCAACCCGCGACGGGCTCGAGCTCCTTCACCCCGACCGGGAGACCGCCAAAGGGAAACGACACGTCGGCGCGGTCGGCTGCCTCCAACGCGTGCTCGGTGTCGACGAACGAAAAAGCGTTCAGGTCACTCGCGGAGATCGCAGCGAGGGTGGCCTCGACCTCCTCGCGAGGGGAGCGCTCACCCCGTCGAAAGGCGTCGACCAGCGAACACGCGTCGTCGGTCCACGGCTCGGCGTTCATGCGCCGATGATGCCACGCCGGGGCGCGGCCGGCACCCGGTGCACTTGTGCCCTAATTCATTCTGATCGAGTAGCCCGATCTCGTCCTGGCGGCGAGCGCGAAGCGTTTTGTAGCATCACGCCGACCGCGGCCCGCACCGCGCTGATCACCCTGCCCCCGGCGCCCCGTAATCGCGGTCGACGACTGCCCCAGAACGCCGGCACCGAGGCGATCGCGGGAGGGGTCGCTGGACTGGGCTGGGTCTTCGATCTGTGTGCTCCGACGCCGGCTGGGATGCTCGGTCTCGGTGTGCTCGCTTGGCGGGATGCGTCCGGCGACCCCAAGTTCGAGGGGGCGGCGGACTGCAGGGTGTGCGGGACGCGTTGATTGTTTTGTGGTGCGATGAACGGATCGATTCGGCTTGTGCATCTACGCCGGGTTCGCGTTTCATCTGGGGGGGGGGACGCTGGTGGCTCAGGAAGGGTGGGCTGGACCTGGGGAGCGTGGCCGGCGGAGGATCGCGGCGGATGGGTTCGACGGTCGGTGTGTCGGTGTTGTTCACGGACTTGGTGGACTCCACCGCGTTGGCGTCGCGTCTGGGTGCTACGGAGGCGGACGAACTCCGCAAAGTCCATTTCGCGTTGTTGCGCGGACCGATTGCGACGCATGGTGGTCGCGAGGTCAAGACGATGGGCGATGGGATCATGGCGGTGTCTTCCGGTGTGGGCGCCGCGCTCGATGCTGCGGTCGCGATGCAGCGGGCGTTTGATCTTCACAACCGTTCCGCGGTCGGACCTGCCCTTTCGATACGGGTTGGGGTCGCGTCCGGACTGCGTCGAGGAGAACGGCGACTACTTCGGTGAGCCGGTGGTGCGGGCAGCACGGTTGTGCGCGAAGGCCGACGGTGGGCGCATCCTTGCTCCGGAGGTCGCTCGGATCTTGGCTCCGCGGGGCCGGCACGAGTTCGTGCGGCTGGGCGAGCTGGAACTGAAGGGATTGCCGGAACCGGTTGCTGCGGTCGAGGTGCGGTGGGTGCCGCTCGAGATCGATCCTTTCGATGTGTCCGCCGCGGTCGGCGTACCGTTCTCGCGTCCGGTGCCGCTACCTGGTCGTCTCGCGGTCGCGCCGCAGCTCGGCTTCGTTGGCCGGGACAGCGAGTGTGAGACGTTGCGTCAGGCTTGGAAGGCAGTGCGGGCGGGTGAGCGGCGCGTGGTGTTGCTGTCGGGGGAGGCCGGGCTCGGCAAGACGTGCATCTCGACCGAGTTCGCTCGCGAGGCGTTCGAGGCTGGCGATTTGGTGCTTTACGGCCGCTGCGACAACGAGATCTCCAGCCCCTATCGGCCCTGGGTCGAGGCCTTCACTCATTACGTCACGCACGCCGGGACTGGCAACATTGGCGCGTTGGGTACGGAGATGCTCGCCGATCTTGCCGCGATTGTCCCGGGATTGCGGGATCGCACTCCTATCGGCAGCCTGAGGCGCCCGTCTGGCGGTGACGGCGATCAGTACGCGTTGTACGCGGCTGTCAGCGCCATGCCTGTCCATTTGGCACAGATCCAGCCGATAGTCCTCGTGCTGGACGACCTGCACTGGGCGGACAGGGGAACCCTGCACTTGCTGAAACACGTTGTCGCTCAGATTCGGGCTGGACGGTTGTTCGTCGTCGGGAAATACCGCGACACCGACATCGGCGTCGACGATCCGCTTACGGCGACGCTTGCGGCGCTGCGCCGCGAGACCAGTGTCGAACGCGTCGATCTCGACCGCTTGTCGGACACCGAGATCCTCTCGATGCTGGAAACGGTCGCGCGTCACCGCATGGATGCCGACGGTGTACAACTCGCGCACGCGCTGCGAGACGAGACGAGCGGCAATCCGTTCTTCGTCGGGGAGATGCTGCGCCACCTCGCAGAGAACGGCGTGATCGCACAGCGAGCGGACGGACGTTGGGTCGCGACGGTCGATCTCGCCGCTGTTGGCCTCCCCCAAAGTGTGCGCGAGGTCATCGGCGCGCGGGTCCGCCATCTCGGCGATGACGCGCACCGGGTCCTTTCGGCGGCGGCGGTCGCGGGCCGTGACTTCGACGTCTCGGTTGCCGCCGCGGCAAGCGACCTGGACGCCGAGATGGTCCTCGAGGTGCTCGAGTCAGCGTTGACGGCGGGCCTGGTAGCCGAGGTCCCTGGGGCTACGGACCGATTCACGTTTACGCACGCGCTCGTGCAACACACCCTCTATCAGGACCTGCGCAGCAGTCGCCGCGTCCGTCTGCATCGCAAGATCGCCGAAGCTATCGAAGGCTTGGTCGGCGAGAACACGGATGATCGCGTGGATGAACTCGCAACGCACTGGTTCGCGGCGACTCGACCAGCCGAGATCGACAAGGCAATCGCCTATGGGATCCGGGCGGGCGACCGCGCGATGGCGGCACGCTCGCCCGATAATGCTGCGCACTGGTATCGCCAAACGCTCGACTTGATCGCAGAGCACGACTCCCCAGTTCGCTGCGACCTCATGGTCCGGCTCGGCGACGCGCTGCGCCAAGCGGGTGACGCGGAGCACCGCGACGTCCTGTTGGCAGCAGCCGACATGGCACAACACCTGGGAGCAGGCGATCTGTTGGTGCGGTCGGCGCTTGCGAACAATCGCGGGTGGCACTCGCGCCCCGGCGTCGCGGATATGGAACGGATCGAGGTGCTCGAGGTAGCCCTCGCCGCGGAATCGCAGGACAGTCCTTCACGCGCGTCGCTGCTTGCATGGCTTGCTGTTGAGTACAGCTCGGCAGGCGATGAGCTGCTCGAACGGCGCCTCGCGCTCGCTGACGAAGCGGTCGCGGTGGCGCGACGAGTCGGAGACCCCGCCACGCTCGCCGAAGTCCTCGACGCGGGGGTGTTCGCAACATGGATCCCCGAGCGCCTCGATGAACGACTGGCGTGGAGTGAAGAGGCCGTCCGTCTCGCAGACACGGTCGGAGATCCGGTCCTCGACTACTGGGCGTCCGCCCGGCGCGAGCTGGTCGCCCTCGAGACACAGGATCGCGCGACCTTCGACACATGCCGAGCCCGGCAGATCGCGCTCGTTGCGCGCCTCGGCCAACCGGTGATGCGATGGCGAACGACCAACATCGAAGCCACACGACTGTTCCTCGACGGCAATCTCGAAGGTGCAGAAACGCTCGCGACTGAAGCACTCGAGTTGGGTTCTCGAGTGGCCAACCCGATGCACTCAGCTACTACGGCGCGCAGCTCGTGATGATCCGTGGCCTGCAGGGCGCCTCGGGGAACTCGAGGAACTGATCCGTCAGCAGGCCGAAGCCAACCCCGGGATCCCTTCATTTCGGGTTGCGCTCGCCAGCCTCTGCGTGGACGGCGGCCGATACGACGAGGGGATCGCGATCCTCGCCGATGACGTCACCAACCGTTTCGCGCGCTTCGCCAAGGACCCGATGTGGCTCGTCAATCTCACCGGGGCAGTCCGCGTCGCCGTTGTGGCCGGCCAGGACGGCCGCTCGGACAACGCTGCGGTCCTCGCAAACGCGCTGTACGACCTGCTCGCACCATTCTGGACCACGTCATCTATATCGATGTACTCGCCCGGCCTCCGGTCGCCCACTTCCTCGGCCTATTGGCCGCGCTCCTCGGACGCGATGATGCAGACGCCACACTTCGCCCACGCGCTTGACATTGCGACACGAATCGAGGCGCCGCTGTTTGCGGCGATGACCCGCATCGAATGGGGAGCCTTCCGCCTGACCCGCGGCGAATCCGATCCCGAAGACGCACGCACCCTTGTGAATCACGGGCTCGAGACCGCGGCCGCGGCCCGGGCCGGCGGGATCGAGCGTCGAGCGCGCGAAGTCATCGAGCAGCGCTTCTGAGCCACACCTCAAGGACCGCCTCGAGCACTCTCGCCTCGTATTCCCATCCCACAAACCCGCACCGAGCAGACTCGTGTCCCTTATCGCGCGTCCCAGATCACCGCCGCCGGGGTGCCCCATATCGCCGGGCCTCGGCGTTCGTGATGGTTGCCTTTCGGCGCTTGTGGGATGGGCGCGTCGAGCATCACCTCGTCTGGACGGAGATCCACGCTCGCGAGGTCCGTGAGCACTATATCGACGATCGCCACGTGAGCAGCCATCGTTCGATGGGGTCATTGCGTGGTAGGCACGCCGTGATGAGGGTCGTGCGGTTCACGGTCTCGGTGAACGCCGCCGCGTCAACCACGAACGTGTCCGACAACGTGATTCAAGTTCGTCGACGCAAGGTCAAGGTACGAAGCGATAGTGCGCTCAGCCATCCGAAGACCGCGGCGATCGAGATGCGCTGGAAGATTTCGCCCTTTGCGACAAGGCGCGGCGCGCCACCGAAAGCTGCGCCGAACAGACCGAAGCTGCCGACCATTACGAGGCTCGATGCGGCGGAATAACCCGCCCAGCGGTACTCCCTGCTCCTTGCAGATGAAGCGGCGCACGACATGGCTGCCAGGGGTGTGCCGACGAAGATCGGGATCGCGCAAAGATTGTGCATTGCTCCTGAACGACTCGGCACGGCCTTTTCGGGCGCGCCGATGCCAACTCCGTCTCGGCCGGGCGAGGTGGGCGGAAAGCCGCCGACAGGATCGGTTGCGAACACGCCTGAGCCGATCAGGCCGGCACCGGCGGCTGCAACCAGCACCGGGGTGAGGCGCGACCCGATGACACGCCGTGGACATCGCGCAAGGCCCGATGCCGCGACGAGGTACAGCGAGCCGATAAGCATGAAATTCAAGCGTTGGGGCCACCCGAGACGTCCCGCCGCGAGCGAACTCACCGCGTGACGCCGCCAGTCGTATCCAACCCGCCGTGCCCCGATCGCCGTGAAGGCGCCAACGAAGAGCGGTCCCGCGATCGTCCCCAGAGCGAGCCGAACCGGCACCGTAGAAGACCGCTGTAGGGCCGTCGGCATGAGAAGCAATGTTACGGCCGATCCGGATATCGGCGCCCATATCGGCGAGCGCCAAGGTGCCCCATAACGTGTATCCCCGAACTTCGCGCCGGCGGTGTCCCCGGACGCCGGCACCGGGGCGTTCGCGATCGCGACTTGTCGGCGACTGGGATGCAAGTTTTTGTCGCCGGCGCGCGTTATTGGGACCGTCACCCTGTGGCTTGGATCGTGAATATCGGGCCGAGCTACTCGATTCGTTCGAGTCGGGCGCTCATACCGGATGCTGCCCGGTACCTAACGCGGCCGCGACGACGACAGCAGCCAAGACCCCGACGATGAGTACGAGAACAACAAACATGTGTTGACCTCTCAGCTCGGAGAAGGTTCTGGCCAGACGGAGACGACGAGAGCAAAGCCTCACCGCTCCTACTTATCAACCGTTGCGCGGGTTCGTTTAGTCCGAGCCGATCCTGCCATTGACCCCGCCGACCCCGACGCCGGATGGCTGCTCGGCGACAGACCACGACGCCGGCAAGCAACCGATGATGCGATCGCGTGTCAGTGCATGATGTTGGCTCGGGAGTCCTCATGCGAGTGCCGATCGGCGTTCGGTGCGCGCCTCTCGGCGCAAAGTTCCGCGTTCTCGCCAGACCAAGCCCTGGTCACCGATACGCGGTGCTCAAGCCGCTCGCGCTGGTGCGCGTGAACCGCTCGAACGAGTGATGCGATCGCGTTGCTGCGTGTCGACACTGGAAGACCAAGGCTCGCTCACCCTGCGTCGAGAGGTAACCCGCCATGCTGCGCAAACTTGCTCATGCTCTGGTCCATTTCCTCTCGGTCGCCGAAGAGACCCCACACCACCGGGATCCCCCCTCCCGCTGACGAGGCCGCCACAATCAATCAGGCATACATGGGCTGGTCCCGGCGCCTTCAGGATGGTGGCCATCGCGTCCTTGGGACGGGCATCCAACCGCGCGGACCAGCGTGCCCCAGAACATCTGCCCTCTATCCCGGCCGCCTACTGACCCGATCGCCGGGACGGTGACGCTGTTATGTGCGCAGATTTCTGCGGCGCGGCGGTCTGCGCCGTTGGTGGTCGCGCGCGTTGGTCTTCATCGGCGGCGATCTGCTTCGGGAACCTGTTGTCGTTTACTGCGATCGTGGGACGACGGGGTGCGACGGTGCCGACGCCGCGCCGAGACCGGCTCGGTTGCTGGCGGCGACGGTGCAGGTATAGGTCTTGGCCGCGGTCAGAGCGGCGATCCGGTTTGGTGTCCTCGGTGTGTTGTGAGAGTGGGTGACTCCACCGTTGTTGGAGGTGCACCTGGCCCGGTAGGTCGTGATCCGTGCGCCGCCATCATTGGCGGGTTTCGTGAACGTGACCGTGACGCTGTCTTTTGCGGCCTTGACTGATGTGATCGTTGGCGCTCCCGGGGGTACCGGACGCGCGGTAGTTGGGCGCGAAGGTGCTGAGGCTGCGCCGAGGCCGACGCGGTTGCTGGCGGCGACGGTGCAGGTATAGGCCTTGTTGCCGGCCAGGTTCGTGACGGTGATCGGTGATGTGGCTGCGAAGCGCCGCCCGGAACCCCCAGCGGTTTTGGAGGTGCACTGGGCCTGGTATATCCGGATTGGCGCGCCGCCATCATCGGCTGGGTTTGTGAACACGACCGTGACGCTGTGGTCTCCGGCGGTCACCGACGTGATCGTCGGCGCTCCCGAAACAGTGGGACGTGCGACAACCGCGTCCGAGGGAACTGAGGGCGCGCCGACACCGACGTCGTTTCTCGCGGCGACGCTGCACGCGTAGGTTTTGTTCTTCGTCAGGCCGCCAACCCGGATTGGTGACGTCGGTGCGCTATCCGAGTCGCTGACCCCGCCGTCGCTGGAGGTGCAGGTGGCCTGGTAGGTCAAAATCCGTGCGCCGCCATCATTGGCCGTGCCTGTGAACGTGACCGTGACGGTGCGTGTGCCGGACTGCACCGACATAATCGTCGGCGATCCCGGCACCGTCGCCATCGCCGCCTGCAGCCGAGCCGCCGCTCAAGGCGGCGCCGACGATCGCGACACCACACAACCAAACCTTCCAGCCGTGCTTCCGTACGCGTGAACTCGGCTCGCGCATCATGATCCCTTCATTCGCAACCGCGTCGACCCCATGTCAGGCCGGGAAACGCTCCCGTGCGATCTCGTAGACGGATCATCCGGGACGAAAACGCACAACTCTGCGACTCGTACGGACGCGGCGACCGAGCGGGCGCCTCATCGAAGAGCCACGCCGTCGCCACCAGGCTGTCCCCGTTCGGAGCCGGCCGTTGTGAATGCGGGCCCTGCGCTGCAATGTGCAGGCGTCGCGAACACTGATACCGCTATGTTCCGTGTCGATGCCTTTGGCTGGTTCGATCAGGACGCGCGATCGGAGCGGCCCCGCAAAGGACCCGGTGCTCGTCGCGCGCGGCCGCCAGAGATTGTGCTCGCGCCGGCGTTCGATAACAATATTCATGGCCAGACGAGCGGCATCCTCCCCCGGGATGCCCATCACCCGCGCAAGGCGCAAGAAAGGCTTCAGGTCAAACTGACCGCTTCGCTCTTCCGCGGTACCGAAAGCGAATCGCCAATGTCTCGCGTCGTCTCGTAAAACGTCGATGAGGTCGCTCGTCTCTTGTGGCGCGATAGCAGCGTGGTAAGCGGTGCAGGCACCCGGCTACTGGCACCCGCACCACACACCACGCTCCCCGGGGGGCGGGAAGAACCTCGAAACAACTGGGTTCCGAGACAGCGGATCTATAGGGGAGCGTGCGGCCGCGAAGACTGGGCATACGCACGACGGCGAGACTGAAACCTCGTCGGCCTCATCTTCTACCCGATGTCAACTACGGATGTCGGACGGCTCGATCCTCGCGGCCCCGACGAGCCCGACCCTGAGTTCAACCTCCGAGCCCGCGCCCGGTGACCCGACCTCGACCCGCAGCCGGCGAAGCC
>Ga0182024_10015551_pt1 | contig 14545 bp, 7 predicted proteins | sample P32metaG_FD_120480 | JGI IMG/M metagenome (GOLD analysis project Ga0182024, IMG submission 120480) | Permafrost microbial communities from Stordalen Mire, Sweden - P3-2 metaG (Illumina Assembly) | ecosystem: Environmental > Terrestrial > Soil > Wetlands > Permafrost | place: Sweden: Stordalen... | reverse complement strand
GGCGAACGCAGCTGCGGAGAAAGATGACTTCGCCCCATGTGTCTCGAAAAGCGTACCTCAGCGGCTAAAGCCGTCAAGCGCACAGGCAGTTTACGGCACGGCTGAACCCGTGCCCTTCGTTCGTCGGTCGACGTGCACACTGCACTCCGTTCCTACACTGCCTGGGCGGCCCGGCAACTATTTCTCGAAAAAAAGGTAGGCTCGATCGAACCAGGCAAGGAGGCGGATATTGCCGTCTTGGATAAAGACACATGTACACCATCCCCTCCGCTGAGCTGCGCAACCTCAAGTGCGAGATGACCATTTACCACGGCCAGATCGTTTACCGAACCCGGTGATGCTCTAAACTCAAAGGATGCAGTACCGCTCTGGTTCGGAAATTCGAGAAACTTTCCTGCGCTTTTTTGCCTCCAAGGGGCACCGTCGCGTGCACTCTTCCTCGCTGGTTCCAGCGAACGACCCCACTTTGCTGTTCACCAACGCCGGCATGAACCAGTTCAAAGACGTATTCCTCGGAGTAGAGCGCCGTGACTACAACCGCGCCGCCACTTCACAAAAATGCGTTCGCGCCGGCGGCAAGCATAACGACCTGGAGAACGTCGGCTTCACCCGCCGCCACCATACCTTCTTCGAGATGCTGGGCAACTTCAGCTTTGGCGACTACTTCAAGCGCGACGCGATCGCGTTTGCCTGGGAGCTGATCACGTCACCGGAGTGGTTCGGGATTCCCAAGGACAAGCTCTACGTCACCATCTTCAAGGGGGAGGAAGGCGTTCCTCGGGACGAAGAGGCTTATGAGCTTTGGCGTGGCCAGGACGTTCCTGCCGAGCGCATTCACGAGCTGGGGATGAAGGACAACTTCTGGGCCATGGGAGATACGGGTCCCTGCGGGCCGAGCTCAGAGATTTTCTATGACATGGGCCTGGCTGCATCGGAGACCGGAGAAGACAAGCCCTTCGGCGAGGACGAATCGCGCTACGTAGAAATCTGGAACCTGGTCTTCATGCAGTTCGATCGCGATCAGCGAGGCGAACTCCACCTGCTGCCCAAGCCCTCGATCGACACCGGACTCGGTCTGGATCGCATGGCTGCGGTGCTGCAAGCGAAAATCTCGAACTTCGAGACCGATCTGTTCACCCCACTGATAGCGCGAGCCGCGGAACTCACCCACACTCGCTACCAGGATGGGACAGTCCCATCCGACGCCTCGCTGCGCATCATTGCCGATCACGCGCGCGCCGCGACCTTCCTCATTTCCGACGGCGTGCTCCCAGCCAACGATGGCCGCGGCTATGTCTTACGCAAGATCCTGCGCCGGGGCATCCGCCATGGCCGCATGTTGGGCCAGGAAGATGCGTTTATGTTTCGCATGGTGGATGCGGTGCGGGATGAGATGCAGGGTGCCTACCCTGAACTGGTGGAGAGTGCCGGCCGCGCAGCCAAAGTGATCCGTGCCGAAGAAGAGCGTTTTGACAGGATGCTCGCGGTGGCGTCAAAGCAGCTTGACGCTGCCATCGAGGGGGTTCGCAAGGATGCGGGGGATCAAGTCCCTATGTTGCCAGGCACAACTGCGTTCCATCTCTACGAGACCTACGGCCTGCCCCTTGACTTCATCCTTGATGCGACTCGCGACCAGGGCATCGCCTTCGATCTGACCGGCTTTGAACTGGCTCTCAGCGAAGAGAAGGCGCGCGCCAGCGCCTCCTGGAAGGGCGGCGCCAAGGCCTCTGCCAGTCCAGCCTTCCGCTCACTGCCAAGAACGGTGTTCGAAGGCTATCGTCAGCTCAATTCGCATCATTGCGAAGTGCTCGCCATCGTTAAGGATGGCGTCGGCGTGCCCCAGGCAAATGCCGGCGACAGCGTCGAGATCGTGCTCGATCACACCGCCTTCTATGCCGACTCCGGCGGCCAGGTTGGCGATACCGGCTGGCTTTACTCCGACGACCACAACGTCGTAGTAGCCGATGTGTTGGGTTGCGTGCAGCCGGTGCAGGGTGTTCGTGCCCACAAGGCCTACCTGCGCCAACCGATCGAGCTGGGCAGCTTTGTCGATACCGTGGTGGATACAGAAACCCGTTCTGCGATTCGTCGCAATCACACCGCCACTCACCTTTTGCATGCCGGCCTGCGCGAAGTTCTGGGCAAGCACGTCAAGCAGGCCGGTTCGCGCGTCGATCCCGATCACCTCCGCTTCGATTTCTCTCATTTCACCGGAGTCGCCGAGGAAGAGCTGGCGGATGTAGAAGAGATGATCAACCGCCAGGTCCTTGCCGACACCAAAGTGGAGACCCTGGAAGACGTACCCATCGACGTGGCCGTGAACGAATATCACGCCATGGCGTTGTTCGGCGAGAAGTACGGCGAGAAAGTCCGGGTGGTGAAAATCGGCGACTTTTCGACCGAGCTCTGCGGCGGCACCCACACCGGTGCCAGCGGAGAGATTGGTGTGGTCAAGCTGCTCAGCGAAGGCGGAGTCTCTTCTGGCGTTCGCCGCGTTGAGGCAGTCACCGGTCTCGGGGCTTTGGGCGAATTTCGGCGCGGCCAGCAGGTGGCGCAGCTCGCGGGCCAGTTTGCCGCAGAAAATCTGACTCCCGCGGAGGCACTGCGCGCCAAGTTGTCGGCTCAGGACGAGGAAATCAAAAAGCTGCGCCGCGAGCTCGACCAGGTGCGAATGAAGTCCGCAGCGACCTCGGTAGCCTCGGCAGCCAGTCAGGCGGTTACGGTGGACGGCATTCAGGTGTTGGCACAAAGGGTCGACGCACTTGACCGCGGGCAGCTACGCACCCTGGTCGACAATCTCCGCAACAAGCTCGGCTCGGGGGTGGTGGTTTTGGGCTCGGCTCAGGAAGATGGCAAGGTCGCGCTCATCGCTGGAGTGACTCGCGATCTGACAAGCCGCCTCTCCGCCGGAAAAATCATCGGCCCGCTCGCGCAAAAGGTTGGTGGCTCAGGCGGCGGCCGCGCAGACATGGCCGAAGCCGGTGGCAAAGACGTCTCCGCCCTCAACGCCACCCTGGCCAGCGCTCCCGAAGTAGTGCGCGAACTCCTAGGGAAGAATGGCTTTAAGGCCTAGGCCGAGAAACCGCAGATCCCTGGGCTTCGCTCCTGATGACAAAGAGGAGGGTTGGGTGTTTCCAGTAGGAATTGCTTTGAGGGATCCCAGGTCTCAAAAGCGAGACCTGGGGCACCCTTCGATTTCACCCTTCGATATTGCAGAGGGCACAAGCTTTGTTCATTTCTCTCCCGACTCGCCTCAGCGAGTCGGCTGCTTCTCCGGTCGAGACCTGAGGGTTTTTCTCTGCGGTGGCCAACCGAAGTGTCGGTAATCATCGAAGGGTGCCCCAGGTCTCGCTTTTGAGACCTGGGATCCCTCAAAGCAATTCCTACTGGGAACACCCAACCCTCCTCTTTGTCATCAGGAGCGTACCCGGATTTCCTACTGCACGGCTCTCAGTAGAGACCACTTATGTGGTTCTCCCTAAAGAGAACCACATGAAGTTGACCGAAGCCGCAACTCTCGTCAGGAAATCCGGGGAAGCCGAGGGATCTGCAGTTTCCGTCGTCCTAACCAATCCCCGCCCAGATCCCGTCTCTCCCTTAGGGGCACCCAGCCACGACACTTCGTTGCCCCTCGCAACTTGCCAACCTATAATCGGGTTAGTTTTGGCGTGCGGGTTTCGGGTCCGCTTCGCAACTATGCTCCTTGCCGCGCGTTTGCTCCGTGCGTTCTGCTCTCAAAGCCGCATGACGCCGGCTTGGCAGGCGCGCGCTGCCTGTAGTCTTCTCCTTCTCGGCTCAGTTTCTCTTCTCGCCCAGCAGCGCCTCTCTCCCTATGAGCGCGCCCAGCAGGCGCGCTGGGCACTGGAGGCCCGTCCCGAGACGCAGCGCACGCGAGCGGCCTACGAGCGGGTGCTTGACGCCTACCGCGCTGTCTCTTATTACGACCCCGCGTCCCCCAGAGCCGATGCCAGTGTGCTCGGTATTGCTGAGTTGCTGACCGAAGAAGGGCGCCTCTTCTCCGACGAGAAACTGCTGCAGGATGCCATCGCGCGCTATGAATCTCTGCACCTGGAGCATCCCAGTGGCCGTTACCGTTTTGCCGGTCAAATCGTCGAAGGGGAGAAGCAGGCTCGCATCGAGCTGAACGAACTCCGCCGTCGCGCCGAACTCCGGCCGCCCTCTCCTGCCCGCGCGCAACACAACGCTGTTCCGGCCCCTGCCGATGAGTCGCAGCAATCCGCCGCCGCTCGCGCCACGACCTCGCCGTCCATCGAGAACAGGCCATCCGTGGCGTCCTCGCGCCCTCCACCTGCCGTGACCCAGCCGGTCACACAGCCGAGTCCACCACCAACACAAATCACGTCCGTTTCGCCGGAAGTCCCGTCCACCGTACTCACTGCGCTCCATCCCGGGCAGGTCGCGCTGGTGAGTGGAATCCGTCATTGGTCCACCCCGGTCTACACTCGCATTGCCATCGATCTCCAGGACCAGGTGGCCTACCAGGCGGCGCGCGTCCCTGGTCCCGACCGCATCTACTTCGACCTTTACGGCGCGCGTCTGGACCCAGGATTGAACGGCAAGTCAACCGAAGTCATCGATGACGGATTCCTCAAGCGCATCCGTGCAGCGCAATTCTCCAACAATGTCACCAGGATTGTGCTCGACGTCAGTTCCGTGTCTGACTACTCGGCGTTCATGCTCCCCAATCCCTGGCGACTCATCATCGACATCCATGGCTTGAAGCCCGGAGCATCCCAGACCACCAACCTGGCCAGCGCCCCTCCGGCGGCTCAGCCACCTGCCCGGACCCCCGAACCCTACACTCCGCCCGCGACCCCGGTTGCCAACTCGCCCCAGCCTGCAGCCGTCGCCGACGCGGCTGCGGGACGCCACTCCGGCACCCAGGAGATCGCAGCGCTCGGCCAACAGCCGAATCGTGTGCAGGCTACCGACCATCCCACCACTCGCCCGATCGCGGCCTCGGTTGCCGGAACCGTTCCAGCCCCGCAGCCAGACGACGGCTCGTTAGCCTCGACCACGCCTCCTCCAGCTACTGCGGCCACCGCCCCGCCGGCAAAGGTCACCAGCCGAAAAAGCAAGAAGCCGAGCGCCCTCCACCCATCGCCGCCAGATACCTCGGACGCCGACGACAATCTCTCGCCGCCCACGCACGAGGCCGATCCCACTGCGGCCGGCCAACGCTCCCTGGTGCGCACCCTCGGCCTCAAAATCGGCCGTATCGTCATCGACCCGGGCCATGGGGGCCACGACTCCGGCACCACAGGGCCGGGCGGGATTGAAGAAAAACAGGTGGTCCTCGACGTAGCCCTGCGCCTGGGCAAGCTGCTGAAGCAGCGTCTGGGCGCCGATGTGATCTTTACCCGTGACAACGACACGTTCATTCCGCTGGAGACCCGGACCGCCATTGCCAACAAGGCACAGGCCGATCTCTTCCTCTCTATACACGCCAACTCCAGTCCCGACTCGTCCGCACGCGGAGTGGAGACCTACTATCTCAACTTCACTACCTCGCCCGATGCCCTGGAAGTGGCTGCCCGTGAAAATGCTGTCTCCGACGAGTCCATCCACGAGCTCTCTGACCTGGTAAAGAAAATCACGCTGAAAGACAAGATCGACGAGTCGCGCGAATTTGCCGCCGACGTGCAGAAGTCGCTCTATGACAACCTGGAAGAGGGCAACCCGGGACTGCGCGATCGCGGGATCAAGAAGGCTCCTTTCGTCGTCTTGATCGGCGCCAATATGCCGTCCATCCTGGCCGAGATATCCTTCCTCACCAATTCCGACGATGCGCGCCAGCTGCAACAGCCCGCCTACCGCCAACGCATCGCGGAATCCCTCTACCGCGGAGTGTCGCGATACATCAGCGGTTTGAGCGGCGTTCGCCTGGCGCAGAGTTCCGGCCGCCCCAACGGCAATTGACCCGCCAATTCGACACCCGCATGAGAAATGCTCTAGTCTTCTATTAAGTGCGTATGCTTCGTGCCCTGCGCAGTTCGTTGTTCCTCGCCGTTCTTAGCGCGCTTCCGGCCTCGGTTGTTTTACTGCCCCTGATGGCATCACCGGCGCTGGCCAAAACCGCCGATCCCGCCTCCACCACTCCACCCTTGTTGCCCACAGACTTCGCTGGCTGGAGCCTGAGCGCCCCAGCTCAGGAAAGCACCGCACCCGAGGCCGCAGACCCCGCGAACGCCCCCGTGCTGAAGGAATACGGATTCCAGCAGTTCTCAACCGCACATTACGTCAACGGGGATAACAAGCTCACCGTCAGAGCGATCCGTTTCCAGGATGCAAGTGGCGCGTATGGCGCGTTCACTTTTTTCCGGCGTCCCGGCAGTATCGCGGAGCAAATCGGTCGCAGCGCAGCCTGGGATGGCAGCCACGTCTTGTTCTGGAACGGCGCAACTCTGGTCGACGCTACCCTCGACCACGCCACGCCCATGACTGCGTCGGAGCTGCGCGAGCTGGCGAAGGATTTGCCCCAGCCTCCGGGCTCGGCGAACGTTGCCCCTCCGTTACCCGGTTATCTTCCCCGCCAGGATCTTGACACCGGCCTCACCCACTACTCGCTCGGGCCCGAGGCCTACGCGCGCACCGGAGGAGTGCTTCCAGCAGCGCTGGTGGATTTCCCTTCCAGCGCCGAGGCGGTCACTGCGAATTATTCAGGCCGCGACGGCCAGGGGCAGGTCACACTGCTGATCTATCCCACACCCCAGCTGGCAGCTGCCCGTTTGCGCGATATCGATGCTTTCCTGAAAGCATCGAATAATCGCTCCACCTGGCCGCAAGCGCTGGCGGAAAGCCGGCCTGACTCTCTCCTCACCCGGCGCAGCGGCCCCATCGTCGCCGTAGTCAGCGGATCGCTTCAGTCGGCCACCGCCCGCAAGCTCCTCAACCAGGTCAACTACCAGGCTGACGTCGTCTGGAACAACCCCAAGGGCTACATCAGCGACGGATCCAGGGTAGCGCGTCTCCTGTTAGGCATCTTTGCGCTGACGGGCATCCTGGGGGGCGCTGCGCTCCTGCTAGGGCTCTTTCTCGGTGGTGGACGCGCTTTGTATCGCGTGCTTCGCGGCAAGCCCGCCTCGGCCTTCCAGGAAGAGACCGAGTTTATCAGCCTTAACCTGGAGGATTAGCGGCCTGCAGGGTTGGAGCTGACCTAGGGGGTTACCCTTTGCAGCAGACAAATTCGGTCCAGGAGATTTGAACCAGCTGAGGTGCAGCCGAGCTCCTAAGTGCTCGGATTGCAGTGGCTTGGGATCGCTTTCCAGGTGGCCCGGGCGCGGTGTCAGCTGCAGCAGATATAAACAGCCTTACCGGTAAACCACTCATATGATTAGGCTTATCTGGATCTTGATTTTGCCTTGACACCCTCGGGAGCCGACCATAAGATTTCGCCAGAAAGTTCTGATGGCTTTGCCTCCGTTGGAACTATTCTCCCTAGAGAGAAGGCCGCCCTGTTGCCGGGTGGCCTTTTCGTTTCCCTCCGCGGACCTTCTGACCCCGTCTTTACGCGTGGCAAGAGCCTAGATACAATCCGACAAGGCACGTGCAAAAACGGTGCGCCGACGTAGCTCAGTTGGTAGAGCAGCTGATTCGTAATCAGCAGGTCATCGGTTCAAGTCCGATCGTCGGCTCCATTTAGAACGCTTCGGCGTTTCCTGTCCTTGTTCCTGCACCCAGTTTGGTACCCGCTTATCCACTGTTTTTTTCCTCGATCGCTTGCGGTCTAAGTAGACCCCTCCGCATAATCGCCACAGAAGCTGAGGTGTGAGGGTGACGGCCTCCAACGAGCACATCACTGTTACCCATTACAGCCGTGAAGATGCACTTCGCATTTTGCGTATCCGGCTGAAACAGCTTTGTTCCTGGGAGCGCTCCGGGCTCATCAGTGAGAGTGCCACCTACTCCTTTCAAGACCTGGTTCAACTGCGCAAGCTGCGCGATCTGCGCGCCATGCGCCTTTCGGTAGCCAATATCCGGGCTTCGATACAGGCCATGCGCCAGGTCTCAGGTGTGGCTAATCCGCTACTTGAAACGGGTGCGGTCCGCAACGGAAAAGGGCTCGCCTTTCGCCTGAGCGGGGCCATGATGGAACCGATCGCTCGCCAGTTCGTGTTCGACTTCGATTTTCAACGACACAGCCAGTTGGCCGAAGTAAGTTCTGCCGCCAGCCATCAGGCTGCGCGGGAAGCTCGCGTGCAAGCCCTCTTCTTTGAAGCGGTGCGCATGGAAGAGCGGGGTAAAACACAGGAGGCCGTGGCCCACTACCAGAGCATTCTTGCTCTCGATAGTAGTCACGCACCCGCCTGCATCAACCTGGGTACGATTCAATACAACCAACGCCAGTTCATCGAAGCGGAGAGCCTCTACCGCCGGGCTACCGTAGCCGATCCGAAGTACGCGCTGGCCTTCTTCGACCTGGGCAATGTGCTCGACGAGCTGCAGCGTCTACCTGAGGCCATCGCAGCCTACACCACCGCCATTCACCTGGTGCCCCAGTACGGCGACGCGCACTACAACGTAGCCCTGGCCTACGAACGGACCGGTGATCGCCGGGCGGCGCTGCGCCACTGGACCACGTATATCAAGCTCGATCCGATTGGCCCCTGGTCCAACCACGCCCGCATTCAGGCACGTAAGATTCTGGAGCGGGAAAAGCTGGCCATCGTGCATCGCGGCTCATCCGTGCGCCACGATTACCACTCCCGCCGCGCGCGCAACGTACCCCGGCTGCTCGCCGTTCCCAAGCCAATGCTGCCCCTGTAGCCTCGCTGGACAGCTACGCCTCTCAACGGATAGGTTATTCCCGTGGCTGACTCCGTTCTCGCTTCGCAACCCGCCCCTCCGCTAACCCTGCTTTCAGAAGATGAACAGCTCTTTCGCGCGACCGTCCGCCAGTTTGCCCAGGAGAACATCGCTCCCCTGGTTCGCACCATGGACGAGCAGCAGCACTTTCACCCTGAGTTGATTCCGCAACTTTTCAACCTCGGTCTCATGGGCATTGAAATCCCCATCGAATACGGTGGTTCCGGGGGAACTTTTTTCGAAGCCGTTCTTGCCGTGGAAGAGATCTCCGCGGTGGACCCGTCGGTTGGTGTGCTCATCGATGTGCAGAATACTCTTTGCATCAACGCCATCTTGCGTTGGGGCACGCCCGAGCAGAAGAAGCAGTTTCTTAGCAGGCTAGCGACCGATACTGTCGGTGCGTACGCGTTGAGCGAAGCCGGCTCCGGGTCAGACGCCTTCGCCCTGCAGATGAGAGCAGAAAAGCGAGGCGACTTCTACCTCTTGAACGGACAAAAGCTCTGGATCACCAACGCTCGCGAGGCCGGCCTCTTCATCGTCTTCGCGACTCTGGATCCGAGTGCCGGCTACAAAGGGATCACGGCGTTTTTGGTGGACAAGCGCGCCCCCGGGTTTTCCGTCGGCAAGAAGGAAGATAAGCTCGGCATTCGCGCTTCCTCCACCTGCGAAGTCATGCTCGAAGACTGTAAGGTGCCGGCGGCCAACGTGCTGGGCGAGCCGGGCAAAGGTTACAAGATCGCCATTGAAACCCTGAACGAGGGCCGTATCGGTATCGGTGCCCAGATGCTCGGTCTGGCGCAGGGAGCGTGGTCCCATGCCGCCCGCTACGCTTTCGAGCGCAAGCAGTTCGGTAAGGCGATTGGGGAGTTTCAGGCAGTCCAATTCTCCCTCGCCGAGATGGCAATCGAAATCGAAGCCACCCGGCTGATGGTCTACAACTCTGCCCGCCTTAAGGACAACGGCCTTGGCTTCTTGAAAGAAGCGGCTATGTGCAAGTATTTTTCTTCCCAGGTGGCCGAGCGCGTCGCCAGCCAGGCCGTCGAGATCTTTGGCGGTTACGGATTTGTCAAGGACTACCCAGTCGAGAAGTACTATCGCGACGCCAAAATCGGCAAAATCTACGAAGGCACGTCGAATATGCAGCTCGCGACCATCGCCAAGCTGATGCTTGGAAATCAGTAGAGAAGCATTAACTCCGCTCGTGTGCAGCTATTCTTGACAGTTATCAAGAAGCGCTTATTTGCAGACGAAATTAGTCATTTCTTTGTCTTTTTTTGCACGCCCTGTGCTACTTTGGGAAAGTCTTAATCCTCCACGGCGTAACCCCCTGCGCCCGCTAAGTTCCTGGCTCGATGGAGTTGAGTTCCTCCTAATTCGTGAAGCGTCAGACCTGAGTCAAGGAAGTTCCGTGCCGGAAATACGGAAAGTCACAGTTACGGTTAGGTAGTAAACCGAGCATCTCTCTGATCGCTCTGGGTAGTTATAAGCAGTTGGGCCCGGTAGTAAATCAGAAAAAACGGTCAGCGACCGAGGAAAGCGGGGCAGTCGCATGAAGTTAAGTAATGTGGGCTTTAAGCTGCAGCGTGCCGTAGCGAATCGTGGAGTGGTGGGTACCCTTACCGCAGCGCCGGCAAAAATCATGGGCCGTCTGGCACGGGGTTCCAAGCCCGAAAAGCAGTTCAACCCGGTGCATCCTTTTGATCTCGAGCACGGGACAGACACCAGCGGCTTGATTGCCGCGGAAGACCTTCTGGATAGTCAGCGCAGGAAAAATATTCACAACACCGGCTTCTATGCGACCGCCCCCTCGATGTTTCAGCAGGCATTCGCGCGCCTTGACATCGACTTTGAGAAGTTTACGTTTGTCGATCTCGGAGCCGGCAAGGGCCGTATCATATTGCTCGCCTCCAACTTCCCGTTCAAGCAAGTGCTCGGTGTTGAATTTGTCCCTGAGCTCCATGCGGCCGCGACGCGAAACATTTCACTCTATCAGCCTGCCGCCCGGCAATGCCATGACGTGCAATGCCTTCTGAGTGACGTTCGCGACTTTGACTTTCCACCAGTTCCGCTGGTGATCTTCATGTGGCATCCGTTTGTCGGGCCGGTCTTCGAACAGGTCATGGCCAATCTGGAAGATTCTCTTCGCCGCGACCCACGCGCGGTTTACCTGGTCTACTTGAAACCCGAATTCGAGCACCTGATCGTCGAGCGTGTTCCCTCGCTCACGAAGATTTGGGAAAGCCACATCACCATGACGGAGCAGGATTTCGCCGCCTACATTTTCCCTGACCAATCTGAAACCTGCGCCGCCTACGCCACCGCGGCGCACTGATGGATGATGGCAAAAAGCGCAGGGGCTGAAGCCCAGATTTCAGTTGCGTCTTTCCGGCCCGACTAAAGTCGTGCCCTGATACAAAGCATTCGAATCGGTGACCCCTGAAGATTCGCGCCCTTCGTTCAGGTCGGAGAGTTATTCCCACCGCGTCACCCGGTGTTGCGCAGGCCGGCGGAGATTCCGTTGATGGTTGCGGAAAGAGCGCGGTTGATGGCGTCTGAATCATCGCCTGCTCGCTTGCGCCGCAGCAAGTCGACCTGGATCAGGCTAATAGGATCCACGTAAGGATTGCGCAAGCGAATAGAACGGGCGAGCACCTGGTTATTCTGCAGTAGTTCAGATTGTCCCGTGATCGCCAGAATACTCCGCCGGGTGCGATGGAATTCCGCTTCGAGCTTGCTGAACACTCGATCGCGAACGCCGCTATCGGCAACCAGCGAAGCGTATAGCTGAGCAATGCCGAAATCGGATTTCGCGAGGGCCATTTCAACATTGCGGATCAGGTCGATGAAGAGAGGGAACTCCCGTGCCATCGTCGCCAGGATGGCCGCGCCGCCGGGCTTCTGTCCATAGGATTCAAGTGCGTATCCGACCGCAAACCACGCCGGCACCAGTTGCCGGCTCTGCGTCCAGCCAAACACCCACGGAATAGCGCGCAGGTCAGCCAAGCTGCGGCGCCCACCGCGGCGGGATGGACGGGAGCCGATCTTCGCATGCTCCAGTTCTGCAACCGGCGTGGCTTCTTCGAAATACTGCAGGATCTCCGGGTCGTCCAGGATGTGTTCGCGATAGAAAGCGAAGGCCACATCCGACAACTCGGCAAAAGCGGCTTCCCACTCAGGCGCGAGCACACCAGTGAAATGACCATGGGGGTCGCGCGCATTCGGCCGTGCCAGGGCATCGAGAGATGCCGCGATCATCAGCTCCAGATTGCGCTCGGCGAGGATGACATCGGAATATTTCCAGTTCAGCACTTCGCCCTGCTCGGTAATGCGGATCTGCCCGGTAAAGGCTCCGGCGGGCTGGGCATAGATCGCGCGATGCGTCGGTCCGCCGCCGCGGCCGACAGTTCCACCACGGCCGTGAAATAGCCGCAGGCGCACCCTGCACTCGCTTGCTACCTGGTGCAGTGCGCGATGGGCGCGGAAGATTTCCCAGGTGCTGGTGAGCATGCCGCCGTCTTTGTTGGAGTCGGAATAGCCCAGCATGATCTCCTGCGTGTTGCCCCACGATTCCAGTAGCTGGCGATAGCTGGGCGACTGCCACAGTTCGCGGCAGATGGCCGGTGCATTGCGCAAGTCCTCAATGGATTCGAACAGCGGAACCGGCATCAGCCCAGGGTCGCCGTCTCTTCCCTCCACGCGCACGCCGCCCAGGCGGGCAAGCCAGATCACATTCAGCACATCTTCGGTGCTCGATGCGCCGCTGATTACGTAGTGGCGAATGGCTTCGGGCGTAGAGGATGCTTTCAGCTCAGCGATGGCCCGAAAAGTATCGATCACGTCGGCGGAGGATGCACTCAGTTGCGCCGGCACAGACGACGCGCGCGCCGGGTCGCACTTCCAGGCAGACGCTTCTTCCAGCGCCGCCGCATGCAACCGCGCATGCTGGCGGATATCGAGCGTCTGCAGATGGAGGCCGTACGTCTTCACCTCCAGGATCAAAGGATCAATCAGCGCATGCGCCAATCGGGGACCACGGTTCTCGACCAGGCTGGCATGCAGGATTTCCAGGTCCCCGAGAAACTCTTGCGCCGACTTGTAAGCAGGCAAGCCGGCCAGCGTCGCATCCAGCGTAGCGGCGCCCGTGGAACCACCGACGCCGGCAAGGCGCACCCGGATGCAGCTCAGGAATCGCCGGTACGATTCAAACTCATAGCGCTCTCCGAAAGCCTGCGGCCCGGTGGTGTTGAGTGCGTGGAGATAACCCTCCAGCTGCTGTTCGAGCGCGACGCTGATCGGCGCCTGCTGCGCCGAACTAGTGAGCAGATCGAGGATAAGCGCGAGCTCCCGCTGATAATGTTCCAGTAGGTGCTCACGAGCCATCTGCAGCGCTTCGCGAGTGACCTGGGGCGTGACGTAGGGATTGCCGTCACGGTCGCCGCCGATCCAGGAACCGAAGGATAGCAGCAACGGCATCTCGGCCAGGCTCAGACAAACCCCATACTCGGCCTCGAAAGCCGCCGCGACCTCGGCGTAAAGGCCGGGGAGAGTGCCATAGATGGAAGCATCGTAGTAGTCGAGGCCCATCTTCACTTCGTCACGGACCGTGGGGCGCCGGGTACGGACCTCATCTGTCTCCCACAGCGCGGTGATCTCTGCGGTTAGGCTTTCTTCGAACAGTTCCAACTGCTCATCCGACAACGGGATGCGATCGAGCTGCTCGAGCAGATCTGCGATGCGATGCCGTTTGAACATCACTACCCGCCGGGCCACCTCGGTGGGATGCGCCGTAAAGACAGGAATAATGGAAATGTGGCGGAGCCAATCCAGGGCTTCTTCGCCGGAGATGCCTGCAGCGCGCATCGCACGCAGCGTTCCCCGCAGGGAACCGCGCTGGGCCTCGCCGGAAAGCTGCAGCGAGAGCCGCCGGCGCTTGCGGTGGTTGGTTTCGGCCAGGTTGATGAGCTCGAAGTAGAATGCAAAGGCGCGCGCCAGGCGGTAGGCTTGTGTCAGATCGAGCGAGCGAACGCTGCCTAAGGCCGCAGCGAACGGTTGCGCTGCTTCGGTTTGTGGATCCGCAGCCTCCTGGGCTTCGCGACGGCGGATTGCGATCTGGCGCAGCTCTTCCACCTCGGCAAAAAGCGGCTCGCCTGCCTGCTCGCGCAGAACCTGGCCGAGGAGCATGCCCAGCGAGCGAACGTCGCGCCGTAATGGCGCCTCTTTGATGTCGCCCGTGCGCGCTTCGAGTTCAGCCAGGCGAAGAGACCAATTCTCCGGTTTCCAAAGCAATGTCATTGCCTTTGATTATGCCGGAAGCGAAGTCAGGGCCGTTGCGCAAGCTGCTTTGCTGTCGCTTGTGCGGACGCTTTCGGGGGAGCTGATCTCGCGCGGCATCCGGGTAAACGCGGTCAGCCCTGATCCCATCTCGACCCCGCGCTAAGCGACCACGTGCGAGCGCGACTTCAGCTCAATTGTCTTTGCGATACGCGCAAGGCGTTCATAGGACTCCAGCCGGTCCGCATGCTCATACGTGTCCGTAACCACAATCAGCTCGTCGGCGCCGGTCTCGTCTACCAGCTTCTCTATCCCTGCCTTCACGGTTGCGTCCGATCCCACGATGGCCGCGCCCAGTTTGCTCTCCACCGCGACCCGCTCAAAGTCCTGCCACAACGGCTCCATGGAATCCACGGGGGGTAACAACTCCACCGGCCGATTGCGGATC
>Ga0182024_10015550_pt1 | contig 14545 bp, 12 predicted proteins | sample P32metaG_FD_120480 | JGI IMG/M metagenome (GOLD analysis project Ga0182024, IMG submission 120480) | Permafrost microbial communities from Stordalen Mire, Sweden - P3-2 metaG (Illumina Assembly) | ecosystem: Environmental > Terrestrial > Soil > Wetlands > Permafrost | place: Sweden: Stordalen... | reverse complement strand
TCAGTCAGGCCAGACCGCGGCCCGCTCGATCTGCTCGAGCGTCTCGTCGGTGCGCCGGTCGGCGACCATCGCCTCCATGGCCTCGGCCACCGTGGGGGCCCAGACGCGGCGGACGATCGCCGCCTCCTCACCGTCCTCGGCGAGCTCGGCCCAGTCGAGAGCCACCCGGGAGCGCGCCCCCGGCGGCGCGTCGGGCGGCAGCTCGTCCTCGGGGCCGAACAGGATCACCTGGGCGCGCCAGCCGTGGGGGCAGAGCTCGCTCATCGTCGCGCGCAGCCGCCCTTCCAGCGCCGCCGCGTCGCGCAGGTCGGAGCCCGCTCGGCGCCGGCGGCGGAGCATCGTGCGTCCGACGGCGGTGGCCACGGTGGCGGCCAGCGCCCCCAGCAGGGGGATCCCGATCAGCAGCGCTACCAACCCAAGGGCGGGGCGCAGCGACATCACCTGGTGAAGCGGCAGCAGATCCTGCCTGCTTGATGTCGGTAGGGCAGCTGACATACCCACGACGTCTGAAATTAGCGCCTGAAACCTCGCCGTCAAGCCGTTTCGGGTACAACTTAACCCCGCGGGGTTTGACCTGTTCGTGAACGCGGCCGATACTGTGTGGCGAAGATGGCTCCCCGCCTCTGTCTCGACCTCCGACTTCTCCTCCCCCCCCTCCGGGGGGAATAAGCGTGGGCGGCCGCACGTAGCCGCGAACCCAGCACCGAGAAGCCGCAGGAATCGAGACCCGACAGGAGCGACATGACACAGCCGGACCCCGACCGAGTACTGATCTTCGACACGACGCTGCGCGACGGCGAGCAGTCGCCCGGCATCTCCCTGAACACCCAGGAGAAGCTGGAGATCGCGCAGCAGCTGGCCCGCCTGGGCGTCGACGTGATCGAGGCTGGGTTCCCGATCACCTCTCCGGGGGACTTCGAGGCCGTGCAGACGATCGCCCGCCAGGTAGACGGACCGATCATCTGCGCGCTGGCCCGCACCGCGGCCGGCGACATCGACCGGGCCTACGAGGCGGTGCGCGACGCCGAGCGCCGGCGCATCCACACGTTCATCGCCACCAGCGACCTGCACATCCGCCACAAGCTGCAGACCACGCGCGAGGACGTTCTCGGTCAGGCCCGGGCCGCGGTGGCGCACGCCAAGCAGTACGTAGAGGACGTGGAGTTCTCGCCCGAGGACGGGTTTCGCTCCGACCGTGAGTTCATGGCCGAGGTGATCGCCGCGGCCATCGAAGAGGGCGCCACCACGATCAACGTGCCCGACACCGTCGGCTACGCGACGCCGGAGGAGTACGCGGCGATGTTCACCGAGCTATACGCCCTGGTGCCCGCGCTGCGCGAGGTGATCGTCTCGGTGCACTGCCATGACGACCTGGGGCTGGCGGTGGCCAACTCGCTGGCCGGACTGCGGGCCGGGTGCCGGCAGGCGGAAGGCGCGATCAACGGGATCGGTGAGCGGGCCGGGAACGCCAGCCTGGAGGAGATCATCATGCTCATCCAGACGCGTGAGGCCTATGTCGGACTGAGGACCGGCGTGAACTCCCGCGAGATAGCGCGGACCTCGCGGCTGGTCTCGCGCCTGACCGGCTATGCCGTGCAGCCCAACAAGGCGATCGTCGGGCGCAACGCGTTCGCCCATGAGGCCGGCATCCACCAGGACGGCGTGCTCAAGGAGCGCACCACGTACGAGATCATGGACGCCACCACGGTGGGGCTGGATGCCAATTCGATCGTGCTGGGCAAGCACTCGGGGCGCCACGCGCTGCAGGAGGCGCTCAGCGAGCTGGGGTTCGAGGTGAGCGGCCAGAACCTGAACCTCGCCTTCAAGCGCTTCAAGGAGCTGGCGGACAAGAAGAAGCAGGTCACGGCGATGGACCTGGAGGCGCTGTTGACCGACGAGCTGCGCGAGGATGCCGGGCTCGGCTACACGCTGGAGTGGTTCGAGGTAGAGGCGTCCTCACGGCGCCCGCCGCACGCGCGCGTGGGTATCAACACCCCGGACGGGGACCAGCTGACGGGAGCGTTCACCGGCGACGGACCGATCGACGCCATCTTCCGGGCGATCAACTCGGCGGTGGGCGCCGAGACCAAGCTCCGAGAGTTCCGGATCGACGCCGTCACCGGTGGCCAGGACGCGCTCGGGGAGACCTCGGTGGTGCTGGAGGTGGCGGGCATGACCGGCTCCGGCCAGGGTGTCTCGACCGACATCCTCGAGGCAGCCGGTCGCGCGTACGTGCGAGCACTGTCCAATGCTTTGCGCCGGGCGCAGCTGGCCGCGAAGCCGGAAGAGGCTGGCGCGCAGCCGGTCAGCACGCCCTAGCCGGCCAGCCGCCGCCCCTGCCGGTAGCCGGCGTCCAGCACGCGGGCGCTCGGCTCGCCCGACATCAGGTTCCAGCCCATCTCGGCCGCTGACGCCGCGTCGGGGGAGATGACGGTCACATTCGCCCCCCGGCGGCGCAGCGCACCCGACTCGACCGCCATCAGCCCGCGCGAGGTGAGCCGGGCGGCGGTCAGCAGGCCGCCGCCCCCGCCCAGGCTGCCGGTCGGGTTGAGGCAGAGCACCTGGCTGCCCCGGCCCGCGGGCGCGGCGTCCAGATTGGTCGGGCTCCACATGCCGCCGTCCACATAGTCGACGCCGCCGATCCGTATAGGCGCAAACAGCCAGGGGACCGAGCAGGAGGCGGCCACCGCGGCGCCCACGCGGGCCGGCGGGGCGCTCGGCCGTCCGAACACCACTCGACGCCCGTTCGAGCGGTTGACCGCTGTGATCCGCAGGCGCCCGTCGAACCGTGCGCCGGTCTGATCGACCTGGCGGGCCAGGTCATCCAGCGACATCGACCCGTGACCCAAGGCCCGCAGCGCCGCGGCTCGGGCCAGGGCTCCGCCGGAGGCGGTGGCGGCCAGCGACACGGAGGCCAGCGGAGTGGTCAGGGCCAGGGCCCACTCGCCCGCGCTCCGCGCCAGCTGAGGCGCCCGCACCGGAGCCGAGGGCGTGGCCGCCTCCTGCGCCTCGGCCCAGACCTCGCCCAAGGCTGACGGGCGGCGCGGGGACTCGTCCGCGGCCAGCCGAGCCGCCACGATCGAGCCGGCCGAGGTGCCGACGAAGTACTCGCAGCGGCGCATGTCCAGGCGCGCCCCGTCCTCGAGGCCGGCCAGCACGCCGGTCAGCCAGGCCTCACCCAGCACGCCGCCGCCTCCGAGCACCAGGATGTCCGGGCGGGAGAGCATCGCTTCGAGGCTACCCACCCTGTCCGGCTGCTCCGATTTGCCACTTAAGTGGGCGGCCGGAAATGCCGATGGGAAGCGCATGCATCCAGGCAGAATCCTGCGGGTCCGTGACCGCCGGCTGCGCCCCGTTCTCTGCGCGGTGACGACGATCGCCGCTTCGCTGGCCTTCGCGGCCCCGGCCAGCGCCCATTTCCCGGTTCCCCGGTGCGGCTGGGCGAAGCCCTCGCTGATCGCGCAGACCTTCGGGGTCCAGGTTCACGCCCGCAACGGGTACTGGAGGACGAAGCTCTCGCCGATCCTGCACTGCAACTACGTGGAGCAGCAGCCCAACTTTCAGGCAGGCGGCGTGCCGATCGTCCGTCTCGCGTTCCGGGAGATCCAGCGGTTCAAGCTGACCCCCGGGATGGTCCCGGTGAAGGCGCTGGGGAGCTGCCACCGCCGCGTCTCCTGCCCGCCCGGTCAGCGCCAGGCCGCCTGGGTGTTCAGCGAGAACTCCGCCAGCAGCCTGCTCCCGACGCCGTTCATGAGCGCCGTGGTCCTGGGCGTGGAGGACGGGCTGAACATGATCAGCATCGAGGTGGTCAATCCGTTCGGCCCGCTGCCAGTGGCCAACGAGCAGGCCGCCGCCATCCGCCTGGCCAGGCGGCTCGTACCTCGCTTCCGCTACCACTGAGATGACATACGTGCGTACGTGATAGCGTACGCACGTAGATGACCGAGGTGATCACCACCAGCCGCGGCGCCGACGCGCTCGGCTCCCGGATCCGCCTGCTCCGCGAGGCGATGGACCTGTCGCTCCGGGATCTGGCGGAGCGCTCCGGGGTGAGCGCGCCGATGCTCAGCCAGGTGGAGCGGGGGGAGACCTCGCCCACGCTGCAGGTCGCGGCACGCATCGCCTCCGGTCTGGAGCTGCGACTCTCGCAGCTGCTGCGCCTCGACGAGGACGGCGCGGTCAGCGTGGTGCGGGCAGCCGATCGCCGCCAGGGTTCTCGGGCCAAGAAGGGTCACAGCTACGAGATCCTCACCCCGCCGCTGCCCGGCCAGCGGGCCGAGCTGTCCCGTCACACACTGGCACCCGGCGCCCGCACCGGCGGCCCCGGCGATCCGCCCATGCACGAGCCCGGGAGCCGCGAGACGGCGCTCGTGCAGTCCGGTCCCGTGACGCTCCACTGTGACGGGGGCGACTACGAGTTGTCCACTGGCGACACCGTCACTTTCGATGCCGACCTAAACCATTTTTTTCAAAATCTCGGAACCCAGGACGCCGTGCTGCTCGCGATCGTGAGCGCCGGCCTGCGAAGGAGTTGAGCCACAAGACGATGCCCAAGACGCTGTTCGACAAGATCTGGGAGCGCCATGAGGTGGCTCCCGGCCTGGTCTACATCGACCTGCACCTGGTCCACGAGGTGACGAGCCCGCAGGCCTTCGACGGGCTGCGCCTGAACGGGCGCACGGTGCGCCGGCCCGATCGCACGCTGGCCACCGCCGACCACAACGTGCCCACCGACGGCACGCCGGTGGCGGCCCGGATTCGCGACGAGCTCTCCCGGGTTCAGGTGCAGACGCTCGAGCGCAACTGTGAGGAGTTTGGGATCCCGCTCTACTCGCTGGGCTCGGCGCACCAGGGGATCGTGCACGTGATCGGGCCGGAGCTGGGGGTGACTCAGCCGGGCATGACGATCGTCTGCGGCGACAGCCACACGGCCACCCACGGCGCGTTCGGCGCGCTGGCCTTCGGGATCGGGACGAGCGAGGTGGAGCACGTCCTGGCCACCCAGTGCCTGGTGCAGTCAAAGCCCAAGTCGATGCTGATCCGCTTCGAAGGCGAGCCCGGGTTCGGGGTCACGGCCAAGGACCTGATCCTGGCCACGATCGGGCAGATCGGGGTGGCCGGCGCGGTGGGGCACGCGGTGGAGTACGCGGGCCCGGCGATCGAGGCCCTGTCGATGGAGGGCCGGATGACGGTCTGCAACATGACGATCGAGGCCGGCGGCCGGGCCGGGATGATCGCGCCCGACGAGACCACTTTCGAGTATGTGATCGGGCGGCCCGGGGCGCCGGATACGGTCCCCGACGAGTGGCGCGAGCTGTACACCGAGAAGGGCGCGAGCTTCGATCGCGAGGTCGTGATCGACGCCTCTCTCCTCAGCCCGATGGTCACGTGGGGGACCAACCCGGGGATGGTGGCGGCGGTCTGTGATGCCGTCCCGCCGCCGAGCTCCGAGCAGGACGAACGGGCGCTCGAGTACATGGGCCTCGAGGCCGGCACGCCGATCGAGGAGATCCGTCTGGACCGCGTGTTCATCGGCTCGTGCACGAACTCACGGATCGGCGACCTGCGGGCTGCCGCCGAGGTGGTCCGGGGCCGCCAGGTGGCCGACGGTGTGTACGCGATGGTCGTGCCGGGATCGGCCCAGGTCAAGGCGCAGGCTGAGTCCGAAGGCCTCGACGAGGTGTTTCGAGCGGCCGGCTTTGACTGGCGCGGCGCCGGGTGCTCGATGTGCCTGGGCATGAATCCGGACATCGCCGCGCCCGGTGAGCGGGTGGCCTCCACGTCGAACCGCAACTTCGAGGGCCGCCAGGGACGGGGTGCCCGCTCGCACCTGGTCTCGCCGCAGATGGCGGCCGCGGCGGCCATCGAGGGGCGCTTCGTGGACATCCGTTCCTGGCAATCTGCACGTGAGGAGGTGACTGCCTGATGCGCGCGATCGAGACGATCACCGGCCGGGTGTCGGTCCTGAACCGGGACGACATCGACACCGACCAGATCATCCCCAAGCAGTTCCTCAAGCGGGTCGAGCGGACCGGCTTCGGCGAGTTCCTGTTCTTCGACTGGGCCAAGGAGCCGGGCTGGGATCTGCCCAAGAATCCGGTGCTGGTGGCCGGGCGCAACTTTGGCTGCGGGTCGAGCCGCGAGCACGCCCCCTGGGCGCTCGAGGACTACGGCTTCCAGGCGATCATCGCGCCCAGCTTCGCCGACATCTTCCGCTCCAATTGCACCAAGATCGGGCTGCTCCCGGTGCAGCTCTCCGTGGAGGCGTGCCGGGCGATCGCGGCCGCGGGCGAGTGCCAGGTCGACCTGCGCGAGCAGGAGGTCCGCTGGCCGGGCGAGTCCGAGTCCTTCGAGATCGATCCGGAGATCAAGCGCCGGTTGCTGGGTGGCCTGGATGACATCGGCCTGACGCTGGCCCAGGAGGACGCGATCGCCGCCTACGAGGGCGGCCGCGAGCGGAGCGGGCCGGTCACCACGGCCCTGGCGTGAGGGCGTGGCTGTGACGGCCACCGATCCGATCCCACCCACCCGCCCCCAAACCACCGGTGGCCGTCCCCGGCGTGACTGGGACGCCGGGACTTATGACCGCGTGTCGGATCCCCAGTTCCAGTGGGCGCTCGAACAGCTGGAGCGGTTGACGCTGCGAGGTGACGAGGTGGTGCTGGACGCCGGGTGCGGTAGCGGCCGGGTAACCGCCGTCCTGGCCGACCTGGTCCCGCGCGGCCGGGTGTACGGGGTCGACGTGGCGCCCTCGATGGCCGAGCACGCCGCGGCGGCACTGGGCGACCGGGCGGTCATCCTGTGCCAGGACCTGGTCGAGCTCGATTTCCCTGAACCGGTCGATGTCGTGTTCTCCAACGCCACCTTCCACTGGGTGCCCGACCACGATGCGCTGTTCGCGGCGTTGCGCCGGGTGATGAAAGGGGGCGGGAGGCTGGTCGCCCAGTGTGGGGGCAAGGGCAACATCGATCGCTTCCGGCGCCTGGCCGATGAGGTGGCCGGCGAGGAGCCGTTTGCCGCCTACTTCGAGGATTGGCGGGGACCGTGGAACTACGCCGATGCCCCCGAGACGGCCGAGCGATTGCGGCGGGCCGGGTTCATCGAGGTGGAGACGTGGCTCCAGGAGCGCCCGACGCCTCTGGATGATCCGGCCCCGTTCGTGCGCACCGTCTGCCTGGTCCGGCACCTGGACCGTCTGCCCGCCGAGCGCTACGGCGAATTCGTCGATGCCGTGCTGGCCCGCGCTGAGCGGCCGTTCGTGCTCGACTACGTGCGGCTCAACATGAGCGCCCGAGCCAGCTCCACCAGCTGAGGGGCCAGCTCATCGGCGGGAACCGGCCGGCTCCACAGCCAGCCGGCGGCCATCGTGCAGCCCTGCTGCGCCAGGTGATCACGCTGAGCCTCAGTCTCCACGCCCTCCGCCAGCGTGCTGACCCCGAGGCTGTCGGCCAGCGCGATGATCGAGCGCACCAGGCCAGTGGCGTCGGCGGAGTTCGGCATGTCGGCCACGAACGACCGGTCGACCTTGAGCATGTCGATTGGCAGCGAGCGGAGCCGTGACAGCGAGGAGTAGCCGGTGCCGAAGTCGTCGATCGCCAGCAGCACGCCCATCTGCTTGAGCGCCTGCAGCACCGGCTCGGCCCGGTCGGCGTCCATCAGCGCGCTCTCGGTGATCTCGAGCTCCAGGGCGGTGGCGGGCAGGTTGCTCGCCTCGAGCGCCGTCCTGACGTGCTCGGGCAGGCCGGAGTTGAGTTGGGCGGCCGACACGTTCACGGCCACCCGCAGGTCGGGCAGCCCGTCGGCGCGCCAGCGGGCCACGTCGCGGCAGGCGGCCTGTAGCACCCAGGCCCCCAGGCCGACGATCAGGCCGGTCTCCTCGGCCAGCGGGATGAAATCCATCGGCCCCAGCAGGCCGCGCTCGGGATGGCGCCAGCGGACCAGCGCCTCCACCGAGACGACGCGCTCGTCGGGCAGCGAGAGCTGGGGGAGGTAGTGGAGGACGAGCGCGTCGCGCTCCACCGCCCGATGCAGATCCGAGGACAGGCGCAGGCGCTCTTCGGCCGCCGCAGCCATGTTGTCCTGGAAGAAACGGAAGGTGTTGCGTCCCCCGCGCTTGGCGGCATACATGGCCATATCGGCCGCCTTGAGCAGGTCGTGGCCGTCACGCGGGACCTGGCCGGAGCGGGCGATGCCGAGCGACGCGCTGGGGAACAGCTCGTGATCGCCGATCCACACCGGCATGGCGATCGCGTCGAGGATTCGCTGGGCCAGCGCTGCCACCCGCTGGGTCGTGAGGCTGGAGCCCAAGATGACCGTGAACTCGTCGCCTGACGGACGGAACACGTTGTCGGCTCGCCGCACGCAGGCGCGCAGGCGGTCGGCGACGACCCGCAGCAGCTCGTCCCCGGCGTCGTGGCCAAGTGAGTCGTTGACCTGCTTGAAGTTGTCGATGTCCAGGAACAGCAGCGTGGTTTCGGGGGCGTCGTCGGCCGACTCCAGCAGTCCGGCCAGCCGCTCCCGGAAGGCGTCGCGGTTGGAGAATCCGGTGAGGCTGTCGAACCGGGCCAGGCGCCGGAGCTGCTGGTGGGCCAGGTGCTCGGAGGTCACGTTGCGGGAGACGAGCACGGCCGCGTACGCGGTGCCGTGGTCGTCGAACAGCGGGGAGAGCGTGGTGTGGAACGCTCGGTCCTCGTATTCGGACCGGTATTCCTGATGCTCTCCGCGCAGGGTGCGATCCAGGTGGTGGACGAGTTTGTCGCGCTGGGCGGGGGGCACGAGGGTCACCTCGTCGAGCCGCTGGCCGAGTGCGCCTCGGTGGGCGAGCATCCGCTCACCATCCCCCTCCACGGCCAGGACGTTGTGGTCCCGGTCGATCAGGGCCACAGTGGTCTCCGGCAGGTTGCTGGTCAGCGTCTGCTGCAGTTGCACGGCCCGCCGGAGCTCCTCCTCGGAGTGCTTGCTCTGGGTGATGTCGGCCAGGTGACCGAGCACGTAAAGCGGTTCCCCGTCCAGGCCGCGGATCATTGCTGCGGTGACGAGCAGCCACACGTAATGGCCGTCCCGATGTCGGTAGCGAGACTCGACCTGAAAGTGGTCGCACCCGCCGCTGCGCAGCTGCTCGAGCAGCTCCTTGGCCCCGGGGTCGTCCGGGTGGCGGACCTCACGCAGCTGTTTCGCTGAGAGCTCATCACGCGAGTAGCCGAGCAGCGCCGCCAGGCCTTCGCTGACCACCCGTCGGCCCTGATCCTCCCAGGGGTCGAGCAGGACCATGGCGATCGGGGCACGCTCGACCAGCTCGAACAGCCACTCGGTCGAGAGAGAGACGATCTTTTCTGGCTGAGAGAGCAAAAGAGGATTCGGCCGCGGCTGGGTCCCAGCAGATGTATCGGCTCAAACCGTTCACGAGCTTGAGCGGGACCCGTCGCTACCATGCTCCGCGTGCGCCGGACAGTCTCGGTTGATGCCGCCTATCGGGCGCTGGGGCGATTCGTGGTGCGCTTCCGCTGGCCGATCGTGGCCTTCTGGATCCTCGCGGCGATCGTGACCAGCGCCGCGCTGCCGTCGCTGGCCAGCCAGATCAACGACAACAACAGCGCCTTCCTGCCCGCCAACGCGCCGAGCTCGAAGGCCGCGGATCTGGCCACGCCGATCCTGGGTGCCGGGGCCAACGGGCGGGTGGCCGACATCACGATCATCGCCACGCGGTCCGGGCGCCTGACATCCGCCGATCTGGCCGCCATGCAGCGCGAGACCGCTCTGACTAAGCGTGTTCACACCGTTGAGTCCGCGCAGCTCACGGGCGTCTCGGCCGACGGTCAGGCCGCGGTGATCCGGGTGCGCGCCAATTTCAATGTCAACGACGTCAACAAGGACAAGCCGATCATCGCGGCTCTGGAGGGGACCTTCAAACAGGCCAATCCACCGCCGGGGCTGCAGCTGCATGTGGCCGGTCAGGCGGCCACTGTGGTGGCCAACCAAGCCTCATCGACCAAGGCCGGCGGCCAGGTGCAGATGTTCTCGTTCCTGTTCATCATCCTGCTGCTGCTGGTGGTGTTCCGCTCGGTACCCGCCGCGATCATCACGCTCCTGCCCAGCGGGCTGGCCCTGGTCATCGCCGAGCGGCTGGTGGGCGGTCTGGGCTCGGCCGGCCTGAAGATCTCCTCGATCACGGAGATCCTGATGATCGTCCTGCTTCTGGGGGCGGGCACCGACTACGGGCTATTCCTGGTGTTCCGCGTGCGCGAGGAGCTGCGCGCCGGCTCAGAGCCCCGTCAGGCGGTCCAGAACGCGCTGCTGCGGGTGGGCGAGTCGATTACCGGTTCGGCTGGCACGGTGATGCTGGCCCTGCTCACGCTACTCCTGGCCAGCTTTGGGATCTACCACGACCTGGGCGTCCCGCTGGCCTTGGCCGTGGGCGTGATGCTGATGATTGGTCTCACGCTGCTCCCCGCGCTCCTGACCATCCTCGGACCTCGCGCGTTCTGGCCGTCCAAGATCCGGCCTGGCACCCAGCGCGAAGGGCTTTGGGGTCGGGTGGCCGGCCGGATCGTCCAGCATCCCGGGACGACGCTCGTGGTGGGCGTGCTGGTGTTCCTGGCCCTGGCCGCCGGTGCGCTGGGCTACAAGGCGGGAGGGTTCGGCGGCGCCCAGAGCGCACCGAAGGGCTCGGACGCGGCTGCGGGAAACAACCAGCTGGCCAAACATTTCCCGCAGACCAGTAACAACCCGGCCAACCTGATCCTGGCCTACTCCCAGCCGGTCTGGAGCAGCCCCCAGAGGCTGCTGTTAGCGGAGCGCTCGTTGCGCTCATCGGGTGCTTTCCAGTCCCTGGTCAGTCCTCTCGACCCTAACGGCACGGTTCTGACCCCCTCCGAGCTGGTCCGGCTGTATACGCGGCTGGGTCCGCCTCAGCGGCTGGGAGTGGTCAAGCCGACCTCGGTTCACATACCGACCCTGATCTACAACGCGTATCGCTCGGACTCGACGCTGATCTCGGTCGACGGCCGGGTGGTGCAGTTCGAGGCCGCGCTGAGCGTGGGGTCGCAGGGCTCCACGGCGGCGATGAACGCAACGCCGCACATACGGGCCGTGCTGAGTCAGGCGGCTTCCCGCTCCGGCGCCCGGACCTCCGGTGTAGCGGGCGAGGCGGCGGCCGTCTACGACATCAACAGCACGGCCAACCACGACCTGGCGGTGGTCGTCCCCGTGGCGATCGTGGCGATCGGGATCCTGCTGGCGCTGGTGCTGCGCAGCCTGGTGGCGCCGCTGTACCTGATCGTCAGCGTGGCGCTGTCCTACCTGGCCGCACTGGGAATCGCCACGATCGTGTTCATCGACATCTCCGGCGACGGCGGGATCAGCTTCATCCTCCCCTTCCTGATGTTCATCTTCCTGCTCGCCCTGGGGGAGGACTACAACATCCTGGTGATGACCCGGATCCGGGAGGAGGCGCGCCATCTCCCATTGCGCGAGGCCGTGGTCAAGGCGATCGGCCGGACCGGCTCGACCGTCACCTCGGCCGGCCTGATCCTGGCCGGCACGTTCGCCGTGTTCGGGCTCGTCGGAGGCGGCGGATCGGGCGGCAGCCAGCTCCGCGCGATCGGCTTCGGCCTGGCCGCCGGCATCCTGATGGACACGTTCCTGGTCCGCACGCTGCTCGTGCCCTCGGCCGTGATGCTGCTCGGCCGGCATAACTGGTGGCCCTCGCATCTGAGCCGCGAGCCGGAGCCGAGCGCGTCGCCTGACGATGTGGACGCCGACGAGCGGCAGGCGGCCCGGGTCTAGTGTCCAAGAAGATCGTGCTGCTGCCCGGCGACGGGATCGGGCCGGAGATCCTGCCCTGCGCGGTCGAGGTGCTGGGCGCCGTCGGCGCCGAGCTCGACTACGAGGAGCATCTGTTCGGAGGGGCCTCGATCGACGCTGCCGGGACCGCCCTGACCGACGAGACGCTGGCCTCCTGCCGCCGCGCCGACGCCGTGCTGCTGGCCGCGGTGGGGGGTCCGAACTGGGACACCACCGACCCGCACAAGCCCCGGCCCGAACAGGGACTGCTGGGCCTGCGGAAGGGCCTCGGGCTGTTTGCCAACCTGCGCCCGGTCCGCCCCGCGCCGGCGCTGTACGACGCGAGCCCGCTGAAGCGGGAGATCATCGAGGCCACCAATCTCCTGGTGGTGCGCGAGCTGACCGGCGGGATCTACTTCGGCGAGAAGACGCGCACGGCCGATGCTGCCTCGGATGCCTGCGTATACACGCGCCAGGAGGTGGAGCGGATCGCCCGGGTGGCCTTCCGGGCCGCTCGCTCGCGCGTCACGAGCGTGGACAAGGCCAACGTGCTGGAGACGAGCCGCCTGTGGCGCGAGGTGGTGCGGGATGTCCATGCGCGGGAGTTCCCCAACATCGAGCTCGAGCACATCCTGGTCGACAACGCGGCGATGCAGCTGATCGCGGCCCCGCGGCACTTCGAAGTGATCGTCACCGAGAACATGTTCGGGGACATCCTGAGCGACGAGGCGGCGATGCTCACGGGGTCGATCGGCCTGCTGCCCAGCGCCTCTCTGGGAGCTCCGGGTGAGCCGGGGGTGTTTGAGCCCGTGCACGGCTCGGCCCCGGACATCGCCGGGACCGGCGCGGCCAACCCGCTGGCGATGATCCTGTCCGCGGCGCTGATGCTGCGCCACGGCTTTGCTTGGGAGGATCAGGCGGCGGCGATAGAATCGGCCGTCGAACGGGCGCTGGCGGAGGGCCTGCGAACCCGAGACCTGGGGGGCAACGCCGACACCCGCGAGGCGACCCAGGCGGTGCTGCGGCACCTTTGATCCGGCCACACCAAGCGCATTAGGAGCATTCCGTGGAACAAGCCGACCTCATCTGGCACAACGGCGAGCTGGTTGCCTGGGAGGACGCCAAGGTCCACGTACTGACGCATGGCCTGCACTACGGCACCGGAGTGTTCGAAGGCGAGCGGGCCTACGACACCGACCGCGGACCGGCCATCTTCCGCCACCAGGATCACCTCGACCGCCTGTTCAAGTCGGCCGAGCTCTACTACATGCCGATCCCCTTCAGCCTGGAGGAGCTGCGCGCGGCCACCCACCAGCTGATCAGCGCCAACGGCCTGCGCGAGTGCTACATCCGCCCGATCGTGTTCCGGGGCTACGGCCAGATGGGGCTCTACCCGCTGGACGCTCCGGCCGACGTGGCGATCGCCGTGTGGCCGTGGGGCGCCTATCTGGGCGAGGAGGGCAAGCGCGAGGGCGTGCGTGCCAAGGTGGCCAGCTGGCGGCGGATCCCGCACGACTCGCTGATCCCGGCCGCCAAGGCCTGTGGCCAGTACCTGAACAGCGTGCTGGCCAAGATCGAGGCCTCCAAGGCGGGCTACCAGGAGGCGATCCTGCTCGATCCGCGTGGCTTCGTGTGCGAGGGCAGCGGCGAGAACATCTACCTGGTCCGTGACGGCGTGATCCTCACCCCACCCTCGGCCGCCGGCATCCTCGACGGCATCTGCCGCCGGTCGATTCTGCAGATCGCCGGTGACCTCGGCTACCAGGTGGCGGAGCGCGACCTGACCCGGGCCGAGCTGTATCTGGCCGACGAGGTGTTCCTGTCGGGCACCGCGGCTGAGCTCGTGCCGGTGCGCGAGATCGACGATCACGCGATCGGTGCCGGGCGCCCCGGGCCCGTCACCGGCGAGCTCCAGCGGGTCTTTGAGGACGCGCTGCACGGCCGCGACCCGCGGTACGCGGACTGGCTCGACGTCGTGCGCATGCCCGCGCCGGCGCCCGCTCCGCTGACCGGTTCGGCCTGAGCACTCGCTGACATGAGCGGGATCGAGCTGTACGACACGACCTTGCGGGACGGCATGCAGGGCGAGGGCATGTCCCTGTCCGCCGCCGAGAAGGTGCGGGTCGCCCACCGGTTGGACGAGCTGGGGATCAACCTGATCGAGGCCGGCTTCCCCAGCTCCAACCCCAAGGAGCTGGAGCTGTTCCGGCTGCTGGAGTCAGAGCGGTTTGAGCAGGCGAGGATCGCCGCCTTCGGGATGACCCGCCGGCGCGATCTGGCCGCCGAGGCCGACCCGGCGCTGCGCATCCTGGCCGAGTGCTTTGCCCCCGTGTGCACGCTGGTGGGCAAGACCTGGAGCCTGCACCTGGAGAAGGTGGTCAAGGTCGACCGTGAGGAGAACCTGAGGATGATCTCCGAGTCGGTGGCCTTCCTTCTCGGCGCGGGCAAGCAGGTGATCTACGACGCCGAGCACTTCTTCGACGGGTACGCGGACGATCCCGAGTACGCGCTTCGGTGTCTGCGCGCCGCCTCACAGGCGGGCGCGCAGACGGTCACCTGCTGTGACACGAACGGGGGCACGCTACCGGGGCAGATCGGCTCCGTGATGGCCGCCGTGGTGCGCGAGCTGGCCACAGAGGACACGGCCGTCGGCATTCACTGCCATGACGACGCCGGCTGCGCGGTGGCCTGCACGCTGGCCGCGGTGGGCGAGGGAGCCACCCAGGTGCAGGGCACGATGAACGGCTACGGCGAGCGGTGCGGC
>Ga0182024_10015549_pt1 | contig 14546 bp, 15 predicted proteins | sample P32metaG_FD_120480 | JGI IMG/M metagenome (GOLD analysis project Ga0182024, IMG submission 120480) | Permafrost microbial communities from Stordalen Mire, Sweden - P3-2 metaG (Illumina Assembly) | ecosystem: Environmental > Terrestrial > Soil > Wetlands > Permafrost | place: Sweden: Stordalen... | reverse complement strand
GTCTGCTTCCACTATTTCGCTGGGGCCTTTGCGGAAGGCTCGGAAGCGGTAAACAATGGATGAGCTGGATCGCCCTAGAAGACCTGCTGGGGGCTCTAGAGTTTACTTTGACTCAGGACGTCAAAGGGGTCTTCAACTTCACTTCTCCTAATCCCGTGACAAATGCTGAATTTACGAGGCATATGGCAAAGATCATGCATCACCGTCCTTTTTTGCCTATGCCTGCTTGGTTAATAAAATTGGTTTTTGGGGAAAAGGGGAAACAGTTGTTTCTCTCAAGTACAAGGGTTGTTCCAAAACGACTCCTGGAAAAGGGTTTTAACTTTCAAAAAGCAAAGCTCGAGGAGCTATTGCCTTAACTCCGCCTGGAGACGCTGGGTTGTGTGAAAACAGCGGGATATTTTATCATCATCGAGAAATTCATTATGAAGCACGACATCGACGCTGTCTAGAAAGTCGGCTACGACGTAACTGACTTCTCCTCCTAGATGCAAGGCGAGCCTTGACATTTCAGGGGCAAACTTCAGGAACTCGCTTTTGGCTTTTTGGTGGGCGAGTGCGATTTGAGTGGGGTCGCCTTCTTCTGTCAGGACAAGGTATTGTCCGACTTGGAGGCTGATCCGTTTTTCCAAGTCAACGATCATTTGTTTCTCAAGAACATTTTCAATTTTTTTTGTTTTATATTGAGAAATCTTCTTAGGATAATTCTGAGGACCTTTCTTTCTTGAAATAGTCATAATTAACCACTCCTGTCTCTAAACTAATTTATATACTAAAAGTAATTATTTGTAAAGGGGCTTGTAGAGAATTAAGCTGCTTGCTATTTTTAATTTCTTAGAGAAGAAGGAGATGCAAATGGACAACAGGATAATGATGCTTATCATGGCATTGACAACATTCATTGCCTACCCTTTCCTATCAGGAGATGACAGGAAGCAAGTTTCCCCGCTTGCTACCCAAGTCGATGATATTGAGGATTCAGATGAGATCGCCGATGACGAGGATGACGAGCCTGTCATGTTGGAAGATGACGATGAGTCTGATCAGCAGGTCAGGAAAGAGAACGAGAATATTAATGGGACTGCATCCGACCCACAGATCAGGCGAGAAAATTAGAATATTAACGGCACTGCGTCCGACCCTCATAGGATGGACGAATAGCCCCACTTAACTTCATTAAGATTTCTTCAAGATCGAGAGCTTCCTTTTGACTAAAAATACAATGCAAGCACTTGCCGTGAAAAAAAGAAGAAAGAATAGGTGCTCTCTCATCCAGGATAAGGCGATGCGGGGATAATCTCCAATACCGATAGATAAAACTCCTTTTTGACGGAGCAAAACCTCAAGTTCTTGATGACCTCTTGCTCTTGCCCAGATTAAAAGAGCTTTGCCATTAACTGACTGAAGATCGGCGCCGTGCTGCAGCAGTAAAGTGATGATTTCCGCATTACATTGTTTAAAGGGTCCAGGATAGCAGGCGAGGTAAAAAGGAGTTTTACCGTCACGGCGGGGTAGGTTTGACTTGGCTCCATGCTGTAGAAGCAAAGCTACCATCTCCGTATAGTTCGAATGCACAGCCCGATGTAAAGGTCTCGAGTATTTGACATTTTTACAATCAAAAGGGAAATTGATTCGATTTGGATCTGCTCCATTCTCAAGCAATAGGGCTGCAATGCGCAAGGTTCTAGGCCCTTGTCTGTTTATCCACCCTTTGAATAAACAGGCTTGAAGATTTGGATTAGCTCCATTTTTCACTAATAACTCAACACATTCGACACCGTGTCCATTGCAAGCCCTCACTAATAGTGTATCTCCAAACCAGTCGATATAATTGGGATCAGCTCTTCGTTGAAGACCAAAAGAAGCCAATTCAAAGATACTGTGAACGATTGCATATTCCAAGATGATATTTGGATCGAGGCCTTTGTCCAATAAATCCTGGGCTAATATTGAGTTGTGTGTCATTTCTTGTGCAACTAGATCACTATACTGGTGATGGAATCCTGGAATATGCAAGAATCCTATTGCTAATTGAACATGCGTTAAGGGTGTTATGGTAGTTAAGCCCCAACATTTACTTACATCAACAAATCGAACTGTAGGTGGGAGTGTAAGGGTTTTTATCGTCTCACCCCTATCGCAGATGATTAAACTGGCGATGGAAAGTGTTTCTGAAATGCAGGTGCCTCTGAGTCCTTTTATATTCGAACTTCCTATTGTCTGCACTAGAATGTCAAGAGTTCGTAGCGAGGTCAATTTAACTAATGCATTTCCCAGGGCTAGCTCTTCTTCAGGACTTGCCCCTATCCCTGGGATCCTGAGGCTTTCAATTCTTTGAACCTGCTTTTGACCTAGAAGATAGACCAACAGAGAGGGGGGCCAATCCAAAGGCGTTGTTATCCATTTTACTTTAGGACAAGCCCTTTCAAAAAATAAGTCGAGGTATTGTTGAGACAAATGCTCAGGCAAATGCAATGTATCGATTCTTGACCTAAAAATGTTACAGAGTTTTTTGCATGCCGTTCCTAAATTTTTTCTGGAACGTGGATTTGAATGGGCAAAAAACAAACCAATGACATCGACGTTAAGCTGTGTAAAAGTTAGAGATTGTGACATAATTGATGTTAAATCTTAATATTGAGACACATATATAATCAAATGATAAAGAAAATGTTAATAAATTCAAGCTGATATAATCAAATTGGTTTATTTATTATTCATATCTATCAAATTTAATTACACTTAATTATAAAAATATATTGATTATTTAATTATACAATTCTATTATGAACATACGAGCCGCATAAGTATGGGGGGCCGAATTATGGGCGATAAGCTTTCGATAAATCCTTGGATAGGAATGTGGGTACGGCCACGCGAGACGATCCGTGCCATCATCCAATTCAATCCCGGCTATTTATACCCCTTGCTTTGCCTCATCTACGGATTTCCGATGGCTCTTCAAATAGCTCAAAATTTTTCACTGGGAGACCGTTTCCATGTGGCAGCAATCGTCGTTGTTGCACTCATCCTGGCGATTGTAGTGGGAGCTGTCATGATCAATATCGCGACAGCGCTCTTCTTTTGGACAGGCAAATGGATCGGAGGCATAGGAACTTACCAGCAGATCAGAGCTGCAGTGGCCTGGTCGAATATCCCCAGCGTTGTCAATATTTTGATCTGGTTCGTCAATATCGCGGCCTTTGGCAGCCGCATCTTCAGAAGTGATTTTATTGATACGCCCTTTGTCGGCAACGAGCTGGGTCTCATCTTTATGACCTCGTTAGTCCAACTTATCGTAGCAGTGTGGGCGTTTATCATGATTTTGAAAGCATTGGGCGAAGTGCAAGGGTTCTCAGCATGGAAGGCCTTGCTCAATATCATTATACCGCTTTTGGTGATCTTCGTGGGAGTGTCTATCCTGGCTTGGCTTTTTTCAATGGGCTCGGGCGCGTCTCACCATGTGATGAAATAACTTAAATTTTGGGGGAAGTATGTTATATCAAAGGGGATTTGCAAAGAAAATGGTGGGATGGATAGGCGGCTTGCTTTGCATGCTGTCGCCGGTCGCCACAACAGCCGCTAGCACTGGTACTCCTAATGTAACATTGCAAGCTGTACCTCTCGGATGGAAAGAATTCCATTCACAGCCAGGCAATTGTTCCATGATGATGCCTGCAGAGCCGGAACACATTTCAGAGAAAATGGCGATGCCGGACGAGAATTTTGAGCTCAAGTATGATGCTTATATCTCAGCAGCCGATCAGCAGACTGTTTTTATGCTCCTGATCGCGCAATATCCTGAATTTGTCGATGAGACTTATGCCCAAATGAGCCTGGAAGGGTTTCTCAATGGCATTCTTACGCACAATCCAGGTAATCAACTACTCTTTGCCGATCTGCTCCTAGTACATGGACATGAAGCCTTAGACTTTTTCATCAGGACTGGCAACGTTTACTTCAAAGGACGTGCAGTGATGGTGAAAAATAGCATGTACCTCATGGCAATGGAGTGTGAGATCCCGCATTATGACGAGGGTCGCTATAAACATTTTGTGGAATCATTTAAACTCCACTCGCTGAAAGCGGTCTCAAAGTAAGTTAAAAGGTGAACTCTAGGTTTGCTTGGGCATACGGTGCGGAATTATAATGGAAATACTTTCCATGGCGGTTATCCGCGTCAGAGATATGAATCCATCCGCCGAAGTTCCAGCCTCCGCTTAAGGAGGCTCGGAGCAAGTGTTCGAATTTGTATCTAAAGCTCAATTCAATTCCCTTTGAATAAATCTCAAAGATCTGATCATGCGCGCGTCTAGAATATCTATAAGGTCCTCCAAAGACGGAATATCCGGCCCCTAATGACCAATTTTCATTGAAGGCATAAGTCAGAGAATAGTCGATGGGGAAGATGGCATTGGCGCTCCAGTGGTCGTTAAAGCTCCAGTCAAATCCAAAAATCGGCCATCCTCGGCCGTTCATAACCCCATACCATCCTAGCATGCCGACATGGACTCCGCAGCAATCGGCAAAGTGATATCTGCCCCATAACATGGCATGGCCGACAGCGGTTTTGGCAAAATCCAAATGAGCTGCATCAACCGAAAAGCCTGCATTGACGATCCAGCGCCACTTCTCGAGGGTTGTGGAGACGTAGCCTAGGGATGCAACAACATAATTAAAATTAGTTTCGGAAAACCGGGGGTTTTGTTTCCATTTGAACTGCAGATAGTCGTAGCCCAGCTCATAGGTCAAAGAGTTTTCTTCATTGAGAAACTGGGTATAGTAAATCCCCGCATCGGCATCGGAGTAATCGACATGCTGGCGGTGGTGGTGGTCAAACCTTGCCGGAGCGACAAACCGGTACCGTCCTTCCACATGCCAAGGCCGGTCAGGATCGATGAAATGGTAATCGGAAAATCCATACTCAAGAGCAGAAGATGCAGCAGGTGAAAGCGTCGCATACTCGGCTGCAGTGCAGGCAACAGTTGAAAAGAGGATCAAAGGTAAAGTTAAACGCATGATTCGCATTATGAAAAAACTAGAGATTTAATGAAAGGACCTCGTTGTAGGTCTTGAAATGGAGCTTGGCAAACTTGCCCATGCTCTCTCCCCCGAGCTTTCGGATGAGCTTGCGCCCGGCTTCGATGACTTGAGTTGAGGCCCCCTTAGGGAGCTCAAATCCTGCTTCTTTACTGAGAGAATCGATCCCTTCGACAAAAGCGGCCCTGGCTAAGATAGATGCTGCCGCAACTACAGGGTCTTCTTCGGCGCGGGGCCTTTGCGTTAATTTAATGTTCAATTTTTTCTGCTTCAGGGCATTGAGGACGAGCGATTCATTGGCAAATTGATCGATCAGCGCTTCTTGGCATCCGGTTTTTTCTACCAGTTCTGCAATCGCTGTGCTATGGCCCCAGGCCAGCAGCTTGTTCAGGTTTTTGAAATTCCCATACAGTTCATTATACTTCAGGGGGAAGATCCGGATGATCGAATGGGCAAAAGCGGGGCGGATCTTAGAGGCCATCGCAAGGATGGCTTTATCTCCCATCCGTTTACTGTCCTTAACGCCGATCGCCAGGAGCTTTTTGATTCCTTCTTCATCGGCTTGGACGCCGGCTATGCAAAGAGGGCCGAAAAAATCTCCTTTGCCTGCCTCATCGACCCCGATATGGGGCGTCATATCAACGCCGATTTCGGGATAGGTATAGGCCAGCGACTTTAAAATTTCCGGCTCTAAATAATAGGCGATGAAGTCGTCTTTGCCTTTCCCCTGGACGGTGATCTTACCGCTCGTATAAAGGGTGCAAGAAACTCCCTGCTTTTGGGCAGAAAAAATCGTATAGGCAGGCTTGGCCATCTCAAAGCCTTGCTCTTCTAAATCGGCCTGCAATTTAGAGGCCAGGGAGAGGTCGATCGTCGCGACAAAAGTGTTCATTTCTCGGAAGCATAACGCGTAGTCTTAATTTTTTACAGTGCATTAAAAATAGAAGACGGTATATTTAAATCTAACACTGAGGTCATTATGGCAGAAGAATTGAGACGTCTAGGGGATACGCTGAGGTCCAAAAGAAAGGAGATGAATCTTTCTTTGAAAGAGGTTGAAAATGCGACATCGATCCGGAGCTCCTATTTAGAGGCCATCGAGAACGGGAGCATCACCGACTTGATCGCGGGGATTTACGCCCAAGGTTTTCTCAAACAATACGCCTCCTTTTTGGGGATGGAAGTCGAGCAGCTCGTCAGAGATAACGCTGTGGCCTTCCGCATGCCGGGAGAAAAGCATGAGTTCACTTACGGGATCGGCACTTTAGAAGTCCGAGGATCTCAAGGCGGGGGAGTCAAGTGGTTCCCTAATCTCTTGTGGGCAGGACTTTCTGCAGTCGTCCTTGTCATCGCATGGTATGTTGCCAAGGCGCTAGGAGTGTTGTGACGGACCCGTTCACAAACCGCCTTATCCATGAAAAGTCTCCCTATTTACAGCAGCATGCCCATAATCCTGTTGATTGGTTTCCTTGGGGCGATGAAGCATTTCAAAAAGCCCGCGAGCTAGACCGTCCTATTTTTCTCTCGATCGGTTATTCGACATGCCATTGGTGCCATGTCATGGAAAGAGAGTCTTTTTCCAATGCCGAGATCGCCAAACTTCTCAATGATACTTTCGTCTGCGTCAAAGTCGACCGGGAAGAACATCCCGAGGTCGACAGTCTTTATATGGATTTTGCCCAGGTCTTGATGTCGGGCGGCGGCGGCTGGCCGTTAAATGTCATCCTGACACCTGATTTAAAGCCCATGCTGGCGGCGACATATATTCCTCCGCGTCCTATGAGGGAGATGCCGGCATTTCCGGACCTCATCGCCGAAGTCAAACAATTATGGGAAAGTCCAGAAAGACAGGAACTCGTACTTCAATCAGAAAGGATCGTCGAAGCTTTCAGCCATACCAGCAATGCGACGGGCCATGAGCTGCCGACAGCGCAACTTCTCGTCGATGCTGTCAATATGTTCTTCGAGATCACCGATCCGGTCAACGGCGGCCTGCGGGGAGAACCTAAATTTCCGCTGGGCTTTCAAGTGGAGTTTCTGCTCAATTGGTCTCAGCTTAAAGGCGACGGCCGGTCGCTTTTTTATTCGAAGCTCACCTTAGATATGATGCAAAGGGGAGGCATCTATGACCATTTGGGAGGAGGCTTCTCTCGTTATGCTGTCGATGAAGAATGGACGATCCCTCATTTCGAAAAAATGCTCTATGATAATGCGATTCTGGCCAAGACCTACCTCCAGGCCTGGAAATATACAAAAAATCCTCTCTATGCCCGCGTCACCCGGGAAATCCTCGATTATATGATCCGCGACCTTATGTATACCGAAGGGGGATTTTTCTCCGGCGAAGATGCCGAGAGCGAAGGGCATGAAGGGCTGTACTACACATGGACGCCCATGGAAGTCCAAGAGGTGCTTCCGGGAGAAGAAGGCGAGCTTTTCTGTGCCTTTTACGACATCACCACCCAAGGCAACTTCGAAGGCAGGAACGTCCTCCATATCGACCTTCCCGTTGAAGAATTCGCTCCTGCATTGCAGATGAACAAAGAAGATGTCGAAAAACTTCTCGCCAAAGGACGCCAGGCACTGCTCCGCCGCCGCCAGCTCCGCCCTAAACCTCTCCGCGATGAGAAAGTTTTGACCTCGTGGAACGGACTTGCCATCGATGTGCTCGCCCGCGCCGGCGCTGCTTTCCAAGAACCTAAATATACAGAAGCCGCACTCAAAACAGTCGACTTTCTTGAAAAAAATCTCTGGGTCAATGGACGGCTTTTACATCGCTGGTGCAATGGAGAAGCGAAGTTTCCCGGGCTGCTAGACGATCACGCCTTCCTGATCAAAGGACTCCTTTCTCTTTTTGAAGAGGGATGCGGCGTTAAATATTTCGAGTGGGCCGTGAACCTAACGAAGATTCTCGAAAGAGATTTTAAGGAGATCGAAGGGGCGTTTTATTTCACCGATGAACGGTCGCAGCTGCTTCTTCGTCAATGCGAGTTCTTCGATGGAGCTGAGCCTTCCGGAAACGCCGTCCATGCTGAAAATCTTCTCCGCCTTCATCAAATGACGCGTGATGAGGCCTATTTGCGACAGGCCGAAGACATTCTCAAAGCGGCCAAGTATTACATCGAGAAAGTGGCCCCTGCGGCATTTTATCATATGATAGCTGCGCAGCGGTATCTCGATCCTTTGGCCCCGACAGTCGTTGTGGTTCCTAATCCGAAGGGTACCGATGTCGAAAACATCCAATCTAAGCTAGCGTCCCATTTTTCTGCCCACGCCGTGACCTTATGGAAAAAAAACTCTGATTTCCCTCTAGAAAAAGATAAAATAGTCCTTAATGATATGACGACCGTTTACATCTGCCGGCAGAATAAATGCGAAGCTCCCTTGACCAAATTAGATGAAATCGTCAAATCTATAGAAAAACTGTAGGTAAGAGAATGGAAGGGAAAAATTTAGGGGATTATCACTTGCTCCGGTGCCTGGGACTGGGCGCTTTAGGGGCGGCCTATCTTGCGCAGCACCGTTTTTTGAAACGGCCGTTTGTTGTGAAGGTCCTCGATTCCGAACTTGCCCACGATGCCGACTTCGTGAACCGTTTTGAAAGGGAGGCCGCCGTCTTAGCGACCCTCGAACATCCTAACATCGTCAAAGTCCATAATGTCTCCGAGTCCGATGGACATTATTTTCTTGTCACCGATCCTGTCATCGATGAAAAAGGGGAAACGACAAACCTATTTGAATACTCCCGGCAAAAAGGGGGGCGCCTTCCGGAAGACGAGGTCGTCAAAATCATCCACCAGATCGCTTCAGCTCTCGATTATACCCATGAAAAAGGACAAGCGGCCGATCCATTTGCCCATCGAGGCCTCAAACCAACCAATATTCTTCTCTCCAAGAAAAAAGAGGGGATCCATGTGCAGATTTCAGACTTCGGGCTCTCTAAAGTCATGGGGCCTTCCAATTACATGAACCGCATTTACAAGGCCCTTGCCGATAAAATCGGCCAGACCCCGGAAAATCTCCCCAAACAAAATCTATCCTTCTTACACCATTATCTCTGTTTGGCCCCTGAAATGAGATGGGACAAAAACTTTTCCGGCGTCAAAGGCGATACCTATGCGTTCGGCATCCTTCTCTATTTCCTTCTCACAGGGAAATATCCCGAAGGCATTTTTGACCCCCCTTCGCAGATTTCTCCTCAATATAAACTTCCTTGGGACAAAATCGTCAAACAATGTCTCATTGCCGATCCCGCTAAAAGGCCGACCTTGCTCCAGGAACTTCTCCGAGAGCTCGATTATCAAGCTCCTGTCATCGAACCTGAAAAATCGTTGAAAGTTGTTCTCAAGCCCGGTGAGATCCAACGCCCCGAATATGAGCCCGATCCCGGAGCTATTTTCAAAACCGAGACCGTCGTCGCTCCTTACCAGCCTGCCCCTAAAGAAAAAAAAGAGATCGATCCTCTCCATACCGAGATGGTCATTATCTCGGGAGGCCCTTACGAGCGCGGCAGCAATAAAGGCGGCCGCGATGAGATGCCGCGCCATCAAATCAGCCTGGATGCATTTGCCATCGATATCCATCCCGTCAGCAATGAACAGTTCGTTCAATTTTTAGAAGCGATGGGCGGAGAAAAAGACCACAATAACAATGACATCATCCGTCTGCGAGAGTCCCGCATTAAACGGCATAGCGGCAAACTCTCCATCGAGTCGGGATATGCCCGGCATCCCGTTGTCGGAGTCACCTATTACGGCGCTGTTGCCTATGCGAAATGGGTCGGCAAACGGCTCCCAACAGAAGCAGAATGGGAGATCGCCGCTTGCGGCGGTCTTGAAGAGTGCATCTATCCGACCGGCAAAGATATCGACAGAACCCAGGCGAATTTCTTTAGTTCAGATACCACGCCCGTGATGAGCTATCCTCCGAACAACTACGGCATTTATGACATGGCCGGCAATGTTTATCAGTGGTGTCTCGATTGGTACGACTACCATTACTATAATCTTTCCATGCAAGAACCCCACAGTCCCAAGGGCCCTCTCCAAGGCGTCTACCGCGTTCTGCGCGGCGGATGTTGGAAGAGCCTCAAGGAAGACCTCCGCTGCTCCCATCGCCACCGGAACAATCCCGGCACGATGAACGGCACTTATGGGTTCCGCTGCGCAACCGATGTTGCTCCATGATCTCAATCCTCTTTGTTTGCCTCGGAAACATCTGCAGATCTCCAGCTCTAGCAGCTACCATGCAAAAAGCTATCCAAGAAAATAATCTTGCAGAGAAAGTATTTGTTGATAGCTGCGCTGTCACGCCCTGCTTTTTAGGGGCCCCTGCCGATCCCCGCATGGTCGCTGCTGCCCATAAAAGGGGAGTCCACATCGAACATAAGGCCAAGATCTTCGAAGAGTCGTATTTTAAAGTCTTTGATTATATCTTCGCTTCCGACCGGGAGGTCCTCAAAATCCTCCAATCCATGGCGCCCGATAGCGAAAAAGGTAAACTACACCTAGCGACCGAGTTCAGCTCGGCGTATAAAGACAAGGATCTTCCCGATCCTTACTTTGACGGGGAGTCGAGATTTGAATTGATCATGGACATGTCCCAAGAGATCGCCCAAAGTATCTTAAAGCTCGTTCAAAAATAAATTTTAATATTACTCCGTAATCAAGCAAGTATAGTATAAATTTCCCCCAATTACGGAGGTTTTTTATGGCGCATGCACTTGCTCGAGAGTCCGCACAGAAACTTGAATGGTTCAGCACAGGAAATTACACAGTTTGCACCGGTCATGGCAAAGTCTTAGGGCGTGCAGGTGTTGTGCTCGAGGTGGTCAAGGCCGTATTTACTCTGAGATTTGGAGCCGTAATACATCTGATGAAGCGGGCACTTAAAGAAGATCCTTTTGAAGTCAAAGAGGGCCTCAAGTTGATTTTTCTAGATTGTGCTGAGTTTACCGGAGCGGTTGCAAAAGCTAAGCAGGTTTTTAATAGCAGGTTCCCCGACCGTGCTTTCCCCCTTTCTCCTGTAGCAGCTCTCGCTGCGGAAACTATCGCTAGAGGCTATCGAGGAATTGATGCTCCCAGTTCTCCAACAGCTGCTTCTTCATCCAGCAGTTCTGTTTCTTCAGCGACAGCTATCTCTAGAGACGTTCAATTGATTATGGATAAACAATTAGTTGCGGAGACGATGGTCTCTTTCACATCCCGGCTTTTACAAACCATGCTCCATGAAAAAAAGGCTGAGCCTATTGGATTTTCCCCTTTCAGCCTTTACATCACGCTAGCCATGATCCTTCCCGGTTTATCGCCTGCCGATCAAAACGACGTATTGGCCAAAATAGATCCTCGTTTACAAGACATCGGACTCCCGCGGTTTGTTTTTGCCCTGCAAGCGATACTCAAGGGAACACAAGAGGGTCAAGGCAGCGGCCTGCAATTCAAAATGGGCAATGCCCTAGCTATCAAGCTGACTGATCAAGAAAGAGATGTTCCGTTGCCGCCCGCATATATCAATGGACTCGTCAAGTTTTTTGACGTTAAAGTGATTGGAATTAAAGATGGCTCAAGGGATATTTCGGCATTAAATGAATGGATCTGTCTGAAAAGCGGGCTCAAGGATGTCCTTCCTGGGCACGCTTCCCGTAATACCCGTGCCATGATCATTCAAGCTTTATCTTTTCTGGGCAAATTTTCTGCGCCCATGGACAAAAACATGACGCTGTCCAGACAATTTGTGGGTGCAAATAGAGGACCTGTCCAAGCGTGGTTCATGTATGGGGAAGTAGCCCCTAAAGGCGCAGACCCCTCAGCGCAAGCGGCAAGAGCCAAAAATATGTATGCTTTTAGAGTTGGTAACTCAACACACTCCAAATATTTCTATGAAGGAGTCTGTTTAAACTATCAAAGGGACGATTATGGAAATAGCGGCTATTTCCGCATATGGATTAAGCCTGCAAATCCTGAAATATCCATTGAAGAATTTTTAAATAACTTAGATCTGCAAAAAGTCTGCCAGGAAATCAGAAATATCCCGCTCAGTCATCGCTGCGACAGAGAAACGCATCCCGTTGAATTTCATTTACCTAAAACCCGAATGGATTTGGCATTGGATTTCATTCCTATTCTAAAAATGGGTTTAGGATTGAATGAACTGCTTCTTCCCGGCGCTTTACAGATCAATAACATTATTCAACGGTGCTTCATGAAAGAAGACGAAGAAGGGACTCAGGTGCAAGCTGCGACAGTAGCCTATGTGTCTCGGTCTATGCCGCGGCAGCCTCCTGCCCCTGTCGTTTTTGACCGCCCCTTTGTCGGCGTGGTCATGAGCGATGAAGCCGTCATCGGCGCTTCGGTTGTAGATGCAGAATCCCTCGATCTTGTTTAAGAATCGAGTCCTAACTCGATTTTGAAGTTGCAATTTCGCAATTGCCTTCTATGATAGTACATGAAGAAGTTTGCCGTGAGGCCATAGGCAACAAGGGGGAAAATATGCCGCTGTTCAAAAGATCTACATGCCGCTTTATTTTTGATCAAGATCATGCTTCCTATATTCGCGACAATAGACACAGCAATACACAAGATTGTGACTATTATTTCAAGCCGAAGAGTTCTAAGATGCAATTGATTGCCGGAATATGATCGAAGCCTTTCGACAAAAGAAATAAAAAGTGCAGCGGAAGAAAAGCCGCTAAATATACAGGCTCCGCAAAACAAAGAGGTGTATAGCACAGCTCCTTCATGCTTCAAACAGCGGCCCAAGATTGCTAATATAAGCGCAGAACTTCCGGCTCCGAGGGTCCAGCGGCCGGTCATTCTAATAAGGTTGCGCTCTACATGGGGGAGAGATGTTGGGTTTTGAAAAGGCGAAAGCACAATGCGCACTAACATGCCAGCGGATAGATGAACTGTCATGAGCGCCATACATTTTTCTTAGATACTGCATCCATTTGTCCATTATGATAATTCCAAATAATCGCGGCTGTGAACGAACACCAGGCAAGTGGATGGGCCACATGCTGAGTGATGGAGACGAGGGGATTATTTTTTTCAAAAATATAGCAGGGCAAAAGGGAGGCAAGCGCTCCACAGGCGGCTCCAATACGAACTTTCCGCTCAAAACTGAGGGTATCTCGATTTCTTTTATCGCTATCGTTGTTTTTATCAGTCACACAGTAATAGATAAAAAAGGCCAGCACTGCAGTTGATGTCGCACAACTGCTCCAACTGATTGTAAAAAGATGTCTGGGCAAAGATCCGCTGGGTTTTAAACCTTTAATCAAAATTCCCAAAATTACCGCAGAACACCCAGTAAAAATTGCATAACGGCCCGTAAATTTTACAAGATTTTCTGACGCGTAACCTATAGTTTGGGGCGGCCGATGGAAGGGTCTACATATGATGCCGCCTACCTCAGTAAACAATTTTAATGCCATGAGAACCTCATTTTTTGCTAAAAACTAGGGGGATACATTGATAGATTTATGATAAATCGAGATAACCCCAGTCGTGACGGCACACCAAGCAAGCGGAAGATAGGAATGCCGAGCTATCGACATAGCAATGTTATTCTTGCCCTTAAAAAAAACAAAGGTGAACAAAACGGCGGCAACAGATCCAGCTCCAGCAATAATGGTCACTATCCTTTCAAACCGTTGGACTTCAGGATCATATTCAAAATATCGTCCTGAAGATTTGAAACGATAAACAATCAGGGCAAGCACTGCAAAAGAAGCTGCGCCGCTTATCACGCTGGCTGTTAAAAGCTGCATAGGCAAAGACCCTTCTTTTTTTAAATATTTTGCAAAAATTGCCAAAAGGGTCGCAGCACTTCCCGCAAAAAACGTATAACGGCCCGTTAGTTTGATAACATTGAGCCCAACTTCCACCATATTGTGCGGCGGTTGATTAAAAGGTTGTAATATGACTTTGCCTACCTTTAAAAATAAACCTAATTCCATGCTTATCCTCTTTTTTTAGGGAGATAATAAATGACCCTTTCTTTTCTGTCACCAGGGCTACGCGGTTCAAATGCAGAAATCTATTCCGCAACGAAAAAAATCAACGACAGACTCTAAAGCTTGCCAAAAAAAAAATGAACGTTCATATCTGGTTTTTATGGCCCGAAAAGAGTCTTCAGTTAGCAATATCCCGCAGATCGATCGAGGCGCATTAAAGAGAGTCCTGGGGGTTTTTGACCTCTGTGCCATTGGCTATGGAGATTTGGGCTCATCCATCTACTACGCCTTGGGTGTCACGGCCTTTTTTGCATTAGGAGCGACGCCGATTGCGATGATCCTGGCAGGGATTGTCTTTGTGTGCACGGCGCTCTCTTATGCTGAAATGTCAGCGGCCTTCCATGAATCGGGAGGGTCGGCCAGTTATGCCCGCCATGCTTTTAACGACCTCATTTCTTTTATCGCAGGCTGGGGGCTTCTTCTCGATTACATCGTCACCATTGCGATCTCGGCCTTTACGGTCGGCCCCTATTTAATCAATTTTTTCCCACAG
>Ga0182024_10015548_pt1 | contig 14546 bp, 8 predicted proteins | sample P32metaG_FD_120480 | JGI IMG/M metagenome (GOLD analysis project Ga0182024, IMG submission 120480) | Permafrost microbial communities from Stordalen Mire, Sweden - P3-2 metaG (Illumina Assembly) | ecosystem: Environmental > Terrestrial > Soil > Wetlands > Permafrost | place: Sweden: Stordalen... | reverse complement strand
GGTGCTGGCCGCAATCGCTCCTTATACAGAGAATGGGATTGAGGTTCGCGACGCGAAGGAATTGCGCGTGAAGGAATCCGATCGCATTGCATCGATCGCCACGAATCTTCGCGGCATAGGCGCGCAGGTGGAGGAACGCGAGGACGGGTTGAAAATTCCAGGTGGACAGGCGCTTCATGGGGCTGAACTGGAATCGTTCGGCGATCACCGCATTGCGATGGCCTTCAGCATTGCGGCTTTGCGCGCGCAGGGCGAGACGCTGATTCGCGGCAGCGAATGTGCGGCGATTTCTTATCCGGAATTCTTTTCCACTCTGGACGAATTGGTAGAACGCTGAACCTTTGCCTCGCCGCGCACATAGATCAGTTTTTGTAGCCTGCTCACGTTACTTTCGCGCGATACCGAAGTAATCTGACGAGCGCGCGCAAGATTAGAAACAATCCAAGTGGCGGATTTTCTTACCGGGTGGCGATTGCCGGTTCGGCGAGACTTTCCGAAGACGCGTTCAGATTGTCCGGAGGATGCCATGCGCCGCAATACACTTGTGTTGGGATTGATTCTGACGGCTGCCACGGCCTATGCCAAGGATCTAAAGGCATATCAGAGTGGTGAAGTTCTGCAGATGAACTCGGTGAGTTGTGGCGTGCAGCAGATTAACGGCGACGGCTTGAACGTGCCGACTCAGACCGGCTCTGATCACGTGAAGACGCAGAAAGTATGCCAAGAATACGTGCTGCAAACGGACAGGACGATCTATCGAATCCGTGCCAGGGACAAGAGGCATCCAGGGCTTCTGCCGGTGGGCGAGCGGGCACAATTTCGCTTCGATAAAGACAAGTTGCTGCTGCGGGCCGGGTATGCCGATGGCAAGGAGCGCGAGTACGTTGTGGTATCGACGAAGCCGCGCAGTGAAAGCACCGCGGACGTGAGCCCGATCCGGCTGAACCATCTGCAGTAGTTGCAGCAGTAGTTGCCTCCAGAGAGGCTGCGATTTTGTGGTAAAGTAGTGCCGCTTGTGAACCGGGCCCCTGAGCCCCGAGTACCTTGCCCCCAAAGGAGCTTGCCATGTCCACCCTCCGGGAACTTGTGAAAGACCGCAAAATTTATTCGATTGACGCCGAACGGAGTGTGCTGGAAGCGGCGCGCTTCATGATGGAACACAACATCGGCGCGCTCCCGGTGCTGCGCAACGGAGAACTGGCCGGCATTTTTTCGGAGCGCGACATTATGAACCGCGTGGTGGCCGCGGGGCGCACGCCCGGCACCACCGCGGTATCGGAAGTGATGACCGCGAATCCACGCGCGGTGAATCTCGATGAGAGTATTGAAGAGTGTCTCTTCATCATGCATGAGTTCGGCTTTCGGCACCTGCCGATCGTGGAGGGCAAGCAGTTGAAGGGATTGGTTTCGTTGCGTGACATCGTCATGCGGCAGGCTGCTGAACTGGAGCGACAGGCGCGGCGGGCGGCATCGTAGAACCGGCTTCCGGCTTCCGCTTTCGGGCTTCCGGCTTACGACCTCTCATTTCCTCTCAGTGTTTTTTCGCTTCTGAATTTTCTTCCCGAAGCCCGAAGCCCAGCGCCCGAAGCCCGCCCTATGGTCTTTTCTGCAGCAGGAGTTCGCCTTTTTTTGGCGGTAGTTTGAAGGGGAATTCGAATATCTTGCCGTCCAGCGGGAAACGGAGGATGAAGTCTTCTTGCGTTTTCCAGCTTCCTAGCCACTTTGATTTGGTGTTGAAGAAGACCCAGCCGCTTACTTCTGGATTGGCGCGATCCAAGTGCGCGGGGCGCAGTCCTTTCGTTCCCAGGAACTCGATCATTTCGTTGGCCGACTTCTGGTATTCCTGCAGGCGCGCTTCGTAAATTTCTTTTTTCTCGGGATGATTTTTGACTTCACGGCGGGTCTCATCGTCGAGCGCGTCGGCATCGGCTTGAATCTTCTGCGTGTAATCGTCGGGGTCGAGTGATGTCTGTACAATTTTGTAGTGCTTCATGAATTGCAGTGTGATGCCGTCGATGGCCGTGTCGAGGCTGGCGGCTCCACGATAGCGAATGGTCAGGAAGACTCCGAGGACGGGCCAACCGCGATGGGGGATCACCTGCAGTTCGCGGGCGTCTACGGCGAGGGTTACGCCAGCGTCTCCGGACCAAAGTCCGTAGCGATATTTGCCGTCGTCGCCGGCGGAAAAGGTGCACCCTGGCTGCGCTTCGTCCCAGCGAATGACCGGCGGAGGCGTATGTTTATCTTTCTTGTTGTCGGGCTTGCTGTCGGACTTGCTGCTTGGCTTGCTATCTGCACCTGTGCCCGTCGGTGCTTGCAGGGGTGAGGCGGCTATTGGCGCAGAAGTGGTTGACGAGAGAGTGACGGGCACGAGAAATATGAGCAGAGCGTAGACCGCGCCGGCGCGAACGAACCGCAGTCCGGGACTACGCCGTGCAGTGTTCGGCAGCCACATGAAAGTGGAGGCCTGTCTCAGTTCACCACCAGTTGGACGCTCGCCAGGTTGCAGGTCTGGCCGACCGGGCAGCTGGTGGGGTTTCCGGGCGAGGCGCCGTTTTGGTCGGTGCCCGAGATGATGAACGTGTACGTATTGTTCGGAGTAGAAACTCCAGTCGGAGAATTTGTTTTGACGTTGGAACTGCACGCCGGCATGAAGACTAAACCGCCGGCAATGCCTACGAGCAAGAGCGCGCCCAGCAGGTGTCTGCGGCGGGAGCTGGTTGCGCCCACTCCAACGAGCGCCAGCCCCGGAAGCAAAATCCACATCGCATAAAAAACTCGCCGGCCGCGCAGCTGGGTGCTGGGAATTATTCCGAGCGTGGTGATGGTGAGAGTAGAGGGTTGTGGAGGGCTGCCAGCCGTGACCGACACAGTGGGGGGATTGAATGAGCAATAGGGCTCTGCCTCCACGACGGGAGTTATTGCGAGGCAGGAGAGCGTGACTTCTCCGGTGTAGCTGGCAATCGGATTCACGGTGACGATGGTGGTTGCGATGCTGCCGGCGGTTACGGGGCTGGGAGTGGCGAGGGTGGGTGCGACTGAGAGCGAGTAATCCTCGGTGACATTTACTACGTTCAAAGTCAGCGTGAGGGGAATCGATGTGGCGCCGCTGATGCCTGTGATGGAGATGGTGTACACGCCCGGCGGAGTCGCACCGCTGCCGGCGCCGCCGGTGGTGGTAATGGTTACGAAAGCTTGACCGGGTGGGGTTACAGAGCCGGGGCTCACAAAGCACTGTGGAGTGCCGGCGGATTGCACTGGCGAGACCGTGCAGGGAGTGGTGTCAAAGGAGACGGGACTGTCGAAGCCTCCGGTGGCGCCGACGCTGATGGTCGCAATCGAGTTCTCGCCGGGATCGACTGCCGACGGGGCGAGGGGGCTGGTTACGGTAAGGGTAAACTGTTGCGCGTAGGCGGTTGACACAGAGGCTGCGGTGAGCAGAGAGAGCAACAGAGCGAAGACGGGCGGACGCGCGAGCTGCCTGAGATTCACCATGAGGGGATTAGGACTCACTACCTTCGATTCCTCCAACGGCGCAAAAGCTGCCCGAGGCGGCGGGAAAGAATGCCGCCGGTCGAGATTGGATGAACATGATCGACCAACATGATCAGCTAAAGATGTCAGCTAAGCATGATTGGATAATCAATCGTCCGCCGATCGCCGTTCGCAAAAGTAATGGTATACGAACGGCTTCTTGCAGAATGCGCCACAGAGAATCTTAGACTAGAGAAGGGGATCGCGCCAACCGGTGAGACCGTATGAGGAAAAAATTAAGGCCGCCTGTGGAGGCGGCCTTGGTTATTCAGGTCTGCGGTTAGTTGACCTTGAGAGTGACTTGGGTGGATTGTGTCGTGGCGCTTGCGTCGGTGCCGGTTCCTGTGATGGTGACCGTATAGGAGCCTGCGCTCGTGCAACCAGTGCAGCCGCCGCCCCCTCCACCGCCGCCTCCGCTGCTACCCCCGCAAGCGGGCATCAGGAACAATGCGACCATTACAATAGCGATCGTCAGGAAGCCCAGTAGCTTTCTGCGTCGCGAGCGGGCTGAACCGAAACTCATCCCAATTAGCGACATACCCAAGATCGGCAAGCCCATCGCGTAGAAGATATTTCGGGGAACGAACATCGCACCGGTGGCTCCGGTCGTTGTTATGGTGAGAGTGCTGGTCGCGCCGGGACTGACGACGGGCGTCTGCGGGTTAGTGCTGAAGCTCGTAGCGCTGCAAGCGGGCAACGCAGATCCGGTTCCACTTACGCTGCAGCTCAGATTGACTGGAGAGCTGTACCCATTGAACGCCGTCAGAGTGACAGTTGATGTGGCAGAACTTCCAGGCGCCACTGCGGTTGGCGTCGAGGCTGAGATTGTGAAGGTTGGTCCTTGCGCGTACTTAACCACGAAGGCGTCGTTTCCGCCGGCGTTGGCTCCCTGGTACGGGGACGAAGTGGGAAAGCCGCCAGAAAGGGTATTTCCCGTCACATAGATAGAGGCGCCCGTGCTATCGACGGCAATGGCTCCATAATTGCCGCCGTCGTCTTCGTCCAGCGAACCTCCCAGAAAGGTGGAAAAGACGAGCTGCGAGCCTGCGGAGTTGATTTCGCTCACGAATGCGTCGTTGCCCCCGCCAAGGCTGGCCTGCGTGGGGATCACGGTTGGGAAGTTACCCGACGCCGTTTGGCCCGTCACGTAGGCGTTGTTGTTTGCGTCAACCGCAATGCCGGCGCCTGTGTCGGCCTGGTTTCCCCCGAGAAAGGTCGAATAGACAAGAGCACTTCCGGATGCGTTAAATTTTGTAACAAATGCGTCGGAAGGGCCTCCCCCGAAGGCGTTCTGCAGCGCCGAGTGACGCGGGAAGTCGGTGCTCGATTCCGTTAGTCCGGTCACATAGGCGCTGCCCGACGAGTCGACCGCGATGCTGTCACCCACGTCAATCCCGCTGCCGCCCAGGAAGGTTGAATAAACGTAGGCATTGCCGGCGGTATTTATAACCGTCACGAACGCGTCGGAATTACCGCCATTGCATGTTCCGTCGCTGCCACATGTGGTTTGAAATGCCCCGGTTGTTGTCGGGAACGTAGGATCCGAGGTTCTGCCGGTTACATAGGCGTCATCCGACGAATCCAGAGCGACCGCATTGACCGAGTCGCCAATGCCGCCCAGGTAGGTGGAATACACAAGTGCGCTGCCGGTTGGGTTCAATTTGGTTACGAAGCCGCCCCCCGAAGTCGCCTGAAGTGGACTCTTGGTCGGGAAATTCGTGGAAGACGTCGCGCCCGCAGCGTAAACATTTCCGGATGCATCGACGGCGATGCCAAGCGCAGCATCGTCACCGTTGCCCCCTAAATAGGTGCAGTAAGTGAGCGTGGTGCCGCTGGGGTTGAGTTCGAACGCAAAGGCATTGCCGGAGCCTCCTTGTGCGAGCTTCGTTTGAAACGCTCCGGTGGTCGCGGGAAAGTCGGTTGAGGTGGTTGCGCCGATAATAAACGCATCGCCGGAACCATCCACCGCGATGCCATTCCCGTTGTCGTTGCCAGTGCCGCCCACGTAGGTGGAATAAATCAGGCTTGCCCCGTTCGAGGCAATCTTTGTGACAAAGACATTCGTAATGCCAACAAGTTTGTTCGTGCTCGAAGAACCTGGGAAATTCGAGGACTGAGTATTGCCGGTCACATAAGCGTTGCCGCTGCTGTCGGAAGTGATGGCCTCACCTTCGTCATCCGCCGATCCGCCGAGGTAAGTTGAATATTCGTAGCTGACGGAGGGGTCGATTACGAGCTCGCGGTTGTGATCGTAGTTGCCGAGTTCGAAGCTGACCTGGTTGTTGGCTTTGAGGACGAACTGCGCATCGACGGGTTGGTGCGCTCCGTTTTGTTCCTGATAGGCGACCGGCTTGTGGAGTAGAACTTCGCCTGCGGCGGAGGAGACTACGAGGTTGCCGGAGTCATCCGTTTTGAGGCTTTGGGCGCCGGTAAAGTGGAAGCCGATGGGCGCGGGATTGGCTCCTGCAGCTACTACGAAGTCGAATTCAACTTGGCGCTGCGCGCCATGGAAGGCCAGGTTGACGCCGGGATAAACGTCCTGGTAAGAAACGCGGGCGTAGTGGGCCACATCTTTTTGCCACTTGCTGGGGTCATTGCCGATGAAGTAATTGCTCTTGCCGGGCAATTGGCCGCTGGCCGAAACCCTGGCCTGCGCATTGCCGCCTGCGAGTTGCATGCGGACTACGGCGGTGGAATCCTTTTGAGTGTTGCTTTGCTTTGCAAGATTCTTTGCGGCGGGCTGCATTCCGCGACGGATGGTGGACAATCTGCTCGCGGCAGATGCGGAGTGAAGCGAGAAGACGGCATCGTTCGCGGTGAGGAATAAAGTGTATCCGTTGCCGCGCGCCATGTACTCGACCTGAGCGTCGGTCTGTCCCTTATTCTCTTCGAAGGCCAGGGGAAGCGCGGCGAAGTTGGCCTGAACGCGGCCATGTGCGGCGGGCGTAGCGGACTGGGGCGCGCGCGTGCCGTTAGTTGACGCGGCCTTATGGTGACTGGCTGGGGAAAAGGCGAGCAATGCTATGGCAACGATGGCTAGAACCGGGACGGTGCAGAGAGCACAGACCCATCCTCTGGGAGCAGATGGTTTTGACAAGGCGATCCTCCTAATGAACACACGCTAGTGATGACACGATGAAACCCTGGTCGGCGGAAAAGCACTCGGCCGGGGCCGTTTATCTTTTCTTAGTTGATCTTTCCTTATTAGTTCCGAGTTCTGAGTTTTTTGTTCTGAGTTCTGGCGCGAAAATTCGTTTGACCCAGAATTCGTTTTGCTCAGAAATAAACGCGCCCTTAATCCCGAAGGCCTCTCGGTTTGCAATCTTCTGCAGCTTATTCGCGAGTATGGTCTGCAACCCCAAGGTTGTCAACGTAATCGAGGATAGCAATTTAGGTACTGGTTACGGCAAGCTACCAAAGTTCCCGGCGCGAACCGGGGAGGAATTGGGCCGGATTGGGAATATGGAGTAGCGGATTACTGGTCGTCCCGCAGAAGTTCGGGCGAGGGCAGGGTGCCGTTTTCTAGCTGCTTCTCGCGCGCGGCGCGGTGTTCGTTGTCGATGCGGATGGAGGTTTCGAGTTCCTTCTTGCCTTCTGCTTTGCGGTTCATGTGAATCAGGATCTGGCCGCGCACGTAGTGAATGTCGGTACGGTCGGGGTCGAGTTTGTTCGCCGAATCAATTGCGGTGAGTGCCTGCGCATACTTTTCTTCGCGCTGACAGGCCTTGGCCAGGCCCAGGTAGGAATGGATCAGCTGCGGATCGAGGCGAATTGCCTCTCGGTAACTCTTCTCCGCGTCGCCGTCTTGTTGCAGGAGAGAGTAAACGTCGCCGAGTTCGTCATAGTTGAGAGCTAGATCGGGTTCTACGGCGGCGTCTTTTAGAAATTCGTCGCGGGCGTGCTCGTAGTCCTGCTTTTTTAAATAAGTGAGACCAAGGTTGAAGTGAACGAAAGTCAGCGTGGGATTGGCTTCGGCAGCTGCCTGGAAATCGGCGAGAGCCAGATCGTATTGTTCAAGATTGAGGTGGGCTTTGCCCATAAAGAGATGAAACTCGGGCGAACCCTCGCCGGCCTTGATGAGTTGGAGTGTGGCCTTTTCATCTAACTCTTTTCGCCCGGCGCGATGGGCGGCGATCGAGAGCACGTAGAGATAACTTAATTGGGTGGATTCTTGTGCCCAGAGCGGCTCTAACGTGTTTGCCGCATCCACCCAGCGCTCGGCGAAAAAATAGCAGAGGCCAAGAAGGTGGCGAGGTTGCACTGCGTCCGGCTGATCGCGGACGACGGATTCAAATGGAGGAATAGCTTTAAGAAACTCACTTTGCCGGAAGTAGGCGAGGCCAATGTTGAGCCGGATTCCGGGCTCGTTCGGCATGAGGTGCTCGGCCTTGCGCAGCATCTCGAGAACTTTTGACCATTGCTTGCGGCGCATATAGACGACGCCGAGATTTGCGTAGGAGGCGCCGGATTGCGGATTCAATGCGAGCACTCGGCGGAAGTCGCGCTCCGCTTCGTCCAGCGAGTTCTGCTTCAGCGCGTCCTGTCCCGCTTGAAAAAGCTTAGCGGGATCGTCGGATGCTTGAGATGAGGCTACTGGCGAGGCATTTCGAGGCTTGGTTGCCGTTGCCGGCGGAGAATTTTGCAGCGGTGCTGCGGCCGCTGCGCTCCCCAGCAGCAGGCAGACGACGACTCTCGGCCAGATGTGCGCGCTTGACACTCGTCTCATTCCTCTGGTGTAGTGTCCGCCAACCTCTGCGTTGAATTCAAGCGCGAGGGCTCGACGGTATTCCAAGGCAGGGCTTCGATGGTCACGATTCGCGATGTGGCGAAAGAGAGCGGGTTCTCGTCGACGACGGTGTCGATCGTTTTGAACGACGCTCCGCTGGCGCGCTACATTCCGCCGGTGACCAAGAAACGCATCGAGAAGGCGGCGGAAAAGTTGGGATATCGTCCCAACCAGTTTGCCCGCTCGTTGCGCAGTAAACGCAGCCACACCGTCGGAGTGATGGTCTTCGACATGACCGATCCCTACTGCACGCTGGTGCTGCGCGGCATTGAAAACACGCTCTACCAGGCTTCTTACCTGCCGATTCTCACCGATGTACACAACGAGCGCAGCCGCTTTGAGCGTTATCTCGAGATGCTGCTCGATCGCCGCATCGAGGGTTTGGTGGTGCTCGCCAACTGGCTTTTTCTCGATCTCAATCTGCTTGCCGATCTGGAAAAGAGCAGCATCCCGACTGCGCTCATCGCGCACGAACTCAAAGGGGATTCGATGAGTTCCGTGATTGTCGACAATGAGGTCGGGGGTTATCTGGCGCTCGAACATCTGCATGTTCTCGGCCATCGCAAGATCGCGTTCATCCGCGGGCCGAAGACTTTGGCGGACAGTTCTCCGCGCTGGCGGGGAATTCGCAAGTGCGCCAAGGCGTGCGGCCTTGAACTCGATGCTCGCCTGGTGGTGGACTTGCCCGAGTCCCGCGATCCGCTTTCGAGTTTTGAGATGGGGCAGAGGCTGACTGAGAATCTGATCAAGCAGAAGCGCCAGTTCACGGCTCTGCTGGCTTTCGACGACGTGACTGCATACGGTGCCATCCGAGGCTTGGCCAAGGCCGGCCTGCGCGTGCCGGACGATTGCTCGGTGATCGGATTCGATGATGTGGCCGCTTCGTCGCTCTGCACCCCAGCGCTGACCACGGTGCGGCAGCCCATGGAAGCGATGGGCGCGGACGCGGTGGGTATTGTTCTTGAGGGTATTAACTGCGTGCTCGAAAAGCGCGAGGTCACGGCTCATCATCGCAAGGTCGCTCCGGAATTGGTGGTGCGGGAGTCTACGCGAAGGCTCGGTTAGGTTGCTCGGCGCGCGGCGGGAATCGATTTTTTGCGTATCCGGGATTTGATCCGGGCGGCACGCCGCGTTTTTTACTTGACACAAGATAGCCAATAAAAGCACTATTCATACGTTTTAATAAACCAAAAGTGGGCGGTGGGTTCGTTCTGAAATCTGGGCTGTTAAATAAATTGTTCGTCATCACGGATGTCTTGGCCGGGCATATCCTTCTGTGGGGATGCGCGAGCCGTCAGCGCATCGGGAGAAAACTTAGTCATGAAATTTCATCGTAAGCTCGTGCGAATCGCACTATTGCTGCTGACGTGTTGCACGGCGGCGTGGGCGCAGGATACCGCCTCGATCACGGGAACTGTCACCGACTCCAGCGGTGCGGCTATCGCCAAGGCTCAGGTGACGATCAGCAACACGGAGCATGGCGTTACGCGCACTGCGCCCACGAATGAGAGTGGCGAATATCTGTTCGCCGCGCTGCCCATTGGTTCTTACGATTTGACGGTTGCGGCCGAGGGATTCAATAAGTTTCAAGCCAAGAACGTTGTCCTGCGGGTCGCAGAAAAAGCGCGGGTGAACGTTCCCCTGCAAGTGGGCACGATTAGCACTGAGGTGGTCGTCGAGGGCGCGGAAGTGGCACAGGTCGAAACCCAGTCTTCGGATTTGGGTAGCGTGGTCACTGGCAGGGAAATTACACAGCTTGAGCTGAACGGACGCGATTTTACGTCGCTGGTCGGGCTGTCGCCGGGCGTTACCAACCAATCCGGGCAGGACGAAGGCGGCGAGGGCGCGACTACGGTGGCCTTCAGCGTTAACGGCGGGCGTACCGAGTACAACAACTTTGAACTGGATGGCGGCGACATGCTGGATAACGGGAGCAACACCACGCTCAACGTTTACCCCAGCATCGATGCGATCGCGGAGTTCAAAGTGCTGACCTCCGATTATGGGGCGCAGTATGGCAAGAACGGCTCGGGAACGGTAGAAGTCGAGGTCAAGTCCGGCACGAGCCACTTTCACGGCGATCTGTACGAATTTGTGCGCAACGACGACTTTAATGCGACTCAATTCGGCTTGCCCGCTCCTCCCGAGTACAAGAAAAACGATTTCGGCGGAACCATCGGAGGGCCGGTTTATATTCCTGGCCACTACAACGCGAGCCGGCAGAAAACTTTCTTTTTTTACTCAGAGGAATGGCGCCGCGACTTGATTCCGGCGAATTTCTTTTCGACCACCGCTGTTCCGACCACGGCGAATCGTACTGGAGATTTTTCCGACCAGTGTTCGGTTGCGGGCAATCCTGAGTGCCCAGTCATTCCGGCGTTTATTAATGGCGTGCCCCAGGCGGATGCCGGACAAATGTTTCCGGGTAATCAGGTGCCAATTCAAAACACCGCGATCGCATCCGCGCTGTCGGCGATGATCCCGCAGCCCAATTCGGCATCTGGAACTCTTGGCAACACCTTCGATCAATGGTTCGCGGCACCGACGCTTCCCACGAACTGGCGTCAAGAGTTGTTCAGGATCGATCACAACATCACCGACAAAGTTCGCGCCAGCTTCCACTACATTCACGACTCGTGGCAACAGCAGTATCCGGTTCCGTTGTGGACCGACGGCGTCAGCTTCCCAACTATTCAGACAGGTTTCAAGAATCCCGGTGTCAGCATGGTGGCGCGTCTGACGGCCACGATTTCTCCTACGTTGCTCAATGAGTTCGTCGCCAGTTACACCACCGATCACATTTCGACGACCTTGAGTGGTCCCTGGCAGCGAGGCACGGCCTTTGGCAATCTCGGCCTCTATGACAATGGTTTCGGTTTTAGCGCACCCGAGGTTCCTGGAGTAAGCATCACCGACAGCTTGTACAGCTTCGCCGAAGATCCCGGCTACGTGCCAGAGGGTCCGATCAATTCGAATCCCACGGTGGGTTTTCGCGATAACGTTACCAAGATCGTCGGCACGCATAACCTGCAGTTCGGTTTTTCATTTGTGGATGCCCACAAGAACGAACTTCCACAGCCGCCGACGGGAGCGAACGGCATATTAGGTTTCGCCAACGGGAGTAACGGCAGCCTAAATTCTACGGGCAACGCCTACGCCGACTTGCTGCTGGGGAATATAAGCAGCTTCACGCAGCAGCAACTGCAGCTGAAGATGCATAATTTCTACAAAATCTACGAGCCGTATTTTCAGGATGACTGGCATGCTACCCGGCGCCTGACCCTGAATTTGGGAATACGCTTCAGCTTCTATGGCACGTATCGGGAGCTGAACAATCTGGCTTTCAATTTCGATCCGGCTCGTTACGTTGCCGGGAACAGCGGCGTCGACACCATCGGGAACGTAACCGGGTCGACTCCCGGCAACCCAATTTTTAATCCGACTCCCAGCAATCCTTACAATGGCTGGGTGCAATGCGGAGTTACGGTTGGATCGCCCAAGGGCTGCATGAACAACCACTGGTTGAACCCTGCGCCACGCCTTGGATTTGCGTTCGATCCGTTCGGCGATGGGAAGTGGGCGTTTCGCGGAGGCTACGGCATCTTCTACGAACACATGAACGGCAACGAGTCCAATACGGACTTGCTGGAGCCCTACAACGACAAGACCCAGACCACGACCGTTACTAACAATTCGGCAGGCAATCTATCCGGCTATCCCAGCCTCAACCCCAGCCTGCTGGGTGCGGGCTCGCCGCCGATTATTGTTGCGTCAATTCCGACCAAGGCCAACTGGCCCTACATGCAACAGTGGCACCTGGATGTTCAGCACGAGATTGCGAGGGGCACCGTGGCCACGCTTTCGTATGTCGGAGGTGTGGGCGTTCACCTGACTCGTGCGTATGAGTTGAACCAGATTCTGCCGGCTTATCTGCAACCTGGGGGGAATCCTTACTCGGCGGGCCAGGTGATTACGGCAAGTGACTGCAACAACATAAGCAATGGCACAGACACGGTCGATGCCTACGGCGTTCCGACAAACGCAGTAACTTCCTATGGGACGACGGTGCCCTATACACCCGGTGTGGGCGGAGGCCCGCCGACGGGCGCGGCAGTGAATTTGTTTGTGGCGTGCGGCAACAGTCCGAATGCATTCCGTCCGTTTGCTGGATACGGCAGTATCGGGCGCAAGGACCAGACTGCTTCCTCGAACTACAACGCGCTGGAAGCCTCACTGCGACGCAGTATTGGCGGACTCCAGTTGAATCTCGCCTACACCTACAGTCATTCGATTGACGATGCGTCCTCGGCCAACGATGCCGGGTTAATAAATACATACGCGCTCAATGCTTTTCGCGCTAGCTCGAACTTCGATCAACGGCACACTGTTACTTTTGCCTATGTTTACGATTTGCCCTTTTTCAAGAACAACGGCCTGACGCATAAGCTGCTGGGAGGCTGGCAGTGGTCGGGCATCACGCTCCTTCAGAGCGGCACTCCCTTCAGCGTATACAACAGGGGCAATGGCACCATCGCGCCGGCCGACAACGCGGGCGTGGGCAACCTCAACTCTCAGATCGCCAACCTGGGCAGCCTGACGGCTGGATCCTATCCTGACCTTGTGGGTAACCCACGAGCAGGAGTTCAGAATACTCCGTCGCCGGGTTTTGGGCCTCTACTCTATAATCCGGCCGTGTTTGTTGCGCCTACCGGCCTTACTTTCGGCGATGCCGGGAGAAACATTTTGAATAATCCGTGGCGGACGAATTTCGATATGGCATTAATCAAGCACTTTGCCATTACGGAGAACAAATACTTTGAATTCCGCGCTGAAGCGTTCAATGTTTTCAATCACACGGAATACGCATGGCTGGGCGGCGATGGAGGATCGGCTGGCTCCAACTCCGGCCAAGGAAACGCAGACAGCACGATTGGCTGCTACGGAGGCGCCAATAACTCAGCGGGCGATCCTAGTTGCGTGTCGAGCACTGGCTTCACTCCTGGCTTTCTGCGTCCAGGCTCCGCCCACGAGGCGCGCATTCTGCAGTTAGCGGGGAAGTTTATTTTCTAGGATTGCCGGGAGCACCAACGGAAATCGCGGGTGGATTGCCGACATTGTTTTTGCTGGCGGATCCAAGGATCCGAACTAGGACCGTCAACCTACCGGCACCTGCTGTCGCGCGACTACAGCTTGTAGCGCGTGTTCGAGGTCTGCGATCAGATCGTCAGCGTTCTCGATTCCCACCGAGAGCCTGATCATCTGTTCGGTGACGCCCATCTTGGCGCGATCTTCAGCTGGAACCATGGCATGCGACGTCAGCACGGGAATCGAGACCAGGGACTCTACGCTGCCAAGGCTCGGCGCCAGAGTGAACAGGCGCATGGCCTCGGTCGCGCGCCGCGCGTCTTTACCGGTGCCCTCTACCTCAAAGGTGACGATTCCGCCGCCACCGCTCATCTGCTGGCGCGCCACAGCATACTGCGGATGGCTCTTTAAAAACGGATAATGCACGCTGCGCACCTTGGCATGTTCAGACAAGAACTCCGCTACGCGCAGCGCGTTTTCATTCTGTCGCGCTACGCGCACTGCCAGCGTCTTCAGTCCGCGTATGAGCGTCCACGACGCGTGCGGATCCATGCAATTGCCCAGCGTAGTTCGCGTCTCCCAGATATTTTCCATCAATTCATGGCGTCCCGCGATCACGCCGCAAATCAGATCGGAATGCCCGGCCAGGTATTTCGTTCCTGAATGCATGACGAGATCGATGCCGAACTCCGCCGGATGCTGGTTGATGGGTGTGCCGAATGTGGCGTCAATCATGCTGAGTATCTTGTGTTGCTTTGAGATCGCTGCCACTCTCGTGAAATCGACTACACGCAGAGTTGGATTTGTTGGCGACTCCAAGTAGAGCAACTTTGTGTTCGGACGAATGGCTCGCGCGTGCTGATCGTATTCTGTGGTGTCGACAAATGTGGTCTCGATCCCCATTTTCGGCAGCCACTGCGAGAGAAACTTGTTCGCACCGCCGTAAATATCGCGCTGCGCCACAATGTGGTCTCCGCTCTTGAGAAGCGCCATGATCGTTGTGGTGATCGCGCCCATACCCGAGGCGAACGTGAGCGCAGATTCCATGCCTTCCAACTCTGCAATCGTTTTCTCGGCAACCGTGTTCGTCGGATTGCCGTAGCGCGTGTAAAAGTGGTCGGTGTGGGTCGCGCGCAACTGC
>Ga0182024_10015547_pt1 | contig 14547 bp, 15 predicted proteins | sample P32metaG_FD_120480 | JGI IMG/M metagenome (GOLD analysis project Ga0182024, IMG submission 120480) | Permafrost microbial communities from Stordalen Mire, Sweden - P3-2 metaG (Illumina Assembly) | ecosystem: Environmental > Terrestrial > Soil > Wetlands > Permafrost | place: Sweden: Stordalen... | reverse complement strand
GGCAGGGCTTGCGAAGTGCCTGGAGGTCCTTCGCTTCGACACCGGAAGCGGTTCCGTGTCCCAGGACGAGCGCGGCGCGTGGCGTTCCCGCGGTGGGATACCAATCCAGGCGCGCGGTGCCAACTGGCGTGGTGACACGACGCTCATCCACCGCCGGAGCGACGACCTGATCTCGGCGATGCAAGCAGGGCAGGCCGATGTCGCCGTTGGGCCGACACCCCCTGGGTGGACCGGACCAACACGTGACGCTGCTCCCAGGCAATGTCATTCCGGCGCAGTTGGATGGCCGGGTGCTGCACCCTGACCCTCCGGTGCTCCGCCAGCTGTCGGTCTACACGCGCGTCCGGCCGGACCCGATCACCGAAGCCTTCGTTGATGGAATCACCAAGGAGGCGCTGCTGACATCGTCTCAGTAGCGCTCACTTGAGGACGGCCATGCCGGCCGCGTCGATGACCTCCCAGCGAGCGCCAAAGGCGTCGATGCCCTCACCGCTGGCCATACCAGGCCCGCCGTCGGCGATGAAGGAGTACAGCGGGTGTCCGTCATAGGTCACCTGCAGAGCCCCATCGTCACGTCGCGTGGTTCCCAGCATGCTCTGCGATACACCACCAAGAGCGCGAGGACCGCCCATTGTTGTCAATGGTGGCCAGTTCTGCGCACACGATCCGTAGCAAGTCGACTTCGTTCCGGTGTCGCTCAGGAAGATGTACAGCGTGTCGCCGTCGGGGCCGATGAGGATGTCTCCAAGCGTGCCAACACTCCGTAATGTTGTCGCCGTGCCGGTGGCTGGTGCGGGATTCGCATGCACGGGTGTTGGAGTTGCCGTTGCGGCCGCGACCGGTATCTGCGTCGGCGGCGGCACCGATGTCGGCGTGATGGATGGTGCGGCGGTTGCGGTTGCCGGTGCCGGTGCTCCGCCAAGCGCGCCGGCGGTCGTCGAGCCGCACGCGGCAACGATGAACAGACTCGCGATTCCGCCCAGGAGCAGTAGTTCACGTTTCATGGAAAAGGCTCTCCGCGCGGTTATCACCGCCACTCTGACCGGCTTTCCACCGGGTTCGTATGTCCATACGCGCGGCGGTTACGTGCAGCGAGGAGCCGTGCGATGCCACATCGCACACACCGGGTTGCGTTGGACCTAGTCCGCCCGTTGTGTAGGTCGAACGGCGACGCGGTCGAGTTCGGCTTTGATGACTCCGTAGCATTCGCAGGACACGGCTTCCAGTCCTTCGCGATCGATGATCGTGACGTGTCCCCGGCTGTAGCTGATGAGCCCGGCGCGCTGCAGGATGCCGGCAGACACGGAAACCGTCGAGCGCCGGGCGCCGAGCATCTGTCCGAGGAATTCCTGCGTGATCATGAACTGGCTCGCTCCAACGCGATCCTGGCTCATCAAGAGCCAGCGACTCAGTCGCTCTTCGCTCGAGTGCAGGCGATTACAGGCCGCCGCCTGCGCGATCTGACCGAACAGCGCCTGGGTGTAGCGGTCCACAAGGTCGCGGAGGGTCTGGCTGCGATCGACCCAATCAAGGAAGACCGCCGCATCGACGCGAACGCCATGGCCGGCAACCTGCGTGATGGCTCGCACCGCGAGGCCACCGACGGGCACAAGCGGCACGCCGACGATGCCCTCGTTGCCGATAGTGGCCACCTCGACGATGGCTCCATCGTGCAATGGTGTGACCAATGAGATCACCCCATCGGTCGGAAAGTGCACGGCGTCAATGGGTCGCCCCGGCTCGAAGAGCACCGTTTTCACCTCGAGGGTGACGCTGGTCGCCGCCTCGAGCAGTTCGGTTCGTTCGGCGGAAGGTAGCGCTGTGAGAATCCTGTTCTCACCGTGTGATCCCTGAATCGTGCCTCCGATGCTCAGGCTGCCACCAGTGCGAAGGCCGACCCCCGGACCATGAGCAACATTCCTCCTAAGTGTGCGAGGCGGAATCTCTCACCGGAATAGACGCCCTATCACGCCGACATAGATGGAGTGTCACGGCTCGGAACACGGGCTCGGAGCACGGTGCCCTTGCCGGGGGCCGAAACGATCTCGTTGCGGCAGGCGTCAGCGCAGTGGCCGCGTCCGAGGTGTCGGCACGATGATCGCCATGCTGGCCCTCCCGAGGAGCGATCCGCCACAATCGGAGTGTGCCAGAGGAGCCCGCATACCGCCCGGCGGCCGATCGTTACGCATCATCGAGCTACCGCCGCTGCGGACGCAGTGGTCTGTTGCTCCCGGCTGTTTCGCTCGGCCTGTGGCAGAACTTCGGCGACGTCCGGCCCCTGGAAAGTCAGCGGGCGATCCTGCGCCGCGCCTTCGACATCGGCATCACTCACTTCGACCTGGCGAACAACTACGGTCCCCCGTACGGCAGTGCGGAATCCAACTTCGGCCGCATCCTGAGCTCGGACTTTCACGGATATCGCGATGAGCTGGTGATCTCGACGAAAGCGGGGTGGGACATGTGGCCCGGTCCATACGGGGACCTGGGCTCTCGCAAGTACCTCCTTGCCAGCTTGGACCAGAGTCTGCGGCGCATGGGCGTCGACTACGTCGACATCTTCTACCACCACCGGTTCGATCCGAGCACCCCTCTCGAGGAGACACTCGGAGCCCTCCACACGGCCGTGCAACAGGGCAAAGCCCTGTATGTGGGGATCTCTTCGTACTCTGCCCAGCGAACCTCCGAGGCGATCGCAATCCTGCGCGGGCTCGGCACCCCTCTGCTCATTCACCAGCCGTCGTATTCGATGCTCAATCGGTGGATCGAGAGCGGCCTGCTCGACGTGCTCGGCGCGGAAGGTGTGGGCTGCATTGCATTCTCGCCGCTCGCCCAGGGCCTCCTCACCGACCGCTATCTGCGTGGCATTCCCGAGGATTCTCGCGCGCGCCAGAACGGCACGCTGACCCAGGACATGCTCAGTGATGCCAATCTGAACCACGTCCGGGCGCTGACCGCCATCGCAGAACGGCGTGGGCAGACCCTCGCCCAGATGGCACTCGCGTGGGCGCTTCGCGATTCGCGTGTAACCTCTGTGCTCATCGGTGCCAGCAGCGTCGGCCAGCTGGAGCAGAACGTTGCAGCGCTGGACCACCTCGAATTCTCCGCCGACGAGTTGGCTGAGATCGACCAGCACGCCGTCGACAGCGGCATCGACTTGTGGCGCGCCCCCGCCACAGCCTGAGACGTAGGGCCGCGTGGCGAGACGCGGTGGAGATGTATCGCGATGACGGGACCGCGATGGTCGTGGGCCAGGCCGCGCCAAGCGCATGTTGATCCAAGCCTGCCTGAACGGATCTCGACGCCTCGGTGGGCACCCGGCACTGCCAATCACGCCGGAGCAGATTGCTCGCGACGCGGTGGCCGTGAAGGATGCTGGCGCGGCTTGCATCCACGTCCATCCCCGGGGCGCTGACGGCTCCGAGTCGCTTGAGGACCCGGACGTGCGCGTGGTGTTGGAGACGGTGCGATCGGTCTGCGCCCGCCTTCCGGTGGGGATCACCACCGCGGCCTGGATCGAGCCGGACCCGCAGCGTCGATTGTCGATGCTCGAGTCATGGTCGGTGTTGCCGGACTTCGCATCGGTGAATCTCGGTGAGGAGGGTGCGCTCGCGGTGATCGACCTGCTGAACGAACGCGGCGTGGGCGTCGAGGCCGGCGTCTGGAACGTTCACGATGCCCGCGCTCTCGTTGACAACGGGCTCGACGATGCATGCCTGCGGGTGCTCGTTGAGGTTGAGGCCGCATCGGACCCCGACGATGCCGTGCAGCTCGCGTCCACCATCGATCTCATCCTCGACGAGGGTCTCTCGCAGGCACCGCGACTGCATCATGGCGGAGGCATCGCCACCTGGAGCGTCGTCTCCGCCGCGATCGACAACGGACACGATGTGCGGATCGGGCTGGAGGACACCCTGGTGTTTCGCGACGGCAGCTCTGCGGCGAACAACGCGGCGCTTGTCTCCGCCTTGCGCGCGATGACGATCGCGGCAGGACGATTGGTCCAATCGGCGACACCGTTTCCGCTGAGCGCATCACCGAGCGCATGACCGATCGTCAGCTGCCGAAGTGGTCCGAGATCAAGCCGCTGCTGCGGGTACGCCCTGTCGAGCGCAACCTGACGAATCGTCGGCTCGCCAAGGCGTTGACCATCGCCGACCTTCGGGCCGTGGCGCGGAAGCGTGTTCCGCGGGCGGTGTTCGATTACACCGATGGCGCTGCGGAAGAGGAGATCAGCCTGCGTCGCGCCCGCCGGGTGTTTCAGACGCTGGAATTCTCACCTTCGGTGCTGCACGACGTGTCCGCCGTCGACACGTCGACCACGGTCCTGGGCGTCGGCTCTGCAGCTCCGTTCGCATTTGCGCCAACGGGCTTCACCCGGCTCATGCACCACGCTGGCGAGTGTGCGGTGGCCCGTGCCGCCGAGCGGCACGCGATTCCATATGCGCTTTCGACGATGGCGACCACGTCGATCGAGGATGTTGCGGCGGCCGCGCCCAGTGCGCGGAAGTGGTTTCAACTCTACGTGTGGAAGGACCGTGCCGCAGGCGAGGAATTGATGATGCGGGCGCACGCGGCCGGATTCGAAGCACTGATGCTGACGGTCGACGTGCCCGTGGCCGGCAATCGCCTCCGCGATGTCCGCAACGGCTTCTCGATACCACCGACACTCACGGTCAAGACTCTCGCCGACATCGCGACGCACCCTGCATGGTGGGCGAACCTGCTCACGACTCCGTCACTGACCTTCGCGTCACTCAGCGGTTGGGACCGCACCATTGCGGAGTTGATCGACGAGCTCTTCGATCCAACCATGACGATGGCGGACCTCGAGTGGGTGCGCTCCTGCTGGCCGGGACCGCTGATCGTCAAAGGCATTCAGTCGGTCGAGGACGCGCGTCGCATGACAGACGCGGGCGTGGAGGCCATCGTGCTGTCGAACCACGGCGGGCGCCAGCTGGACCGTGCGCCGGTGCCGCTGCGCCTGGTCCCGGAGGTCGTCGATGCTGTTGGGGACCGGACGGAGGTCTGGATGGATACCGGGGTGATGAGCGGCGCGGACATCCTCGCGGCGATCGCGCTCGGCGCACGCAACGTCCTGGTGGGCCGCGCGTATCTGTACGGCCTCATGGCAGGCGGTGAACGTGGCGTCGAGCGGGCTGTGGAGATCCTCTCGCGCGAGATGCGGCGGACGATGCAGCTTTTAGGAGTTCGCACACTGCCGGAGCTAGGACGCCGTCACGTGAGGATCCGATAGGCGGGTCCGCGCAGAGGGCTACGGCGGCGGTGTCGGAGGCTCCGGCTGGGCGTCGAGGAAATCCTGCGACGGGACGAAGAACAGAGTGCCGGTGATGGCGGTGGAGAAGTCGAGGATTCGATCGTAGTTGCCGGGAGGGTCACCGATGAACATGTTGGTGAGCATCCGATCGGTGACCTGTGGCGTACGGGCGTATGCAATGTAGAAGGTCCCGAACTCGCGGCGACCGATGGTGCCGAACGGCATGTTGTCTCGCAGGATCTTCAGCTCCCTGCCGTCGGGATCTGTAATGACATTGAGTGCGACGTGCGAGTTACTTGGCTTGCGATCGTCAGGAAACTCGATGTCGGCGAGCTTGCTGCGTCCGATGACGTTCTCCTGAGCCTCCACGGGCAGTGCATTCCAGCTGTCGAGATCATGCAGGTACTTCTGCACGATGACGTAGCTGCCGCCGGCGAAGGCGGGCTCCTCGTCGCCGACGATCACCGCGTCAAAGGCAACCCGGCCGGTTGGATTCTCCGTCCCGTCGACGAACCCCAGGAGGTCGCGCTCGTCGAAGTACTTGAATCCGTGGATCTCGTCAGCGACGGTGACGGCCGCGCCCAGGCGATCCATGATCTGGCCTCCGAGCTCGAAGCAGAGATCCATCTGCGTGGCTCGGATGTGAAAGAGCAGGTCGCCAGGTGTGTACACCGCGCGGTGCTTGGCGCCGACGATCTCCGGGAACGGGTGCAACTCGGCCGGCCGGAGTCCCCTGAACAATCGGTCCCATGCATCTGACCCGACCCCGACGACACAGGTGAGGCCGCCGTCGGGAATGCGGAAGCCGACCGCCCGCTGCAGCCCCGCACAGTCGCCCAGGAGATCGCGAGTCACTGCCTCGCCGCCGGCCTCGATGGTCACCACCAGGAAGATCGCCGCGCCGGTGAGCGGGCTGAGCACCGGCTGGGCAGTCGCACCCATGGAGGGGTCGGGGGATCCGGGCAAGGCTTCCTCCTCGAGGTTCGAGGCTGGTGAGCAGCGCAAGTGTAGCCGCGGTGATCGTTGGGGCTGGTGAACGATCGCGCCGGAGGGGAATCGCCGGATCTACAGCATCGACCAGCTGATCCCTCAACTCAGCCGGCCAGGGATTAGCCTTCGCGCCCGCGAATCTGTATCCGGCCGGCGACATTGCGAGCTTCGAGCTGTGGCTGTGGGAACGTCGCCGGACCGCCGAGCACCGCGCCATCGCTGAGCCGGAACCGGGATCCGTGCCAGGGACAGACAACGTCGCCATCCTCGATGGTTCCTTCGTGCAAAGGACCACCTGCGTGGCTGCACGTGTCCTCGAGTGCACACACCCTTCCGGCCACGCGGGTGAGCATGACCTTGCGCTCGCCCACGTCGACCGCCGTGAGCGTTCCCTCCGTGACATCCGCGTCGGTGGCCACGTCGGTCCACTCGCTGGGCCCGGAAAACGATGCGGTGTGGTTGACCGTCAGTGCGCGGTCGAGAACGAGGTCGCCACCCAGGTACGCAGCGGTGCCCCCGACGGCGAGCCCGGCCACAGACAGCAACCGCCCGCGGCCGGTGCGCCCGCGCAGCCGCGCGGCCAGGGAGCCGAGTTGCAGTCCGAGCGCCGCGGTATTCGCAAGGCCGTGGGCCAGCGCGAGGCGTCGATCGCGACCGAAGGTCACCGACCAGTCAGCCGTTCCGGTTGCGGCGGTCGCGCCCGCGGCGATGCATCCGACGGCGGTGAGCATCGTCGCCCCGCGCTTGTCGCCGATCAGATCGAGAACGGGCACGCTGCTCCACATCCCAAGCGGCAGATCGCTCAGCGCCGGATGCACCGCATGGCCGAGCCAGCGACCGTGGAGCACGTCCATGAGGGTCCGGCGTCGTGTGATCGGGTCGAGTGCCTTGACCAGCAACTCGCTCAGGCTCTCGAGACCGGGGATCTCCTCGATCGCGGCGATGATCTGTCCGTATGGCGGCTGCGTTCGTTCGTCCTGCTTCATCACTCCGTCGACACTCAAACTCCGCGGTCCAGGCTGATATTGGCGTCGCACAAGCCTACCCGCCGCGTACCAGACGGGTGGTGGCCGTCGCCCTGCTCTCGGCATCCTCGACCGAGGACCATGATGATAGGCTGTCTATCACGAAGTGTGATCAGCCTCCTACCGAGGACGGAGCGTGACGCAGTACGGTTTCACGACGATGGCGGAGCAGTCGACGCCGCGTCAGATGATCGACGGCGCAGTCGGCGCAGAACGCGCCGGTTTCGACTTTCTCATGGTGTCGGACCACTTCCATCCATGGCTCGAGAGTCAGGGTGAGGCGCCCTTCACGTGGAGCGTGCTCGGCGCGATTGCCGAGCGCACGGAGCGCATCGACATCATCACGGCGGTGACGTGTCCGTTCATCCGCTATCACCCGGCGATCATCGCGCAGGCCGCTGCCACCATCGCGATCCTGAGTGAAGGGCGGTTCGCCCTCGGTGTCGGAGCGGGCGAGAACCTCAACGAGCACGTGGTCGCACGAGGATGGCCGGCTGTCGATGTTCGTCACGAGATGCTTGCCGAGGCGGTGGGGATGATGCGGGCTCTCTGGTCCGGCGGCCCGAATGCCGCGAGCCTTGCAGGCCGAATCGGTGACGGGCTGATGGCGGTCGAACCCGACGACCGCATTGTCAACGAGTTTCGGAAGGACGGGGGAGAGCACAAACCGATCTACGGTCAGCTTGCGGTGTGCTGGGCTGAGGACGCGGCACATGCCCGCGCAATCGCTCATGAGCGCTGGCGCTTCGCGCTGAGCGGATGGAAGGTCCAGTCCGAGCTGCCCAACCCCGCGAACTTCGAGGCCGAGTCTGCGAGGACGCGCGAGGATGATGTTGCGAGCGTCGTTGTCTGCGGTCCCGACCCGGATGCGTTTCTCACGGCGCTGCGCACCTGGGAGCAGGCAGGCTTTACACATATCGGTGTCGTTCAGGCCGGCGATGACCAGGAAGGATTCCTCAAGTTCTGGGAGCAGAGCGTTCTTCCTCGCCTCAAGGCACAGGAGCGAGAGGCGACCACGAGTCTCGCCATGGCTGGTCGCCCGTCCACATAGTTCAAGGAGGACCGGGAATGCCCATCAAAGCATGGTCGCCGAAACGCGAGCGGCAGTACGAACACATCAAGGAAGGTCTCGAAGGCCGCGGGACCGACGAGGACACCGCGGAAGAGATTGCTGCCCGTACCGTGAACAAGGAGCGCGCACGTGCCGGCGAGTCCAAGGAAGCGAGCCGGACGTCGATCCAGGACATCTCCTCCGGACGCCGCGGTGGGTTGCGATCCCACAGCGGTCCCGGGGGACGGACATACGCGCAGCTTCGGAACGAGGCGGGCGAGCGCAACATCAAGGGCCGGTCGAGGATGAACAAGGCGCAGTTGGAGCGCGCCCTCGGGCGCTGATTCCTCGGGCGCCCTCCATCCATGGCGATCGGGAGCGACGGTGTCATGCGACACTCGGCCGCGTGAGTGCACGGCGCCGTTTGGCCATATGCGCCGCGCTCGGGATCATCGGCGGCGTGGTCGCGTCGCTCTTCACCGAGTGGCAGCTGGCGATACTGACCGGCTGGGACCTGACCGCCGCAGCGTTCATCGTGATCGTGTTTCTCGGGATTCGGGGGAAGGACAGCGCAGAGACCAGAAAGGCGGCGATGAGGGAGGATGATTCGCGTCCCGCCGCCGACGCGATCCTCATCGGCGCGAGCATTGCGAGCCTGGTGGGTGTGGCCCTTGCACTGATCGCCGCCGGCTCCGCGCAGGGTTTCGCCAAATCGGGAATCACCACGCTCGTGGTGGTGAGTGTGGTCCTCTCATGGGCTGCTGTTCACGTGGTGTTCATGTTGCGATATGCCCGCCTCTACTACCGCGAGGGCGGCGGCATCGACTTCCATTCCGACGCCGCTCCCGATTTCAAGGATTTCCTGTACGTCGCGCTGACAATCGGGATGACCTTCCAGGTCTCGGATACCGACCTCAACGCCAAGTCGATTCGCATGACGGCGATCCGCCACGCATTGCTGTCGTACCTGTTCGGAGTCGTCGTCGTTGCCACCATGATCAACGTGGTTGCCACCTTGCTGACAAAGTAGGTCGCGCGTTTTCACGGCGCGTTTCAGCGAGCAGGAGTCGAGGGGTGCTGCCACCTCTCGAGCCTTGGTGCCGGCACCATCGACGCAGCCTCGGTGACGCCGCTATGGTCCTGGGCATGGCACCTCCATTCGCGATAACCCTGGGTGTTCGACCCAGGGCCCGGCACTCGCGTACGGCGCGGATCGGCCCGCGTCTGCCGGCGGCTGACACCAGGTGTCACGAGGTCGAACGCCATCAGGCGGTCGTCGTCGGCGCCGGCTCAGCCGGCCTCGCAGCGGCAGTCGCGCTGCAGCGCCGGGGCTTCGAGACGATCGTCATCGAGAGGGCACATGCGGTCGGCGCGAGCTGGCGTTCGCGTTACCCCGAGCTCCGGCTCAACTCGTGGCGTCCGATGTCGAAGCTCCAGGGGCGCGGCATGCCGCGGAGTTATGGACGCTACCCGAGTCGAGACGACGTCGTGGCGTACCTGGATTTGTTCGCACGGCAGCATGCGGTGGCTGTGCGCGTCCGGACGGAACTGGTCGCCGTCGAGCGCGATGGCGACCTGTGGCGACTCGAGACGACCTCGCGGACGATGCTGTGTCGGTACCTGGTGATCGCGACGGGATGGGACGCTCTGCCGGACATGCCCCACTGGCCGGGAGCGGAGTCGTTTGGGCAAGAACTGATCCATGCGTCCGAGTTCGCGGGTGCCGCAGCGTACGCAGGCAAGCATGTTCTGGTCGTCGGCGGCGGCAACTCTGGCTTCGACATCGCCGGCCACCTCGCCGGCGCGGGTGCCCGGGTGACGATGTCGATGCGGACGCCGCCGAACATTGCCGGGCGTGAGGTATTCGGCATACCGGGACAGCCGATCCTCGTCTATTTCGGCGATCACATCCCGCGCGTCATTGCGGACACGACCTTTCGCATTGCGCAACGGGTGATGTTCGGCGACCTCAGCCGGTATGGCATTCCTCGGCCGCAGGTTGGCGTGTACACCCACCATCGAGAGCACGGCCGCAGCCCCGCTGTGGACGACGGGTTCATCGGTGCGGTCAGGCGGGGCGCGGCACGCGTGGTGGGACCTGTGGAGCGATTCGACGGCAGGGACGTGGTGCTCGCCGGTGGTGCTCGGCTGCGACCCGACTCCGTGATCTGCGCGACCGGCTACCGCCGGGGGCTCGAACGACTCGTCGGCCACCTTGGCGTGCTCGGCGATGAGGGAGTCCCCGTCCACCACGCCGGCGCCCCGGAGCACCCCCGCGCTCCGCGGCTGTATTTCTGCGGCATGTGGGCACCGTTCAGCGGTCAGATTCGACTGGGTCCCATCCATGCGCGACGTATCGCCCGAGCCGCGGCGGTCGACAGGAGGATGCGTTACCGGGTGTTCTCAGGCGTCTGAAACGCGCCGTCGGTGCGCAAGCCTTGGACCGGCGTATCATCGAACGAATGTTCGAGTGGCTGGATTCTCTGACGGACGCCCAGCGCAGAGCGGTTACGCACCAGGGCGGCCCGCTGAGGATCCTCGCGGGCGCCGGCACGGGCAAGACCACGACACTCTCCGCCCGGGTGGCATGGCTGCTGGCGACGGGCGCACCGCCCGAGCGGCTCCTGCTGCTCACCTTCACCCGACGGGCGGCGCGGCAGATGCTCGCGAGAACCTCATCGCTGATGGGGACCGCCGGTCTCGACCGGGGCTCGAGCTCCTCCACGGGCCGGATCATCGGCGGAACGTTCCATGCGATCGCGCATCGCACGCTGCGCCGGTACGCCGCCACGCTGGGGATCCCGGAGGGGTTCTCGGTGCTCGACGCGGCCGACGCCGCGGATGTCATCGACATGGTGCGCGACGAGCAGAGTCACGCCGTATCCACCCGGCGTCGGTTCCCGCGCAAGACGCTGCTCGTCGACCTCTATTCAGCCGCGGTGAACACCGGACGGCCACTGTCGTCGGTCGTGCCCGAGATGGCGCCGTGGGCCGAGGACTGTGTCGATGCGATAGCGGAGATCTGCCGCGGCTACGTGCGCCGCAAGCGAACGGCCGGGCTCGTCGACCTCGATGACCTCCTGCTCCTCTGGCGTGCCGCAGTACAGGACGAACATCTCGGTCCGCGTCTCGCAGGGTCACTTGACCACGTGCTTGTCGACGAGTACCAGGACGTCAACGAGCTCCAGGTCGACATCCTGACCGCCCTGCGCTGCGCGGACCCGCGCATCACCGTGGTCGGCGACGACGCGCAGGCGTTGTACTCATTCCGCGCTGCCGAACCCCGGCATATCCTCGAGTTCGATCGCGTCTTTCCGCAGTCGACGACAGTGGTTCTCGAGACGAACTACCGCTCGAGCCAGCAGATTCTCGACGTGGCCAACGCGGTGGGGGCCGACGCGACCGTGGGCTTCTCGGCGGTGCTCAAGGCTGCCAGGACGACTCCCGGCCTGGGTCCGCAGCTCGTGCGCTGCGCGGACGAGGACTCACAGACGGATGCCGTCTGCGACCGCATCCTGGAGCATCGCGAAGCAGGAGTCGCGTTGCGCGAGCAGGCTGTGCTGGTGCGAGCCTCGCATCACTCGGCGTTACTCGAGCTCGAGCTGGGGGCGCGGCGAATTCCGTACGTGAAGTTCGGTGGGTTGCGCTTCGTCGAGGCGGCGCATGTCAAGGACATGCTCGCGGCGTTTCGCTTGGCGGACAACCCGGCTGACGTGGTCGCCTGGTTCCGGTTGCTCCAGCTGCTGGTCGGTGTCGGCCCCGCGACCGCGCATCGCGTCGTCGCCGAGCTCGGGTTGCTCGGCTCGGACGATTCCGCTCACGATGCGGGCATCCTGGCGTCGTGGTCGCGCGCGTCCGGGAAACTCCCAGACGCTGCGCAGCCGGCGGCCGAGATCCTTGTGGCGGCACTCGCGGCTCGTCAGGGGGAAACCGTGCCGGCACACGCTGAGCGACTGCGGGTTGCGATTGCACCGCTGGTCGAAGCCAAGTACCCGGAGGCGCCGGCGAGGCTTGCCGACCTGGACACACTGGTTGCGGCGAGTACGAAGGTCGCGCGCCTGTCTGACGTGGCGGCCGACCATGTGCTCGAACCACCGAGGTCGACGGGAAATCTCGCCGGTCCGCCGTTGATCGATGAGGACTGGCTCGTCATCTCCACGGTGCACTCTGCCAAGGGTCTGGAATGGGACGTTGTCCACGTGCTTCACGTGACTGACGGGAACATTCCCTCGGACATGGCGCTCGGGTCGCCGGCCGGAATCGAGGAAGAGCGGCGCGTCTTCTACGTGGCGTTGACCCGAGCCCGTCATGCGCTGCACCTGTACGTACCCGAGCGATATCACCACCATCCGAACGGGCGCGACGACCGGCATGGGTGGGCACAGCCGTCCCGATTCCTCTCGGACCGCGTGCGTGCCCGATGCGATCCGCTGACCGTGCAAAGCCGCCGCCAGGATTCCGTCGACGGCCAGCCGCATGTTGATGCCACCGAGCGGGTTGGGCTGGCACTCGAAGGGCTGTGGTCCTGACCAGCGAGCGGTTGCGCACGCGGAAGGACGAGCAGCGGCATATGCTGATCGGGAGATGAGCGATGAGCAGCAGGATGCCAAGCCTGAAAACGAGACGACCAAGGAACAGGGTCAAGCCGATGACCGGCGGCGCAAGGACCAGACCGAGAAGCTCGAGCGTGATCGGGCCGACGAGGCGGGCCGGCGTTCGCGCGAGGGCACCTGAGCAGCGGTGATCACGTTCGGGCGCGGACGTACCGGATCCGCGGATCCACCGCCGCGTAGACAAGATCGGTGATCAGCGAGCCGAGCACCGTCAGGACGCCACCAATCAGCATCGCTCCGAGCATCGTGTAGTAGTCGCGATTGATCGCGGCGGACCAGAGCGTTGTGCCCAGCCCCGGGTATGCGAACAGCACCTCGACGACGAGTTGCGCGCCGAAAATCTGAGGAAGCCTCGTGCCCAGCAGCGTGATGATCGGCAGCGACGCGTTCGGCAGCGCATGGCGAAGGCTGACCCGGGACCGCGAGGCGCCCTTCGCTCGCGCCGTGGTGATGTAGTCCTTGGTGAGCTCCTCCATCGTCGACGTCCGCAAATACCGGCTGAACAGGGCGGCGGTTCCGGTGGCCAGCGTCAGCATGGGAAGGATCAGGGCGGCAGGGTCGGCGAGCACATCGCCCGTGTTCCAGTCCGGCGCATTCAGGTCGAGCCAGTGCAAATCGGTCGCAAGCACCAGGATGAGCAGTGTGCCGAGCAGGAATGGGGGGATCGAGTACAGGGTCATCGAGACGATGTTCGAGAGATGCGCGCCACGGCTGCGACGCCTCGCCGCCTCGTAGAGGGCGATCGGTACAGTGACCACAGTCACGAGGAGCGTGGACAACCCGGTCAGGATGAGCGAGTTGATCATCGGCCCCTGAACCAGCGACGCCAGGTCGAGATCGACCTCCACACCCGCGATGGGGTCGATCTGGTCGGCGAATCCCGGCGGTGTGAAGGCGATCCTCCCGTGGAGGAGGTTCGCGAGGAAGTCGACGTACTGGATGGGGATCGGCAGGTCGAGCCCGTTCTGATGGTCGTAGACGGCCCACTGAGGCGGCTTTGAGCGCGGCCCCAGCATGATCTTTCCCTGGTCGCCGGGCAGCAGGTGTTCGAGGATGAATACCACCGTCGCGACGCCGATGACGACCAGCGCCGCCTGAACGATGCGGCTGACGAGGTATCGGAACACCGCGTCTAGAGTCTCAGGTTGCGGCTGCCGGAGCGCCTCCTTTCTTGGCCCCCGGCGACGCCGGGGCGGCCCCGCGCGCGAGCAACAGCGCGCCGATCGTCGCGGGAATGAGGGTCAGGCAGCCTCCTGCCACGAGCGCCGCTGCCTCGGCGGGGCCGAGCAACCCGGTGCTCAAGCCGAGGCTGGCGGCGGCGGCGGGCATGCCCAATTGCGCCGAGGCGGCCAGACCTGTCGCGAGGTATCGCTCGTGGCCGGCAACGCGCGCCGCGATGACATGCGCGATCACGGCCGCGACGGCGAGCCCGATCGCGAGAAGGATCCGCGACGGCGAGGTGAGCAGCGCCCGCAGGTTGAGCTCCGCGCCGAGCAAGACGAAGAACAGAGGAACGAAGAAGCCGTTGGCGACACCCGAGAACTGCAGCACGAGCCGATCCGACTCGTGCAACCGCACCAGGACCATCCCCGC
>Ga0182024_10015546_pt1 | contig 14547 bp, 13 predicted proteins | sample P32metaG_FD_120480 | JGI IMG/M metagenome (GOLD analysis project Ga0182024, IMG submission 120480) | Permafrost microbial communities from Stordalen Mire, Sweden - P3-2 metaG (Illumina Assembly) | ecosystem: Environmental > Terrestrial > Soil > Wetlands > Permafrost | place: Sweden: Stordalen... | reverse complement strand
GCCGATCTGCACCTGCGCGCGATGACGCATCCCGCAGCCGCCGGTCAGCGATTCCTGGCCTGCGCCGGCGACTTCATGCGAATGGTGGGAATGGCGCGCGTGCTCAAGGAGCGCATGGGTCCGGCCGCGCACCGCGTGCCCACGCGTGAGCTCCCCGATTGGCTCGTCCGACTGTTCACGTTTGTCGACCCGGCCGCGCGACAGATCTTGCCTGAGCTCGGCAAGACGAAAAATGCGACCAGCGCGAAAGCGCGCGAGATGCTCCGTTGGGCACCGCGACCGCGGGAAGACGCGATTGTCGCCACAGCCGAGAGTCTCATCCGCTTGGGCCTGCTCAAAGGAAGCAGCGCGCGCAACGAAAGCTGAACGGGGAAAAGAGCGGTTGTCGGAAGCAGAAGCCTGGGATTCGATCTATGCGTCGCGCGGCGAGGATCCGTCGCGCGATCCGAATCCTCAGCTCGTGGCGGAGACGGCGGACCTCCAGCCGGGAGTAGCGCTCGAAATCGGGTGCGCGGAAGGTGCCGATGCTGCCTGGCTCGCTGCGCGCGGGTGGCGCGTAACCGCCGTTGATATTTCCGCCGTCGCCTTGGATCGAGCGCGCAATGCGACGCCCGAGTTCGCGGATCGCATCGAGTGGGTGTGCGCCGATCTGCTCGGGTGGTCGCCGCCGGTCGCGTCGTACGATCTCGTCGCTTCGCACTTCGTACATTTTCTGCCGCCCGATCGCCTCGTCGCGATGGGGCGCCTAGCCGCCGCCGTCCGGCAGCACGGCACGCTGCTCATCGTTGCGCATCATCCGTCCGATCTGCAAACCACCGTCAAACGTTGGCCGATTCCCGACGCCTATTGCACGGCCGAGGACTTTGCGGCGTTCCTCGCGCCGCAGGACTGGGAGGTTCTCGTCGCCGAGGCACGGCCGCGCGAGGTCCTCGACGCGAATGGTGATCGCGTCACGGTTCACGACGCGATCCTAAAGGTCCGCCGGCGTTAAACTACCCGCGGTACGTTGCGATCTGCCAATCGTTCCCGAACGGATCGGAGACCATTGCGCGCCGATCGCCGTAGGGTGTGTCCAACGGCTGTTCGATCGCGGTCGCGCCGGCTTGTAGCGCGCGTTGAAACGTTGCATCGGCGTCTTGCACGTAGAGATAGAACGAGGAACGCGTTGCCGCGCGCGGTCCTGCCGCGCTGATCATGACGATGGAGTCGCCGATCTTCAATTGAGATGGCCGATCCGTGACGTAGTCCCCTTCCGCATCGAAGGCTTGCCTGAGGAACGCGATCAACTTCGCCGGGTCGGAGACGACGAGCCGGCAGGTCACGTTGTGCCAGCCGTCCGGCACCTGCGGCCTCATCGAAGGTAGACCGCGCTGATGTCGGATTCGCCGTGGTCGCGTATCACTTCGGACCACATGCTGCCGATATGATCCAGAACCGGGAGGCGGTGGCGCTCGTCGCCGGCGGCGTCGAGTGCTAGCAGCACGTTCTTGTGCGCGAGGCGGAGCGGGACTTCAACCTCGCCGGTCCGGTTCTCGACGATCTTCTGGAACTTCGCCAAGGCCCACGGAGGGACCAGCGCACCATTTGCGACGAGCTCGACGAAGCGCCCAGGCTCGATGCCGAGCGCCTGCGCGAGCCTGGTGACCTCGGCGATGTTTTCGATCAGCATTCCGATCCAAGCGTTGAACAGCAGCCCGATCCGCGTTCCCTGACCCGCTTCGCCGAGCCAATGGACCTCGCGCGCGATCGCATCGAGGAACGGTTGCACGGCGCTGCCCGCGCGCTCGCGGTCGCCTGACGCGAAGACGACGAGCTGTCCGGATTGGGCGACGTACTTGCTGCCCGAGACCGGCGCATCGGCGAACGCGACGTCGGGCCGGCTCGCGGCGAGCGCGATCGCGCGTTCCGTGCCGGCGACGCCAATGGTCGACATTTGCAACCAAGTGGCGCCGGGCTTCATCGCGGCACACGCACCTCGGCTTCCCATGACGTCGAGTACGGCATCGGCGTCGAAGAGCATCGTGACGACGACGTCCGCGTCGCGTACCGCCTCGGCCGGAGTCGGCGCTGACGCAATGTCCCCCGTCGAAAAGGCGGCTCGGTGTTCGGCCGACCGATCCCACGCGATCACCGGAAGCCCGGCTTTCGCGGCCCTCCGTGCGACGACCGAGCCGAGGATACCCAGTCCCAGAACGGCAACGCGAGGAGCGGCACTCTCATGCATTCGGCGGCAACCTATCGAAGAACGCGGACAGATAGCGCTGGTCAAGGCGACAAAAAGGAGCAGACCGAACCCTATCGGCGCTGCCGGTCGTACTCCGGCTGAAGAGCTGAACCGTCAACTTGATCTTGCACCTCGGAGATCGGGATTACCTTGATGTCGTTTCTACCGTTCCTACGGTTTGCGGTCGTCGTTCTTGCCGCGATCGCGCTCCCTGTCTCCGCGTTCTCGCAGACAACCGGCGGGCTGGCGGCCCAACGCCTGCAGTTCGCGCCGTTGCCTATTCCCGTTGATGTGAAGTCCCACGCTTCCGGCGAGCGCCGGCATTGGGTTCGCTACGAGCAGTGTCAGATTCAATTTGATGTATCGCTCGACAAGTCGATCTGGATCCCGATGGTAGCGGATGCGGGTGCGCAGGAAGCAAAGATCGGCCGATGCGTGCGAACCGCGATTCAGGAGCACGCGGACGTATTGATCCTGCCCGAGGTCGCATCCGCTATTCCGCAGCCTGCGCGAGCACGCGTCTTCGAAATGCTCGCGTCGACGGCCCGGTCGGCGCACATGCTCATCATCGCGGGCAGCTTCTACGACGATGGTCGGCGGAGCCGCATCGCCTATTTCGGGCCGAATTGGACCGAGCTGGGCTTCAAGATTCGTCCGTCGCGCTTTGAAGTCTCGCCGATCGCCGGGCACGGAATGGTCGAGGGAGACTCGATCCTGCTCTTGCAGACCGAGTTCGGAAACATTGCAGCAATTACGTGCGTCGACCTCATCTCCGATGCCGTTCAAGCCTCGATTCGCCGTCTCATCGACGAGCGGCGGCTCGATGTTCTGGTCAACATTAACTACAACCCGGCGTCGTGGGAATTTTTGATCGAAGCGAACAGCTTGGCTCGTCGCCATCCGGTATTCGTGTCGATAACGAACGCGGTCCCATCGCCCGGCGGCTACAGCGCGGCGACGTGCAAACCCGCGACAAACGAAGACGATGGGTATTGCTATGGACATAGCGCGATCTTCTCGAGCATGAACGCGAATTACGGGTCCGATGATCTCGGGGATGATTTGGTCCCGGACGCGTTCTTGATGCCGGGCAAACCGCCGCAAAACGCGCAGCCCGCAGGTGTCGGCGGAGCGCCGGCGCCGACCGCGGTGAAGAAACCAATACAAAAGCAGCTCGCGTATAGTTACCTCGTGGCGGACACCGGAACGTTTCGCGAGCGAGCTCTCATCTACGATCTGAACATGCAGCTACCGCGTCTTGCGGCGGATACGACGGCGCCCGACCAAGGTTATCCGACGATCCGCAACGTCAAAATCCGTGACCTCGCGCCGTAGCTCAGGAAAGAAGAACGGGTAGCGTTACCACCAGGCCGACGAAGAAGAGCCACACCGCTGGGGCCGCCGTGCCGAGCGAGCGTCGCCGGCGCAGAGCGCGCGTGGCGAGACGCGGATTCTGCGCGAGCCATGCGGCGTGACGCCGCTCGAGCGCAAGGAACGCGAGCGCGGTCGCCGCGCCGTACAGCAGGTGTCCAGTCAGTGATGGCAGCTGCGTTCCGGCAACGGCGTTGGTCCAGATGAACGGGCCGCCGAGCAAGATCGGAAACAGGGTCAGCGGACCGAGAAACCACCATATCGCGCCGTAGACGAGGCCCCAGGCGAGGCTGGCCGAGAGATTGGGCGCTTCGTACTGGAACATGATCCCGTACGTCGCGCCGATGAGCGCGCTGATGATCATGTGAACGCCGAAACCGACCGCGAGCGACGTGCCGCCGACCAGCGCCGCGACGCGTGGAAACGCGCCCGTCGAAAGCATCACGGCGCTGAAGACGATGCCGCCGGCGATACTTCCGAGCGATCCCCAATACAGCGACGACAGCGTCCGAAAGCGTCCTTCAACCAGTTCGCGGTGCAACGGATCGGATTCGTAGAAGAGCCGCCGCCAAGCTCGATCGACCACGGCATAGATCACGCCGACGATGAGGCCGTAGACGACATGGCCGATCAGCGATCCGAAGATGGTCGAAGCGTGCGAGGCGCTCCAATCGATCGGATGATGCGTCAAGGCGGGCAGGATGGTGAGTGGACCGACGAACCACCAGAGTGCGCCGTATGTTGCGCCGTAGCTCATGCTCGAACCGATGCCGCGGATCTCGCGCTGGAAGAGCAGACCGAACGTTCCGCCGATCGTCACCGCAATGGCGAAGTGCAGCGTCACGCCGATCGTGACGGACGAGCTGTGGACGAGTCCGGCGATCAGCGGAAAGTAGTGGATGCGTTCCATCCACTTACCGAAGGCCCAGCCCCCGCCGATACCGGCGATGCCACCGCCGACTAGCGCCCGCGCGATCGAGATGGGCGCTCCTGGTACGCCGGATCGCAGTGTCCCGGCGATTCCAAAGGTGAGTCCCGTCGGTATCCCGAGCGTAACGACATCGGCGACGAGTTGTGGGAACGCGGGACGCATGGAGTCCAACGCCGATGCCGCGACACCTCGGTGGACGCCGATCGTCACACCGAGCACGGCCAACCATACGACGAAGGCGTACGCCGTACCCCAGAGGAGTGCGCCGCCGATGTCGAACCTGCGCCGGCCGAACGCGGCGCAGAAGATCGTGGCGGCGGCGGCGCCCAAGAGCGGATTCCCGCCGGCGTTAGGAGTGAGGTGCTGCGCCAGCACTCCGCCGAACAAGCCGACGAGCGCGCACGCCGCGAGTCGAATCACCACGTCGGTTCGGGTCACGGCCGCAGATCGATGGTCTGCACGATGTCGGGCGGAAAGAAGAGTTCGATGCTCCAGTCGATCAGGACACGGAGCTTTCGTTCGGAGCCGGGCAATTTGGAGAGATAGATGCCTCGCCAGAGCAGCCACGCGAGAAAGCCGGAGAACCGAACGGCTTCCGTCGTGAACGGCAGCTTCAACTCCGCGCACGCGATCTGATGGCCGACGACGCAGAGCGCGCCGAGCGACTGGAAATGAAACTCGGCAGGCGTGGCGCCGTCGATCGCCGCGCGAATGTTCGATGCAAGCGTCGCAGCCTCGCGGACCGCGAATTGCGCGGTCGGCGGACACCGGACGCCGCTACGGGAATCCGTGATCGCCGCGCAATCTCCGACCGCCCAAACGTTTGCATGGTTCTGCACCGCCAACGTCTTCTCGACGATCGCGGCACCGCGGCCGTCGCAGGGAAGACCCAGCCTGCGCAGGAGCGGATTCGGTGCCGATCCGGCGGTCCACAGGAACGTCGCGGTCTCGATCGTCTCGCCGTCGTCGAGTCGTACGCTGGTCGGAGTCGCATCCTCCACGCGCCGATCCAATCTGAAGGTCACCCCGCGCGCGCTCATGCGCTCGAGGGCGTAGTGCGCGAGCGATGCGCTCAGCTCCGGTAAGATGCGGTCACGCGGATGAACGAGGACGACGGCGACCTCGTCTTCGCCAAGACCTGGATAGTCGACGACGATGCCACGGGCGAAATCGTTGACGGCGCCTGCCAGCTCGACGCCCGCGAAGCCGCCACCGGCGATCACAAAGGTCAACAGACGGCGCCTCTCTCGTCGCGTTTCGACGCGTTCCGCACGTTCGAACATCTCGATGACGTGATTGCGAATTCTCGTGGCGTCGAAGAGCGTGCGAAAGTCGAGCGAGTAGCGCGCGACGTTCTCGAGGCCCAAGTGCTGAGAGACGGAGCCGAGGGCGAGCACCAGGTGGTCGTAGGAAAGTTCGTTCGAACCTGCTTCCACGATCCGTCGTTTCAAATCGACACCGGTCACGCGCGCTCGTACGAACGCGGTGCGGTGGAGCGACGTTCGGGTCGGGCTATTGATGTGCGAGGGCTCGAGGCTGCTCCCGGCGACCTCGGCCAACATCGGCGTGAAGAGCAACGCGTTGGTGTCGCTCACGAGCGTGATTGCGACGCTGGAGTCGTAGGCGTAGATCCGTTCTAGGCACTTTGCAGTCGCGGTACCCGCGAAGCCGCCGCCGAGAATGACGATGCGGACCGGATCGGGCTGCACTTTCGGCGCGCCTTTCAAGCTCGCGAGCGTGGCCCGAATCGACGACCCGAACGCGCGCAGTGCCAGTCCGAAAAAGCACCCGATGAAGATCCAGCCGATGAGCGCGGGGAACGCGGCGCGCATGCCCGCGGCGCTCCACAGCGGCGCCGTTCCGAAGGCGAGCGGCACGACGATGATCGTAACGGCTACCCACAAGCCGATACCGAGGGTCGCACCGGCGGCCGCCGCTTCGAGCGACGACACCGTTGCCGCCGGTTTCTCTTGGACGGCCGGCTCGGTTGACGTGGGGGATGGCTGCCCCTGAACGTCGCTGGGCTCGGAATCGCACGCAGCGGCGATCGTAGGCGCAATCATCACCGTCGATACGCCACGGATACGAACGAGGGCCGAACGCGGTCAACCGGCGCCCTCAGACCCCGGCCCATTGGAGTATCCGTCCGGCCTGGTCGTTCGGCTGAAGATGAGCTGTTCGAATACGACGCAACCGGTGACCGTGTGTGGAGCAGTCGCGGTACGCGCGATTCCGCCGAGCCTCGAATGACTGCGACGGAATCGCGTAGGCCTCGGACTAGCGGGCGCCGACCGTTTCTTTTTCGCGCGCCGACGTCGTACTGCCGGCGCCCGAAACGAACGCCAGCAGGTCGGCGTTGACGCGGTCTTTCATCGTCGAGGGAAGACCGTGCGGGCCGCCCTTGTAGACTTCCAGGCGCGCGTTCGGGATGAGCTTCACCGAGAGCATCGCGGAGTCGGCGATTGGAACGATTTGGTCGTCGTCGCCGTGAATGATCAGCGTTGGTACGTCGATCTTCTTGAGGTCTTCGGTGAGATCGGTCTCGGAGAAGACCTTGATGCAGTCGTACGCGGCGTTGAACGCGCACATCATCCCTTGCAGCCAGAACGAGTCGCGCAGGCCTTGCGAGACAGTCGAGCCGGCACGGTTGGCGCCGTAGAACGGTGCACTGAGATCCTTGAAGAACTGCGAACGGTCGGCCTGGACACTGGCGCGGAGCTGGTCGAACACCTGAATCGGCAGACCGCCGGGGTTCGCCGCCGTCTGCAGCATGAGCGGCGGAATCGCGTCGATCAGGACGGCTTTCGCGACGCGGCTCGTACCGTGCCGGCCGAGGTAGCGAACGACTTCACCACCACCGGTCGAATGACCGACGTGCACCGCATCCTTGAGGTCGAGGGCCTTGACTACCGCCGCAAGGTCATCGGCGTAGGTGTCCATGTCCTGCCCGCGCCAAGGTTGGCTCGAGCGACCGTGGCCGCGCCGGTCGTGCGCAACACAGCGATATCCGCGCGAGCTCAGGAAGTACATCTGGTCTTCCCAGGCGTCCGCGCTCAGCGGCCAGCCGTGGCTGAAAACGACCGGCTGTCCGGCACCCCAATCCTTGTAGTAAATCTGCGTCCCGTCAGAGGTTTGAATTATCGGCATGCGCGTGTCCTCAAAATGCGGTGGCGCTCCGCACGCGCAACATTCATGCGAAAGCGAGTGAGGCGGTATCTGGAGGGCCGGCGCACGAGAGTGCGCGGCTGCGGTCCGGGCCGGGGGACGGCGCGGTCAGTATAGCACCATCGGCCGCGAAACGGCCGCCGGTTTTCCACCGAAACGAAAAACCGTTACTATCGCCAAGCGACGAACCTTTTGCCGAATTCGTTCGACTACATATCAGTCGACGGAGGTGGCCGCATGCCGCGTAGTTTTTCTGTTGCCCTGGCTCTGATCGCGCTGCTGGGGACGAGCGCAGCCGCGGATCCCGGCGAGCACGTCAGCTCGCTGTCGGATCAGCGAGCGGTTGGAATCACGATCTACAACTCCGAGCTCGCGCTCGTCCGCGATCGCCGGCATCTGTCGCTTCCGCGCGGTGAATCGCAGCTTGCGCTGCGCGACGTGAGTGCCAAGATCCAGCCGGAGACCGCGCTGCTGACGAGCCTCACCGCGCCGACGGGCCTCGCCGTGTTCGAGCAGAATTTCGACTACGACTTACTTTCGCCGCAGAAGATGCTGGAGAAGTACGTCGGTCGCGACGTCGACGTCGTGCGCTACGATCCGCGGACTGGGGAGCGACGGACCGAACGGGCACGCGTGCTGGCCACCAACGAGGGTGTGGTCTTGCGGTATGCCGATCGTATCGAGACGTCGGTGAACGGGACGCTTTCCTTTCCGTCGTTGCCGCCCGATCTGCGCGATCGGCCGACGCTCGTCACCGACATCAACAACGGCACCGAGGGCGCGCAGGACGTCGAACTGACGTACCTCACCGGAGGACTGAGCTGGAAGGCCGACTACACGGCACTGCTCTCCCCGAACGACGACCGGCTCGATCTGCGCGGACTCATCACGCTGCAGAATTCCAGCGGAACCTCGTACCACGACGCGGCGGTGCAACTCGTCGCCGGCGACGTCAACGTCGTGCAGTCGCAGCTCAGAATGATCGGCTCCATAAGCGCAAGGGCCATGCCTGCACCACCGCCGAGCGAACAGGCGTTGTTCGAGTACCATCTTTACACATTGCCGCGCCACACGACCGTGGCCGACAACCAAACCAAACAGGTCGAGCTTCTCACCGCCGGCGGGGTCACGGCCGCCAAGACACTGGAGCTGCGCGGCTCCAACTACTACTACCGCAGCGCGTCCGCCGATCTCGGGACGCGGCTCAAGGTCGGCACGTTCATCACGTTTCGCAACGAGGGCGGACAACTCGGCATCCCGCTGCCGCGCGGCATCGTTCGCGTCTACAAACGGGACAATGCCGGAACCGCGCAATTCGTCGGTTCCGACTCGATCGATCACACGCCGAAGGGTGAGACGGTTCGCTTGCACCTCGGCGACTCGTTCGATGTAACGGCGAACAAGAAGCAAACCGACTTCCACGTCGTCGACTCGTCCAATGCGGTGTACGAAAGTGCGTACGAGATCGTGCTGCGCAACGGAAAGAAGAACCCGGAAACCGTCGAGGTCGTCGAGCCGATCCCCGGCGATTGGACGATCCTCTCGCAGTCGTTGCCGTCGCGCAAGACGTCCTCCTCGACCGCGACGTGGTCGGTGCGCGTCCCCGCGGGGGGTTCGACGACGCTCACCTACCGCGTGCGGGTGAAGTTTTAGGCTCGGCGCTACTGCGCCGGTGTTGGTGTCGGGCGGGGCACCGGTGTCGGACGCGGGGGCCGAGGTTTCGGCGTCGGTGTGGCAACCGGCGCGGGCGCGGGCGTCCGAGCCGGGAGAGCACGCGCGTGCGGCGTCTCGACGTTTGCCGGACGTAGAATTGTCGGTTGCACCGCCGGTTGGCGAACCGGCTGCGGCGGTGCGGTCACCAGACGCACGGGTGCCGGCGGCGGGGTGACCACACGCACGGGTGCCGGCGGCGCGGTCCGCAGATGCAACGGTGCCGGCCTCTGCGTCGCGAGACGCATGGCCGCCGGCGGAGCAGTCGCCGGATGCGCAGTTGCCGGATGCGCAGTTGCCGGCGGCTGTGTCACGAGATGCAACGGCGCTCGTAGCGTCTGCGGCGGTAGCGTCGTGCTGCGCTGCGGAGGCGCGGTGGGCCCTGCGGGGCGTTCGATCTGCGGACCCCGGGTCGGTGTCGTCGCCGCGGGCGGCGCGGTGCGCACGGGCAGGGTGGCGGGGCGCACGATCAATTTTTGGGCAGCCAGCTTGTCTTGCGGTGTGATCGGAACGAGTCCGGCTGGTTTGTTCGCAGGTGTGAACGGTTTCACCGCGGAGACGATCGGCGGTTTTCCCGCGTTGACCGTTGCCAAGAGGCGCCGGTCCTGCGCTGCCGCCTGCACGTGCTGTGTTTGGGCCGCCGTCATCAGAATGTGGCGCGTGTTGCCGACCGCAAGTTGCGCCGCCGTCGGTTGCGCGCGCAAGCCGCCCGGGCCGCCGGTGTAACTGCTGCGCGTCGCCGGCCTGTTCACCACAACTGTTCTATCGATATACACGTACACGATCGTCGGCGCGACGCGCGTCACGGCCGTGTTGTAACGAAACCTGTTTCCGTACCAGCGACCACCGACGTAACCGTTGCCGTAATAGCCCCCGCCGTAGTAGACGCCGCCGTAATAACCGACGGCCGTCGCCCAATACCCCGGATGCCAACCGTAGTAGCCGTTCTGCCAGCCCCAGTATCCGGGCGTCCACAACAATCCTGGTTGCGGTGCCGCGACCCAGGTGCCGGGCACCCAATAGTATCCGCCCGGACCCCACGCCCAATAGCCCGGTACCCAAATGTCATCGGGTTGCGGAACCGGCGGCGGATCGTAAGCCGGAATCGGCGGCGGTGCTTCGCTGACCCAATCGCTCCCTTCGGCGTACGACGGTGCTCCGGCGTCCGGCGGCGGTCCCCCCGTCTGTCCGCCCGTCGTCGTAATCGCGACGAGGTGGTCGGCCTCATCCCATTGCACGCCCGCACCAAGCGCCTCGGAGACGAACCGCAGCGGTACATACGTGCTCGCGCCGATGATGAACGGCGCTACGTCCAGCGTCTGCGGTGACCCGTTGATCGTCGCTTGGGTCGAGCCGATGTGCAGCGAGATCTCGTTGCCGTTGCCGGTCGCGTTGATCTCACCATTCGAATAGACCACGCTGGCGCCGAGGCGCTCGAACACACCGCGCAACGGCACGAGCACGCGTCCGCCCGCAATGACCGGCGGCGGGGCGATGTTCACGGTGGTCCCGTCGATCGAAACGGCGACCTGCGCATCCGCGGTCGCACTCAGGACAAGAGCAAACCCGAGCGTAGCCGCACCGGCAAACAAGGAACGGAGCAATGGGCCGACCGTCATCAATATCGTCCTCCGCCGCAATCCGTTCCCGAACGCCCTGGGCGTCACCCTTCCGTCCGGCGCCGCTACACTACCTCGATCGTGGCAAGATCGTGGGCCAGCACGATCTCGCCGCCATACGACGCGCGAACGGCTGCAACCGCGGCGTCGATCTCGTCCTCGAGTTCCGGCATCACGTGGCTGAGGACGAGCTTGGCGCAGCCTGCGGCGGCTGCAACACGTCCGACGGCCGATGGTTTCGCGTGGAGGTCGCCGTTGGGCACGGGTCGCTCGGGCAGCGCGAAATCGTGGACCAGGAGATCGCAACCCCGTGCGAGCGCAATGAGTGCATCGCTTGCCTCCGCAACGTCGCCGCTGTAGCAGATCGATCGGCCGCCACGTTCGATGCGGTACGATAGTGCCGGCATCATCCCGTGTCGGACCGCGACACTGCGAATTGCCTCCACCGCGATACCGCCGCAGGGAACGCCGGCGGGTTCTGCGTGCGCGTCGGGATCGCTCGGCATTTCGGTCGCACGAACGCCGAATCCGTCGAACGTGTGCAAGTAGCTCCATGCGCCGGTACGGCCGAAGAGCAGGTCGGCGAACTGTTTCGCACCTGGTACTTGCCCGCGACCACACGGACCCACCAAATCGAACGGTCGCCCACGTTTCGCAATCGTCGCTGCAAACACGACGGGAGCGAGTCCGCCGCTGTGGTCGATATGCAGGTGCGAGAGGAGAACGAGGTCGATCAGGGCCGGATCGATCGCCGCGCGGCCCAGGCGCTCAAAGGCTCCCCCGCCCGCGTCGAGCAAGATCGCCGGCCGGCCCTCAGTCCACACGACGTAGCCGCTCGACGCACGCGTCGCGTTCGCAAACGGACCGCCGCTACCAAGAATCGTGATCCCGAAATCGATCATGCTGAGGTCATACCCGCCTGGGGAGACGGATCTGGCGCTACGTGGCGTCGAAGACGAGGAAGCTGAGGCCGCGGGCTTCGATCATCACGCGCTCGCCCGTGCGGACGTAGCGCAGCAGAACGGCGTCGCACTGCGCGCAGCGCGCGACGAAGCCCGGCGATTGTGTATAGACGTGCGCTTCGGCGAAGCGTTTCATCGAACCGCACGCTGCGCATTGTCCTTCGGCAGCGGTAATGTCGAAAGCGAAGATCGTGCTGAGCTCGCCGGCGGCGGCATTGCCGTCGAGATAGTCGTCGGTCGGTGGGTTCATCGTACATCTCCCGTTGCGCCGAAGCGTTCGGTGCGGATGCGGTCCGGTGCATTGCCGGCCGCGGTCAACAGTGTGGCGATACTTTCGACGAACGGCGTCGGGCCGCACACGTAGCAGGTCGGCGATTGACTCGCCGGCCAGGTCGCTTGCGCGATCAGCGCGGCATCGACGCGAGCGGGCGGTCGGGCCCAGTCCTTTGGCGCGACGCGCGTGTACGCGTAGGTGATCGCCGTGCCGTCGTTCGCCGCTGCCAGCGCGCGCAGATCATCTGCGTAGAGGATTGCGTCCGGCTCGCGCACCGAGTACAACAACCGGAACGGCATCATGCTGTGTACCGCCGCCCGCGCGCGCATCATCGCCATCAGCGGGACGAGTCCCGAGCCGCCGGCAATCAACTGGATCGGTTCGGTTTGCTCCGGGTGCCACACGAACCAGCCGCCGATCGGCCCGCGAACTTCGAGCGGGTCACCGACCGCAACCTCTTGCGTGAGATACGGCGAGACCTCACCGTCGGCAAGCCGCTCGACGGTAATCTCGAAGCGTTTGATATCGGACGGCGCCGATGCGATCGAATATGACCGCGCTGCCGAGTAACCGTCGGGGGCCGTCAAGCGCACGTCGACATGCTGACCGGCGAGATGTCCCGGCCAGTCGGGCACGTCGAGCGTTATCGATCGTGCGGTTCGCGTCTCGTCATGAACGGAGACAATCGTTCCGACGCGCCAGGTCACTCCCAATAGCGCTGTTCTTTCCAGGGATCTCCGTAGTTGTTGTAGCCCAAGCTCTCCCAGAAGCCCGGCTTGTCGTCGCGCATGAGGGTCACGCCGTGCACCCACTTTGCGCTCTTCCAGAAATACAAGTGCGGCACGAGCAGTCGCGCGGGGCCGCCGTGCTCGGGGGCGAGATCCTTGCCGTCGAAGCGGAACGCGACCCACGCCTGTCCACCCATCAGATCTTTGAGCGGCAGGTTCGTCGTGTAGTCGCCGTACGATTCCACCGTCACGTACGACGCGTCGGTTTTGACGTTCGCGAACAGCGTGTCGAGCGAGACACCCTCCCACGTCGTGGCGAGCTTCGACCAGCGCGTCACGCAGTGGATGTCGACCGTCGGCGTTTCCGACGGCAGCGCGCGAAATGCGTTCCAATCCCAGCGCTGCACGACGTTCTTGCCGTCGGCGATCGTGAACTCCCACGTCTCGAGCGGCACGCGCGGCGTCGGGCCGGCCGACAAGACGGGGAAGTCCTTCGTCAGATATTGTCCCGGTGGCAGCTTCACGTCCGACGCGGCGCGCCGGCCGGAGAAACCGCGTGAGATGATGCCCATCGATCTCGCCTCCAGCTGGGAGAGCGGGTCGGTTTCGGCGCAGTGCCGGCGGTCGCCCGCGCCGAACGCGGTTCGGCGATGAAACGAAAGCCGGTAGGATCGAACTGGGGCGACTATGGCACGGAGGATCGGCTCGGGCGGCTCAACGAGCTGACGCCCGAGCGCGTCGTTCGCGCGGCGGCGGAGATTCGCGCCGGGCGACGGTTTTGCTTGAGCCTGCCGCTCGACTATCCGGGCGGCAACGTGATCTTTCCGTTTCGCTACCCGCCCGAAGGCAAGCCGGTCGATCGGATGGGCGCGCCGGCGACGGACTTTCCGCTATCGCGCGCGCGTGAAGGCGCGACCGGAGTCGTCAACGACGATCTCGTGACGTTGTGGACGCAGTACTCGACGCAGTGGGACGCATTCGGCCATATCGGGGCGGCGTTCGATGCGAACGGTGACGGGGAAGAAGAAGTGCTCTATTACAACGGGCACTATCCAGGGCCCGACGTCGATGGAATGGCGACGGCCGGCCTGCAGGGCCGCGGCGTGATGATCGACCTGCATCAGGTCTACGGCAATGAGAAGATCCCGGTCGATCTGGCGATGCTGGCCAACGTCATGCGCGACCAAGAGGTCGTCGTCGAACAGGGTGACATTCTCGCCCTGCGCACCGGTTGGGCGGAGCTCGTCATGGAGATGAAAGGCGAGCCCGATAAGCAGATCGTGCACCACTCGTGCGTAGGGCTCGACGGTCGCGACCCGCAGCTGCTGGAGTGGATCACGCGGAGCGGCGTCGCGGCGATCGTCGCCGACAACGTCGCGGTCGAGTTCTATCCGCCCAAACCCGGCGATGCGGGACAGCCGTTCTTGCCGCTGCACGAGCTGTGCCTGTTCAAGCTCGGCATCAACCTCGGCGAGATGTGGTATCTCACCGAGCTCGCCGATTGGCTGCGCGACAATAACCGCACGCGGTTCTTCCTGACCGCGCCGCCGCTGCGCTTGCGCG
>Ga0182024_10015544_pt1 | contig 14549 bp, 15 predicted proteins | sample P32metaG_FD_120480 | JGI IMG/M metagenome (GOLD analysis project Ga0182024, IMG submission 120480) | Permafrost microbial communities from Stordalen Mire, Sweden - P3-2 metaG (Illumina Assembly) | ecosystem: Environmental > Terrestrial > Soil > Wetlands > Permafrost | place: Sweden: Stordalen... | reverse complement strand
CAGACCGCGGGAGATGCGCGGCAGCTCGACCATCGGCGTCTTGCCGACGGTTGCCGTTACGTCCCTAACCACCGTACGGAAGGGCATCGATGGCCGAAAGAAGGCGATTGAGCCCGCGAATCTGCTTGCGGGTACACGGAACGACCAGCATGTAATGCAGGGTCGGCACGGAGTCGGCTTCGATGTAGAGCCAGGTTTCGTAGAGCGTGTCCATATGGCGCCGGAATTGAAATCGGATTGTCCAGCCGCCCCATAAGTTGCGGTTAATTGTGGCCAGGATGAAGCGACCCTTGGCTAGCGCCTTTCCATAAGGCGGTAGCGTTTGAACGGTCTCGGCGTTCGCGGTGCCGGCAACGTAGGCGTTGAGCGCCGAGCGAAGCTCGCGGGCCGGTTCCGAGCGATAGCTTTGCGCGATCTCCGCAACGATCGCGGGCGTGGGCGACGAGACTTTGATGTTGGAGAGATTGAAGTTTCGATTAACGCACGGCTCCGGCGCCGGCCAGCGCGCGACGGCCGTGGCGGCCGTCGCGGCATGCTTCGAGCAGCCCGCCAACACGGCGATGGCTACGCAGGCTCCGATCGCATAACGACCCAGTTTTACCACGCGCTTCGCTCCTATCTTGGGACCGACGATTCGACGGATACCGGCAGTCACCGGCCGGAGGCTGGATGCTCGGCCGGATCCAGGTTAACCCGCAAGGACACATAATCGGTCTCATCCAACCGGCACAGAGAGGAACGAGCAGAATGTTACGCACGGAGCAGAAGATTACACCGCTGCTGTGGTTCGGTGGCGAAGCCGAGGAAGCGAGTTCAAGCTCGAGGGCCAAGAGTTCATGGCACTGAACGGGGGTGCGGCCGTCGACGTACCGATTACCGACGTGCCGCCACGCGGCGGCATCGCGCTCTTCATGACCTGCCAGACGCAAACGGAGCTCGACCGTGTCTGGGATCGCCTAGCCGAGGGCGGCGAGATCCAGCGGTGCGGGTGGCTGCGCGACAAGTTCGGCTTCGCCTGGAACATCGTTCCCCAGGGCATGGGCGAGTATCTCGGCCACGACGAACCCGAAAAGCGCGCTCGCGCGATGAACGCGATGCTGCAAATGAAGAAACTTGATCTCGAGGAAATCCGCAAAGCGACAGAGGGCGCGTAACTCGCGCTCGAAAGGACACTATAGATGATCAACGCGATGATAACGTGCCCCAAGACGGGCAAGCCGGTGCCGACTAGCATTCGCTTTGGAACCCTCGCGGCATTCGATGCCGTGATATTGGAGAACAACGTCGTGCGATGCAACGAATGCGGCGAAAACCATCTCGTCGATAATACGACGGTAAAGGCTTTCCCGAGCGAACCGTAACCGCTAGCGCATCGCCCAAAAGCGGCGGGGGAAGAGGGGATTGACCGCTCAGGATATCGTGGAGCAACCCTTCGACGGCGCCGAACTCTCCCTTAAGAGCCGTGTGGAGCGGACTTTCGCGTTGCGACTTAGTTTGCCAGGCATCGGCATGAGGGTTCACAAGCCGCTCTTGGTTTGCCTTCGCCCTCCGAGGTACGTCCGGGAGTCTGGCTCGAATCGTGGGGATATGCCGTACCTACACGTGCCTGCGGGCGTCTACTGCTACGTTCAAATGGAATACGGGCGCATTACGGAGGAGAGCCGGATTACGGTGGTGCGCCGGGGTGCAGGCGTTATCATCTACGATGCGACCGTCGGGGCGCTGGGAAGGGATTCGTTTTCGTCGCACGACTCGATGCACATCGGCACAGATCTCGCACCGAAAGATTATTCGGGACGATACCGATTGCGCCAATGGACGTCGACTGCGCGCGCTACGCTAAGCGACGGTTCGGCGACGGCCGCCAGCAACGCGACAGGCGGGCGCCCGAGGAAGCTGGCACTCATCCCGTCGACGCATCATTTCGTGGTGATCGCAGCCGGGCTCTTCGGCGGCATCTTCATGTTGCCGGCGCAACTGCACGCCTGGAGCGCATCCGCAGTTACAGCTCTGGAGCCAAGTCTGGCGCGAACCGAGATCCTATCGACGACGGCGAAGCCACTTCTTCCGCGTCCAGCCAACGTTCCCGAACACGACGGCACCTTTACGGTCGAAGGTCGAATACCGTTTACGGTGTGGTACGATCGCGCCACGTTTATTATCGACGAGGTCGTCGTACCCTCGCGCCACGCTACGGTCGCAAGGCTATTCGCATTCGCGCGTGGCCTAAGCGCTTATCGCGCGAGGGTCAAAGACGCCGACGAGACTGAGGTCATGATCGAGCGCAAAGCGCGTTGCAGTCGCAATCGTCTCGTCGTCCGGGGCAACGATTTCGATTCCGACGACCTCACCTGAGCTATCGAAGTCAACAGCAATCTCATAGTTGTTGTCGAGGGTTTGCGTACGAGCTACAGGATTACGTGAGTAATAGAGATAGATTGAATGCGGCGCTTGGTGGTCGTGCGTAATCTCTAATAGCGGCTTCATCGTAATGGTATCTCTGCTACGGTGACCACAAGCAAACCTTCAGAGCGCCGGGAGGACGTTGGGGTAATAAGCCTAACGTCGCGGGATGAGCGCATCGCGTGTTTTCTGCGGCGTACTTGCGCTGGGTGCGGCGTCGGCGATCGCCGCCTGCGGCGGTACGCAGCCGCAGCCTGCGACGATGATGGGGCATACCGAAGATTACCGGCGCAACGCGGATACCGGCTATCTCTACGTCGCCAACGAAAGCGGTTACGGCCCGAGCGGAACCGGCAGCATTCTCATTTTCTCGGAGAGCGCGAATGGCAACGTTGCCCCGGTCGATGTGATCTCCGGATCCGCGACGGAGCTAAGCCAAGTCAACGGCATCGCGGTCGATAGCAGCGGCGAGATTTACGTCGTCGACACCGATAAAGAGGCGATCTTAGGGTTCGCCGCAGGATCGAGCGGCAACGTGAGTCCCAACGTGACGATCTCGGGCGCGGATACCGGCCTCGCCTGGCCGATTGGGCTGGCTGTCGACGACGCGGGGAATCTTTACGTGGCGAACTGCGGGTCGGGCTGCAAGTCCGGGCTCGCGGCTCCCGGGCTTTTGGAGTTTGCGGCCGGAAGCAGCGGCGACGCTGCCCCTGTGCGGAACATTTCCGGCAGCAATACGCAACTCACGCGCAGCAACGGCGTAGCGTGGCGCGGCGACGTGTATGTCAGCCAGTCGAGCTCGATCGTTGTCTTCGACCAGAACGCCAACGGCAACGCCACGCCCAAGCACGTGATCTCGGGAAGCAAAACGCTGCTCGGCGATGCCTGGGGCGTCACGGCGGACCAGCATCACGTCTACGCCGGATCGTGTGCCGGTAACTACATCGAACGCTTCTCTGCCGTTGCAAATGGGAACGCTGCGCCGCAGGCCGTCATCTCCGGCACCAAGACCAAGCTGCGGTCGTGCATCGACGGGGTCTCCGTTGCGGAACGCGGCAGGATTTTCGCGGCAACGATCAACTCCTATCCGTCGATCGTCGGTTTCTATCGGTTCAAGAACGGCGACGTGCAAGCCAATACGTATATTGCCGGCTCCAATACAGGGCTGACCTATCCAACGTTCGTCTTTGCCACGCCGCAATACGCGCCGAAGTAGCGTCAGCGGCTGACGGTCACGCCGATTAGCTCGGAGCCGAGGCTTTGCAGCGTTTTCGTGGGCGAGCCTCCCGCGCGGTAGTTCCAAAATCCAACGTCGGCATTGCCGCCGTCGGGCTCGATGAGCGTGCCGTCCTCCAGCCAGAACTGCGTCGGCCCATAGGAGTTGGGCGCTGCCGTAAGGCCCGTGGTGCCGACTACTTTTCCGTTCGCACCCGATACTTTAACGAATGCAAACGTGGCGGTCCCGTCCACTTGAGCGGTTTGCAGAACCAGCTCTTTCCCGTTCCACGCAATGGCGGTCCCGTCGGGGACGATCGCATCGACTGTAAGGACCTTGAGCGTCGAACTTCCGTGCTCGAGTTCAACGAGTTCGAAGGAACCGGCGTCGTCCTCGCCGTCGGCGAAAACGTCGCTCTTGTCGTCGTACGTGCAGAAAAAGAGCGTGGCAACGCCGACGATGGAATAGCTCGACGGCGTGCCTCTGCCTCTCGGGTAGACCTCGAGGACTCCCGCCTCACTCGCAGTGGCGAGATCGCCGCTCCGGGGATCGAGGGCGCATTCGAGAGGCCCTGAATCATCAACGAGAGTGTCAATCGGCGTAGTTCGGCCGTGCCGGTAAATGGTGACGCGGGCAAACTCAGGGCTAGGAACGTAGACGTTGCCCTGCCGATCGGAACAGAGGCCGCCCTCGCCGTCCGAGTTACTCAGCGTTGCCACGAACTTGCCTTGCGGATACGTATAGAAGCTCACCGAGCCTGCGAGCGAGGAGACGTAAAGCAAGTCGCGTTCGCGCGCCGCGCGCACAACGCTCGGCGGCAAGGCTCCTGCCCCGGGAGACTGCGAGGACGCTTGACATCCAGTTAACATCGCGATTGCGAATCCGGCTCCCAGCGCGCCGAGCAGACGCGCAAACATCATCATTCTTCTTCCTCTCGAAGGGAGGGTTCGGAAAACGGCTCTGGATTGATGCGACTAGTACTCCTCGAGCGCCTTTACGATGGGGTCCAGTTCGGCAGCGAGTTGCCGAACACGCGGGTCGCCCGAATCGGCATAAAGCTTGAGAAGCGTTTCGTAGTTCCAAAGACTGCCGTCGCGACCACCTGTGAAGCGATCCCAGACGGCAGGCCCAACGCGCTGGAGGTCAGCGAGCGTTGCCCGCGCGTTGTGCAACTTGTCGGCAGCGCTCACTAGAAGCACCGATGAATCGGCGGTTTGCCGAGCGCGGTCGTGATAGCGCTTTTTGCGAACGCGCCAGTCCTCTTTCGCCCAGGGTTCAACTACCAAGGAGTCGGAACAGCCCTCGACGATCGCGGCAACGCGCTCTCCAAAGCGGGCGCGGATCTGCTCGAGCTGGGGGTGTCCTCCCTGATCCTCGGGAGCGTCGTGCAACAGCGCTGCGATCGCCTCATCCTCGTCTCCGCCGGCCTCGAGTACGATGCTTGCGACCGCGAGGAGGTGGCTCACGTAGGGAATCTCCGTTCCCTTTCGGCGTTGTTTACGGTGAACGGCGTTCGCGTAAGCAAAGGCGTCAGCAAATCGATCTGAGAGAACGACCATCAAGGCTTTCCCTTTCTATCTTAGGTGCTCACGGGATTCTTCGTGCGAGCGCTCGCAGTTCTTCGAGGATGAGACCCTGAGTCGCTTGTAGCGAGGCGATCGCGTCGCCGTCTTGTTTCGAGAGCGTATCGAGCGCCGTGCCTACTCCACGAGCTAACTCAAGAAGCGCGTCGCTCTCATCGGGCGCGTAGGACTCACCGTCGCGTTTCGGACCGCACACCAGCGCACCGACAAGATCGCCGCGCGAGATCATCGGGAATGCCAACTCGCCATGAAGTTGCGAATCCTCAAGGGAATGCAGGTTAACGGGTTTGCTCCAGGCTTTAAGGGCAATGATGCTCGGGTCATTAGGGTCGATGCGCGCGGGAGCTCCATCGCCGCGGCTCACGTACCCCCGCGCGTCATCGCGGACGAGAATCGTCGCCTCGTCGGCATCGGTGTGCTCCAGCACCTCCTGTGTCGCTCGTTTCAGCAGCACGTCGCGATCGCTGATGAAGGCCGCCTCGACGGCGAAGCGCCGGAGCGCGGCTTCGTCGTCGTGGCGTTTTCGGAAGAATACACCATCGACGAACGCATCCACGTACTGGTGAATGTACCGCAGCGATAGACCGAGTGCGAGCGCGACGACCATCCCGGCCACCACGCTGCTGGTATGGCTCGCCTTGACGAGCCACTCGCTCGCGGCCCATTCGATCAAGATGAAGAGGCCGATGACGATCGCCGAAACGATGCCGAAGACCGCCGCCCGGTTCAAAACGAAGCCGATGTCGATCAGCCGCCGGCTGAGAGCGACGTACGTTACGACCAACGGCGTGGTGAAGAGGACGAGACTATAGAAGTAGTTTACGGCAAGATAGACGTCGTAGGAGTGCAGGTGCGTCGCCGCCCCATCCAGCATGTAGCGCGCAAAGAAGAGCAGCGCCGGCGGGGCGAGCAGCCATGCTGCGCGTCTCCGCTCGATACCTTGCGAGGCTGTAATCGCGAGCACGCTGCATCCCAGCGCGGCGAGTAGCGCAAGGCCGAAGAACGGTCCCGAGGCGAGCCAGGAGACTCTGAGGGGATCGAACCACAAGGTGACGACGCCGAGAGCGCCCGCGCACCCAAGCACGATTGAAGTCGCGACGAAGACGTAACACGATGTTTGGAAGGCGCGCCGTGCGTGGGATAGCGGCGTGCCAAAACAGCCGGCGCACGCAGTCCAGAACCCCACCGCCATAGGTCCGAAAAAGACGCTCCCAGTGCGAAAGACGACATAGACCCACGTCCAAGGCGCGGCAAACGCAAACGGGGCGGTAATCTGCCACAGCGCGTACGAAATGAGCGCCAAACAGAGGAGCCGCATCTCGCGAACGGACGATCGGCGCCACACGATCAGGGCCGCAAGCACCGCGATCCATATTTGACCCGGCCAATTGAAGAATGCATCCCAGCGCCGCCACAAGTTTGGAGGACGCGGCGTCACGACGGCGGTTCGCTGCCCCGAACCGCGAAGGACGAGGATGGTCACGGGCCGCCCGGCCAACGGTTGACCCAACAGCGAGAATCGATCGAGGAGATTGTTGGCGCGTAGATCGACCCGATCTCCCGCGCGCAGGCCGCCGAGCTCGGATGCGCCGCCCGGCTCAATCGATTGAATCCGCAGATCGAACGGCTGCCACGAATCCGAGACCGTGGCGCCCCAGATTCCGAGCCAAGGCGAAGCGCCGTCAACTCCGGTCGCACCGAAAAGCTCGGCAAGAGCGAGGAGTCCCGTTATCCCGCAGAACACCACGATTACCGCACGCCACGCAGCGGGTTTCATGGAAAACAGGTACTGCAAGAATGGGGGGGTTCCCCTACTACGGATTCGGCTCGCGGCGGCGTACGATGGCGCCGATAGGAGGGATCATGATTTCTCACGCGCGCCAGTTCTCGTTCACGTTTACCGCCGGTTTGCTGCTCGCAAGCGCCGTCGCCGCTTGCAGCGGCACGACGAGTTCGACGCTCCCGGGCAGCCCGCAGGCGTCGGCGGGACGATGGCAGACCAGGGCCGACGCCGGCAAGGGACCGCACAGCATCGAGTATTTTGCGGGAATCACGGGCGGCAGCACGCCTCGCGGCATTTCGGTCGGTCGCCGCGGCATGTGGTTTACGCAGCCCGGTGCAAACCAGATCGGCGTCATCAATGCGCAAGGCGTCGTCACCGAGCTCACCGCTCCGACCAACGGTGTGAACAACATCGTCCAAGGGTCTGATGGGAACATGTGGTTTACGCAGAGCGGCGCCGACGCGATCGGGCGCATGACGCCCAAAGGCAAAGTCACGCTGTTCTCCACCGGCAATGAGGCCTACGGCCCGTTCGACATCACCGCTGGATCGGATGGAAATCTGTGGTTTACGTTTCGTTCGCCGAGCACCGATGCGATCGGCCGGATCACGACGGCCGGCGCGGTGACACTCTTCACTAGCGGACTTACGCCGGGGGACGTCGGAGTGCACGACATCGCCGAAGGTCCCGACGGCAACGTGTGGTTCACCGAAACATTCAACAACCGAATCGCTTCCTGCACTCCCTCGGGCATCATCACCGAGTACTCAAACGGCATCACCTCGGGTGCCGGGCTCACCGACATCACGGCAGGCCCCGACGGCAATCTGTGGTTTACGGAATATAGCGCCAATCAGGTCGGCCGGATCACGACGGGCGGCACCGTGACCGAGTTTTCGAACGGTATCTCGCCCGGAGCGGAGCCGGGAGGCATCGCGCAGGCCAGAGGATACCTCTGGTTCACGGAGCTCAATGCGAGCAACGTCGGGCGCCTGTCGACCAGCGGGCAGATTACGGAATACGCAATCCCGGCGCAGGCGGCTTCCGATATCGCACCCAACGGCAATCTCTCGTCTCTCTGGATCACCGACTACACCGGGAACGGGATCGTCAAGGTGACCCCGTAAGCGCTAATCCGATCGACTCTGCGATGCCGCGACGAGCGCGGCCAGTTGGGCACGAGAGGTCAGACCGAGTTTTGAATAGATCGAGGTTAGGTACTTCTCCACGGCCTTCTCGCCGATCGAGAGCGACATCGCAACGGCGCGATTGGGCTTCCCCAGAGCAACCTGCAACGCGAGCTCGCGCTCGCGCGTAGTGAGGACGCCGAGCGGCGAGCTTTCTTCGCCGCCCGGCGCTCCGAACTCCAGCCGCCGGACGTCGGCGGCCGCGCCACATCGCCGATAAATCGCAAGCGCCGCTTGGCGCTTGCCGGCAATTTCCAAGCAGCGCGCTTCGAAGAGCGGCCAGCCGATCGCGGCGAATCGCTGCGCGCCCTCGACTGCGGTTGCAGTGTCGAGCAGCGCCAAGAGCGCCTTGTTCACGCGGTCGCCTATTGGTTGCGCAGCAGCTTGCAGCAGCGGGCGCAGCTCCTGCGCGCGATCGGGCATCAGCGCCGCGATGGCAAAGACCGGAAGCGCCATGCCGAACGCCGTGTCGAGCGACTCGATCACGCGTTCGAGCAGCGCGCGCGCCTCGCGGCGCCGGTTTTTTGCCGCTAGCGCAAGGGCGTGCCCCGCCGCCACGCGCGCAAGCGTCGTCGTGAACGGCTTCGATCCGGCGTCGAGGATGAGGCTCTCGTCGAAATGCTCTTCGAGCAGATCGGTGTCGCCCAAGGCGACCGCCAGCGGAAGTGCGACTTGCGCCAGCATCGCGCGGATCAGGAAACGCCGTGAGGTTGCCATCGCCGCGACGATGCGCCGCGCCTCCACGAGATTTCCGGAGTACAGCTCGACCTGAGCGCGCATGATGGCCTGGTCTTCAAAGTGCAGCGTTTGCGCAAGCTCGCCTGCAGTTTGGCAGTGCTTGCGCGCCAGCTCCATTTCGCCCGTCGAGAGCGCCTGAACGGCGAAGTTTGCGTGGGCGATTTGGATCGGGCCCGGATGGCCGAGCGCTACGTAAATGGCGACGCCCTTCGCGAAGCAGTCCTGCCACGTCTCGAGATCGCCGCGCAGGGCGTGCAGCTCGCTCGCGCACAGATAGTATTCGCCCGTCGGGGCGGCTTGCGGGTCGAGATCGGCTGCGTCGATCGGCAGCAGCGCGCTCCAGGCGTCATCGGTGCGGCCGTCCCGAGCGAGGGTCAACGCAAGGCGCGTTCGCAGTCGCGCTTGGAGCGCTGCATCGCCGCGCTGCGCGAGCGGAAGCGTCGCGCGAAGCAGGTCGATCGCCGCGGCGCGCTTTCCGCCATCGAACATGTGGCCGGCGATCAATACTCGGTTTTTGACGACTTCCGTAATGTCGCCGAGTTCCAGAGCGAGCGTCACCGCGCGTTCGTAGAGATCGAGCCCGCCGCCCAGCTCGCCGGCAAAGATCATAGCTCGCGCGGCATTTGCGCAAGCATGTGCGCTCGCCGCACGGTCGCCGGCAAATCCGGCGGCGGCGCGCTGGTAGAACGCCGCGGCATCGTCGTAGGCGAAGACCGCCATCGCCGCGTCGCCCGCGCGCTCGTAGTAGCCGGCAGCCTTTGCCGGGACGCCCGCCTCCCAAAAGTGATGCCCCAGAATTTCCGGAGCGTCTGCGGCGTTCGGCGTTCGTTCCAAATGTTCGGCAATCGTTTTGTGCAAGCCGCTCGCTATGTCGGCGGGTATCTCTCCGTAGACGATCTCGCGCGTCAAGGCATGGCGAAAGCGATAGTCGCCGCGATCGGCGTCGACCGCGTCGATCAGTTGAAGCTCGCAGAGACGATCGAGAATCGGCTGGAGCTGCGTTGGGTCGCCGCCGAAGATCTCGCAGAGATGCTCGATGCGAAAGTTGCGGCCGAAGAGCGAGGCTTCGCGCAGCGCCGAGCGTTCGTCGTTGGCGAGGAGTTGCAAACGGTCGGCGACCAGCGCGTGCAGCGAGAGCGGCAGCGCTCGTACGGAATCGGTGCGGCCGGCGCGCTGCGCGTCGACGGCGTTGCGCAGAAGCTCTTCGGCGAAAAGGGGATTGCCGTCGGAGCGGTCGCGCACGGCATGCAGCACCGGTATCGAGAGCGTCACGCGCTCCTGAATTGCTAGCGACATCAGGCGATCGAGCTCCGGCGCCTCGAAGCGCGGCAAGCTGACGACCGAGACAGCCGGTTCGCGAAACAACTGCCCGAACCACTTGAAGAGCGGATGCGCAGGCGAAAGCTCGTTGTCGCGGTAGGTTCCAACGAAGAGGAGCCGTTTCGCTGCCGCGCGACGCACCAGGATCAGAAGCGTCTGAACCAGGTCGACGTCCGCCCAGTGCAGGTCTTCCAAAATCACGACCGTCGTGCGTTTGGCGGCGGCGCGCTCGAATGCGCCGGCCATTGCGTCGAGCAGCTCCGCCTTCGTCGCGTGCGCCGACGCCTGGGAGCCGCTGCCGATCTGGGCTAGGACGTCGAAGAGCGGCCCGAGCGGCTTCTGCGCGAACTCGCGACACGCGCTCGATGCCACGAGCGACGTGTGGCGATTGAGGCGTTCGAGGAACTGGCGAACCAGGCGCGATTTTCCGATCCCCGGCTCGCCGCCGACGAGCACGAGGCCGCCATGAGCGTCGCCCGCTGCCCGGCGCCGCAACGAGAGATGCTCCAGTTCGGCCGCGCGACCAACGAACGGCCCACAGACGACGCGCGTCGAAATCATCGAGAGCTCCTCGCTTGCATGCTCCGCGCAAACTTGCCTGCCGGATGGGCCTCGACTTCGGCCGCGGCGAACGGGGCGACGAAATGAAAATCGGCGAGATCGTCGGGCCCGGCTTCGTGTATCAGACGGAGAGCACGATCCTGCGGGTCGCAGTACGAACGGAGAAGACCGACGACGCGTTCCTGCGCGCACGCCGGCAGGCGCGGCAGTGGCTGCAAGACGTCTGCACGCGCCAGGGTCTTGCCGTAACGGTCGGTGACGACACGTCGGCATCCAACAAAGCGTGCAGCATCGACGTCGCCGCGCGGCCGGAGTTGCTGGTCGCGGCCCTTCGTCACGCCGACGAACGGTTTCCGGAGCGAACTTGGTACACAAACCTGGAGCTGCTCAGCGAGGAGAACGGCGATCGCGCCGTTTGCAACTTGCGGTTGCGCGCCAAACACCCAAGCAACGCGCGCCCGATCGAACCCTATCCGTCGCGTCTTACGGGGATACTTTGCGCGGAACCCGGTCTTTTCGACGTCGAGCCGATGACCGCGGGCGCGCCGGTGCTGCAACCGCGCGACGTACCGCGCCTGGTTCGACTGATCGACGCACCCGAGCGCCGCCTGCCGGTGATCCTCGCGAGCCATCCTCGGGCCCTCGAAGTGCATGCAGTCGCGCGTGAGTTGGCGGGGCTGGCGCACCTCTTCGAGCTCGACGAAGAGACCTCGTGGGAGATCAGCCGGCGCTACGGGCCCCAGTATTCCGCGTATCGCGGCGCCGTTAAAATCTATCCGGCCGGCGTGACGTTTGAATCGGATGCAAAAGCCGCGCCGCTCTTCCTCGAAGCGACGCTGCAGATGCTCGGGCGCGAGCGCAAAGCGGAAAGCACGGTGCGCCGCGGCGTGCTCGCCGATCTCACCGCGTTCTTCGAATCCGAACCGCTGTTGACGCCGTCGTCGCTGCGGGCGCAAGAGGCGGCGCTACGTCCTCCGGCCCCCGAGGTTACGATGGCGCCGGCGAAGGAAGCGCCGCCCGAGCCGGCGGTCTCGGTGAACGAGGACGAGCTGTTGCGTGCGCGCCAGGAGGCTGCCGTCGCGCGCAAGGAAGCCGAGGATTACTGGCGCGAGGTCGTCGAGCTCAACGCCCGCGTCGAAACGCTCCAAAGCGAGAACGAACGGCTTCGACAGAGCGAGTTGGGCATGTCGGTCGAGGAACTCTCGCCGGACCATCGCGACCTCCTCCGCGCAGTCTTCGAGAGCATTACCGCGGTTCGCGAGGCGCTGCTCGAAAACGATCGCTTGCAGGATGAGATCGCGCAGCTTCGCTCCGAACACAAGGCGACGCGCGCGCGATTGGCGCGCGTCTATCCGGGCGACGAGCCGGCGAGCGTCGCGCCCGCCGAGCCGCTGCCGCGCCCGGCGTGGGACGACTTCGAAGCGCTGCAGACGTGGCTGAGCGCGCAGTACGGCGGAAAGCTCGTTCTGCACCAGCGCGTGCGCGACCGTTTGCGCGACGGCAATCCTCAAGACGTCGACGCGCTCTTCGACATCCTCGATATCCTGGGCACCGACTACGCGGCGATGAAGCGCGGCTTGCCGGGTGCCCGCGAACGTTACGTCGAGCGCACGAAGCGCTTCAAGGCCGGCAAGGCGCTGACCGACGTCGGCGCCGGCCTCGTCGGCGACGAGTACGAGTGCACCTTCGACGACGTCAGGTACGCAGCCGAAGACCACCAACACATTCGCGAACGCGGAAAGAACTTCACCGGGCGAACGGTCTGCGTTTACTTCGTGTACGACGATGCGAACGACCGCGTCATCGTGACCTCGATGCCACGCCACTTAGACACCGCTAACAGCCTGACCTGAACGCTTCTCGCACCGGCAGGCGCGCGCGAAGCTCGAAACCCGACTAGCACAATAAGGACTCGATCGGATTCTTACCCGTAGGGTCGACGGCGAAGACCGATCCGCAGCAGAGCTCGTTGGCGCTGTTCTGCGTCGTCGCCCACAGCCGGTTGCCGAGGGCGACGAGCGCGCCATACGGATACGTTGCGCCGTCGCTGGTGAAGCGATGCACGACGCCCTCAACGTCGTTTTCTTGAGGAGGGGTGGCATGAACGACTTTTTTCGGAACATGGCGGTGACCTGCGCACTTGCGGCCGTTTTGGTAGGCTGTAGCGGAACCCAGCGAAACGCCCTGTTACCGTCCAGCGCAATCGCCCAAGGCGCGATCTCGCAATCGGAGTGTCCCCTTGCGCAAAACGTTAGATCCGGCAAGCCGCAGGTAATACCCCTTTACGAGGACGAGGTCGTTTGGAAGTCGTGCATCCATAATGGAGATAGGTGCGAATGCGGCTACGCCCCGGGCGACAAAGAGCCGGGCGTTTACAGGTGCGAATCAGGTACCGCCGTTCCGTTTGGCATTGCGACCGGGTCGAACCTTTTGTACGGTGGTTTCGGAAACACGATTGTCGTCTTTAACCACGCAAGAAAGGTCGCGCTACTCAAGGGACTAACCGGCGAACCGATTGGGCTCGCGGTCGACTATCGGGGAAACGTGTGGGCCGGCGATTCGCCCTCTGATACGATTAGCGAGTTTGCCAAAGGCGCGACCAAGCCGACGGCGACCTACACCGACTCCAACCTCACGAGCGTGAACTATCTCGCGGTCGACGCTTCGGGCGACGTTTACGTCGAGGGGCAGGCGGCGTATAGCATCGAGGTTGACGTGCTGCCGGTTGGCGGCGCGACGTTCACGCCGATTTCACAGCGCGGGAAGGTGGGCTTGACCCCGGGCGGCTTGGCCGTTCAAAGTACCGGCAAGACGACCTACGTTTGGATCAACGACCAAGGTACGCCAAGCAGTCCGGCCGCCATTTCGAGATACGTTTTGAAAGGAAGCGCGCTGTACTTGGAGGGCTCCTTTACCTACAGCGGCACCAACGGAGCGATCTGGGCCGATCCGGCCGGCAAGAATATCAACCGCATCTGGGCGGTTAACAACGTGCCATATGGATCGGGGTTCAACAGCAGCGCCGTCGAGTACGCGATGCCCGGCGGCAAGGTCATCAGGGCTACGGTGCCAACGAACAGTTCCACCGAGGCCGTTGGAATCGCCGGGTCATTCCAGTAAGATCTGACGTTCCGGCTTTACCGGACCTACGTTGGCCGTCTCGCGGAACGTCAATGCGAAAACGCGGCCTCGCCAGGCAATCGCGCAGTGGTCCGAGAATTAAGGCAACCCTGTGAACGTTGGACCTTCGCAACGCGGAGAGGCGCTGGTCGCCGCCACACTAATTCTTCTCGCATCTGGCTGCGCCGGAGCGACCACGCCGGGCGGGTCGGCCTCGGTCACGCCGTCTTTGTCTGCCGGTTTGCGTCACTCCGGCAGTTGGATGTCGCCCGAGGTCAGGAGCGCAAAGGCGCTGCTTTACGTCGGCGATCCGACAGGCAGCCCGTCGTATAGCGGGGTCATCGACATCCTCTCCTTACACGGTCTGCAGGTTAAGCTCGTCGGCCAGATTCAAGACGACGACATGCCCGAAGGGATGACGACCGACGCGGCGGGCAATCTCTACGTGGCAGACTTGGGCGTCGCGACCGAAGGCCAGGCCCATGGCGACATTAAGGTGTATCCGAAGGGCTCCACAAAGTACTCGCGCTATATCGTCCCCACCCATTGGGTTCCATACGATATCGCGGTCGGAGGCGATGGGACGATGTACGTCGCAAACATCGCGCCGTTCGCCAAGTTCTCGCCGGGCTCGGTCT
>Ga0182024_10015543_pt1 | contig 14551 bp, 18 predicted proteins | sample P32metaG_FD_120480 | JGI IMG/M metagenome (GOLD analysis project Ga0182024, IMG submission 120480) | Permafrost microbial communities from Stordalen Mire, Sweden - P3-2 metaG (Illumina Assembly) | ecosystem: Environmental > Terrestrial > Soil > Wetlands > Permafrost | place: Sweden: Stordalen... | reverse complement strand
GCGGCGGTCACGTGACCGTGCGGGGCAATCGCAGCGGTGAGTGGATCGAAATCGCCGTGGAAGATGACGGGTACGGCGTCTCCGAGGAGCGGCGCGAAGGTCTCTTCCAGCGTTTCGGCGGAGGCCACGCGGGTGCGGGAACGAGCCTCGGCCTATACATCGTGCGGCGGATCGCGGAAAAATACGGGGGAAGCGTGCAGTACGCTCCTCGATCGCCGCGCGGCAGCACGTTCACGATGAAGCTTCCGCGGATGGAGGAGTGAATGGAACCTCATGCACGCACGCGCGTCGCTATCGTCGAAGATCATGCGCTAACGCGCGCGGGATTGCGTACGGCGCTCGAGGGCTCGTTCGACGTCGTTGCCGAGGCGGCCGACGGTTTGATGGGCTGGGAAGCGATCCTGCGGGAACGTCCGGACGTGGCCGTTATCGATATCGGCATTCCGGCCATCGACGGCGTGACGTTGACCAAACGCGTGCGCACGGAGTTGCCCGCCACGCACGTGGTGATCGTTACCATGCTCGATCTCGAGGACGAAGTGTTGGCCGCACTGGCCGCGGGCGCCGACGCCTATTGCCTGAAGAGCTCCGAGCCGGAGCGCATCGTCGAGGCGGTGCGAATCGCCAGCGAAGGCGGCGCGTATTTCGATCCGCAGATCGCGCATATCGTGCTCTCGCGTTTCTCGCCCGGTACGCCGGCAAGTCCTCGCTCTTCGCCGCTGACGCAGCGCGAGACCGAAGTTCTGCGTGCCATCGCGGAGGGCCGCGCAAACTCGGAGATCGCCGAGAGCTTGCATTTAGGCCTCGGTACGATCAAGGGACACATTCGCGGTATTCTCGAGAAGCTCTCGGCATCCGACCGAACTCAAGCCGCCGTCGTCGCGCTAAAGAAGGGCTATATTTAGGGTTTTGGCTCGACAACATTTGCCGCCTTACGCTTATGCGCTAGGCGCCGAGGATCGAGCGGATGCGTTCCCCTGCGCCGTTCTTGACGATTACGATCATCGCGTCGCCGGCGTGCAGCAACGTGTCGCCGGTCGGGATCTCCAAATCGCTCTCCGGACGGTCGACTGCGACGACGACGGAGTTGTGCGGAAAGTCGATTTCGGAAAGCCGCTTGCCGTCGACCGGCGAGCGTTCGGGAATCGCGACTTTAACGAGCTGCATGTCGCCTTTGCCGAACAGATGCATCGTCTCCAGCATCGAGCGGTATTTCGAGGCGTTGACGTGCTCGTTGAGCACGTCAAGGATGAGTTCCGTCGACGAGATGACGATCACCGGATCGTCAGTGTCGAGTGAGTTGAAGATCAGTTTGTTGGCGGGATTATTGACGCGAGCGATGCAGCGCGCCTTCGACTTTTTCTTCGAGAGGAGCACGACCACGAGATTGTCTTCGTCGTCGCCGGTATCGGCGACGACGACGTCGGCGCGGCTGACGCCCGCCGCGTCGAGGACCATAGGGTCGCAACCGTCGCCGACGACGGTCACTTGCCGATCGATCAGACGCTCGAGCATCTTGGCCTTCCGCTCGACCTTCTCGATGACCACGACCTCATGGCCTTGGTTGATCAGCGCACGGGTGAGATACGAGCCGACTTTGCCGCCGCCGACGATTAGGATAAACATTGGTTAGGCCGTCACTTTCGGTTGCAGAGGCGTGCTGCGAAAGCGTTGGGCGAAGTCGCCGATCGCATCGGGCGCGACGACGGCATTGACCTCGTCACTTTCTTGAAGCACGAAATCGCTCGAGGCCACGGTGACGGTCTGTCCTCGCCGCACGGCCGAGATTCGAATCCGATGCTCCTCCTCGATTTCCACAACGCGTTTGCCGGCATCCGCGGGGCCGACGAGCGCGGCCACCGACGTCAGTTTACCAAAATCGAACGCTTGATTCTCCCAGGGCGCGTCGATGAGAACGTCGCGGATCAGCTTGGCGCCAACGGTGGTCGGACAGACCGTTTGAACGCCCAGCTCGCGATACATCTGACCGCGCGGCGGGTCGTAGATCCGAGCCACGATCTTTTTGATCTTAAACATCCGTTGCGCGATAAGCGCCGCCATGATGTTGCGGTTGTCGCCGTTGGTGACGGCGATAAACCCGTCGGCGGTCGCGGCGCCGGCTCGCTTGAGCACGTCGTAGTCGATGCCGGTGCCGACGACGACGTGGCCTTTGAATTTTTGCCCGAGGCGTTTGAAGGCCGCGGCGTTTTCGTCAACGACACTGACTTCGTGTCCGTCGGAATCGAGAAGTTTTGCAAGTGCAGAACCCACGCGCCCGCACCCGACGATGAGGTATTTCATAAACGACGAAACACTTTCAGAGGCCTCTCAGCTTTACCCTGGTCGCGGCAGGCCGTAGCGCAGAGTAAAGGAAGGGAGCACGGTTCTGCAAAATCTTTCGAGGCTCTTCGGGGCGTGGCTCAGCTTGGTAGAGCGCTTCGTTCGGGACGAAGAGGTCGCACGTTCAAATCGTGTCGCCCCGAAATTCTTTCTTCCCCGTCGAGGGACGCTTGTTCTCGAACTTTGATCCTGCGGCGCGGCGCGTGCTTCGGGTGGCCGAGCAAGAGTGCCGAAACCACAGCCATTACTTCGTCGGCGCCGACCACTTGCTCGTGGCCTTGCTCGAGGAGCACGACCCAGCGACGCTGCGAGCGCTCGACGCGGAGGGCATCGACGTTCCGGAGGTCCACTCAGCGGTCCGGCGAGCGCTGGGCACCGGCGAAGACCGGCTCTGGGAGGGCATTCTCATAACCCCCAGGGTTCGGCGGATCGTCGCACTGGCGCAGGAGCGGGCCGGCGAGCGCGAGATCGGTCCGCTTGACCTGTTCGAAGCGTTGCGGCTGGAAGGGGGCAGCTCGGCCGCCGAGATTCTGCGCCGCGCCTCGACCCGAAACAGAACGCCCGCGCTAGAGTAAAGGAGCGGGGTGGAGCACCTTCAGCAGGCCGTTCAGTGGCTCGTCGACACCTACGGTTACCTCGGGCTCTTTGCGGTGCTCGCGCTGGGAAATATCGGCTTTCCGATCGGGACGGAGATCGTTCTTCCGCTGGCCGGAATGGCGACGGCGACCGGACATTTGAGCAATCTCTGGCTGACAATTGCCGTGGCGCTGGCGGGCGAGCTAGCCGGCGGCTCCGTCGGTTACGCAATCGGCCGCTACGGTGGCGTGCCGCTGATCGAACGGTATGGGAAGTACGTTCATTTCACGCACGACCGGTTGTTGGTGGTGCATCGTTTCTTCGAGCGCTGGGGAACTTTCGCAATCTTCGTTTGCCGTTTTCTGCCGGTTTTGCGGGGCGTCGTCGCAGTCGCGGCCGGGATTGCGGAGATGAACCTCGCGCACTTCTATCTCTGGACCTTCCTCGGATCGCTGATCTTTTGTGGTCTCTTGATTCTGCTCGGCAACGCGCTGGGCTCGCACGTGAGCGCGGTGCTTCCGCTGTTGCATCAATGGGCGTATCTTATCCTCGGCTTCGTCGTCGTTGCCGTTATTGCGGGCATCGTCGTCATGCGGGCGCGGTCGCGACCGATTCGCGCTAGGAACCTGTAGGGCTATGGCGCATTTCCGTCTTCGTGCCGTCTTTTGTCCGAATACTTCGTTACTCTTCGGTCACGAAGCTACGGCTTCGCTCCCTCATCGCGCCTCGTCTTCGAACAAAATTCGGCGACGAATCCGAAAACGGCCATAACCCTCCGGGCTCCTAGGTGACGTTGCTCACCGATCTTTCGCAGGTCCCCGACGCGCCGGGCGTTTACATGATGATTGGCGCCGGCAACGAGATCCTGTACATCGGCAAAGCGATCTCCTTGCGAAATCGCGTGCGTTCGTATTTTCAAGAGGGCGCCGTACATCACATTCGGATCGCGGCCATGGCGGAACGAGTCGTCGACGTTCGAACGATCGTCGTCACCAACGAAGTCGAAGCGCTGATTCTCGAAGCAAATCTGATCAAGCGCCATCAACCGCCCTTTAACGTCCGTCTTCGCGATGACAAACGCTACCCATACTTGAAGGTAACCAACGAGCCGTTTCCGCGGGTGGTCTTCACGCGAATGGTGCGAAACGACGGCGCGCGCTATTTTGGCCCCTACACCAACGCTCATGGGCTGCGCGAGCTGATCGACCTGGTGCGGCTCGTCTTTCCGCTGCGTACGTGCCGAGAACCGATCGACGGACGGCGCAAGCGCCCATGCCTGCAGTATCATATTCACCGCTGCCTTGCGCCGTGCGTCGGCTATCAGACCGAAGAAGAGTACGATGCAACGATCGACGAGGTAGTGCTCTTCCTGGAAGGCAAACAGGACTCGTTGCTGCGGCGCCTACAGCACGAGATGACGGAGGCTGCCGAACGTTACAATTTTGAGGCGGCGGCGCGGCTTCGGGATCGCATCGTCCAGGTGCGGCGCGTCACCGAAGGACAGAAGGTCGTGTGGAAATCGCGCCTCGACATGGATCTGATCGGCGTGGCGCGCGCTCAGGGACAGGCCTGCATGCAAGTCTTCCTGGTGCGCGGCGGCAAGCTGATTGGACAGGAGCATTTCATTCTCGACGGCGTCCACGAACAATCCGATGAAGTGCTGACGGGCGAGTTTCTCAAGCAGTTTTACACCGCGCGCACCGCGAGTGCTGCGGAGGAGAGCGCCTTGTCGCCGGGTCGCGTCGCCCGCGACAATCAAGCCCCCGTGCCGGAAAGGCGGCGCTCGCGTGCCACGCAGGCGGCGGCCGTGCCGAAGGAGCTGCTCGTCTCCGCGCTACCCGAAGAACGCGAGACCATCGAAGCCTGGCTCTCGACGATCAAGGGGCAGCGCGTGCGAATCTTACGCCCGCAGCGCGGTGTGCGCTCCGAGTACATGCGCCTGGTTCAGAAGAATGCCGAGCAGAATCTCAAAGCCTTCTTGGCGCATCAGGAAGTGCAAGAGACGGCGCAGGCGACGGCGCTGACCGATCTCGCCGACGCGCTCGAGCTTCCAGAGCCGCCGCATCGCATCGAGTGCTACGACATCTCGAACATCCAGGGGACCAATCCCGTCGCGTCGATGGTCGTCTTCGTCGAAGGCCGGCCGAAGAAGAGCGAGTACCGCAAGTTCAAGATCCAGTACGACCGGGGGCCAAACGATTTTGCGATGATGCAGGAGACGCTGCGCCGGCGGCTGCGCTATCTCCGGCGCGAGACGGACCGCACCGAAACGCCCGTCGAGCGTGAGCTGGCCAAGAAAGAAAAGTTCAACAAGAAGCCCGACCTGTTGTTGATCGACGGCGGAAAGGGTCAGCTTAGCGCGGTCGTCGAGGTGATGGAGGAGCTCGACATGACCGGTCTTCCCCTTGCCGGGTTGGCAAAGGAGCACGAATGGCTCTACCTTCCCAATCAGTCCGATCCCATCATCTTGCCCGCCAACTCGGCGGCACTGCACCTCGTTGCTCGAATACGCGACGAAGCGCACCGCTCTGCCGTAACCTATCACCGGCAACGGCGTGCCAAATCCATGACGAGGTCGGCGCTTGACGCTCTCGACGGTGTCGGGCCGGTGCGCAAAAAGCGGCTCTTGACGGCCTTCGGTTCTCCGGCCGGAATTCGGCGTGCCGCACTAGACGAAATAGCGGCCGTGAAAGGGATGAGCCCTTCCTTAGCCGCAAAGGTTAAGCAAGCACTCGAAGGAGGATCTCGCTTGTGAACATGCTGCTCCGCTTCATCGTTACCGCCCTGACCTTCTGGCTGATCGCCAAGTACGTACCGGGCTTCTACCATAATACGACCCTGGTGAACGCGCTGATTGCGGCGCTGGTCTTCGGGATCGTCAACGCGCTCATCGGACCGATTCTACGCCTAATCTCGCTTCCGTTGACGATCATAACGCTGGGCCTGTTTACGTTCGTGATCAACTACCTGCTCTTCGTGATCACGGTGCATTTCGTCAACATGTACAACCCGGGCAGTGGTATCAATCCCTGGGTAGCGGACCTCTACGGTGCGCTGATCATGATGGTCGTCTCGACGATCATGCACCAGGTCGGCAAGACGGAAACGCAGGCAAGCTAGCGCGCGAAACCGCCAACTTGCCCCGGCGTGTTATACTGTGTGTCGCCCTTCGGGGCAAGCATGGGGCTGAAATAGGTTCGACAAGGACGCTTCAGTCGGCGTTAGCAGGCGGAGTTGCGAGCTCTCCTAAAACGATCGCAACGGCAATAACTGCCAATCACGAATACGCACTGGCTGCCTAATCTAGGCTAGTCACCGGACGCAGAGAGTCGGCCCGAACTACTCTGCCTTCCGGTCATAAACTCGGGCTGGCACGATCGCGTGATTCGACGCTCGTGTGAGATAAAGAATCTGCAGCGACCGGTAAGCCACGCTTCGAGGCGTACGGTCGAATAAGAAAAATTCGAAGCTGAGCCTGGAGAACGCGCCGGTTAAGCTTCTTGGACTCGGGGGGCAGTACCCCGACAGCTCCACCATCTTTCTGCTCTGTTCCGTATGGCTTCAGTTTACGGGCTGATATACAGCTTATCGATGGTTCCTGAATCCAGCCCGCTGCGTGTCTGCGTCGCGGCTACGGGAACCCCATGCATCGCGTTCCGAATCGCCTGAATTTCGTCAGCGCTTATACTCGCGTCGTCGATGGCGGTCATTACTTGGTCGCGGTTGCGCCACGTGAACTTCTCGTGCCGTACCAAAACGGGCATCCCATCGCGTAGCCTTCCGGTGTCCTCATATTGATACTGCGACGGCGGTCCCGTTCGCGGGTCGAAGCGATCGGCAAGCAATGTAAAAGACCGGCTTCCCGAACGTCGGTAGCTAAAGTAAACGACCTGAGAACCAAGCTGCCATTTACCCGTCAGTTTGTCATAGACTCCGCTAGGCGACGTCGCGATCGACAGAACTGTGACGTCACGGGGCAGACCCACGGGTGGGACGATCGTAAAGGGAACTCTTGCCTGGGCGCCAGCCAACGTTGCCTCCTGGGGTCGCAACTGGGACGTCAGCCAATGTGGTGTTGGAACGGATGGGGGAATCCACCGAAGGATCTGGGCAATGCGCGCCTCCACGCTCTCAACGACACCCGGAGCAATAAGGGGAACGCCAATAGCGATCACGCCGACGATTGCGGCCGCGGCAGCAACAGACCGCAGCCAGTGCACAGCGGGGATCTCAGTGGCTACCGGAGACCGCGCGGCGCTGCGTAGTATTGCGAGTAACGGAACCGGCGGCGGCGCGATGCCATCAATCATCGTCGTGACAGCGGAGCGAATTCGAGCGTCATTATACATCAGAAAGAACCTTCTCAAAGCGTGGCTGCGCATCGAACTCTAGGGCCTTGCGCAATGCTCGGCGCGCAAGCATTAAGTGGAAACGAATGGTAGATGCTGGCAACCCGGTTGCCGCAGCGATCTCGCTGCTCTTGAGCCCCATATAGTAGTGCAGCACGATCGCGGCGCGCTGTTCAAGCGGAAGAGTTGCGATCGCGTTGCACATATCTAAGGCGTCGCTTCGGTCGTCGTGAATCCCGTGGTCCATCATTATGTTGAGCGTTTGCGTGCGGGGCCTCCGGCGCGCTACGGTTAACGCGTGGTTTACTATGATCTTGTAGCTCCAAGGGCCGAAAACACGAGAATTGCGAAGCGTAGGCAAGGAGCGGACCATCGCCGTGCAAGCCTCCTGCGCGGCATCTTCGGCGAGCCCAGCGTCGTGGAGGATTGCAAACGCGATCCGATAGAATTCGGGCCAAACGACGGTAATCAGGCGCTCGAGCCCATCCTCTCCGGCCTGAGCGCCCTTAATGAAGTCCGCCTCCAGAGTTAGTCGCACATCGGTAAGACGCGCTGAGCGCCCAATACGTTGGCCCCCAATAAGGCCGGGGCCGCATCGCGTCAGGGGCGCAGGAGTTTCAAGGCACCGCAGCTGCGCGGCCCGGCGCCGATCGCTGTGCTCAGCTCGCGGTTGGGAACCTGCCCTGGAGCGAAATCACGTAAGTTATCCCCTTCATGGGCTCATGTCCGCGCAAGTCGGGAAGAGCGAACGTGGTTTTGCCATCGCCTCCAAACTTGTCCCCCAATAGCGTGTAGAGTGCCACCTCTCTGTCAATCTTCAGAAGCTGGCCGTCGCATGTGGCCCAACCGGCTGGGGGCGTGTATTTGGGAACGTATGCGACGAGCAAGAGTTGCCCGAGGAGCGGGGCTATTCCATACTGGTTTGGCTCCTCGACGGCTTTACGGTTCGGGTAGATGCCGGCCGTTGCAATCAGATAAGACAACCCTTTGATCGGTTCGTGCCCGCGCATGTCGGGAAGCCCGAAGGTCTTCTTTCCATCGCCTCCAAACCGATCACCCAGCAGTGTGAAGAGTGCGGGGTTCGATGCTATCGGAAGAATCTGACCGGCACACTTTTCGAAGGATCGCGGAACGAAATCGTAAGGAGTCAACAAGAGCGAACCGAGCAACTGCGTATTGTTAGACGTAGCACGTCGAACCTGACGCATTGCCGAGTCGACGAGGGAATTGGGAGCCATACCGGGTCCGGCGCAGCCGGCGAGCACCGCGCCGGCGCCTGTTAGCACGAACGTTTGACGCTTCACGAAGGGGATGCGCCCAACGTAGCGATGCAGTACTTCACACCTTTTATAGGCTCTTGCGCACGCAGGTCGGGTAACGCAAAGTCCGTTGTCCCATTGCCTCCGAATTGCGTCCCAAGCAGCTTGAACAGTTTGTCCTTTTCGATCCCTAAGAGCTGGCCGGCGCAATCGTCAAAGTCCTCGGGTATGAAGTCATACGGCAAGAGAAGCAGCGATCCAAGCAGCCACGGGTATCCGTACATTAAAGAGGCCTCCTAAGAGCAGTCTCTCAATCTTTGCGAACTGGAGGCGCAATTCGATGACCTCCTGGGGCTTCCCCCCATGGGATTGCGGGGAAGATTGTCGATATCGTGAAGCGCGAGGCGGCGTAGTCACGCACAACGAAACGCGCCAAGGCACGGGTGCCGGAATTAATCTTGGATTTCGCTAACTAAGGCATAATAGCGGAACGGAGCACCATTTTCGTATGTTTTTTGCACACGTGTTCCTCATGACGGCGCTCGTCGCGCAAGCGCCGCCCGTGCCTTCTCCCACGCCGACGGCTTCACCGTCGCCGGCGGCCACTGCCGCGCCGCCGAACGTCATCACCGCGCCGAAGGACTGGAAACGACTCCCGATGTCGCCGCACTCAGCGTTGCTTACCGGACTGGGTCTGTGGACAAGCCCTGCGAAAACGGAGACTCTTAACGTCATTTCTGGGTCAAACATCGGCATGTCCGCCGAGCAGGTCGGCGCGATCCTCGTTCAGCGGCTACGCGCGCGACAGCCTTCGCTCGTGCTATCGGCTAACCGCGCGGCGACATTGTGCCGAGGAACGTCAGGCTGGACGATAGAGTACCGAAACGCGTCTGGATCAACGGAGATACGGCACGTAATCGGCGTAACGCCGACGCGTCAGTACATTGCGACGTACGAGCGCCTCACGAATATTAAAGACTCTGCCGGCGCCATCGCCGCGCTTCAAAGTCTCTGTCCGCCTGCCGAAGACTCTTCGACCGCATCGTCGATGAACTCGCTTGGAAGGCCGCCGCTCGAGCCGCCCGTGGGATGGACTGCCGGCACCACCGGCGGCTTAGCAAACGCGGCGTCCTCGCCCCCGGTGTGGCTCTGGTTCGCCCCGATCTCGAAGGGCTCGACGCAACTGGTTGTGGCAATGAGTGTTACGACCCCGACATCGCAGGGTACCGACGATCAGGTTCTCGCCGCCGTTCGAAATGTGTTTGAAGCCAAGGTTGGGCCGCTTCAAATCGCCGACCGCCATCAAGTCACGCTCTGTTCGGTAACGCAAGGCACGTTCTTCCGCATGATCGGGACGCAGAATACACCTATTACCGTCGATTTAGTGATCTCGACCGGCGTACCGACGAGCTACGTCGCGATGTATATGCACCCGACAGCCGTTCCGGCCGCCTCTGAAGCGGAGGCGTCGATCCAATCGCTCTGCCCTGCCGATCGCCAATCGGCAGGTTAAAGGTTCTCCTCCTCGATTTTTTCGTGTCCGGTGCTCTCGAGCAAACCGATCTCGATCGCTTGCAGATCGAGTACGCGCAGAAGGCGGCGTAGGACGGTATTGTCGATTTTCCCTTCGGTGCGCAGCTCGATCAGCCGTTTCTGCTGCGTATCGAGCAGGCGCCGTTCGACGGCACGGAACGTTGCCGTCAACTCCGCTGCTCCCTCGGCGCTCTCGCCGAACTCGGCGTATCGCGTCTGCAGACGCTTGCGTTGCAGCTCTAAGATCGAACGGGGAGCGCTACCCTCGCGTTCGAGCTCGTCGAGACATTCGAGCCCAGCGCGAGCGGTTGCCGCAAGCGCGACGCGTTCCTCGCCCTGCGCGGCGAGATCGTCTTTGATGCCCAACCACCTGATGATATACGGTAGCGTTCCGCCTTGTCCGACCAGCGTCGCCAACAGGACGACGAACGTGATGAAAATCAAGAGATCGCGATACGGAAAGGATCCGGCGGTGGTTTCGAGCGGGATCGCCAGCGCGGCCGCCAACGAGACGCCGCCGCGCATGCCGGTCCAGGCAAGGATCGAAACGTGAGACCAGTCGGCCTTTCCGCCCACGTGTTCGGGCTCGTTGGTTATCGGTAGCAGCCCTTGCGCGAAGGTCCACGCGAGTCGCGCGAGGATGCACGTCGCCGCCACGGCGCTCCCCCACCAGATCAGCTGGCCGGCCGAATAGGCATGCAGCTGCGAGACGATATTGTGGAAACGGATTCCAACCTCGACAAAGATGAATGCGTTGAGAAGGAAGACGATCGTCACCCAAAAGCCGGTCAACGTCTCGCGAGCCATTGGAAGCAGCACCTTGGGCGTGAAGCGGCTGACGAATAGTCCTGCGACCACCGTCGCTAAGACGCCCGAGGCGCCGATATAGTATGCCGGAAGATAGGCGACGAACGGCACGACGACGGAGATGACGCCCTGCAGGGTTTCGTCTTGAATCACTCGCCACGCCAGAACCGCAAGGCCGCCCGCTCCAAGCCCGATCGCGACGGCTTCGACGACCGAAAGCGCCAGCGCTCCGAATGCGTGCGAGAGTGAAAACGACGCGCCCACAATCGCAGCGATGCCTGCCCCGTAGAGAATGAGCGACGTCGCGTCGTTGACCAGACTCTCGCCTTCGATCGTTCCAATGATGTGGCGTGGCACGTTCAGTCGGTCGGCGACGGCAACGAACGCCACTTCATCGGTCGACGAAACGATGGCACCGAGTACGAAGGCGACGCCCCAGCCCATGCCGGGAACCATCGCGTGCGCGACCAGCGCGACCACGACCGTCGTCAGGATAACCAACCCGAACGCCATTTGGAATATCCAGATAGCGTTCGCGCGGAACTCGCTCGTCGGCGCCGTGACGCTTTCCCAATAGAGCAGCGGCGGCAGAAAGACGACGAGCACCAAAGCGGGGGGCAATTCGATGGTGGGAACGTGGGGAATGAAACCAATCGCGATGCCGCCGAGAACCAAGACGATCGGGTACGCAATGTTGATGCGGTTCGCGATCGTTACCAGCACGACGATGGCGGCGAAGACGACGGCGAGCGCGCTCGCGGCGTGGAGATCCATCTAAGTAGTCCGGCGACGAAGCGATTCGAGCTCGTCGGGCGTGCGCGGCCAATCGGACTTCAAGAGCCGTGAAAGGCTCCGGTCCGCCAAAAGCCTGCCGCCCGTCTGACAACGCGCACAGTAGTTCGTCTCATTCTCGGCATAACGTATTCGCTGCACGTTCTCACCGCAAGCTGGGCACGGTTTCCCGTGCGGCCGTGCACGGCCATCTCCTCGCGAAATGCGGTGACTCGCTTGGGAAAGTCGCGCTTCGCCTCATCTTGCAGGCGATCGATCCAGAGCCGCAGTGTCGCCTGTGTTGCGGCGAAGAGCCGTTGCCACTGCTCCAGCGTGAGTTTGTGCGTGAGCGCAACCGGAGAGAGGTGTGCCGCGTGAAGAATCTCATCAGAATACGCGTTGCCGATTCCGCTAAGAATGCGCGGATCCGTCAGAGCTCGTTTGAGCGTGCGGTTTTCGGTCATTAGGGCGCTACGAAACGCTTCGAAGTCGCGGTGAAGAACGTCGATGCCGCCCGGGTCGAGGTCGTAGAGCGCCTCCTCCCCCGCGACGATGTGTATTGAGGCGCGCCGCTTGGAGCCGGCCTCCGTCAGCACGAGCGAGCCGTTCGGAAAGTCGAAAATGGCTAACGTCGCGCGGTTCGCGCTGCCGGCGCCCCCGCGTTTCCAATAGAGCCGCCCGGCGATCATCAGGTGAAGCACGAGCCAGTAATCCCCATCGAACCCGATGGCGATGCGCTTTCCGATCCGCCGCAGCTCGCGAACGCTGCGGCCCTGCAGGACGGCAGCCGGCGGCTCCTGCGTTCGCAGGACGAACGGATTGACGATGGCGATTCGTTCGAGGGGCTGACCCACGATGCGCTCTTCAAGGGCGGTCATGTAGGCGGCGATGTCGGGCAACTCGGGCACGCAAAATGCTTCGTCCCGGCGGCGGCCTTTCCGCCGCTCCCCCGCGTCGTGATAGGATGAACCTATGAGCGGCCAGCCGCTGGAAGTTCGGATGGCCCACCTCGAAGGGGGCTACGAGCAACTCGACAAGCGCTTGGGCGACCTCGCGTCGAGCATAGACTCGCGGTTCGCGCAAGTCGACTCGCGGTTCGCCCAGATCGACGCGCGGTTCGCGCAAGTCGACTCGCGATTCGGGCAGGTCGAGCTCCGCCTGGACGGCCTTGGACGACGGCTGGACGGTTTTCAGTGGCGGATGACGTCGCTCATCGTGGTCACGTGGATCACGACGATGCTTGCCGTTCTTCTCAAGCACTAGGCGCGGCAGCCTCGGCCCGCTAGCCCACCATATTTATTAGCGCGTCGACCGCTCGATCCATTGCCGCGATGCGCTCGTCCATTCCGGCGACACCGTATCGAGCGGCGATCTCGGACATCGTCACGTAGGCAACGCTGACGTTGCCATCCTCTTCCCACACGAGCAGCTTCAATGGAAGCTCGACGCCGACGAGCGGAAAGGCGTCCATCAAGGGCGTTCCGCCCTTGGGGTTTCCGAAGATGATGAGCGTGGTTGGGCGCAAAGGCAGGCCGACGGTCTGGGCGGCCGCCGCTTGATCGATCGTTGCAAAGATCGTGTTTCCCTCATCGGTGATCGCCTTGGATAGGCGCTCGATCGTCTCCCAGTAGGGATAGCGGCTCGGTTTTGTCATAAAATCACCCGTCGCGGCCTGCGATTCTTCGAAATCGCTCTAACGATCGTCTGGCCGCGCCGCGTAGCGTCGAAGGGCGTGACCGCATCCCCGATCGCTACGTTCATCAACGCGCGGACGCCACGCTTCTTCAGGGTTGCGGCGCTCTCGAGACGGATGTGCCTCACTTGATTGCCGCTACCCTGGAGCAGATGCTCGGCATCGTACAAGCGCGCACCATACAGAAAGCAGAGACTTACTTTTTTGGGATAGATGACAACCGAAAAAATCGCCTCCGATGGCCGCGGCGTCGGCCCGAAGCCGACAACGAGTGCGTATGCGTTGTCGTAGACGAGCTCGAACGCTCCCGGAAGCCGATCGCGCATGGTTGACAAGGCGGCTCGTGCGAGGCTTGCGATCTCCGGAGAAAACTGCGAGATGAAGTGTGCGAGTTGTTGTTTAGCCGACGGCTCGGCCGACGGTTTATTCCTCGCCAATCGCTGCCTCGATGTCGACGGGAAAGTTTACCGATCGGGCGATGAAGCACAGGCGGTGCGCTTCCTCATGCAGCGCGAGCGCGCGCGCCGAATCTCCGCCGCGAGCGATCGTTATCTTTGGTCGAAGCTCCGCCTTGACGAATTGCCCGGAGCCATCGCCCCCCTCCATCGTGCCCGTTGCCTTGTCCAGGTAATCGAGGACCGTGATTCCGTTGACCGAGCAGAGATGCAAGTACCAAAGCATGTGGCACGAGGATAGGCTTGCGACGAGCAGTTCCTCGGGATTATAACGCGTCGCATCTCCATGAAATGCCGGATCGCTCGAACCCGCAACATCGGCCTTCCCATGCGCGGCAATCGTAAAGTTGCGCGAGTAGCTGCGATAAGATTTCGTCCCCTGGCCGTCGGCGGCCCACTGAACGCAGGTCTCGTACCGGTGGGTCTTCACTCTCGTATGATAGCACGACAGGCCTCCGTCGGGCCGTCAAAAAAAGTCACGCTGATGCGAATCATTTCGCTCAATGCCAACGGGATACGGTCGGCGGCACGCCGGGGATTCTTTCAATGGGCCGACTCGGAAGTGGCCGACGTAATTTGTTTGCAAGAGACGCGCGCACAGGAGCATCAGCTGCCGCCCGAGGCGACAACGCTGGCCGGATTTACGCCGTATTTCGTCGACGCGAGCCGCCGCGGCTACAGCGGTGTGGCGCTCTACTCGCGGCGGGAGCCGCTCTCCGTGCGGCGTTCGCTGGGCTGGGACGACATGGATTCCGAGGGACGCTTCGT
>Ga0182024_10015542_pt1 | contig 14551 bp, 14 predicted proteins | sample P32metaG_FD_120480 | JGI IMG/M metagenome (GOLD analysis project Ga0182024, IMG submission 120480) | Permafrost microbial communities from Stordalen Mire, Sweden - P3-2 metaG (Illumina Assembly) | ecosystem: Environmental > Terrestrial > Soil > Wetlands > Permafrost | place: Sweden: Stordalen... | reverse complement strand
TTTTCGCAAGCGCTAGGTGTAGGGAACGCGGTGTAGGACCGCGGCTGCCCCCGCAACTGTAACCGGCGAGCCTTCGTCCGAAGAACCACTGATCTCAAAAGGATCGGGAAGGTGGGCGAAGGCGACAACCCGGAAGCCAGGAAACCTGCCTGGCGCTGTCGTCCAGTTTTCGGCCGGGGTGTGCCGGAAATTACGGGGTGAACCGTGGTGGCGACAAGAACGGAGTCGTCGCGGGGCCTTTGTGATCCACCTGAGAATCCCAATCCGTCGTGCCGGCTCCCTGATCCGTCAGGAGACGCCATGTTTAAAATCTCTCTTTTATCCAGCGCCGCTTTGGTTGCTCTGGCCATTCCGGCCTGGGCGCAAAGCGAAAATGATCTGACCGTTCCGCCCGAGAATGTGGTGGTCACGGCCACGCGCATCGCCACGCCCAGCGACCAGGTGGGGAGCGTCCTCACCGTGATCAACGCGACCGATATTGACCGGCGGCAGGAACGCTCGCTGCCCGACGTGCTGGCCGACGCGCCGGGCCTCAATCTGGTCCAGAGCGGCGGCGAGGGCGGCCAGACTTCCATCTTCATGCGCGGCACGGACTCCAATCATGTGAAGGTCCTGGTTGACGGCATCGACGTGTCCGATCCTTCCAGTCCCAACGGCGCCTTCGATTTCGGCAAGTTCGACAGCACCGACATCGCCCGGGTGGAAGTGCTGCGCGGGCCTCAGTCGGGTCTCTACGGTTCCGATGCCATCGGCGGCGTGATCAATATCCTCACCAAACAGGGCGAAGGTCCCCTGTCGCTCACAGGCGAAATGGAAGGCGGCAGTTTCGACACTTTCAACCAGGCCGCCACGGCAAGCGGCTCGGACGACGCCTTTCATTATCGCGTCAGCTTGGCGCATCTGCATGCGGGCGCCACGCCGGTGACGCCGCTTGACCTGTTGCCGCCGGGTGAGACGCGCAATGACGATTATTATGACGGCATCACGGCTTCGACCAAGCTGGGCTATGATCTCAGCGATCATTTCGATCTGGGATTTGTCGGACGCGTCAGTGAAAGTCTGGGACACATCACCGGCGACGCCACCGATCCGGTGACGTTCCTGGCGTTTCCCGCCCCCACCCAGACCCGCATCTACACCCAGAGTTATGACAGCCGCGCCACCGCGCATTGGGCGCTGGGCTGGCTGGACCAGACCTTGGGCGTGAGCTACTCCAGCACCGTCACCAGCGACATGGATCCCAACAATGGCCCGATCCCGTCGTCGGGCGATCGCATCGCTTTCGATTGGCAGGGCAGCGTGCCTCTGGCTTCGGGCGAGACCATGGTGCTGGGCGCGACCACCGTCCGCGACGCCATCCACATTCCCATTTCGGCGGGGGTCACCACCAACGCCGGCTATGGCGAACTGCAATCCAGCCTGCCGGACCTGATCGAAGGCGTGGATTTCAATAACAGCATCAGCATCCGCTATGACGACAACAGCGCGTATGGCGATCACGTCACCTGGCATGCCGCGCCGCTGGTGACGCTCGCCTCCACCGGCACGCGAATCCATGCCAGCTACGGCACCGGCTTCAAGGCCCCGTCGCTGGACCAATTGTTCGAGAGTTTCCCCACCTTTGATTTCTTCGCCAATCCCGCGCTCAAGCCAGAGACCAGCGCGGGCTATGATGTGGGCGTGGACCAGAGTTTGTTCGGCGTCAGCGGCGGCGTCACCTGGTTCCACAATGACATCAAGAATCTGATCGAGACCAATCCCGTGACGTTCGAGGATGACGTCAATATCGGGCGCGCCCGCACCCAGGGCTTCGAGAATTACCTGGCGTGGCAACCGTTGGATGCGCTCAAGCTGCGCGCGGATTACACCTATACGGAAGCGGAGGACGCCGATCTGCATGAGGAATTGGTGCGGCGGCCCAAGAACAAGATCAGCAGCGAGGCGAGCTGGCAGGCAAGCCAGGCGCTGAACCTGGATGCGCGGCTGCTCTACTTGGGGACCTGGATTGACGGCAGCCGGGATTTCTCGGTGCCGCGCCTCAACGCCCATCCCTATTGGACCGCCGATCTTGCGGCCAGCTACGCCCTGACCGAGAATCTGGCCGTGACGGGACGGGTGAGCAATCTGCTCGACAAGAGCTATGAGGATCCGGTGGGCTTCCTGCAGCCGGGACGCGCCTTCTATGCCGGGCTCAAGGTGAATCTCTGAATGAAACGAGGGATCGGCGCGGCCATTATTTTGCTCCTGCTGATGGGGCAGGCGATAGCCGCGCCGCCGCTCTTGAACAGGCCAGGGCGCATTATGTCGCTTACGGTCTGCACCGACGAGTTGCTGATGGATATGGCGCCGCCGTCGCGCATCGCCTCGATCAGTTATCTCTCGCGGGAAAAAGCGGCGCTGAAATTGTGGCCTGAAGCGGCGCGCCTTCCCGTCAACCACAACACCGCCGAAGAAATCCTGGCCGCCAAGCCCGACCTGGTCCTTACCCTGGTGTATGCGTCCACGGATCTGCGCGCGCTGCTGGAAAAAAGCGGCATCCGTTTTCTGGAAGTCCCCCAGGCGGAGAATTTCGCGCAAATCCGGTCCGTGACCCGGATGGTGGGGGACGCGATCGGTGCGCGGCCGCAAGCCGACGCCTTGATCGCGCGCATGGATGCAAATCTGCGCAATCTGGCGGCCACAAAACCCAAGCAGGTGATCCGCGTAGCGGGCTGGGGCGGCGGCGGCTTCGTGCCGGGGCGCCGGACCTTGTTCAATGCCGTGCTGGACGCGGCCGGGGGCGCCGACATCGCGCCCGACGACAGCTATTACGATGTCGAAAGCCTGATCGCGGCCAAACCCGATATCCTGGCGTTCGCCGATGACTATATCGGCTCGCCGTCCTTGCGCGACGACCAGAATGACCATCCCCTGCTGCTGAAATTATACGGGAGCCGCCGTATCGTTTATCCGGCGGCCTATTTGAATTGCGGGACGCCGCAAAGCGCGGAGGCGGCGCAACGACTGCGGGACCAGCTGCGCGAGGCGATGGCAAAGAAGGACGGCATCCCATGAGCCGGCTGTCGCTGGGTCTGAGCCTGCTTCTGGTGATCGCTTTTGTCCTGTCGCTGTTGGCGGGACGCATCTGGCTCCCGCCGAACGAAATTATTTCCAGCCATGATGTGTTAGCCAGGTTGATCGTCACCGATCTCCGCTTGCCCCGCACCGTGCTGGCGCTGTTGGTAGGGGCAAGTCTGGGTCTTTCCGGCGCCGTGCTGCAGGGATTGACCCGCAATCCCCTGGCCGAACCGGCGTTGCTGGGCGTCTCGACAGGGGCGGCGCTGGGCGCGGTGTTGGCGATCTATTTTGGCGTCACGTTGATTTCTGGCATAGGCGGCCCCTTGCTGGGCCTGATCGGGGCGCTGGCGGCATGCGCCCTGACCTTCGGCCTGGGGCAGGGCGGCGGCACCATCACTCTGGTGCTGGCGGGTGCGGCGGTCTCGAGCCTCACCGCCGCGGGTATCGCGCTGGCGCTCAATTTCGCGCCCAATCCTTATGCCGCCTATGAAATCATGAATTGGCTGTTGGGCTCGCTGGCGGACAAAAGCTGGAACCAGGTGTGGCTGATCCTGCCCTTTGTCGTGCTGGGCTGCGCTTTGCTCGCCACCACGGGACGGGCGCTGGATGCCTTGAGCCTGGGCGAGACGCAAGCCGAAAGCTTGGGCGTGAATCTCAGCCGTCTTCGGATCGCGGCGATTGCCGGCACCGCCTTGGCGGTGGGCGCCGCCACTTCGGTCACCGGCGCCATCGGCTTCATCGGCTTGGTGGCGCCCCATCTGGCGCGGCCTTTTGTCGGCCACCAGCCCAGCCGGATTCTTCTGCCCGCCACTCTGGGTGGCGCGCTTCTGCTCTTGATCGCCGACATCGCGGCGCGGCTGATTCATGTGGGACCGGAATTGAAACTGGGCGTCTTCACCAGCCTGGTGGGCACGCCTTTCTTCTTCTGGCTGGTGCTCCGGCTGAAAAGGAGGGCGCCATGAGCGTGCTTCTGGCCGAGCATCTCGGTGTGCGCAAAGGCGGCCGCGCCATCCTCACCGATATTTCGCTCACGGCGGGGCCGGGTGACTTCATCGCCGTGATCGGCCCCAATGGCGCGGGCAAATCCACGCTTCTTGCGGCGCTGGCGGGGCTCGCCCGCCCCAACGCGGGCGAAGTCAGTCTCAACGGCGTGCCATTGCCGCGCCTGTCGCGGCGCAAGCTCGCTATGGCGCGCGCCTATCTGCCGCAAAATCCCGTCTGCGAATGGCCGCTCTCGGTCGAGCGGCTGGTGGCGCTGGGCCTGACCGCGCATCTGCCCGCCTTGGGTCCCTTGCCCGAGCAATTTCATGGGGCCATCGCCCAGGCTCTGGCCGACCATGATCTGACCGAGCGCAAGGACCAGCCGGTGACGACGCTTTCGGGCGGCGAATTCTCCCGCGCCATGCTGGCGCGCTGCCTGGTGGGGGCACCCGATCTTCTGATTGTGGACGAGCCAGTGACGGGGCTTGATCCCGTTCACGCGTTCGCCGCCATGGCGCGGCTGTCCGCCTGGGCGGCCGGCGGGCACACCGTGATCGCCTCCCTGCACGATCTGACTCTGGCCGCGCGCTATGCCGGCCGCATCCTGGCCTTGAAACAGGGCCGAATGGCGGGCGAGGGCGCGCTCACGCCCGCCATGATCCGCGATGTTTTCGCGGTCGAGTCCCAGATGCGGGGGGAGGGCCGCTCCGCCACTGTGGATTTCCTGGAGTCATGAAAACCTGAAGCAGAGCTTACCGGCAGGCTGTGCCTAGCCTGATATTTGTCTGAGGGCCGAGGCCCAGATTCGCTCCGGCAGCTTCCAGCACGCCGTCGCCGATGCAAACCCTCAGCATTGCTGTGCGATGACATTCCCCGACTTGTGAAGGGCTGAGGGACGCGTTTGCCCCGGCAGCTTCCAGCACGCCGTCGCCATAACTTTCCAGATGGCCGCCCAATTCGAGCGCCCCGATCAGGCTGCGGATGTCGGCGCTGCTGGCGGTCGAAAGATCGTTCATGGTTTTTCCTTGTGAGGTTGACGGGCAGCCTACGCAGGTTTCAGCCGCGGGTACTACCGCCCAAGGGAGCAAAATGCCGGTGAGAAGCCGCCGAGTACATGCTCCGAGGGGCAACCCGAAATTTTTGCGACGCTACCTTTGCAGCTGGGGAACGTTTCTGGAGTTGGTCAATCTTGCTCAGACTCCCGGCGCCGCCCGGCGCACTCTGGTCCGATGGTGGACAAGCCCACAATTGAATTGCCGGCCGATCAAGTTGCGGAGGCCAGATCTGCCTCGTTCCTGGAACGGCTGAATGCTGAAACGGACGAAGGCAGATATAAAATTCTGGCGGCATTGTTGGGGAACGACCCAAAGAAATTCAAGGAATATTCGCTGCTTTAAGGCTCCCGGTTCGCCAACGGACCGAAGCTTCCCAAGACCCGCTAATGTTTGGGCGGCCTCTTGGGAGTGTTCTGGGCCTCAGTGCCACCACTCACCACGATATGGCTCTCCAATAGCCTCTCAGGCTCGGCGGCGAGGCCGTGCCAGCCAGCCGCCATCGTGAGATAGTTGGCGCGCAATTTGGGGTCCCGAACGAGATGGGCTTGGCGAAGGGCCTCTTGGGCAAACTGTCGGCAACGGGCAGCCCGCTCCTCCAGCGGCAGGGAATCAAGCAACACACCCAACGGCTTTTCCACGCTACAGCCCTCTGCCCGTTAGGGGCGCAAACGGCGTAACAACCGTTCGGTTCCGTACCGTGAGCTACAAATCTGGGAGATTGGAAATTATTCGCACCCCCTGGCCCTCGGGGGGCTGTGGGTTCTTCAGCCGATGCCCCGGACGGACTTCAATCAGCCGGTCAGCGGCTTGCCGTGTAAACCGCCAGTTGCGCGGCAAAAGCGCGGCTGTAGGCGGGCCGCGCTTCGCCACGGGCGACATAGGCGGCCAGGTTCGGATATTCGTCCAGAATGCCCGATGGTTTCAGCCTGAGCAGCACCGACACCATCATCAGGTCGCCCACGCTGAACCCGCCATCGAGCCAGTCGGCACTGCCAAGGCGCGCCGAAAGTTGCTTCAACCGGTCGCGGACGCGATCCGTGACCAGGGGCAGGCGCTCCTTGCTCCAGGGCTTATCGCCTTCCAGAAGCTTGGCGTTTGCGAGTTCAAGGATCGGCGGTTCCACCGTGTTGACCGCGGCGAACATCCAAGTGATCGCGCGCGCGCGCGCATAGGCTTCGTGTGGCAGCAGGCCCCGATGGCGTTCGGCGATATGGAACACGATTGCGCCCGTCTCGAACAAAGCGAGATCGCCTTCCTCATAGGTCGGAATCTGGCCGAAAGGATGAAGCGCCAGATGCGCGGGCTCCTTCATCGCACGGAACGAAACAAGGCGGACCTCGTAGGGCTGGCCGACTTCTTCAAGCGCCCAGCGCACGCGCGTATCGCGCGCCAGTCCCTTGCCGCCATCGGGTGAGCTTTCAAAGGCGGTAATGGTGATGGTCATGAGGCGAAGCTGAGGAAGATCCCTAAGGCGAAGCCCAATCGGTCAAACAAGACTTAGACCGCCGGTTTGGCGGAGTCGGGGGATGGCGCTTGAGTAGCGCTCTTTGGCTCCCCCAATGGAACAGTGAGCGGGCTGTCGTAATAGTAATTCGCCCCACTGGCTGCATCGACAATGGCACCAATTCCGCCACCGGCCACGATGTTGCCGAATGTCGCGCCGCCAAACTTGGACACCGCAATCTGACTGCCTGACTGATAACCGTCTTTGGTGCACGACACGGTTAGATCATTTTTCGTCTTATGAACTTGGACGCTTCCCGGCGAGGTCAAGAACCATGTCCCTTCGCTGTTTTTCAGGGTGCAGGCAGCGCCTTGAACTGGCGTTGTCGAAACGGACATAGATTGAGTTGAGCCGTCCACGATGGTCGCGCAGCCAGATAAAGCTATGCCGAGCGCGGCGGTCGCCGCGAAAGCGTATATTTTCATCTTGGACTCCCCAGCCCTGATCAACCCAAGCGGCAACGCCGCCCTCAACGCCACGATATGGCCATTCGGAGCTGGGTGACAGCTAAAAGCTGCCCCGAGGTAAATAGCTGGCCGCCCTGTGGACAACCCAAGTTGACCCCCACGGCCGGTACTGGGTTTGCGAAAGACAATATCGCCATTTTTTCGGGTTTGCCCCCTCAAGACAGGTAGTTTGGTGATATCACCCTCAGCTTTAAATATCACGATAAATCAATGGTTTAGATGATAGCCAAATGAGATATTTAAAGCGCCTATCCGGCTAATATTAGATTATTAGATGACCAAGTAACTGATATCACTTACGAAAAATTGGACGGATCAAGAACACGCTAATATCAATCTAAGGAGTTTGACGGTTCACCCGCTTTAAGGATAGGTGTGTGGTCAGCGATGGCGTGGGGCCGTCGCGCCTCCAGTGTTGTGTCATGGCCGGGAAACGTAAAAACCAAATATCCCTCGACGATCTGATAGCGAAGCGGGACCATCATCTCGCGCAATATCAGCGTTTCGATACGCTGGTGCGCGGTCTGGAGGGCGTTCTAACGGAAGACCTTCCTGCGCCCGCTGCGAAAAAGGATCGCAAGCAAGCCCCCTCTAAGTCTGCACCCCAGATTCCTTCGATAACTTCCATGCCTCTGCCGGAAGCGGCGGCAAAACAACTGTCGCTCTCGGCGGGAAAGCAGCCTCAGCTACCGAAACAAATCTGGGCGGGCCTCAAGGCATCTGGAGTCGTCATCACCTCGAAGAGCCCGAATAATGCTGTTCTTACGGCGCTGCATCGCCGCGCCAGGACGCACGGTGACGTTGCTCTTGTCGGCAACGGTTATTGGGCGATGACGGAATGGTACAATGCGCTGGAATTGGCGCAACTAAAGAAGAGGGTCGGCGGGATGGGTGGCCGCGACCGCGAAGAACATGTGCGCCGCACGAAAGAGGGCATCGCCAATCTCATGGCCAAAGGCGGCAGATATGGCGCTGTGGTCAAGATAACGCCCGAAGTGATCGAACGTCTGCGGGCCCATATGGCCGCCGGTTACACGGCGAAAGAAGCTAGCGCTATGGAGAAAATCTCGGCGCAAAGCTTCTATCTTCTGAAAGGTAGGGGCGTGACAGGTCTTGATCGCCTGTATGGCGAGGAGCGCAGACGGGCGTTGAGAAAGAGAGGTGCCGCCCCTGACGCCGCGCCTGATTTGCTGACGCCTTCTTCTAATGACGGGAGCATGCACTGATGCTCGCTCCCTCTATCATTTCCGGCTGCAAGTCGGATCACAAATGCGAAGGGCCCCGTTTGATCAACGGAGCCCCGCATATGCTGCCCAAGGGGGAAAGTTGTCTAGGCCGTACCCCGAAGGCTTGGTTCACCCTCAACAAGTCCCGCGCGGCTGATCACCGTGCGGGCAGTCAGGAGTACCCCATGTGGCAAGCCGCCTTACCAGTGGTGAAGGGCTGACGCCCTAGCCATTGCTATCGTCGGCTCGACTGACCGTGACGGGGTTGGAATCTCGTCACGGCAGTTTCTTTGCTATGGGCGATATGGCGAAAAAAGTCAAGGAATCCGAGCATTTATCCCTCAAAAAAGCCCTGAAAACCGGGAAATTGGAGGAATTTATCGCTCAAGAAGAAGCGCGTGGGTTGGGGGCCATCGACCGCATAGAGTTAGACGCGGTCATTGCTGAGGCGCTCAAACAGCCGCCAGCAAAAGGTCGAACATCGCGTTCTGCATCTCGCGGTGGTTCTGGCGGAAAGTGAACTCGTCCAGGTAGCGTTGCGCGTGGGTCTTGCTGATCTGGATATGGGTCGAGCGGATTGACGATTTGAACAGCTTCCAGAAATTCTCCAGGCCGTTGGTATGGTGGTTATAGCCGTTCTCATCAACGCGGGCGTACTCGCCAGCGGTATGATTGACGCGACCGTGAATGAACCCTTCGCGTTCCAGTAAATTGTAAGCCGCCAGTTCGTCTGTCGAGACAACGGAAAACCGATCAATATTTTGATGAAACACCCCCTTGAGGGTATCGGTATCGGCGCGTTCAATTACTTCGGTACGGATGAACCCGTCACGCTCTTTCAGGCCCATGACGATGGTTTTACCTACGCCCCCCTGGCCGTGACGTCGGCGACCGCCGACATATGCCTCATCAAGTTCCACTTGGCCCTCAAGACCTCCCAGCAAGCCTTTATAGTCCGCGCTCGACATGAGATCGCGGATTTGCATGCCCATCCGATAAGCGCACTTGCGCGTCACGCCAAGCTGGCGATGCAGTTCCATTCCGCTCACGCCGTGGCGCGTTGTGATGAAAAGAAGAATGGCGAAAAACCAGACTTGAAGCGGGGTCCGGCTTTTCTCGAAGATCGTACCGGCGCAGGGATAGAGATTGTTCCCGCAATGGGCGCAAGCGTATGCCTTGCGGTTTTGGAGGCGATGGAAAGTGGCGTCCACAACGCCGCAGGCCCCGCACGTATGACGGTGGCCGTACCGGACCGTCATAATGTGTTCTAGGCAGGCATCCTCGTCCGGGAACCGCTTGAAGAACTCGCGGACCGTAAGCTTGCGGGTGATATGGTTCTTGTCCATGTCAATAATCTAGTTTACACTACTGGCCGTGTCAACAGGATTATATACATGGCAATAGATTTTATTGCGGCTACGGACGCCCTGTTTTCCAAGACCGGGCCGGAGGATTTAGCGGGCGAGTTAGGTTGCTCCGCACAGACCATCCGGCAGGCCAGGATGGACGCCACCAAAGACGGACACAGAACGCCTCCTGAAGGCTGGGAAGCTGCCACAGCCCGCTTAGCGCGCCAGAAAGCAGCCCAGCTTCAAAAGCTGGCCGATAGGCTGGTATGACGACCCTCCAAGGTCATTGGCCAACAGCACTTTGCTGGGGCGCAGCCATCCTGTGTTGGTTGATGGCAACCTATTACACCATCAAATTCCAAGCCCGGTTTGGGCCGATAGTGCGCGCTGGCCAAATCCCGAAGGGTCTTAGCCCGCGCATGGCACTGTTCTGGGCCGAATACCCGCCGGAGTGCGGGACGCTGCGCCGTAAGGTGCTGAAATGGGGCGCGGGTTTCGTGCTTCTCTTGCTCGTTGGGACGGTCCTAGAGGCTGTCTAGAACTCGATTTTGTAGGGATCGCGGCGCGCTACCTGGCTTGAGGGGGCAAATCCGCATTTTTTTGCTTCGGGACCTTATCCACAGGCCAAACCGTCTTGACGTCTCCGGCGAATGGCGCACTAGATGTGGTGGCTCGGTTCTCTGATTTGTCACATTACTGAGGGTAGGTAAGGCATCTGGTGGGTCGAAATGCGACCCGGCCAATGCCTGAACTTTCCCTCCAGGGACCGCCATTCGGCTTGGGGGAGTTGCATATGTCGGCTGTCCGTAAACTCGATATTTTTGGCGATTTCGACGAGAACGGCCAGCTGGTCGAGACGCCGTATCGTCCGCAACTGGCCAGGAAAAACGCAACTGCCCCCGCCAAGCCTGTCCAGGATCTGGTCAGGCCCGCGCCCCAGCCGCCCAATCCGGCGCCGCTGTCGCGCAAGCCCATCCCCGCCGATCTCAGGCTGGACCGGTCGCGCGACATTCTTCTCACCGCCTTCGGCAAGGCCACGCTCACCGACCGCTACCTGATGCCGGGCGAAAGCTTCCAGGATATGTTCGCGCGCGTCTCCTGCGCCTATGCCGACGATGTGGGCCATGCGCAGCGCCTCTATGACGCCATGAGCCAGCTCTGGTTCATGCCGGCCACGCCCATCCTCTCCAACGGCGGCACCAAGCGCGGCCTTCCCATTTCCTGTTTCCTCAACGACGTCTCGGATTCGCTGGACGGCATAGTCGGCGTCTGGAACGAGAATGTGGCGCTGGCCTCCAATGGCGGCGGCATCGGCACTTATTGGGGCAAGGTCCGCTCCATCGGCGAAAAGGTAAAGACCGGCCAGACCTCGGGGATCATCCCCTTCATCCATGTGATGGACGGCCTGACCTTGGCGATCAGCCAGGGCTCGCTCAGGCGGGGGAGCGCGGCGGTCTATCTTGATATCGCCCATCCCGAGATCGAGGAGTTCCTCGAGATTCGCAAGGCCTCCGGCGATTTCAACCGCAAGGGTCTTAACCTGCATCACGGCATCAACATCACCGACGACTTCATGCATGCGGTGCAGGACAACAAGATGTTCGGCCTCAAGAGCCCCAAGACCGGCGAGGTCCTGCGGGAGGTCAATGCCCGCCAGCTCTGGCAGCGCATCCTGGAGACGCGGCTTCAAACCGGCGAGCCCTATATCCTCAACATAGACGCGGTGAACCGGGCGCTGCCCAAGCACCAGCGCGAGCTGGGGCTCAAGGTCAACACCTCCAATCTTTGCAGCGAGATCACGCTGCCGACCGGCATCGACCATACCGGCACGGATCGCACCGCGGTGTGCTGCCTGTCGTCGCTCAATATCGAGACCTGGGACCAGTGGGCGGAAGCCGAGGATTTTGTCGAAGATGTGCTGCGCATGCTGGACAATGTGCTCACCAGCTTCATCGAGAGCGCGCCCGACAGCATGGCGCGCGCCAAATATTCCGCCTTGCGCGAACGCTCGGTGGGCCTGGGCGTGATGGGCTTCCACTCCTTCCTGCAATCCAAGTCCATTCCTTTGGAAAGCGCGATGGCCAAATCGTGGAATCTGCGCATCTTCAAGAAGATACGGCGGGAAGCGGATGCGGCGTCTTATATCCTGGCCGAAGAGCGCGGCGCCTGCCCCGATGCGGCCGAGAAAGGGATGAAGGCGCGCTTCAGCCATAAGATCGCCATCGCGCCCACCGCTTCCATCAGCATCATCTGCGGCGGCGCCTCGGCCTGTGTCGAGCCGATCCCGGCAAATGTTTACACCCATAAGACGCTGTCAGGGGCCTTTGTGGTGCGCAACCCGTACCTGCAGGATCTGCTGGCGCGGAAGGGTCTGGACAATTCGGAAGTCTGGCAATCGATCGTGGAACAGGAAGGCTCGGTGGCGCATCTTGAGGGCCTGAGCGAAGACGAGAAATCCGTCTTCCGCACCGCGTTCGAGATCGATCAGCGCTGGATCATCGAGCTCGCCGCCGACCGCACACCCTATATCTGCCAAAGCCAGTCGCTCAATCTGTTCCTGCCCGCCGACATCGACAAATGGGACTTGCACATGCTGCACTGGACGGCGTGGGAGCGAGGCATCAAGAGCCTTTATTATTGCCGCTCCAAATCCATCAGCCGCGCCGGCTTCGCCGGTCAGCTGGAAAAGAAATCCGGCAGCAAGGTGGTGGCGAACAAGACCGGGGGCGTCCGCGCGAGCGGGAGCGACCAAAAAACAGACTATGAAGAGTGCCTCGCATGTCAATGAATCTCGGTAAAGTTGATCCCCGCTCGCTGATCGGAACCGGCAAGGTAGGCCTTCTCACCTCCAGCGGCACCTATGACGTGGAGCGTTATCCCTGGGCCTATGATTGCTGGAAGCGCCAGCAGCAGACCCATTGGATGGGCGAGGAAGTCCCACTGGGCGCCGATATCAAGGATTGGCAGTCGGGCCACATGACCGACGCCGAGAAGGCGCTGCTGACCCAGATTTTCCGCTTCTTCACCCAGTCGGACGTGGAAGTGGGCGACAATTACTTGAAGCGCTACATCCCCATCTTCCAGCCCCTGGAAGTGCAGATGATGATGGCCGCCTTCACCAATATGGAGACAGTGCATATCGACGCCTATGCGCTGTTGCTCAAGACCTTGGGCATGCCCAAGACCGAGTTCGAGGCGTTCCGCGATTATGACGCCATGCGCGCCAAGGCCGATTACATGCACACATTCGGGGTGGGCACCGTGTCCGACGTGGCGCGCACGCTGGCCATGTTCGGGGCCTTCACCGAAGGCATGTCGCTGTTCGCCAGCTTCGCCATGCTGCTCAACTTCCCCCGCCACAACAAGATGAACGGCATGGGCCAGATCGTGAGCTGGTCGGTGCGCGACGAAAGCCTGCATTGCGAGGGCGTCACCAGGCTCTATCACGCCTGGAACGAGGAGACGGGCGCGGTCACCAAAACGGTGCGCGACGACATCATGGACGTGGCCAGGACGATGGTGGGATTGGAAGAGCGATTTGTCGATCTGGCTTTCGGGCTGGGCCAGATCCAGGGCATGAAACCCGCCGACATCAAGGCCTATGTCCGCTACATCGCCGACTGGCGGCTTACCCAACTCAAGCTGACGCCAGTGTTCGGCAATTTTGAAGAGACCGAAAGCGGCTACAAGCAGCTCAAGCCGCACCCGTTGCCCTGGCTAGTGGAAATACTGAACGGCGTCGAGCACGCCAATTTCTTCGAGCAGCGCGCCACCGAATATTCCAAGGGCGCCAGCAAAGGCGCCTGGGACGGCGAAGGCGGCGTGTGGGACGCGTTCGACAAGCGCAACCGCATCGCAGCGGAATAGGCTAGTGTCCCGATTCTGAAATTCGCACGCGCTCTATATAGGGCATGAGCGAATTTCAGAATCGTAAGGACACTAGCGATTCATTGATTCCTAGTGTCGTTTGGTTTCGAAGTTCGCTTCGGGGCTGATATCGATACAGTGCGAACTTCGAAACCACGACACTAGGCGCTGACCGGGGTGATCCGTTTCATTGCTTCCGGCATGGCCTTGGTGCCTTGCGGCACAAGCAGCCGGGTGCGCGCCTTCAGATGGGCCACGCGGTTCACGTCCATGTGGCGGGCAAGCGCGCGCAGATAGAAGAATTCTTCCTTGGTGGCGAGCTCGAAGGCGGCGAACTGCTTTTTTCCGTCCTCGAATTCGCCGTCACTGACGGCATCCTCGAACAGAGATGTCCAGCCCGCGCTTTCCGAAGCGATGCCGGCGCCTTCCTCGAAATGAACCTTCTTGCGGTCACGGATAATGGCGGGCAGCTCGTTGGGGTATAGGTCATAGACGGCGCGCAGAGGCTGCTTTCCTTGCGGCAAGCCGTCCACGGTCTTGACCAGCGCCGAGCGGTCCAGCTTGGCGGCGTACTCCACCAACGCGAGATCCAGGAAGGGCTCGCGGATTTCCAGTTCGTAGCGCATGCCGGAGCGGTCCACCCGCTGCAGATTGGCCCGGTGCATCATGCTGAGACATTGTTCCTGCACGTGCCGGCCCAGTTCATTGCTTTCGGCGAAAACATGCTCGAGGGGGCCATAGCCCGCGAATAGCTCGTCGGCGCCTTCGCCGCACAAGGCCACGCGGAAGCCATCCTGATGGATCTTGCGCGCGACCAGATGGCCGTAAAGGCCGGGGCGGACAATCGCCGGCTCGAAGGCTTCAACGCTCCGTACCGCATTCTCGAGCAGGGACAGGGTTTCTGGGCTTTGCGCGTCGAAAGCCACTTCGCGCAGATCGAGTTTGGTCTGATCGGCATAAGCCTTGGCATAGCGGTAATCGGGGGCGTCGCGCCCGGCGACGATATAGGCGGGCATCTCGGGGCGGTGGCGGCGCGCATAATGCG
>Ga0182024_10015541_pt1 | contig 14551 bp, 13 predicted proteins | sample P32metaG_FD_120480 | JGI IMG/M metagenome (GOLD analysis project Ga0182024, IMG submission 120480) | Permafrost microbial communities from Stordalen Mire, Sweden - P3-2 metaG (Illumina Assembly) | ecosystem: Environmental > Terrestrial > Soil > Wetlands > Permafrost | place: Sweden: Stordalen... | reverse complement strand
CACGCTACCTCCTCCCGATGTATCCGCTCATCCTCCTGGTCTGCGTCAACGCCTGGCGCCGGCACATCCCCCAGCGCTGGCTTCTCATCGCCGCCCTCAGCACAGCAGCCTTCGTCTCCGCCATCTGGATCAACCCGCCCTATGCGTTTGCGCCCGAGGACAACCTCACCTATCGCGACATGGTCGTGCTGCACCAGAGGGCAGTGCGCTTCATCGACCTGAAGTATCCCGGAGCAACCGTCCTGACAGCATGGCCCGCAACCTCGGAGCTCTCCCGCCCCGAGCTTGGCTACACCAACCACCCAGTCAAAACAACCGCCCTTCAGAACTTCTCCATGGAGGAGATCGAGAAGGCCGCTGCCAATCCCGGCGACTACGACACAGCCCTCATCTTCTCGACCAAGTGGGAGCCACCAGCCAACCGCGTGAACATGGGCCGCCGGAACGAGTCCAGCGACACGAAGTATTTTGACTTCCATCGCGATCTCTCTCCAGCGGAGGTTGCGACCCTGTTACACGGCGAGATCGTCTGGCACGCACAGCGCAAGGGCGAGTGGGCCGCAGTCCTCCATTTTCCCCGCATCGTGGAGGCCGCGCTGGTCCAGCCAGACAAGCCAACCCACGCCCCGCAGGTGCGTTGACGCTTATACTCATATCTGTGCCAAACCCGGCTCCAATGCGATCGATGCTTCAAAGATGCTGGCTGCTCCTGCTCCTGATCCCATGCGGCCGAATGAGCCTTGCCAAGTCCGTCCCCTCAGCCGAGGTCCCCGAAACCGGCGGACGTGTAATCCTGGTGCTGCCCTTTGACAATCGCTCCGGACAGACCAATCTGGGCTGGGTCGGCAACTCCTTTCCAGACACGTTGAATCAGCGCCTGACCTCCGCGGGCTTTTTGACCATCAGCCGTGACGACCGCCAGTACGCGCTCGATCATCTGGGCCTTCCCGTCGACTTCAGGCCATCGCGGGCGACTACCATTCGCATCGCCGAGACGCTCGACGCAGATTTTGTCATTGTGGGAAACTACACGGTCGGCAATGGACGCATCATGGTCCAGGCGCAGGTGCTTGACGTGAACAAACTGCGGCTGTCGACGCCCCTCACCGACTCCAGCGAGTTGCCGCGCTTGTTCGATGTGGAGAACGCGATCGCGTGGAAGGTAGCCCGGCAGATCGATCCTCACTTCAGCGTAGCGGAGCAGACTTTTCTGGCCTCCTCTGGAAGCATTCAACTCAGCGCCTTCGAAGACTACATTCGCGGCACAGACGCGACCACCCCGCAGGAGCGAATCAAACGACTGCAGATGGCTGTTCAGAGTACACCGAACTACACTGCCGCACTTCTTGCCCTTGGCAAAGCGCAGTATACGGAGCGCGAGTACGACCAGGCAGCGGCGACCCTCGCCAAGATTCAACCCACCGATCGGCGCGCACTCGAAGCTGGATTCTACCTTGGTCTCGCGCGCTTCAATTCGGCGAAATATGCGGAGGCAGAGTCGGCGTTCGCCTTTGTCGCCAGCAGACTGCCGCTGCCCGAGGTGGTGAACAACCAGGGCGTCGCTTCGAGTCGACAGGGCCACGACGCCGCGGCCTTGTTTCAGCGTGCCTCCACCGCCGATCCCAGCGACCCCGACTATCACTACAACCTTGCGGTTGCGTTGCTACGCCGCGGCGACTTTGCAGGAGCGCAGCGCGAGGTTGATCTCACCTTGAAGCTGCGCCCCGCAGACACTGAGGCGACCGCCCTCAAGACCCGCATCGGCTCCGGTCGCAGCATAGCCGCCTCCACTAAGCCAGGAACGCCAGCCACAATTGGCTCGGCCAGCGATCAAACCGGAACTCAGGACTTCGATCCACTGGAACGGATTCGCAGGACCTATTCGGAGGCATCGTTCCGCCAAGCCGCCTTCCAGCTTGACCAGATGCGCGCCATGCGGATGGCCACTCTTCCTCCCGCCGAGCAGGCCGCGCAATACACGCAGCTCGGGCAGGACTACCTCGCCCAGGGCCTGATACCAGAGGCCGAGCGGGAGTTTCAGGCCGCAATTGCCGCCGACTCCACCAACGCCGGCGCCCACGCCGGACTTGCCCAGGTGCGGGAACGCAGCGGCAACGCCGAGGACGCACGCCGTGAGGCGACAACCTCGATCAACCTGCATCCAAACGTAATCGCGTATCTGGTCCTTGCACGGATTGAGTTACAGGCAAAGCGCATGCCGGAATCAGCCACCGAAGTCAGCAAAGCCTTGCAATTGGAACCAGGAAACACGGCCGCGCAGGGCATGCGCCAGGCGTTGCAGGCACGCGGGCAGAGCCTCCCATGAGAGCCGCCATCAAAGCCAGCCTGGCGTCGCTGCTTTTCTGCTTGATGCCCATCGGGCTCTCCGCCGCTCCCTCCGAAGCGAACGCTCCCGATCCGCCGGTGGTCGTCAAACTGACGATTCACGATACCATCCAGCCGATTACAGCGGACTATCTGCAGCGCGGTCTCGACGCAGCAGCGCGCCTCCATGCCCAGGCGGTCATCGTCTCCATGGGAACCCCTGGCGGCCTTCTGGAGTCCACTCGCGTCATGGTTCAGGCCATTGAAAGTTCTCCTGTGCCTGTGGTCATCTTCATCTCACCCTCCGGCAGCAGAGCGGGCTCCGCTGGCTTCTTCCTGCTCGAAGCAGCCGACATAGCGGCGATGGCCCCCGGAACCAACGCCGGCGCAGCTCACCCCATCGTCGAAGGCAGCCAGATGGACCCCATCCTCAAGGAGAAGATCGAGAACGATGCGGCAGCCTTCCTGCGCTCCTACGCCGCCCGCCGCGGCCGCAACGTCGCTGCCGCCGAGGACGCGGTCCGCAACTCGAAGTCCTACAGCGACCAGGAAGCACTCAATCTCAAGCTGATCGATCTCGTCACGCCCGATGACCGCTCCCTGTTGACGGCGCTCGATGGCCGCGAGATTCACCGCTTCGACGGCAGTACCGTTACCCTGCATCTACAAGGAGCGGAGATCGTCACGACGCCGCCCTCCTTACGCGAGCGCCTCCTCAGCCAACTGACCAACCCCAACCTCGCGGTCTGCCTCCTCGTCCTTGGCTGCCTGCTCATCTATCTGGAGTTCAACGTCCCTGGAACCGTCGTTCCCGGCGCCATCGGAACGCTGTTCGTCCTGCTCGGCTTCTTTGGCCTGGACCTTCTTCCGGTCCGCCACACAGCGATCGTTCTTCTGCTTGCGGCGCTCGTCATGATCGTGCTTGAGGCAAAGTTTGCTAGTCACGGCATCCTTGCCTTGGCCGGCACAGTTTCCCTCGTCTTCGGTCTGGCCACGCTGGTCGACGGGCCTATTCCCGAACTGCGAGTCCACACCAGCGTCGCCGTGGGAGCAGGCATTGGCTTCGGCATCATCTCCTTCGGCTTGGCCTATATCGCCCTACGTGCCCATCGCAACAAGGCGCTTCTTGGGCCGCAGGCGATGATTGGCAGCACCGCCATCGTCCGGACCCCGTTGTGCCCTACCGGTCAGGTAGAGATTCGCGGTGAACTTTGGCAAGCCTCTCTACGCGGCCAGTCCAATCTTCCCGTAGGAGCTTCAGCGCGAGTCCGTGCTGTCGAAGGCCTCCTCCTGATCGTCGAATCGGTTGGCGATTCCATCTAGCCGCCTTTCCAGCGCCACTCAACCCCTCGTCCAGAGTAGACTGGAGAGAGCAATAGTCTTTGTAAAAGGGAGTTTTGTCTTGATGTTGAATGTGCGTCGCTCGTCGTGTGTCTGGACCCTTCTGCTGTGCTCGCTCGCGACACTAGCCGCAACAACCGCCAAAGCTCAAGAGTCTCAGCACCCGGCGCTCGACCGTCAGTTCGATCGCGTCGATCTGGCCGTCTCCGGCGTCGGCCAGCTCAACAGCACGTCCAGCGGAACCGCCATCGTCGAAGCTATACCAACAACCGTAACCCTGAGCCCTAGCAACACTGTCGGCGTTCTCGTCACCCTGCGTTATACCAAATCTCCGTTCCTGGGCTTCGAGTTCAACTACGGTCACGCCCGCTACGACGACACCTTCAGCCCCTTCGGTAATCAGCCCACCCCTACCGCGCCATCGGTCGCGGGCGTCCAGCAGGATACCTCCGAATACACGGTAGGCTACGTCGCCCACATACGGCCAGTGTTTGGGATTAAGCCTTTCGCTTCGGTAGGGCTCGGCACCCTCGCCTTTCGGCCAACCCCGCTTGGCGGCGAAGGCTTGATCAAACAGGCGCGCGCTGCCTATTACTACTCGGTTGGCGCCGAGCAGTCGGTGTTTTCTCCCCACTTCGGCATACGAGTGCAGATACGGCAGGTATTCTTCAAGGCGCCTGACTTCGAAACCAACTACCTGACCATCCAGCAGCACACCTCAACCTTCGAGCCGGGTATCGGCTTTTACCTGCACTTTTAGAGCGCCGCATCCCAACCGCTAGCGCCTGTTTTACAATCGCTGCGGTGGCCGAAGTTGGTCCCCAGAGGTCACACATCCACTATGTCGATCCCCGTGCTGTTTGCCATTGCTATCGTCCTGCTCTACCTCCTCAATTCCATCAAGATTCTCAAAGAGTATGAGCGCGGCGTGATCTTTACCCTTGGCCGCGTCGGCAAGGAGGCGGCCAAAGGACCCGGCGTCGTCTGGGTCTTCCGTCCCATCGCCCAGATCGTGCGCGTCAGCCTGCGCCAGGAGGCCATGGAAGTACCCCCCCCAGGATGTCATCACCCGCGATAACGTCACCTTGAAGGTGAACGCCGTCATTACCCTGCGCGTCGTCGATCCGACAAAGGCTGTCATTGAAGTTGCGAACTACATCTACCAGACCTCGCAGTTTGCGCAGACGACCCTCCGCTCGGTGTTGGGAGAGGTCGATCTGGACGGCCTGCTGGCCCACCGCGAAGCTTTGAATCTCCGCATCCAGACGCTGATCGATGGACATACGGCGCCGTTCGGCGTGAAAGTCGTCTCGGTCGAGGTGAAGCAGGTGGACATGCCCGAGACGATGCTGCGCGCGATGGCCAAGCAGGCCGAAGCCGAACGCGAACGCCGGGCCAAGATCATCCACGCCGAAGGCGAGTTCAACGCAGCGGCGAAACTGGTTGACGCCGCCGCCCTGATGGCCACCCAGCCCATGACCCTGCAGCTGCGCTACCTCCAGACCCTGACCGAGATCGGCGTTGAAAAGAATACAACCATCGTCTTTCCGCTGCCCATGGAGCTGATGAACCTGCTCAACAAGACGCTCACGCCCGCTCCAGCGGGGGACAAAAAGGACTAACCGTGAATCGCTCTTACGACCGCGACGATGATCTTCAGGACTCTGGCCCTCGGGAGCGCGAAATCTCTCTTGGCACAACGACCATTCTCGGAATCTTTTTTGTGTTGGCGCTGCTCTGTGCTGTCTTCTTCGGCTTCGGCTACAGCATGGGGAGACGGTCGGCGCAGACCGTAGCCGGCACACCGGAGTCAGCCGCTGCTAACGACGCGGCTGACGCTAAGCCCGCGCCCGGTAGTCCTGCCAGTCGTGCCGCCACCGCATCGCACGGGAACCAAGAAGCAGCCGACGAGGACGGTGTCCCTAATTCGAGTGTCGATTCTGCTTCGTCGTCTACCGCGAACCGGGAGAATGCCTCCCATGCGGTCCCCGCAGCCAGGCCCCAGATCTCGCGCTCCGATCCCTCGACCCAGCCAGCAGCAAATTCAGCAATAAAAACGGTCTCCCTGCCTCGGCCAGCAGCCGCAACCTCAGCACCGCCTGCGCCGGTTGCGATACCCGGCATGGGATCGGCAGTCGTTCAGGTCGCTGCGGTTTCACACCAGGAAGATGCCGACGTGCTGATGAGCGCCTTGCGGAAGCATGGCTACAATGTGGCCGTCCGGCAAGAGCCGCAGGACAAGCTGCTGCATGTTCAGGTTGGCCCGTTCGCAAACAAAAAAGACGCCGAAGCGATGCGACAGCGTCTCCTGGCGGACGGTTACAACGCCATCGTCAAGTAGTCTTCCGGTCGCATCTCCGGCGGCAGGGCGTCGGCGATGGCCTTCCTCACCGCCCGCATCAGGTCCTCACGCGTTTCGAAGCCCCCAGGCTCAATCGGCGGCAGCACCAGAATCCGCGCAAGTCCAGGCGTAATCGCGCTGCTTCCCTTGCGCATCATGTTCTGCGTGCCGGAGACCGCGATTGGGATGATCGGCGCTTGTGTCTGCTGAGCCAGAAAGAACGGCCCCTTCTTGAAGGTTGAAAGCCGTCCATCGCGTGAGCGCGTACCCTCGGGAAAAACCATGATATGCAGCCCTGAATGAAGAGCGTCGCCAGCCGCATCGACACTGGCCTGCGCGGCCTCGCGTCGGCTGCCCCGCTCGACCGGCACAAACTGTGCCATCCGCATGGCAGTGCCGAGAATCGGGATGTTCATCAGTTCTCGTTTCAACAGAACCGAACTCCGACCCGGCAGAAGCGGAAGCACGACCGGCGGGTCGAGGTTCGAAACGTGATTGCACATGAAGATGCAGCTACGGCCGGCAGGCACATTTTCGAGACCGGTGATCTCTACCTTGATGCCGGCGGCACGAACGCCGGCGTTGGTGATCCACATCGCAACACGATAGAGCAGACCGATATTTCCAACCAAAAACGAATATGGGATGCCGAGGATGCCAGTTGGCAAGCCCAGCGTGAGATAGACAAAGGCCAGTTTAAGAGTTGCGAACATACCACTTTGCAGCATACCGCACACGCGCTCATGCTGTTATCGAGGACGTTCTGTTTCTATAAACGAATGCGCCGCGGACGTGGAAGCAACGAAGGTCAGCCACGCACGGCTATGGACTCTTGAGCTGCAATTGCTGCCGGAAGCTTCTGATAGATCCCGCCAAATCCACCGTTCGACAGAATTGCAACGATATCTCCGCTCTCAAGTCGCGGCAACAACGCTGCCACGATCGCGTCCGCATCGGGATGAAGCTGCGACGGGATGCCGCGAGCGTTGAGTGCGGCGACTACCTTCTCCGGGTGCAGGCGTTCCTGCACTGGAATGCTCTCGGACTGAAAGACCGCAGCCAGCACAACTTGATCCGCCAGGGCAACGCTGTCGACAAGGTCGGCCTCGAATACATTACGGCGCAGCGTGTTGGAGCGTGGTTCAAGAACGGCCCAGAGGCGTCGGCCGAGATAGCACTCCCGCAATGCGCGCAGCGTTTCGCGGATTGCGGTCGGATGATGAGCGAAGTCGTCGATGATGGTAATTCCCGATACGACCGCGCGTACTTCGAGTCTCCGTTTCACGCTCTTGAAGGTACCCAGCGCCTCGATGATTGCGTCAACCGGAACGCCCTGACCAGCAGCGAGCGCAGCGGCAGCGGTTGCGTTCAGCGCGTTATGCTCGCCCGCCATGGGCAGGCAAAGCTCGGCGAAGGGCTCCCCGCCACGCGTGAGAGTCCACCGGGTCAGCGGGCCATCGTGGCGCATGCCGGAGATGCGCCAGTGGGAATCTTCCGCAAAACCGTAGCGTTCTACCGCGCAAAACGCCTTTGCAACGCATTCGCTGACGTTCACGCTACCGTCGAAGGCGACGATGCGGCCACGGCGCGGTACAAGATTGACGAAGCGCTTGAAAGCAGTCTTGACCGCGGCAAGATCGGCATAGATATCGGCGTGATCAAACTCAACATGCGTCAGAATCGCTGCGTCGGGAAAGTAATGAAGGAACTTTGGACCCTTGTCGAAGAAGGCGGTATCGTACTCGTCGCCTTCCAGGATGTACGGCCGTGTAGGCCGCACCTTGAAGCTGGTGCCGAAGTTCTCTGCAACCCCGCCAATAAAAAACGACGGCGCGAGCGCTGGATCCTTTTGCGAGGCGACCTCGTAGATCCAGGCAAGCATGCTGGTTGTCGTCGTCTTGCCGTGGGTGCCCGCGACGACCAGCGACTCGCGACCGCCCAGGAACTCGTCATGTAGAATCGCAGCCATCGAACAGAACGGAATGCGTGTATCGAGGACATGCTCGAGCTCAACGTTGCCGCGCGAAATGGCATTGCCAACGACGACAAGATCGGGCCGGGGTTCAAGATTGCTTTCGGCGTAAGGCTCATGAATCGGGATATTCAACAGAGCTAGCTGCTCGCTCATAGGCGGGTAGGCGGCGGTGTCGGAGCCGGTAATGCGATGGCCCTGGAGCTGCAGCATGCCCGCAAGCGAGGCCATCGCGGTGCCGCAAATGCCGATGAGATGAATGTGTTTATAGTTTTGCATAGTCGAAAGATCAAGCCTAAACCGTGACAGACCCTTCGAGAAGGTGCATCTGCGGATTCGCTGCCTCCGTAAGGTCAAGCTTGGCTGCGATGCCGAGTGGGAGCGTGACGTTGAAGGCGCTCACGTGGCCGCACCGGAGTCCAATGGCGATGGGGCCCGAGAAGTCGTGCAGGGCATGGAGAATGGCACTGTCGAGATAGTCTTCCTCGTCAAAGGAGGCGCACTGGCGCATGTCGCCGAAGACAATGCCGGTTACTCTTTCCAGCAGCCCGGAGTAGCGCAGGTGCAGCAGCATGCGGTCCCACTGGTAAGGCTTCGTACCGATGTCTTCGAGAAAGAGGATGCTATCGCTGTCGATGCGCGGAGCGTAAGGCGTGCCCAGAGCCTCAGCAAAGATAGAGAGGCAGCCGCCGGTCGTACGCCCTTGTGCCATGCCCGGCCGAAGAATGCGAAGGCCGTCGGCGGTACCGAGCGACCATGGGCCGTCGTTGCTCAAACTATGCTGCCACGAGGCGAGGTCCGCACCGTCGTCACGCGAGAAATCAGCAGCCACCATGGGGCCATAGAACGTGACGAGGTTGGCCTCGTTATGAAGCCAGCAGTGCAGCGAGGTATGGTCGCTGTAACCGAGAAATACTTTGGGGTTTGCACGAATGAGTGTGGCGTCGAGGTGAGGCAGCAGCTCGGCCGAGCCCCAACCGCCGCGAGTGCAGACGATTCCGTCAATCGCGGGATCGGCAAAGGCACCATGCAGATCATCCAGTCGATCCGCGAGTGTGCCTGCATAGTAGAGCGGGCCGCTGTCCAGCACATGCGCGCCAAGAATCACTTTGTAACCAAGCGCGTCCAAATGAGCGATACCTTGCCGCACCAACTCAGATTTTGAAGCACTCGCCGGAGACACCACAGCCAGTGTCGCACCAGGACGCAGGGCACGCGGCTTCACGGTAGGGGTAGGCGTGGTGGTGTTCATAGTGCGGACACCTCACCATGACAGATAATCTCCGCCGGCCCAGTGAGCCGCATCCCTGCGTCGTTTGCCGGCCACACTGTCCGTTGTGCACCCCCTTCGGCAACTGCGGTAAGTTCGCGATCCGCACCGCGCAGTACCATCGCCGCAGCAGAAGAAGCGCAGGTGCCGGTGCCTGAGGAGGTAGTGGGGCCGCAGCCTCGCTCGAAGATGCGGAAAGCTATCTCGGAGGGCGACGTAACGCGCACGAACTCAACGTTGGTACCGTGAGGAAACAGTGGGCTGATGCTGATCTGCGCGCCGAGTTGCTGCCAGCTTAGACCGTGGGCGCTAAAGTCGTCGCTGTCGACGAAGAGTACAAAATGGGGATTGCCAACGTTGACCATGGTCCCAGAAACGTTGCCGACGCCGGCAACCTCGATCGTGCGTTCCATAACACGAGGAACCCCCATCTCGCTCTCGATGAGATACACAGGATCGGAGGCCTCGACGACATGGCAGGTACGCATTCCACTGTGAGTGCCGAGCGAAACATGCTCGAGACCTTCACTTTGTGCGAGCCATGCGGCAACGCAACGCGTGCCGTTCCCGGAGAGTTCAGCCTCGCTGCCGTCGGCGTTAAAGAGGCGCAGGAAAGACTCGCCATTCGCTTTACGTTCGAGGAACTCGATACCGTCAGCACCAACGCTCGTATTGCGGGAGCAGAGCTTGCGCGCGAGTGCCCCGTGGCGGCGCTGGGCCAGAGCCTCATCGAGGATGAGAAAGTCGTTGCCGCAGGCGTGCGCTTTTACAAAAGGGATCATGCTGTTCTTATTCTGCCTCATCCATCGCTAAGGCCGCGGTGTTGCAAGTGAAGGAACGAACCGATCGGACTGGTAGATGCGCGCGCAGGGCTGGCCAGTCGTACAAAGAATCGACAGCTCCGTCAGGTCCTGCGGATGTTCCGCGACGGCGGTGGATACCTGGTCTCCGGCAATAGCAACGACGTATGCTGCATGCTCGGCGGGCGCTGCCAGAGCGGCCTTCCAGCTGTCGTAGTCTCCTTCGTTCACGGTTTGGCGCAACGGCAGGCCCGCATCCTGCAGGGCACCGACATGATCGGAGTTGTACATCAGAATCGGAACGCCGGCGGGAAAGGTCTTCAGCTCACGTGCGAGTGCCATTTCGAAGGCGACGCGCGTGGTTGAGTTGGCGACTGCCTCTTTCAGAACTAGCGGCAAGTGGTACATCATACCGATCGCGTTGACGGCGATGAGGAGAAGCGCGACAGGCTGAAAAAGTCTCGCCGCGAGGGGGCGCGTCTTGCTCCAGCGAAGCTGCGCCCAGTCCAGGATGAGAAAGGTGAAGATGGCAAGGGCGGGCAGCATCTCCATACCGTAGCGCGAGTTGTAATAAGAGTGCGGCCAAAGCGGTGGGATGAAGATGGGGACCGATCCGTAGGCGATTGAGTAAACGTAGAACGGTAACGGCAGCCAAAGCAGCAGCGCAGGTAACGCAAGCTTGCGGCGAATGGCAAGGATCAGACCCGCAAGCGCGGTGGCCAGCACGAGAAAGCCGAACTCCCACGCAGCGGCATCGATCTGCGCGGTACGTGTATAGAGGAGGAGCGCCCACGCTGGATCGTGCCATCCGTGATAGTGCGTTGCGCCCGGCCGAGAGGTCTTCCTGTCGATGGCGGCAGCCGAGTACGGCCCGCGCAGGAAGTCCAGTGGATCGTGAAAAAAATGTTGGTTATACGCCAGCCAGCTTATTGGGCCCGCGACAGCAAGCAGCGTGAAGAGGATGAAGGATGGAGCGACTCTGCGCCAGACATCGCGGTTGCGTGCGAGAGTCACGGTCAGAACACACCAGACAGCAGCGCCGAGAATCCAACCGTCATACCGGGTGAAGACCGCGGCAAGAATCAACAGTCCGAGCAGGATCAATCTGCGTGTAACAACGATGGGCCGCGACGTCTGAATGCCGGCAACACACTCCACGGTAAGCAAAGTCGTCCAGATGAGGATCGCGAGAAAGAGCGGCTCATTCATCGCAGTGGTTGCGAGGTAGAGCAGGTTGGGATTGAGAGCGTAGAAGGCCGTTGCCGCAATGGCCCAGCGCGGCGTCATCATGCGGCGCGCGAGGCGATAGAGACCAACCACACTGGCGATGTAACAGATCAGTGAAGGAAACGCGCCGGCGAGCCCATCCTGCCACCACTCGATCTTCTGCACAAAGGGAAGCATGAGAAGGTGGGGCAGCGGCAACCAGACGCCGCCGAGCTGCACCAGACCGGGATTACGCGAATCCAGAATACGGCGTGCGATCCCAAGGTGCGCGACCGCGTCTCCATAAAGCAGGAGGTAACCGCGGGAGTACGACACCATCAGTGCCAACATAGCAAGAAGCACCGCAGCCAACGCGATCGGAAGCATCTCCTCGCGCATGGCCGGTCGCACTTCGTCTGGATTCGTCTCCTCGACCGCGGACGCGCCGGCAACTGCCGAGGTCGCCGCTGCGTCAAGTCTGGCCGGCCTAAGCCTTCGTGTGGTCAAGATGCGAGATCTCCCGGAAGAGGTTGAAACGCTCGTCGATCTCCTGCCGCGTCACGTTCTCCAGGCGCTCGGTGCCGAAGCGTTCGACCGCAAACGAGCCCATGACACCACCATAGAACAAAGCTGTGCGAAAAACCGCGGGAGTAAGCTCGGGCTGCGAGGCGAGGTAGCCATAAAAGCCCCCCGCGAACGAGTCGCCCGCGCCGGTAGGATCGACCACCTCGGCCAGAGGGAGCGCCGGTGCGCGAAAGGGATGCGAGACCTTGGCGCTGCCCGGGAAAGAGCGGTCGCTGAAGAAGGCCGTCGCACCGTACTCGCCATGCTTGACCACCAGCGTCTTCGGGCCCATCATGAGCACCTTTTCAGCGGCGAGAACAAGGTTGCGCTCGCCGGCCAGCATACGGACCTCGCCATCGTTGATCAATAGAACGTCTAATTCGCGAAGGACCTTAGCAAGGTTTGCAGCGTGGTCGGCGATCCAGTAGTTCATGGTGTCGCCGCATACCATGCGGACCGTCGGCATCTGACTACGGACGCGGGCCTGCAACGCGGGGTCGATGTTCGCCAGGAAGAGGTACTCGCTGTCCTTGTAGACCTCTGGGATCTTCGGCTCAAAGGTCTCAAAAACGTTCAGGTCTGTGCCGAGCGTCTTCGCTTCATCCATGTTTCCCGAGTAGGAGCCGGTCCAGTGGAAGCTCAGTCCGTTCGCCCGCTCCAGGCCCTGGGTGTCGATGCCGCGCCGCGTCAGGACAGCTTCGTGTTCGGCGGTAAAGTCTTTGCCGACAACGGCGATGACACGGACCTGCGTGAAATAACTGGCAGCAAGAGCGAAGTGCGTCGCCGCACCCCCCAGGCAGTCGTCGACCGCGCCATGCGGGGTCTCAATGCTATCGAACGCTACCGATCCTACAACGAGAATTGCCATAAACTCCTTCTGTAACAGGGAATGATTTCTATTTGTAACTCTTTAAATGACATACGCCACCGTGAAAGGCACGTCTTCAGTTATAGATATTTGTCCAGCAGAATGGCCAGCTTCTGACGTGTCTCCGCGGGAATTGCCGTGCGGTCGGTGAGGATAGCGTACTTCAGCGCATCCTTGCAGGCACAGGCCTTCTCTTGCGTGTGCATTGCAGCCACAGCCGCGCGCACCACCTTAGATGCGTTGTCGGCGTTTTGATGGAGTACTGCCAAGATCTGATCGACAGTGACATCATCGTGTCCTTCTCGCCAGCAGTCGTAGTCGGTGACCATCGCCATCGTGGCATAGCAGATCTCGGCCTCGCGAGCCAGTTTGGCCTCCTGAAGGTTGGTCATGCCGATAACGTCTGCGCCCCAGCTGCGATACAAATTCGATTCGGCGCGAGTGGAGAACTGCGGTCCTTCCATGCAAACATAGGTCCCGCCGTTCTTGCCGACAACGCCGACGGTATCGCAGGCCTGCTCCAGAACAGTAGCCAGGGGCGCGCAAACCGGATCGCCAAAGGCTACATGCGCCACGATGCCTTCACCGAAAAAGGTGGAGACGCGAGCGTAAGTGCGGTCGATGAACTGATCCGGGATGACGAAGTCGGTCGGCTTATGTTTCTCTTTCAGCGAGCCGACGGCTGAGACCGAGAGAATGCGATCGACGCCCAGCATCTTCATGGCAAAGATGTTGGCGCGGAAGTTCAGCTCGCTTGGAAGGATGCGGTGGCCACGTCCGTGCCGCGCGAGGAACGCGACGCTTCGGCCCTCCAACTCGCCCAGAATAAATGCATCCGAAGGCTCGCCGAATGGCGTTGTCACGCGCTCTTCACGCACATTCGTCAGCCCAGGCATGGCGTACAGCCCACTGCCGCCAATGATTCCAATCTCTGCCTTCATCAATCCCTTTTGCTCCTCTAGCGGACACCGTCCGGCTGTTGTGTTGCCCCTGTAGAAGTATATCGTTGCAAACCGTCTGCGCTCATCGCACCAAACGATTCCAGCAGCCGCACCATCGCGAGAGAGGGTTCATGCTGCGGTAAAGCTGCGAGATGCATGGGGCCGTCCCCCTGCACACTCGCGATCCTGTCGCGCAGCTTTCGAGACAGAGCCAAGTCAAATCCCTCGCCAATGAAGACCGTGGCTCCGGACCGCGAGATCAACACATCGCCTTCATTGGTCGAGTAAACCTGCTCATCGTCGTTAGCCTCATCCTTGTCTCGGCGCACGACACCGGAGTACTTCCTCGGTATCTGATTGGCGTAGATGCGCATGAAGGAGCGTGCGGAGTCTGCATTCTTCCAACGCGAGAAGTAAAGCAGACTGATCGAAGCCGTCGACTCCTTCTCCGCATCCGTGACCGCTGACTTCCGTTGCGCCGCGTAATACACGCCCCCATCCCACGCCGGTGCGAGCGCTGTCGCAATCTCCCGCCCGCCGAAAAGTTCAGCGAGCATGCGAACGTCCAGTTCTCCCATCACGCCAATGTCGTAGGGCGTGTACTCCGCGTCGATCAGAGGATGAATATCCGGCAGCCGCAACACCGGCACCGGCGCGTGTGCCATATACGCATCAGGATTCATAATCTCGAAGCTCGACGACGGAGGGCTCGCAAGTACACCCGCAAACGCCGCCTGCTTGCCTGCTTTCACCAGTATGGCCTGCTCGAAGCTCAGCCCTTCGCTGTAAGGAAACAGCAGCGACTCCTGCAGCATCAGCGGAGCCCGCGCCATGATCGGCGAACCGCTCGTATCCGCAACCTGGTCCTTCAAACGATCCGCCAGGCCCGGAGCATCGGCGATCGTCTTTCCCGTCGACCGCAT
>Ga0182024_10015540_pt1 | contig 14551 bp, 16 predicted proteins | sample P32metaG_FD_120480 | JGI IMG/M metagenome (GOLD analysis project Ga0182024, IMG submission 120480) | Permafrost microbial communities from Stordalen Mire, Sweden - P3-2 metaG (Illumina Assembly) | ecosystem: Environmental > Terrestrial > Soil > Wetlands > Permafrost | place: Sweden: Stordalen... | reverse complement strand
CGATGGCAGGCCTTTTCGATGCTTGTCACCGGCAGTGTGCTCATTGCGTTGGCAGGCTGGCGAATAACTTCGTTTAAGGATAAAGTCGGAGAAATTGCTTTGTCCTGGCGGGGGATTCCAACGTGGCAGGTAGCCGACGAGAGACGAAGCCCTGAAACGTCGAGTTGCAGCATCGAGGATTTGGAGGCGGATAACAGCAAGTTTAAAATCAAGATCGGCAGCGACACCGCCTCGCCGTCCTTTGCGTTGTGGGGCGATAGTTTTGCGCTCGCGTTATTGCCCGGTGTCGATGCGGCCGCGGCCGAACATAGGCGAGCGGGTTATTTCATCAATCTCATGCAGACACTTACATTGGATCCGAATCTCGGGGTCTCTTCGTTCAACCCTGAAAGGGACAGAAAGGCAATCATGGATTGGCTATGCAGCCGATCTGAGATAACCGATGTATTTCTGGTAAATGATTGGACCTTGCACGTAAGAGATGAGGCGGACATTGCCGAAACGTGCCAGATTTGCGAGCGCCTGCAAGAAGCCGGGAAGAAGGTCTATTTTTTCAATGAACCTCCATTGGCAAACGAATCTGTGCTGAGAGAACTGGCATGGGGGAGGCATGTCGATCCCGCCGCCGGGGCAATTGAGGCGAACCGCTACGAAGCGGCTCACGTGATGCAGGAGCGACTTGCAGCTGAGTTGGTGAAGCGTCACCTCGCCAAAGTCGTTCTCATTAACGATGCATTCCTGAGCGGGGGCAGTTATTGGACATCAACCAGCGACGAGTCGTACTTTTTGGATCTTTATCATCTGAACAGTACGGGAGCTACTCGAGCTATGCATTTTGTTGCGCCGGTGATTTGGGATTGAGTTGCGCGCTGCCGAGCGAAACGTGCTCTGGAGCTGCTAGCGAACTGCGGAGGGGTTCAAGACTGGCGCATTCGACCGGTCTTCTACTGGCGGGGTGGTCTTGTCAGTGCAAAAGGGTTTGCACCTTTGCCATGATCTCGGCAACGGTGGGATCGGGGAGCCGGCAGACGAATTTGGCTTTGCGGGTGTCCCAATCGAGGCTTTTCACTTGATCGCATAGCGCCACGCCGCTCACGGCGAGGTCCGCGGGTAGGCGGACTTCAAATGGGTAACCCTTCACTTGATTGGTCACCGGGCAGAATAATCCCAGGCGGACTTTCTCGTTGTAAAGCCGGGGCGACAACGTGACCGCCGGGCGGAGTCCGGCCTGCTCGTGGCCGGCCTGCGGAGTGAATTGCAGCCACACGACATCGCCACGCTCAGGGGCGTAGCGGCGCGGCACTACCAAGCCTCCCGGGGTGCGGGTGCGCCAAAGTCAACGGCGGCGTGCCGATTGGCTTTGTTGACATCGGCCATGAGGTCGCTGAGCCGGTAATATTTGGGATGCGGACGCTCGACGACTATTCGATCGTCTTCGGCACGCACGTCGACTTCGTCGCCTTCATCGAAAGCGGTTTCTTGGGCCAGCATCTTTGGGATGCGGACCGCGAGACTGTTTCCCCAGCGTTGAATGGTGGTTTTCATGCGTGTATCTACGCGGAATCTACCGGACCGCGTGAGGCTCGTCAACATGCAGGGCGCCGCGATTTCCGGGAGCAGAGGGGGTGGGGTTGACGAATTGAGCCGGCCGGCTCAATCGCCCGCCGGGTCCCGCAGTGGCGGGATCTGTCTCGGGCCGCCTTCGGCCCTTCTTGATGAAAACCACGACCGTCATCTCCGGGAAGGGATTGTCGGAGGAGACAATCGACGCGGTTGTCGGAATCAACCTGGCGACGATGGATTATTTCATTCCGATTTTCATGAAGGTGATCTACGGCGCAGCGAAGCCGAAGGAGGCTCTTGAGGAGGCTGATGAACTCTTGGAAGCGCCTCCTCGCTTTGAACTGAATCCATATTGCCTCGATGCAAAACGGCTCGCCACCGCCCTGCCCGGCTATTAGAATATCCCGCCGTGAAAAAGGACCAAACAACCGTTGATGCAGCGGGCCAACCCGTCAACGAACTTCCGCATGGTGTCAGCTTCCGCCGCGCAACGACCCATTATTGACGAACGCGGCAGCGTATGCGAGCTGTTCGACGAACGTTGGGATTGGAGCGACGCCCCGCTGGTCTTCTCCTACTTCTTCACCCTCCGGCCAAACAAAATCAAAGGCTAGGCCATGCATATGGCGCAGAATCAACTCGCGTCCGAGCGCGGCCAGGAAATGAGGCTTGCCCCGTCCGGGCAAACCGAAAGCCATGATGTTTTCATTATTAAACTGAAGCACATTCGGTTTAATCTGACGCACCCCCGCATGGGCCAACCCGCCTGAGGCGGGTAAACTCAAGCCGTGGCTCCAACCCGGCTTCGTCCCGCCGGGGGCGGGGCTGCGCCGGGGCAAGCGCCGGCGCGCGAAGTCGTGCGTCAAATTGAATAGAAGGTGCTCTAAATGACGTGCAGCAAAAATAGGATGAGGAGAATTACAAGGACTGTGCCAAGGCCGCCGGATGGTCCATAACCCCAATTTCTACTGTGCGGCCAGGTGGGCAAGGCGCCGACGAGGAAGAGAATCAGGACGATTAAAAGGATGGTCATCATACCTAGGAATCGGCGTTGCCGGGCGATCCGCATGCAAGCGCAGGAGGAAGGAATGCGCACCCAATCTAAAGACGGGCGAAATCCTACAGGGAAGAAAGGATAACCGCAAAGATCAATGGGCGGGCAGTCGGCGGTTGCGGCTCGACCATCCGGGGAACGGTTTATAAGCGAGGGGGCGGGCAGAAGGGCCTCGGGCGAAGGCGTCCACGACTGTGGCTTTTTTACGACACAAAGGAGACGGGGAAGAGAGTCCGAATTCACTGGACGGCCGAGGTTCCTTAGAAAAAGGCGCGCGTGTCTGTCTCGGGGCGCCTTCGGCCCTTGGGCCGAACGGTGTTCTCGTCCCACGGAGGCTATCGGTCTCGCTTCGCTCGAGTGGCGGAGGGGGTGGGATTCGAACCCACGGTGCCTTGCGGCACTCCGGTTTTCAAGACCGGCGCAATCGACCACTCTGCCACCCCTCCTGGATGGTCGCCATCGCGAAGGGAGGAAGATATGCGGGGTTTAGGGGAAGCTCAATAGCGGGGTTTAAGCGGGCGACCGGGTTCGGCGGAGATTCTTTTATCCACAGATTTGCCCAGATTTACACAGATTAAAGAGGAGGTGGCCTGACCCCGCCGGCTGGACACTTCATAATTGATATTCCGCGGATTACCAAAGCAGCGATCCAATAAGAGACTGGCATTAATCTGAAAATAGTCCAGATTGAGTCCATGCCTGCCACCGTATCCATTAGCGAAGCAAAGCAGCGACTCGGGGAAATCGCCGATCTCGCGCTGCGAGGAGAACAAGTCATCATCGTGAGAAAATCGAAACTGCTGGTGCTCAAGCAGCTTGAAATGCAGGAGCCAGTGCCGATGAGGCCGCAGGGTTATTTCGACGACTGCTACGATAAAGCTGCGGTGAAGGAATCCAACAAACTCGGCGCTCGCTCGATGCGGAGAATTGTCAAGTGAGGCAGTGGGAGATTTACCTATTTCCGTTCGAGAAAGAGAAACCGCACCCGGCGGTCATCATCTCCAACGACGAGCGTTGCGAGAACGACGATCTCGACTACGTGAACGCGCTAATTTGCACGTCGGCGAAGTAGCTTGGAGGTCGTCGTCAAGCTGCCTTTTTGGAATCCGTGCGACCCGCTTTTCTAGCATCTGAGAGCCGCCATTCATCTGGCAAATATCGGCCGAACCCCAGTTTTCCTATCCGCGTCACTCGGATTCCGCTCGCCCTCTTGAAGTTGAACTTGCCTTGGCTGCCAACATCGTCCCCAGCACCTCGTCTAACGCGGATCTAAATTCAATAGGACCCGGAAAGTACTGGGGCGCCTCGCACTCACTTTCCAACGTCGATACAAAGTCATCGTTCGTCATTAGATCGGCCATCCTCGTGGAAGGGTGTCTTCGAAGATAATTTGCGATTGCGGCACTCATTTTTGCGCCGCATTCGATTGCCTTTGAAAAAGAGACATTGCCCTTAAAATCAGGCCGCATCATTCGCCCCCCAGCCAACTCCCGACGAATACGATGCACGTCGTCCTGAAGTTCACGTAGTAACTCGAATGTTAGTTTCTCCGCGGGTACGATAGATTCCTGTAAATTCGCCACTTGGAATTTCCCAAAATTCTTCAAAAAGGTCGAATGACCTGGGTCCGCCTTCGCCGCTCTTTGGGTGGCCAAGACCTTTTCTGCTAGCGCGGCTTTGAATGTTACAATCCTGGAAAAGCGCAAGTCACGAGGGTAAGGAACATGTTCGATGATCCCGGTATCAAATGAATAATCGGTTTTGTCATCTTTCATAATTACGGTGGCTTTATCAAAGGCAAGTCGCATCCCCAATTCGAACATAACGTTGGGATTCTTACCGCTCACGTCACAGATGACGATATCAGAAGAGTAAATATTTTGAACGATTCGTTTTTGTATAACGCCAACATCATCTGCATCGCTGACTAGGCGCACGGTAAACTTGGGATCGCTAATGCCTTCGACCGATTCAGAAATGATACTCTTCACTTCGCTCCAATGCTCGGCACCACACCCATCCGATGGAGAAATGGGCATTATCACGCCACAAGCGAGAGGTGTAGCTTTAGGTTTCTCAACTTTTTTATCGGCTGCCATTTCAGGTGAAATATCCTTTGTATGCGGCGTCATAAGGTGACTTGAATCAGATCTATTTTAGTCGGGCTGGTATATTCTACCGGCATTTCCAATTTGGATTCTTGCCCGCGGCCCACCTCTCGTAGTTTTCTCTTTGCTCCACGGTTCCGCAAGCCATTTTCTGTCAACACCCTCCACATTTTCCTTTGCTCCTTGGGCCTGACTATGACGTATCTGGCTACCTACGCGGACTTCCGCCCGGACGCGAAGACAAGGATCCACCCCGGTTAAATCAAACCTGAGGCTTCGGAAATGGGGCGGCTATGTGTGACTATTCTCTACGGTATTGTGGCGATACTTGCCTTGATTTTGAGGAACTTATCTCATTCCGAATGCCCCCGTTGAACGCCTGGCGGAGGGGGTGCGATTCGAACCCACGGTGCCTTGCGGCACTCCGGTTTTCAAGACCGGCGCAATCGACCACCCTGCCACCCCTCCTGGCGATGCGAGTTGGGGAAGATAGGCGGAGATTGCGGGAAGCTCAATGATCGGATTTTAATTGCCGGAGATTGGATCGAATATCGAGACGGCAAACGCCTTTTTTAACGAGCAGACACGCGGGAAAAGTCATTTTGGCGGTGGGATGAAGCGAGATAGTCCAAACGAGCCGGATACAAGAGCAGAGAGTTGCGGCGGAAAATTGTAATGAACGCAAACGAGAATCAATAGGATCAGCAGCACGGAATTCACTATCGAAAGACAGATTCGCGACCCTGTTCTAGCCCAAATCTTCGAAATCTCAGCGTCCCGGTTGGCCTCGATTATCGAGACCTCCAAGAGCTTTTTCGAATTTGGTTTCGCGGCCTTCATTTTTTCCGGGCATTAAAAGTGAATTTTGATATAAAAGGGATTCGGGATGGATCTCATATATGCGAATTCTCTCATAACTGACAACATATAATTCTCATATTTGCGATTTTCTGCCTTTTTTTGGCGATTTTTGTTCGGAAATCTAATTTCATAAAGTGTGCCTTACCTCTAATAGGGAGCAGCGGATGTGCCAGTGCCCCGTTCGGTCTGTTGAGCGGCGTATGTGCCCCATTTTCCGAGGCGTCAAGGGCTGGAGACGTGCCACGCCATTTTTATGAGGAAGACGATGCCAATTTTCAGTCTTCCGAGCCGGACGAAAGCGGGGCTACGGATTTCTCAACTTTCCGGAGCTATGCTCTGGCAGGGCATTCAGGGATCGGTTTGAGAGGCTGGAGTTTCCAGAGTTTCTCTCTGGCAGACTCTTCGGGGTCTCATTTGCCAGCGGGCGGATCGAAGGCTGCTTCGTATTGGCGGGTGCGGGCGGCCCAGATTAGGAAGGCGGCGCCTATTAGTATGAGGAATAGGGAGAGTAACTGGCCGTAGGTAAGGAAGCCGAAGGCGAAGGCGAAGGGGGAATCGGAGCCGGGCTGGCGGAATTGCTCGCCGGCGATGCGAAGGAGGGCGTAGAGGATGAAGAATGCGCCGGTGATTACGCCGCGCGGGACTTTGACCAATGTGCGGAGTGACCAGAGGATGGAGAAAAGGAGGATGCCTTCGAGACAGGCTTCGATGAGTTGGGAGGGGTAGCGGGGGGTTAGGATGGCGCGGAGGATTTCGCGGACGTGCGGGTCTGTGCGGGCGGTGTTTACGATGGCTTCGGGGAGGGATGAATTGGCGGCGGCGGCGAGGACGGGTGGGTATTGGCCGAGGAGGGCGGTGGCGCGGGACAGGAGGGTGTTGTCTTCGAAGATTTCCCTGGGAAATTGGACGGCCCATGAGATGCCGGGGGCTGGGCGGCCGTAGAGTTCGCCGTTAACGAAGTTTGCGATGCGGCCGAAGAAGAGGCCGATGGGCGCGACGACGCAGAGGCTATCGCCGATGCTGGTCCAAGAGAGGTGATGGCGGCGTGCGAACCATAGGGTGAAGAGAGTGAGGCCGAGGATGCCGCCATGGCTGGACATGCCGCCGTCCCAGAAGAGGAAGAAGGTGAGTGGGTTGTGGATGAAGGTGTTGAAATCGTAGAAGAGCATGCTGCCGAGGCGGCCGCCGAGGAGGACGCCGAAGAGGGCGGCCCATGTGATGAAATCCGCGACCTGGGCCGGGGGGAGTTGTGAGTAGCGGCGTATTGCGAGGCGATGGTAAACGAGGTAGCCGCAGAGGAAGGCGAGGACGTAGGCGAGGCCGTACCAGTGGGGGCCGATGCCGTGGGAGATCTCCCAGATGAAGGGGCTGAAGGTGTCGAGGTAGTAGGCGAGGAGCATCTGGCAGAAAGGGTGAAGGATGAAGGATGAAGTATGAAGGAGGGAAGGGCGGATATGGAGGGAAGGATGGAAGGCAGGGCGGGCTGATAGGGAAATGGCCGAATCGGGATTGGGCGGGGTGGGGAGGGATGGGACTTATGGGGCGGATGGTACTTATATGGGGTGGCGGGATGCGGGCCTTGGAACCATTTTGGCGGCGTCAGCGCAGGCTGTCACGTTTCGGGGCTTCGGCGCTGCCGAGCCCCAGTTGGGGCTGTCTCGGGGGGAGACAGCCCCGTCCCAACCAAACCGGGCAGAGGCAGGGCTCATCCCGTGCCTTCGCCCAAAGCTAATGTACGCCTGATGGGGGGGACTGCAAGTTGAGCTGGGAAGGGGTGGCGCCCCGCAGGGGCTTGTCCGCAATTGATCGTTAACTCCGGGCTTACGGCTGGAGGCTATTTTCTGGATCGGCTTTGAGGCCTCGATTTTCGAAAGAGGAGTAGGAGGGTGAGGGCGGGGAGGGTGAGTGAGATGACGGAGGGCTCGGGGGCGGGGGCGAAATTGAAGGCGAGGGCGTAGGTGTCGGAGAGGGAGACCATGTTGCTCGAGCTTTTTACGACGGCGAGGTCGTAGTCGCCGGGGGCGAGGTCTGGAACGTAGAGGACTTGGGTGTTATCGATGGTGCTGAGGCTGGCGGAGATGGTCTGGTCTGTGTCTGTGTCGAAGAGGTAGAGATACAGGTTGTTGATGCTGGACTGGTTGAGCTGGCGCCACCAGATGAGGGTGGCGGTGAGGGTGAATGAAGGGGCGGTGGCGGAGGAGAGATCGAAGTCGTAGTGGTTGGATTGGTCGAGCGAGGCGGGGCCGGAGAGGGTGTTGGTGAGGGTGTCGAGGTCCCAGCCTTCGGCGGGATCGACGGGGCCGGAGGCGAGCGGGGCGACGGGGCCGGATGCGGTGGCGGAGAAGTGGTGTTCGCCGGCGGCGAGGTTCAGATACGAGTTGTACATGTTGAGGATGCCGGCGCCGGTGACGGGGTCGAGGGGTGTGGTGGTGGGATCGGCGACGGTGGATTTCCAGCCGGCGGGTTTTGTGGCGCCGTTGAGGAGGAGAGCTTTGAGGACGCGGGCGTCGGAGGCGTCGGATTCGGTTTGTGGGGAGGAGCCGGCATCGCCGCGCTGGGCGGCCTGGAGGAGGATGGCGGCGGCGCCGGAGACGAAGGGGGCGGTGTAGCTGGTATCGTCGCCGATGGTCGGATTTGAGTAGGCGACGATGTCGGGTTTTGAGCGGCCGTCGTAGTTGCCGGAAACGTTGGTGCCCTGGTAAGCGCCTACGGCGATGCCATTGTATGCGGAGGCGGGGGATCCGGTGAGGGGGCCATTGCCAGCGCCTGTGATGAAAAGGGTGCCGTAGGTGACGGCGAAGTTATCGTAAGCCTGATCGTACTGGGCCTGGGTGTTGGTGGAGCCGACGAGGATGTTGAAGCTCTGATTGACGATCTCCGCGGGGAGCGGGCTGGCGAGGGGGAGGATGATGTCGTTGACGAAGTAATCGGCCTCGTAGTTGTAGATGTGGCTTATGCCGTAGGCGATGCCTTCGGGGTCGGCGGTGTCGGCGTCGCCGTAGAAGTTTGAGCCGACGTAATGGGCGTGGTCGGAGGAGTAGCCGAGAGCGTTGGGGTAGGTGTTGGCGGTGCCGCTGGCGGAGATGTAGGTGAATTTGCCGGCGGGCTGGTTGTTGCCCGGAGGGTAAACTTCCCAGTCGTTATCGCCTGTGAAGATGGCTTCTGGCTGGATGACGGCGATACCGGAGCCGGTGAGTGTGGGGTCGAGCTGGCGGAGCTCGGGGATGCCCTGATCGGGGGTTTGGGCGAGGATGTGGATGGCACCGAGGAGGAGGAGAGGGAGCCAGAGGCTGGACGCGATCCGGCTTCGTGCGGTTCCGCGGTGGCGGGACCGCGCTACGCCGGGACGAGGCCGGCTAGTGTGGAACGTGGAGTTAACTCTTTGGGAGTTTATCAAGGGCGGCTGAGACGTCGGCGGCCTGTTGGCTGGTGGAGGCTTTGAGGTCTTCCCAGACGATCTTGCCGTTTTGGATGAGGAATGATTGGCGCTTGGCGATGCCCATGGTGACGGGGACGCCGAAGGCCTTAGCGACGGAGCCGTCGTTATCTGCAATGAGGGCGAAGGGGAGGTTGTATTTGGTCTGGAAATTTTTTTGGGCGTCGACTTTATCCTCGCTGACGCCAAGGATCTGGAGGCCGCGGGCGGAGAGGCCGGGGAAGGAGTCGCGGAGGCTGCATGCCTCCTTGGTGCAACCGGGTGTGTCGGCTTTTGGGTAAAAGTAAACGAGGGTGATGCCTTTTTTGTAGAAGTCGGCAAAGTTGATGGTGTCGCCGTCCTGGTTGACGCCGGAGATTTCTGGAGCGGGGCTGCCGACGTCGATGGCATGGCAGGGTACGAGGCCGAGGAAGGCGAGGAGGCTCATCATGAGTAGGGGGCGGGAAAGGGATTTCATTTGCGGGGGGAGTATAGGGGAGGAAATTCGAAATTCGAAATCAGAAAATCGAAATGTCAGGCGGGGAGGCGGACGACGGGGTGCAAGACCACCCCGAAGGCGCGTAAACTCCCCGATGGCTACAACCAGCGGCGGGCGGCCCACCAGCCTGCGTAAACGCCCATGACGCTGCCGATGCCGCTGATGATGAAGGCGGGCATGAAGCCGAAGGGATCGCCCACGTACCAGCCGAGGGCGCCGCCGAGGTTGAGGCCGAGGAAGATGAAGAATTTCACGCGGAGTGGATTTTGAGCAGTTTAAGCAGGAAGCGGACCGACCCGGAGGGTGTAGAATTCGGGCGGTGTCCTAATTTAGAATTAGGTGAATGTGGCGAAGGATGGAAGATTCCCATCGGGATATGAATTTTAGCGTCACTCTTCAAATGATCGCAGGCTTGCTAACGGTCATCGCCGGCCTTTCTTGCGTTTTGTGGGGTGCAGATTTGGTTGGTTGGACAATCAAATCAGCGCAGTTTGACCGGGATTGGGAGGGGACAAGGATCGCCATAATGCGAATCTGCGGCGGCGCCATGATCATCGCCGGAATTGCCATGTGCGCAAATATCAGGTGGTGATAATCGAATCTTTTTTGGCGGCGATGAATATTGATGGGAGTCCGCGCGTCTTTAGGGAAACGTTCCCGAAATTTAAAGAGATGAAACTGATTATCCCTATTATCGCGTTGTCGCTTGTTGTTTGTGCTGGATTTACGGGGTGTGAATCGCCGGCGGCCAATGGGGCGCTGGCGGGAGCGGGGGCGGGGGCGTTGACGGGAGCGCTGGTGGGTGGGCCGAGGGCTACTTTGCTGGGGGCTGGGATTGGTGCGGCTACGGGGGCGATAATCGGGCATGCGATAGGGCAGGCGCGGGACGATGGGTCTTATAACGGGCGGCAGTTGCCGTATGGGAGGTGGCTGGGGCATGGGATGGTGGAGAGCCCTTATCCGCCGCATAATGTGATCGATACGCGGGGGATACCGCATGGGGCGGTGGTGGAGGATCCGACTACGGGGGGGGAGTTTATCAAGCCGTAGGAGCGGTCGGGGCGGGTTTTTTTTAACCGCATCCCGCCGGAGCGGCGGGAGCAGATTTGCGCAGCCTTCGACGGGCTCAGGCCCTGGCGGGATTTTTTGGGGAGGGATCAGGGTTTGGGGTTGAGGAGTTGGTCGACGCGGGATTTGATGGCGGGGTCCATTTTCAGGAGGTCGGGCCAGGGGCGGGGGTGGCCTTCGGTGGGGAGTTTGCGTGTGGCGTCGATGCCGAGGTGCGAGCCGATGGTGGGGATGGTCTGGGCGTGGTCGAGGGCGTCGCAGGGGTTTTTGATGAAGGTGCTGTCGCGCTGGGGGTCTGTGTTTGCGCAGAGGCGGAAGAGGACTTCGCTGGTGTTGTGGACGTCGCAGTCATCGTCAACGACGACGATGTATTTTGAGAACATCATCTGGCCCATGCCCCAGAGGCCGTGCATGATTTTGTAGGCCTGCCATGCGTATTGCTTGCGGATGCTGACGAAGACGAGGTTGTGGAAGACGCCTTCCGCGGGGAGGGCGATGTCAACGATCTCGGGGAAGTTCATGCGGAAGACGGGGAGGAAGAGCTGAACGCTGGCGCTGCCGATGTAGAAGTCTTCCATGGGAGGGATGCCGACGATGGTGGCGGGATAGACGGGGTCTTTGCGATGGGTGATGGCGGTGAGATGGAAGACGGGGTAATCGTCGATGGGGGTGTAGAAGCCGGTGTGATCGCCGAAGGGGCCCTCGGGACGGGTCTCGCCGGGCTGGACGTAGCCTTCGAGGACGAAATCAGAGTCGGCGGGGACTTCGAGGTCGATGGATTCGCATTTGACGAGGTCGATGGATTTTTTGCGGAGGAAACCGGCGAAGAGGATTTCGTCGAGGCCATCTGGCAGTGGGGCGGTGGAGGCGAAGGTGATGGCGGGATCGCCGCCGAGGGTGACGGCGACGGGCATGGGCTCGTTGCGCTGGTAGTAGCGCTTGCCGTGGCGGGCGCCGACTTTGTGGACCTGCCAGTGCATGCCCGTGGTGGCGGGGCCGTAGATTTGCATGCGGTACATGCCGACGTTGCGCTCGCCGGAGTCCGGGTCGCGGGTGTGGACGTTGGGGAGAGTGATGAAGCGGCCGCCGTCCTGGGGCCAGCATTTGAGGATGGGGAGGTTGGCCAGCGTGAAATCGGGGGGAGCGCCGTCCTTGAAGCGGTGGATGACTTCCTTGCAAGGGCCGTCGGGGACGTGGCGCGGGCGTGCGTGGAGGAGATCGATGCCCTGACGGACGAGGGTCCATGCCTCGCGGAAGCCGGTGGGAGGTTTGGCCTTGAGGATGAGTTGCATCTGGTGGGCAAGCTCGTCGATGGAGGCGACGCCGAGGGCCATGGCCATGCGGGCGCGGGAGCCCATGGTATTGATGGCGACGGGGATGGGGGATGGGGCGCCGTCGATGGTGGGATTCTCGAAGAGGAGGGCTTTGCCGCCGCCGGGGGATTTCATCTCGCGGTCGGCGAATTCGGTGATTTCGAGTTCTGTGGCGACGGGGAGGGAGATGCGCTTGAGCTCGCCGGCCTGGTCGAGGGCGGTGAGGAATTGGGAGAAGGAGGCGTAGGCCATGACGCAGAATGGATGGTCATGATACCGCCAGGAGAATTCTCGACAATCGGCGTTTTACCGAACCTGGAGATACAAAACCGCAATCCCTTCTCGGATTAGGCTGTCGATCCGCTCAAATCTCCTTGCAATGCCAGCGTCAGCGCCCGCTGCAAAAGCCGCCTTTGCCTTACAACCGGTAAATCTGGATCGAGCGGTCGCTCGAGCCATGTTCCAGTCAATGGATCGCCCACGCGTAAAAGCCGCGCACCCGTGCGCAGCTTTACCATCTCGATTGTGAATTCGGGCATGGCTGTTTGTTATTAGAATCCGAGGCTCTTCAGGAATTTAGTCACATTGTCCGGATCCGCAATGCCGAATCTGGTATGGGCGCTGATGGCGGCGGCCTCAAAATCCGCCTCGTTAAATTCGATAATCAGAGGCGGCGGTTTAGGCGTTGCGGCAGCCAGCCCTTCCAGAACCTCGTGGTAAATCGATATGGACTTCTCCACGTCGTCCATCTCCACGGCGAGCACGATGCTCATTTGGGCGCCAACAATTATGGTCTTTGCCAATGCTGGCCGCCCGATGGCATCAATCATCGCCGATTCGGTTTCCACGACTTCAGTGACGACGAATCCGCCGGGTAACTTAAGGTTCGAAAAGCGCGAAAGGTCGATCATTTAACGAATCACGTCAGCCGGTGCGCCACATGTTTCCCAATCTCAACGAGGGCTGGGAGGAAGAGGGTGCCTTCTGCGAGCCACTCGTAGAAGGCTTCGTTGCGGCGGTGGGTGGCAGCCAATGCGAGAGGGCTGAGGGCGGCGACAGTGGACCATGCGAGGATGGGCCAGCCGTGTATGGCGGCGCATGCGGCGCCGGTGGCGATGATGAGCCAGAGGAGGGCCTGGGTGCGGTGCTCACCGAGGAGGACGGGGAGACTGCGGGTGCCGGCGGCGCGGTCGCCCTCGATGTCTCTCAAGTCGCAGAGGAGCATGTTGAACATGAGGAGGGTCCAGCTCCAGCCCGCGGCCATGAGGAGGGCTGGGCTGATGGCGAGGCCCTGGAAGAGGATGGGCGGGGCGAGGACGGCCGCGAGGACGACCAGTGGAGCGAAGAGGGTTTTGAGGACGGGGACATCTTTCAAACGCCGGCCGAGGAGGGGGAAGGAGTAGCTGAGGGCGAGGGGCAGGGCGAGGGTGGTGAGGAGGAGGAGGCGGGTATTGCGGATGCAGAGGGGCCAGAGAAGGAGGACGGCGATGCCGATTGCGGTGACGAGCCAGCTCCAGGGGCGGAGACTCGCGTGGGAGCGGAAACGCTCGGGGGTGTTTACGGGATCGGCGGGATCGCGCTTGAGGCGGTCGAGATTGTAAACAACCAGGGCGCCGGCGAGCCAGAGTGGGAGGAGGGTGGCGGAGGAAAAGCCGGTCCAGCGGCCGAGGCTCCAGCCGAAAACGGCGATTCCGACGGCGCCGTAAATGTGAAGGGCGTGGACGGGGCGGAGAGCGTCCAGCATGGGTTTAAGGAGCGCCGGGATGAGAACATTGGCCCGGTCTTTGCGGCAAAGGGTTTCGAGGCTTGACGTTTTCTTGCGACTTTCTCTACTTACACCGACTTTAGAAGATGGCAGGAGCCCCGCAATTTTCGAAGATACAACGCAAGCGTCGCGCATGAGGCGATGCTACACTGGCTCCCAGCCGCGCGCACGAACTCATCACCAGAATTCACATCAGTTAGAAGGTTTTTTTAATGTTTAATGGACTTTTCGGCCTGTTTTCCAACGACATCGGCATTGATTTGGGCACGGCCAATACGCTGGTGTATGTGAAGGATCACGGGATAGTTTTGCGGGAACCGTCCGTGGTGGCGGTGCAGGCGGGGACGAATAAAGTGCTGTCCGTGGGAGACGAGGCGAAGCGAATGCTGGGCAGGACGCCGGGGAATATTGTGGCGATACGGCATTTGAAGGATGGGGTCATCGCGGATTTTGAGATCACGGAGGCGATGCTGAGGCATTTCATCGCGAAGGTGCATAACCGGCGGAAGATGGTGCGTCCGCGGGTGGTAATCGCGGTGCCGTCCGGGATAACGGAGGTGGAGAAGCGTGCGGTGAAGGACTCGGCGACGCGGGCCGGGGCGCGTGAGGTGTATTTGATAGAGGAGCCGATGGCGGCGGCGATAGGGGTGGGGCTGCCGGTGCAGGATGCGGCGGGGAACATGATCATAGATATCGGGGGCGGGACGACGGAGGTGGCGCTGATATCGCTGTCGGGGATCGTGTTTTCGCGGAGCATCCGGGTGGCGGGGGATGAGCTGGACGAGGCGATCATGAATTACATGAAGCGTGCGTATAACCTGATGATCGGCGAGCGGACGAGCGAGGAGATCAAGATCAAGATCGGGTCGGCGTATCCCATCGAGAAGGAGACGACGATGGAGGTG
>Ga0182024_10015539_pt1 | contig 14551 bp, 17 predicted proteins | sample P32metaG_FD_120480 | JGI IMG/M metagenome (GOLD analysis project Ga0182024, IMG submission 120480) | Permafrost microbial communities from Stordalen Mire, Sweden - P3-2 metaG (Illumina Assembly) | ecosystem: Environmental > Terrestrial > Soil > Wetlands > Permafrost | place: Sweden: Stordalen... | reverse complement strand
TATACGAATCGAAGGGCTTCGCGCAGGACGCGCGCAACCGGCTGCACACCGAGGGCGTGCCGCTCGGCGACATGTCGCTCGTCGTCATCCATGATATTTCGCCGGTGCCGTCGTCGACCCAGTCCGAGCTGGCGGCGCTGGCGGTCGACCCGCTGATCCTCGGCGATGTCGAGAAGACCTTCGCCCGCTTTATCAAAAACGGCGAGACCGCGGTCATCGTCAACGCCGCGACCGCCGTCGATGTCGAATTCGCCACCGACATCATGGCGCTCTACGACCCGCTGTCGATCGAGGTGCTGATCCCGCGCACGATGGTTGTCGTCAAATAGGCCCGCAACCTTCGCCATAGCAAAAAGAACGCTCCCGGAGCAAAAAGAACGCTCCCCAGAAAAAATGACCGCTCCCCGGCGAAAGCCGGGGCCTACTGTTCGGCGCCCGAGACGGCGGAAAGATGGGTCCCGGCTTTCGCCGGGAAGCGTGCGCTTTGACGGGCAAAAGCGTGCGTCTTGAGGGCAAAAGCGTGCGTCTGAGCGTCAAGCGATACCCGCGTCAAACGACGCCCACCGCCCGCAGCCGCGCGATCTCGTCGGCCGCGTAGCCTAGCTCGCCCAACACCGCGTCGGTGTCGGCGCCGATTTCCGGGGCCGGGCGGCGCAATTCGCAGGGTGCTTGCGCGAACTTGATCGGGAAGCCGAGCATCCTGACGTCGCCGTGACCGGGGTGGTGCTGGGTCAGCACCATCTCCTGGTCGATCACCTGGGGATCGGCGAAAACCTCCGCCAGCCCCCTGATCCGGCCGCACGGCACGCCGGCGGCGTTGAGCGTCGCGATCCAGTGCTCGGTCGTTTGGGTCAGTAGGCGCGCCTCGATCGCCGCGTTCATCGCGGCGCGGTTGCGGACCCGCAGATCGTTGGTCGCGAGCGCCGGGTCGTCGCGCAATTCGGGCAGGCCGAGCGCGTCGACCAGGCGCTGATAGGATTGTTCCTGGCTCGGCGCCAGCGCGACCTCGCCGTCCTGGGTGCGGAACATACCGTAGGGCGAGACGATCGCATGGTCGTTGCCGGTGCGGCCCGGCACCTTGCCGGTCGCGAAATGATTGGCGGCGAGAAAGCCCAAGAGGCTGATCATGCCGTTGTTGAGGCTGGCTCCGACCCGCTCGCCGGCGCCAGTGCGGCCTTTGCGCACCAGGCTCGCGCACACCCCGATCGCGCCGTACAGCCCGGCGACAAGGTCGGCGATCGGCGGCCGGCGCGCAGCGGCGGGCCGTCGGCCGCGCCGGTGACGCTCATAAACCCGCTCATCGCCTGGGCGATGAAGTCGAAGGACGGCCGGTCGCGATAGGGTCCGCTATCGCCAAAGCCCGAAAGGGAGCAGACGACAAGCCCGGGGTTGAGCGCCGTGAGGCGCGCCTCGTCGAACCCCATCGCCGCCAGCACGCCGGGCCGGTAGTTCTCGACCAGCACGTCACTTTTCTCGATCAGCCGGGCGAGCGCCGCGCGGCCCTCGTCGGAACGCAGATTGAGGGTCAGCGATTTCTTGTTGCGGTTGAACGCGGCGAAATACCACGAGAGCCCGTCGCGAACGACGCCTTGCCCGCGCAGCGGGTCGCCCTGCCCCGGGGTTTCGATCTTGATCACCTCGGCGCCCATGTCGGCGAGCAGCATCGTGCAGAACGGGCCGGCCAAGATGCGCGTCAGATCGACGACCCGGATTCCAGATAGCGGCACGGCGCTCTCCCAACGATTGTCATCGCGCCTGAGAGTTGCCATCGCCAGCGGAGCGATGCAATCCCGCGCCGCGCTTTGGCGACCCCGCGCGGCGACAAGGTTTCTCCTCTCTTGCCATCCATCGGCGCGCGTGCACAATTCGCGCCCCAATTCGGCTGAGCCAAAGGGACTAGGACCATATGAAGGCGCTGGTCGCGGTAAAGCGGGTCGTCGATTACAACGTCAAGGTTCGCGTCAGGGCGGACCATACCGGGGTCGAGACCGCCAATGTGAAGATGTCGATGAACCCGTTCGACGAGATCGCCATCGAGGAGGCGTTGCGCCTGCGCGAGGCCGGGACGGTCGAGGAGGTTATCGCGGTCTCGGCGGGCGTGCAGCAATGCCAGGAGACGATCCGCACCGCGCTGGCGATGGGCGCCGATCGCGGCGTGCTGGTGCTGACCGATGTCGAGCTGCAGCCGCTCGCGGTCGCCAAGCTCCTCAAGGCGGTGATCGACAAGGAAGGGCCGGAGATCGTCATCATCGGCAAGCAGGCGATCGACGACGATTGCAACCAGACCGGCCAGATGCTCGCCGCGCTCCTCGGTTGGCCGCAGGCCACCTTCGCCTCGAAAGTCTCGATCGGCCAGGGCGACGCCGAGGTCACCCGCGAGGTCGATGGCGGGCTGGAGACCATCAAATTGAAGCTGCCGATGGTCGTCACCACCGATCTGCGACTTAACGAACCGCGTTACGCATCGCTACCTAACATCATGAAAGCCAAGAAAAAGCCGATCGTCACGATGACGCCGGACGAGCTCGGTGTCGATGTGACGCCGCGCCTGGTGACACTCAAGGTCGAGGAGCCGGTGAAGCGTCAGGGCGGGGTCAAGGTCGGCTCGGTCGAGGAGCTGGTGACCAAGCTCAAAACCGAGGCGAGGGTCATCTGATGACCATTCTCGTCGTCGCCGAGCACGACAACCGCTCGGTCAAGCCCGCGACCCTCAACGCCGTCGCCGCCGCCGTCGAGATTTCCCAGGCCGGCGCGGGCGATATCCACATCCTCGTCGTCGGCCAGGACTGCCGTGCCGCCGCCGATGCCGCCGCGAAGATCGCCGGCGCCGCCAAGGTGCTGATCGCCGACGATTCGGCCTATGGGCACGGTCTCGCCGAGAATGTCGCGCCGCTGCTCGTCGCCCTCGCGCCCAACTACTCGCATCTGCTGGCGCCGGCCACCACGCAGGGCAAGAACCTGATGCCGCGCGTCGCGGCGCTGCTCGACGTGATGCAGATCTCCGACATCAGCGGCGTCGTCTCGCAGGACACGTTCGTCCGACCGATCTACGCCGGCAACGCGCTGGCGACCGTGCGGTCGAAGGACGCGATCAAGGTGATCACCGTGCGCGGCACCGCCTTCCCGCCGGGCGAGGCCGAGGGCGGGGCGGCCGCGATCGAGGCGGTGAGCGGCCCCGGCGCGGCGGGTCTCAGCGAGTTCGTCAAGGCCGAGCTGTCGAAATCCGAGCGGCCGGAGCTCACCAGCGCCCGGGTCATCATCTCGGGCGGGCGCGGCATGCAGTCGGGCGACAATTTCCACCTGCTGGAAGCGGTCGCCGACAAATTGGGCGCCGCGGTCGGCGCCTCGCGCGCCGCGGTCGACGCCGGGTTCGTGCCCAACGACTACCAGGTCGGCCAGACCGGCAAGATCGTCGCGCCCGAGCTTTACATCGCGGTCGGCATTTCCGGCGCGATCCAGCATCTGGCGGGGATGAAAGATTCCAAGGTCATCGTCGCCATCAACAAGGACGAGGAGGCGCCGATCTTCCAGATCGCCGATTACGGCCTGGTCGGAGATCTGTTCAAGATCTTGCCCGAGCTCGACGCCGAGCTGGCGAAGCGCCAGCAGTGACGACCCTCAACCGCATCGGCGTGGTCGGCGCCGGCCAGATGGGGCGCGGCATCACCCATGTCTGCGCGCTGGCCGGGCTCGACGTCGTTCTGGCCGACGTCAATACCGAGGTGCTGGCCCGCGCGCTCGAGATCATCGACGCCAATCTCGGCCGCCAGGTCGCGCGCGGCCGCATCAAGGAAGACGAGAAGGAAGCCGCGCTGCGCCATATCAAGACGATCACCGATTTCGCCGGGTTCGGCGATTGCGACATGGTCATCGAGGCGACGACCGAGAAGGAGGACGTCAAGCGCGAGGTCTTCAAGCAATTGGTGCCGCGCCTCAAGCCGTCGGCGCTGATCGCGACCAACACCTCGTCGATCTCGATCACCCGCCTCGCCTCGGCGACCGACCGGCCGGGCAAGTTCATCGGCATGCATTTCATGAACCCGGCGCCGGCGATGAGCCTGGTCGAGCTGATTCGCGGCATCGCCACCGACGAGGACACCTTCGCCGCGACCCGCGAGCTGACCCTCAAGCTCGGCAAAACCCCGGTCGCCGCCGAGGATTACCCGGCCTTTATCGTCAACCGCATCCTCTTGCCGATGATCAACGAGGCGGTCTACACGCTCTACGAGGGTGTCGGCAGCGTCGAGGCGATCGACACGGCGATGAAGCTCGGCGCGAATCACCCGATGGGGCCATTGGAATTGGCTGATTTCATCGGCCTCGACACCGCCCTTTCGGTGATGCAGGTGCTCTACGAGGGCCTCGCCGACAGCAAGTACCGGCCCTGCCCGCTGCTCGTCAAATACGTCGAAGCCGGCTGGCTCGGCCGCAAGACCGATCGCGGCTTTTACGACTACCGCGGCGAGAAGCCGGTGCCGACGCGGTAGCTAAACATTTCTCCGGACTGTCGCTTTCTTCCCCTCTCCCGCATGCGGGAGAGGGTGGCGAGCATCGCGAGCCGGGTGAGGGTGGCGCGCCTCCATACCCTCACCCTCCCATTGCTTGCGCATTGGGCCCCTCCCTCTCCCGCATGCGGGAGAGGGGTAAACGCGAACCGCGAAAACTTGTCGCCCCGCCGCCATTCCGCTAAGAATTCGTCACAATCCCGTGCTACTCGGGTTTGGTCTTCGGCCAGATAGTGGTGGGTGCATGCTCGATAGCTGCCCGGCTCTGGTGCTCAACGCCGATTTCCGGCCGCTGAGCTATTTCCCTCTGTCCCTGTGGTCGTGGCAGGACGCGGTCAAGGCGGTGTTCCTCGAGCGGGTCTTTATCGTCGACCATTACGACACTTATGTGCGCAGCCCGTCCTTGGAGATGCGGCTGCCGAGCGTCATCGCGTTGAAGGAATACGTCCAGGCGACGCGCAACCCGGCCTTCACCCGGTTCAACGTGTTCCTGCGCGACCGCTTCTCGTGCCAGTATTGCGGCGAGCCCTACCCCTCGCACGATCTGACCTTCGACCACGTCGTCCCCCGCTCGCGCGGCGGGAGGACGGTGTGGGCCAACGTCGTCACCGCCTGCTCGGCCTGCAACCTCGAAAAGGGCAACCGCCTCCCCGAGCAGAGCGGCATGTACCCGCGCCACCGGCCGAAGCAGCCGTCGAGCTTCATGCTCCAAGAAAACGGCCGCGCCTTCCCGCCCAACTACCTGCACGATAGCTGGCGGGATTATCTCTACTGGGATACCGAGCTCGACGCGTCGTAGCGGGACTTCTCGCCCGCTTCTTACCGTCGTCGCGTGGCCCGTAAATTCGCCAAAATTGTAGGTTACTTCTGTTTCGATTGCGGCATTTGGGAACGGTCCCACGATGTCGCAGGCGGGGGAGACTGGCTGTAAATTCCTTGCAGATAACAGCGGGAACAGCGGGGCTCGGGCGCGTCCACCCATGCCTGTTACTGCCTGATAAAAGGCCGCAAATAACAGGGATAACAGGCAACGCAATTTTACCTCGTCTTCCCCGCGAAAGCGGGGACCCAGGGGCGAGCGACGTGCCAGTTGCCCTGGACCCCCGCTTTCGCGGGGGAGACGGTAAGAGTTGCCTCCGCGCCTTCGTGGCTCCCCTACGAAGACCCCATCTCCCCCGCCACCCGCACCCTGACGCGCAGCGCATTCCCCGGCAGATACGCCAGCGGCATGTCCTCGATCTCGATCGTGGCGATCGTCGCCGGGCCGGCGCCGGCTACCCGCGCCCGTTCGACCGCCTGGGCCTCGGCCGCGGCGATGGCTTCGGCGCGGGTCAGTTCGCGGTAGATCTGGTCGGTCTCGCCGCTGATTTGGGCGACCGCGGCGCCGACCGCGTTGGCGCAGTCGCCGTGCGTCACGCGGATCACTTCGCCGATCCCGGCGAGCCGGTCGGGCACCAGGAACGCGCCGCCACCAACCGCGATCAAGGTCGCGTCGCCGGCCTCGGTCTTCATCCGGTCGATCGCGTCCTCGAGCTTTTCGCGCGCCAAGCCGAGCACGCCCGCCGCCACCTCGCCCGGCAGCTCGGCGACCCGCGCCGCGACGCCGATCGCCACGATCCCGGCCTTCACCGCCGCATCGGTCGCGGTCACCGTCGCGCCGCCGAACACCAAGGCTTCCGTGGTCAGCCGATACCCGACGCTCTCCGGCCCGACCGCCAGCGGCTCCCGTCGCACGATGCTGCCGCCGCCGAGCCCGATCGAATAGAGGTCGGGCATGCGGAAGAGCGTGCGCACGCCGCCGACCTCGACCACCGAATTGGCCTCGCGCGGAAAGCCGTGCCTGAGCTGGCCGACATCGGTCGAGGTGCCTCCGACATCGACCACCATCGCGTCCTTGAGCCCCGAGAGGAACGCCGCGCCGCGCATCGAATTGGTCGCGCCCGAGGCGAAGCTCATCACCGGCAGCGCCATCGCGGTCTCGGCCGGCATCACCGTGCCGTCGTTCTGGGTGATGAAGAGCGGCGCATCGATGCCGCTGGCGGCGATCGCGTCGCGGAACCCGGCGATCGTCACTCGCGCCAAATCGCCCAGCGCGGCGTTGAGCAGCGCCGCGTTCTCGCGCTCCAGCAACCCGATGCGGCCGAGCCGGTGCGACAAGGTCACCGCGACGCCGGGGCACTCGGCGGCGAGGATTTCCGCCGCGCGCTCCTCGTGCGACGGGTCGAGCGGCGAGAAGATCGCGGCGATCCCGACCGAGCCGATCCCCTGCTCGCGGATGCGCCGCGCCGCCGCGCGCATCTCATCCTCGGCGAACGGCATGATCTCGCGGCCGTCATATTCGTGGCCGCCTTCGAGCATGAACACCTCGCCCGCGACCAGCGCCGCGAGGTCCTTTGGCCAGTCGCAGAACGGCGGCAAGGACGCCGCCGCCGGCATGCCGATCCGCACCGCGGCGATCCTGGCGAGATGCCGGCGCTGCACCACCGCGTTGATGAAATGCGTCGTTCCGATCACCACCCCGTCGATCCGGCCTTGCGCGATTTGGCGGTCGCGGCGCAGCAGGTCGAGCGCCGCGAGGATGCCGCCGGTCACATCCTCGGTGGTCGGGCTCTTGACCGCATGGACCACCCGCCCGTCCTCGAGCAGCACCGCATCGGTATTGGTGCCGCCGACATCGATGCCTATGCGGCGCATGCGACGCCCCTCACCCCAACCCTCTCCCTGCTTGCGGGGAGAGGGAGCGCGCCATCACCCCTCGCCCCGCTTGCGGGGAGAGGGAGGGACCCATCGCGCCCGCGATGGGAGGGTGAGGGGCTAGTCATGGTCCGCAAACACCGATCGGAAGTCGATGTCGTAGCCGAACGCCCGCGGCCCGACATGCTGGAGCCCCTTGGGCGTCAGGAACACCGGCGGCGCGGGCAGCGCGATCACGCTGGCGCGCATGCCGTAGCGGATGGTCTCGGTGCCGAACGCGTTGCCCGAGACGCTGTCGAGCACGCAGATGAGGTCCGGCGACATCGCGGCGGGCGTGCCGTCGCGCCAGGCCACGACCCATTCGTTCTGGAACGCGAGCTCAAGCCGGCTGCCGCGATCCTCGTCGAGGCCCTCGATCGCCGCGGTGCCGCGCAGAAACCCCTCGGTCGTGCGCCGCGCGACATCAACCACCTTGCCGCGGAACAGCAGTTTCCCGTCCGCCTCGTCGAGCACCGCTTCGATCGGGTCGGTGTGCAGGCGCTGCGCCTCGCGCACCCGGCGGCCGATGCCGATCGCCTTCGAGGTGGTGAAATGAATGCCCCATTCCTTGATTTCGGCGCCGGTGCGCGGGGCTTTGCAGGTCGAGGCGATCGACCCCATCTCGGTGCAGATTTTCCGGCTGGCCCGCTCCATCCATTTCCAGCTCGGGACGCTGGTCACCATCGCCTCGATGCCGCGCGGGTCGTAGAGCGCGCAGGGATAAGGCCGCAGATCGCCGACCGCGACGCTGGTCATCTGTGCCTCGGGATAGGCCCGGCCCATCGTGTCGGCGTCGACCACCGGCAGCCCGAGATGCGCCGCCGCCATCAGCGGCTGGATCGAGTTGTTGCCGCCGATCTCCAGCGACATCACCGCGCGGAATTTCCAGCCGTGATACTCCTGCTGCATTGCCACCGCGCGAGCGATGTTGCGGCTGTCGGCCAGCCGCTCCTGCCCGACCAGCGGCGCGCCCATGTTCGACACCACCGCGACCCAATCGTCGTCGGCGAGATCGAACGGCGAAATCAGCTCGACGCGATGCCCCTCGTCGTAAAGCCGCCGCATGTTGAGGAGACCGAGATACGGACTGCCGCCGCCGCCGGTCCCGAGGATCCAGGCGCCGACCGCGAGCGATTCGATGTCGTCGAGGGTGAGGTAAGTGGCTGTCATGGCGAGCGCTATCGGGGCGGCGCTAAAGCCGCTGTTTCTGCTCGACCTGCTTCCAGAACGTGTTCTTGTGAACGATCTTGTCGCCCTTGAAGGTGTAGATGTCGCAGCCCTGGTAGTTCAACTCCTCGCCGTCGGCGCCCTTGCCGCGCACGGTCCATACTGAGATCGCGCGATCGTCCGCCAGGATGTACTCCTCGTTCTCCCAGCGCATGTCGGGGATCTGCGTGAAGCGATCGGCGAGCGCCTTGCGGATCGCCGGCTTGCCGGCGAGCGTGCGGCCGACCGGTTCGGGGCCGCGCGACAGGCAGAACACGCCGTCCTTGGCGAAGAACGACACGATGCGATCAACATCGCGGCTGTTGAACGCGGCGGAAATCGCCTTCATCAGTTCCAGTGTCACCATGTCACGCGCTCTTCTGCTCGTCGCGGGTCGCGCCCGGCCGCCACAATACGTCGCGGGCGCCGTTGTCGTTGAGCCGGCGGCCGAGCACGAAGAAATGGTCGGACAGCCGGTTCAGGTACTTGATCGCCTCGGGGTTGATTTTCTCCTCGGCGGCGAGCGCGCAGACCAGGCGCTCGGCGCGGCGCGTCACGGTGCGCGCGAGGTGCAGATAGGCGGCGGCCGGCGTGCCGCCGGGCAGCACGAAGGAGTTAAGCGGCTGCAGCTCGGCATTGATCGCGTCGATCTCGGTTTCGAGCCGCTTCACCTGGGCGGCGACGATGCGCAGGGCCCCCCGGGAATTGGCACCCCCGCGCCGGCCGCCCTCCGGCGTGCAGAGATCGGCGCCGAGGTCGAACAGATCGTTCTGGATGCGCGAGAGCATCGCGTCGGCCTCGCCCTGGGTGTGCAGCCGCGCGAGGCCGACCGCGGCGTTGGCCTCGTCGACCGTGCCGTAGGCCTCGACCCGCAAGGATTGCTTCGGCACACGGGCGCCGTCGCCCAATGAGGTCTGCCCCTTGTCGCCGCCGCGCGTGTAGATCCGGGTCAGTCGCACCATCGCCGCTACCTGTTCGACGCCATCATCATCAAGATCGCGAGCACGATCAGCGCCACCGCCTGCATGACGACGCGCAGCTGCATCATCTTGTTGGAGCGGCGCGGGTTGCCGCCCTTCAGCATCGTCGCGACGCCGAACCCGAGCGCGCCAAGCACGCCGAGCAAGGCCAGCACGAGAATTGCCGTCAGGAAAACGCGCATCGCAGGAGCATCATAGCGCCGATCGCGGAAATAACTACCGCAGGCCGAGAAGCGGTAGTGTGGTGCCATAACATCATGATCGCGAAGGAAGGGAGCGCACGATGACGCCCGCGGAGTTGGCAACCGCGCTGGCGGCCAGGGGCCGCATCAGCATCCCCTACCGCGACCCGTTCAGCCCCGAGCGGCCGCTCTCCTTGGAATGCTACCGGTCCGAAAGCCATACGCCCGAGACGCCGGTGGTGATCGTGCAGCACGGCCAAAGCCGCAATGGCCGGGACTATTGCGACGCGTGGATTTCCGTCGCCGACCAGGCCGGACTCCTGGTCGTTGCCATCACCTTCCCGAAGGAATCCTGGCCGGATGCGCTCTCTTACAATAACGGACACGTGCGCAACGCAGACGGCGTGGTGCGTCCGCGCGAGCAGTGGTCGCAAGCGATCCCGGGCCGCGTCTTCGCCCTGCTGCGCGCGGCAGGCGTGACGACACGCGCCCAGGCGTATCTATGGGGCCATTCCGCCGGCGGACAATTCGTCCATCGGCTGATCGCGACGCAGCCGCACAGCGTCTTCGCCGCGGTCGGCGCCGCCAATTCCGGCTGGTACACGCTGCCGACCCTGGAGCTGCCCTATCCCGACGGCCTTGGCGGCATCGGCCTGACGCGCGACGATTTCGCGAAGTTGCTGGCCTATCCGCTGGTTCTGTTCGCCGGCGACCGCGACATCGATAGCGCCGCCGAAAACCTGCCAAACCACGCGGCGGCCAAGGCGCAGGGGCCGCACCGCTTCGCCCGGGCGCATTTCTTTCTGGCGCGCGGCCAGGAAGCCGCGGCGACGCTCGGAATCGCCTGCAACTGGCGCCTCGTCGTCGTGCCCGGGGTTGGGCATGAGGGCATGCGGATGGGCGCGTTCGCCGCCCGCTACTGGTTCGCGCCGGGCGGTTAGACCAGCGCCGCGACCAACTTCTCGATGCGGTGCAGCGCGCCGTCGGCGATGCCGAGCTGTTCCAGGTGCCGCACGGTGTTGGCGAGGTAATCGCGCCCGGTGCCGCGGTCGCCGCGCGACGTGGCGATGATGCGCGCCGCGACATCATGCGGCAGGCGGCCGGCGTAGTCGCGCGAGTCGCGCCGCACGGTGAAGGCGTAGCCGGCCGTGGCGCCGCGCTCGGTGATCATGCCCACCGGCGTCATGTGGTAGACAAACCCGGTCATCTCGCGCGTCCAGATCAGGTCGATCTCAGCGGCGAGCGTCGCTTGGGGCAGGCAATAGGCGATGCCGCGGCACGAGCCGCCGCGGTCGAGGCCGAGCACCAGGCCGGGCTGCTCGCGGGTGCCGCGATATTCGGGCGAATAAAGGCAGAAGCCGCGGTGCCAGCCGTGGATTCGCGCCGGCAGCGCCTCCTCGAAGCGCATCTCCGGGCTCCACATCAAGGAGCCGTAGGCGAAGATCCATACCGGCGCCGCGCTCTGGCGCAGCGCGACGACCCAGTCCGGCATCGGGTCGATCGGATAGGGCGAAGCGAGGCTGACCGCGGAAAGGCTCATCCGCCGGAGGCTAAAGCCAATTTGCCCCCGGCGGAATTACCCTCTTCGCATCGCTGGCCGGCCGTGCCGGCGAAAGCCGCTAAACGGACGGGATCATGTAGTACGCGTCGATGCGATCGCGGTAGGTGTTCCAGTCCGGCTGGTTCGCCGAGGTATAGCTCGGGGCTTTTTCGAGGCGGCTGCGGTCCAGGTCCACCACATACCCGCCGAGGCGCGTATCGTAGGTCAGAACCCGCCACGGCAGCGGGTGGTAGCTTTCGCCCATGCCGAGGAAGCCGCCAAACGACATGATCGCGTAGGCGACCTGGCCGTTCAGCTTGTTGAGCATGAGGCTGTAGACCGACCCCAAATGCTCTTCCTTGAGGTTGTAGACGGCGGTGCCGACCACCTTGTCGGCCGAGATCAGATTGTGAGTCTCGTCGGTCTCGACCTCGGATTGAGGCGGCATGATCGTGTCCATGAGAGTCTCCTGAATTCGCTGGAGACCCGGAAACGCCGGCCCGAAGGAGTACGTTCCCCAGCCGCGCCGGCGCGTCAGTCGTCCCAGACCTGCTTGGGCATCGGCAGGTCGGCGAAATCCGCGCTGGCGAGCGGCCGGTCGGCGGCGATCCCGTGCCTATCGAGCAGCATCACCCATTGCCGCGTGTGCTGGCCGATATGCCAGGTCGCGCGCTCCATGACCTCGTGTAGCTTCTGCTTGCCGTAATAGGTGTCGACGATCGCCTGCGCGCCCTTGTCCGGTGTCGTCGCCCACCAGGTCTCGACCTTGGCCTTGACCCCGCTGCCGTATGCGGCGAGCGCCGCGGTCGAGGCCATCTCCTCGGGGTTGTGCACCTCGCCCGGCAGGCCGTTCGAAAAGAACTTGCCGTCGGCGACCTCGGTGAACGCCTCGCAGATGCGGAACATGTGGTGCGCCAGGCGGCCATAGGCGCGCGGCCGGCCCGGGGTCAGGGTTTCGAGCTGGTCGTCGGGCATTTGCGGGATCATCCGCAGCGCCGCGTCGATATAGCGCTCCATGCGCTCGACGAGCTGCGCCGGCGTGAGCACCGGCCCGGCCTTTTCGTTGAGCTTCAGGAAGGCGACGACCTGGGCGATGTTCTGCGCGAAGACGAAATCGTCGCCGCGCGACAGCACCGGGATCGAGCGCGCGCCGAGACGCGCCAGTTCGGCCCGCCCGGCCGGGTCTTCAAGGATATTGATCGATTCGAACTCGATCCCACGGACCGAGAGAAACTCTTTGAGTCTCAGGCAGCTAGTTCAGCCAGGCTGCCAAAAGGCCTTCAGCGGCGCCGTGTCGGGCATCGCTCACTCCTCATCGCCAACAGCAGCCGCCAGTTAGGCGCAGGACGATCGCGCCGTCAACCGCCTCTTCCGGCGGATAGGATCTCGGTCTGCATGTACCTGCCCGTACGGGCTATCGCGCCGGCCGCTCCATCCCCATATGCCCGACACAAGCACGGTTGGTGGAGCGGAACGTGAGAATTGGCCTGTACCGAATTCTAGGCGTCGACGGCCTGCCAAACGATGTCCGGGTTGATGATGGCGGCATCAGCGTACCATTGGAGGAGTCGCTTTATCGCACACGCGGCCATAAGCCGCTCGTGGACGATCTCCCCTGGCGAGATGACTATCTTACCCAACAGGCCGCGAAATTGCCGGCCGCTCGTTAGCACAAGGCCGCGTTCTACGCGCTCTGGTCCAACTTCGTCCGAGCCCACAATCCGCCGCGGATGTCGCCCGCGATGGCGGCGAGGACTGAAACCCGGCTTTGGTCGATGGAGGATTTGCGCGCCCTGATCGAGCGGTGCGAGGCTACGCGCTTCGGAACATAGTTCGTCGGTCGAGCCGCGAAGCGCCGTCCGAACAGCAGAGCGTCGCGCGGGTTATCAAATAAGACGTCGAAGACGCCACTCTTATTAGCTAAGGAAACGCCCCTGAATTCCGCCGGCATGATGCACTGATGGTCTAGCCATGACCGCATGTTCACGAAAAACTCGGCGAGTGAAGCCGCGGAGGGACGCTCGACGCGCACCGCGATGGTTTTCCAGGTCGTCGCCATGATGCCACTCCCCGCTGTTCACTGGAGCCTAACGGCCGGGTGAAGGCGGCGGGAGGGGTGGAATCTACTCACGCCGCCCGGCGCACCGCGCGAGGCGGTCGGTCTGTCATTCGCGGCATTGGGCCGGTGCCGGTTCCGCGCCGGCGGAAATAATCCTATAACCGCGCGATGCGCCGCTCGACGGTCTTCCGCCTATTGGTCACCGTCCTCGTCATCGGGATCGGCGCCTACAGCGTCTTTTGGTGGGTTGCCGCCGGCAAGGTCAAGGAAGCCGCGGCGACATGGCGGCAAGCGGCGCACGAACAGAAGATCGATGCGTCGTGGCAGGGGATACGCGTCGCCGGCTATCCGCTATCGTTCCGGCTTGAGCTCTCCGATGTCGCGCTGAAAGATGGCGCGAGCAACCCGCCAGCCGAGCTGCACGCGGCGAAATTGTCGGCGAGCATCCGGCCGTGGAACTTCCACGAGGCCTGGCTCGCCGCGCCGGACGGGCTCGACGCGGCGTTCGGTCTCGAGGCGGCGCCGTTCGCCAGATTGAGCGCCGAGCACGCCAGCGGCGCGGTCGCGCTCGCCGACGATGGCGGGACGACGATCTGGCTGTCGCTCTACCAGACCAAGGCATCAGCCGGCGCGGCGCTCGCCGCGCACGCGGTCCATGCCTGGGTCATCATTCCATCCAGCGCGCCGGCGATGACCCAGGATGCCGGGATTGCCCTTGCCGTGGAAGCGCGCGAGCTGGCGCTGCCCGCGGCTCCGCCCGGGTTCAACCCAACGATCGACGATCTCGGCTTCGGGCTGACGATGAGGGGGACGTTTCCGGCGGGACCGCTGCGCCAAGCCGCCGCCGCCTGGCGCGACAGCGGCGGCACGGTGGAGCTCGACCACCTCGATTTGCGCTGGGGCGACATGGGGATAACCGGATCGGGCACGCTGGCGCTCGACAATGACCTGCAGCCGGTCGGCGGGTTTTCGGGAGGGATTTCCGGGTTCGACCAGCTGCTCACCGCGCTGGTCGCCGCCGGCCGGGTCAAGGCGGGCGACGCGCGTGTCGCCCGCTTGGCGCTGGCAATGCTCGCCAAGACCGGACCTGACGGGCGGCCGGAGATCGCGACCTCGCTGACGATCCAGAACGGCGAGATGTATCTGGGGCCGGCCAAGCTCGGCCCGGTGCCCCGGATCAATTGGTGAAATAGGCGCACCATCCCGGCGCAGGCAGGGACCCATTTATCGGCGTCTCGGACGGCTGAAGGCTGGGCCCCGGCCTTCGCCGGGGCGTAAGGAGACAAAGGACGATGCGCCCTTTGTCACCTTACGCTCGCTTTGCCTCGATCCCCGAGCCGCGGATC
>Ga0182024_10015538_pt1 | contig 14552 bp, 12 predicted proteins | sample P32metaG_FD_120480 | JGI IMG/M metagenome (GOLD analysis project Ga0182024, IMG submission 120480) | Permafrost microbial communities from Stordalen Mire, Sweden - P3-2 metaG (Illumina Assembly) | ecosystem: Environmental > Terrestrial > Soil > Wetlands > Permafrost | place: Sweden: Stordalen... | reverse complement strand
GGTGGACGCTGCTGATCGCCGTCGGTTTTCTTGCCCTGGTTTGGATCATATTCCTCGCTCTGATGTCGGCTCGACCGGCTTGGATGCAATCGCTGTTTGGGCCCGGCGTGGGTTGGGAATACGTCCGGAATGTCGGTTTCTGGATCGTCTCGGTATTCAAAATGTGCATTTGGCTGATGGGGCTGGCCGTCGTGTGGCTCTGGCTGTGGGCTCGTCAGTTGCGAAAAGGCTCGGGCGTCTGAGATTACGGCAAGGCGATCGCAAAGGCCGCGGAATGGGCCTTGAGTTGCCGTAACGAGGATGTCGGCTTCGGCCACTTCCCCGGCAGCCTATCCGACGCCGACGCCGTTTATTTCCAAATGGGGATTCGGGTGATGGCGGGCTAATTGCAGCCAGCCGCCCCTCTGCCCCGCGACCTGGATCTGCTGGGCTGGGGGCACGTCATGCCGGTTCGAAGCTCCGCGAGCCGCCGCTAGACGATGAGACCGGTATGCGGATGCACCTGCCGTTCCAGGCGTCGGTCGAGCGCACCGCCGCGCCCAACGGCCTCGCATTCCGAGCATATTTCAATTCATTCCGGCGCCCATCGGCAATCGACTGTGCGTCCGCTCGGATGTGCTGTCGCTCTGCTTGCACAAGGTCGCGTTAAAACTGGCCGCCGAAGAAACCACACGAGTCATTGAAAACAAGGTGGGGTCATATCGGAAAACGGCCGTACGCACCGCCGAGTCATATGATCCAGCAATCGTTTACGGCAATTGCACCGACTCGCCTCCGGCACGCGTAGATAAGGCCTGCAAGACGGTCATTGCAATGCCGTCGTTGATAAATCGCCCGGAGCCGTCCGCCATCGTAAAATTGGCGCCGCCGGGGTGATTGCTGCCCCACGCGCAGAATCGCAGATAGGCGTAATATTGAAAATCCGTGCCGCTGTCGGCGGGCGGCGAGACATTGCCAGCCGTGCTGGCGGTAAACGGCAGTTGGTAATTGATCGGAGCGGCGGCGCTCATCGTCACGTGGCCGATCGCTTTGCGGGCTCCGGAAGGGCCCCACCAGCCCCAGGTCTTCAGCGAGTCGCACCAGCCCTCGGCCGCAAACGTCTCAAAGTTCGGATCGTTGTGATTCCGCTCGCCGAGCAACAGTGTCGTGCTTGTGCCGTCGCTGATTTCGCGCTGACAAACGGCCCGCTGGTTCGGGTTCGGTTCCGACGCTGAATCGGTCGTATGGAACATACCGTCCACTGAAGCCTGCGACGGGAAATACGATCGCGTGCCGCCGTTGCCGCCGTAGCTGCTCAGCCCATAGTAGACGCCGTTGGACACGGCTGGATTCTGATCGATAAAGTCGGAGGGGCAGATGAGTATCGGCAGCACGGTGGCTGTCAGCGCCGTCGCTCCGCCAAGCGTGTTGTTCCCCGGATCGACAAAATCCCAGGTCCGCTGCAAGTTCGCCTCTTCAAAATACGGCAGCAAATAGACGAAGAGTGACGACCCGCGATAAACGGGCGCCGTGGGGAACAGCGTTTGCTGCACACCGGGCGGAAACTGCCGCGCGGCCGACTCAAAGTTCAGAGTGGCGATCGCCAATTGCCGGAGATTGCTTTGACATTGCACCCGACGAGCCGCCTCGCGCGCGGCTTGCACCGCCGGGAGCAACAATGCGACCAATATTCCTATAATCGCGATCACAACCAGCAATTCGACGAGCGTAAAGCCTCGCTGTCGATCAGCGATGGCGGCGCCATTTTCTCGCTTAAGTAGCGGCCCCCCGGTGAAATTCATGCCGATGCGCATAATATCAAACAATCCGTTCGGCGCGCCAGTCGGATGTTTCGCCAATCAGCAGCGAAACGAAGAGCACTACCCTTCCGTCGCGATAGTTTGGCCGCAACCGCTTTCCGACATCGATCGTTCCGGCGGTGACACGCTGAGAGGTTGCGTAACAACGCACTTCGTCGACGCCATTGCCAAGAATCGCTGCGACGCCGTGAACGCCGGTGATGTCGAAGTGATCGATGCCTGCGGAGCTCGAATACACGACACGGCCGTCGTTCCGCGTATTGATCAAACCGACAGCCGCCAACGCGCCGATCACTCCATCCTGCGTGCCGCCTAAGCCCGCGAGATAGATTCCCTGATCGGCCGCTAGCTCCCGCGCCTCGACCTGACTCAGCAATCGTCTCTGGCATTGGCGGCCAAATTCAACGACCGCTTCCGAGATTGGCGAGGTTGCGATGCACAAGCCGGGATCGCTCCCCGGCGGACACCACGCGAGCATCACGGGCCGAATTCGCGCCGCGAGCGCATCGATCGTCAAATCGGACGCGGACTCGCACTCGATCGCGGCACAGCCGTTTTTGCGCGTACATGGGATTCGTGGGTCTTCGAGCAACTGGTGCCGCGTAACGACTCGCCCGCGAACGAGACCCGTCAACTCGCGAACCAAATGCCGAGCAAGCTGGTTCGTGCCCGGCGTGTCCAGCGTGTCGGTGTCGTCGATGCCGATGTAAATCATCGCCGCGCTCCATGCGCCTATCGCTACTTGACCGACGATCGAAAGCAGACGGCCGCGCTCAGCAAGCCTGCGATCGCTCCGCACGCGGCGAACGAAAGAAACACGCGTCCGTCAATCTTTGCCAGTGCGTGAACGCGAAAACTGTCGAGCCCGAACAAGGAGACGCCGCCGCGGGTGAAAAATGCCAACGTGTTGGCCAGCAATCCGGCCAGTGCGAACCGCAGATATAATTGCCAGCCGCTCGACGCCCGATACGCCAGCGCAATATCGATCGCCGGCCCGATCGCGAGCAAGGCCACCACGGCGGCGGGCTGCAACTGCCCAAAGCTGATGGCGGAAAACAGCAACACCGCGAACGCGGCGGAAATTGCCATGATACTGCCGGCCATACGCCGCGGTGCGAGTGCCATGCCGGCCACGATCGGCAGCGCCGCCTTGAGAATCGCGTGACCGGGAATGTGAATCTGCAAGGGGACGGCGGCCACGGCGGTCGCCGCCGCCACGCCCGCCGCGATCAGAATCGCTAGCTCGACGAGCGTCATCTGACCGCTGCTTGGCGCCGCCGATCCGATGCGACGGGTTTGATCGAGAACGTAACAGGGCTGAAACACGAATTTGAGCATGTTAGCCTCGGCGTCGAACGCCGTGCGATCGATCGTTGCGCCGGCGGCGATTCAGCGCGAGCGCGGCAATGCCAATAAGTCCGAGCACCCAACTCGCCGGTTCGGGGATCGCCAACGGCGCCGCCGTAATCGACAACATCGGCCGGCTGGCGACCGTCGTGAAATTCTCCGAATTGAACAAGCCCGACACGTTCGTGTCGCCCGCGAACAGCCGAATGCTGCTATTCGTATTGCCGCTTTCTACATCCGAGAGGAAACCTGTCGGCAGGCTCAATGAAAAGTTCACGTTCCCTGAAGTCGCGCCGTTGAAGCTGAACGCGCCCAACGATTGATCACCGGCGGACAGATAATTTGAAAGCGTGTTCCAAGTGATGCCGTTGTTGCCTGGGGCCATCGGCGTGCCCGATCCCTCGACCCACGTATCGTTCTGCATCCAACTGAAGTCGAGAGTTCCGGCGGCCGACGCATTGAATAGCGAGTTGACCGGCGCCGCCGCGGTCAGTTGCAGGCTCGCCGACTGCACCGTCCAATCGCCTACTCCGAAGGTTGAATCGAAGCTCGTTTTGGCGCTCGACAAGTCGAATTGGAGCAGTGATTCAAACTCGCCTTTCGGCAAGCCGGCGGCAGAAACTTCGAATGATCCCGCCGCCCCGTAGCTGTTCCCCGCATTTGCGGACGAAACGAATGTGTCCGCCACCGGGTTCAGAGTGACCGTCGCCGCGTGAATCGGCAACGCTGAAGCGGCATAACCGACAAACACAATCAGGAGGGTCCACACGCCCGCGATACTTCGTCTCGCCATAGATCACTTCTCCAAGCTGTTCAACGAGGCCATTGCCGCCGATAATCGAGCGACGGGGGCCGACGCTATATCAGCATGTATATAACGGTCAATCATATTTGCGCCGGCGCCGCCTGTCAATTGTCCGAAACGACGCCTGAACCTGAAAACGAATATGCCCGCAACCCGAGGAAATTGGAGCCGCGACTGGAGCGTCAAAATCCGGGTGCGCGTCGAGCGCGACGGCAAGACTGTCTTGGACGAGCGATCGGCAGAGTTGCTCGCTGCGTTGGAGCAAACACACAGCATTAGCGCCGCGGCGCGGTTGCTCGGCATCTCGTATCGGCACGCCTGGCTGTTGGTTCAAGAGGCAAACGAGACCGCCGGCCAACCGCTCCTCGAAACGGAAATCGGCGGCACGCGCGGCGGTGGCGCCCGGCTCACCGAATATGGCCGGGCGGCCCTGCGCGTGTTCGAGCAACTGCAAGCCAGCCTGCGCACGTCCGCCGCAAAAGCCTTGCCGAAAGTGCTGGCCGGCACGCGGCACGATCGCGTGGTGCTGCATGTGTTTGCGGCCATCAGCTTGCAGGAAATCTTGGCTGAACTGCTGGCCGAATATGCGCTCGCCCAGCCGACGGTGTCGGTGCGCACCGTGTTCGGGGCTTCCGATGAATTGGCCGAGCAGATCCTGGCCGGCGGCAGCGCCGACCTGTTCATCGCGGCGAGCTCCGATCCGATCGAGCAACTCGCGGCGGCCGACATGCTCCGCAAAGGCACGCGTCGCATCCTAGCGAAGAACGGTTTGATCGCCGTGGCCGCGCCGGGATTCGCCGGCCGAGTCCGCACGCCGCGCGAGTTGGCCGACGCCGACCTGCGGCAAATCATCGTCGCCAATCCGACGTGCCCGTTGGGCAAATACACCGCTGATTTCCTGGAATCGGCCGGGATTATTGAAGAACTACGGTCTCGCTTCGTCTATCTCGATAATTCGCGGGCTGTTGTCTCGACGATCCGCCGGCGACGGAATTCTGCCGGCATCATTTTCAGCAGCGACCGGGCCAACGCGGCCGACCTGCGAATGCTCTTTCAAACGCCTTCCGGTCGCCTGAGCGCGCGCTACGAAGGCGCGGTGTTGGGCGATTCAGCAGCCTCGCCGGAAGCCGATGCGCTGCTCGAATTCCTCAGCTCAAAAAAGGCGAAACCGATCTTCCGCCGCGGCGGATTCGTCGCGTGAATAGCCTTGCATCGGCGTTGGTCGGCTATTCGCCTTAGTATCGATGAAAGAGTCGGTCTTGCAGAAGATCATTGGTTCATCTATCGCATCGGGAAGTTGTTCAACGCCAGGTTGCCAGAGTCGAGGTTCCGAGGCATTGCTTGATCCCCCCGCGGACGAATCAAACAGCCTGTGGCGGAGAGAGAACAATCGCCTCAATTAGCTGCTTTCTCGACCACCACCTTCGCTTCGCCGGTGGTCAGACTGCCCTTCCATTCGCCTTTGGCGGGCGACGTGCGGTGCATTTCGCCGTCGCTGCCGCGCGACCAGGTCGAGCCCATTCCTAGGTGACTCGACTCCATTCCCAGGTAAATCGTGTAGGTCAGGCGGTACTTGCCGGCGCCGGCGATTGCCTCGGAAACGCCAGAGCCGGCTCCCCCGGCGCTCGCCCTTTCGTTGAACACCAGCGACGGCTCGCTGGCCAACCAACGCTCGTGCGGCTGGATAACATAGCGGCTGATCGGCGCGATGCCCGGGATACGTGCTTCAGCCTCGAGCGACTTGTACCGACTGAGGCGGACCTCGACGTTGGATCCGTCGGCGCGAGTCACCGTGGCGTGGCTTCCTTGCAGCAAATCGCTGCATGAAAAACGGATTGCGTGATCGGTCGTATTCTCAATCACCAGCTTCACTTTCGTTCCCGAACCTATTGCCAATGATTCGTGTTCCGGCATGGCGGCCGCGCGAAGGCCGTCGACCGATTTGCCGAACGCCGAATTGGGAATTGCGGCGAGATCCTTTGCGACGACTGGATCGGCCGGCTGATATTCCTTGTCCGGCACGGTGATGGACATTCGGTCGATTTCCGAGTCGATGAGATCCAGTTTTCCTTTGATCGTGGCGATGGCCGTTGCCGAAGCATGGCGATTCAGTTCGTCGCCAAATTCTTTGAGGATGTCTCGAATCTCGGACAGCTCTATTTCGCGCGACGGCAGGTCTTTCTTGGCGGAGAGCGCCGCGTCGACGAGCCGCACGGCCCGCTCGGTCATCTTTGCGTCGTGCAATCGCAGCATTAGGCGGACGCGAGACATGGCGTCGGCAGTGGATCTTGAGTTTTTCATTTGCTTGGCGAGAAAATCTTCCAGCTTCAGCTTCTCGAAGGGATCGCCCACGTAGGGACCATAGGTTCGCTCGGTTTCCGGCTTCGTGCGATCGGTCCGATATTCGAAAAAGTATTTGCCGGCCGGGACCGAGTAACCCAGCCAGGTTGTGTCGTTGAGCGACATTTCGAACACCCCCTTGCGCAGCTGATAAATGCCGAGCGGCTCGGAGGGCTCGTATAAGTCGGGAGAACCCTTGGGATGCAGGACCCACGGTTCCTTGGACAGGTCGATGCCCATCACCAAGGGGCCCGGCGGCGCTTCCGCTGCAGCTTCCGCGGAAGATTCGCTGTCGGCCGCGGATTTCTTGGGTTCTGACGCGGGCGTGCTTGCCGGTTCATCCGCGCGCAGAGTGGCTATCGCCGACGTGGCAAGAATTGCCGACAACGCAATGATCGCGGCCGACACAGGCGACAGCCGTCGGCTTCGACGCGAATCGAGTATCGACTTCACGCGGCCTTCCAGCCGCGACCGCTGCGCCATCGCCAGCGCCATGGCCGCCACCGACCGCGCCGGTTGAAACCGATTTGCGAGCGCCAATAGGTGACCGGCATAGGCGCTTGCGACAATGCCGCATCGCAAGGCGTCGTCATCGCAAGCCCGTTCCTGCTCGATGCGCAGTTCGGCTAGCGCTAGCCATGCGAGCGGATTGAACCAATACGCCGCGCGGGCAACCTGGCCGATGATATTGCACAACGGATCGCGACGCCGCAGATGCGACAATTCGTGCAACAACACCGCCTGCAATCGCTCGGTAGGCACCGCATTCGCATCGGTTGGATCGGAGCGCCAGTCGCAGGCGGGCAAGAGCAATTTTCCGCGCCCGATGCCCCACACCATCGGCATCGCGTCGGCCGATCCGCAAAACAATCGTGGACAAGACAAACCCAATTCGCCGGCAATTTGCCGCACGACGTCGAGCAGTTTGCCGGACGTAATTCGCTGAGCGCGAAGTTCAATTCGCTTCAGTGCCCAGGCGCTGCGCACGAGCGGCGCTAGCATCGTGATCGTGCCGATCAGCCACAAGCCGAGCAAGATTGCCGTGAGAGTCGCAATTTGACGTGGGCCGATCGGACTTGATGCTGTCGCGGTCTGCATAGGATTGTCCGATTTCGACGATTCGTTCGCAGTCGGAGCGTCAGAGCCCGTGGCAACTGCGTTCCGCGCAATGTCCGCGGAGGACGGACTCGGCGACGACGTGCGCGATCCGATGTGATCGTTCGACTCGATAGGTTGCCCCACGACAGTTTTCGAGTCGGCGAGAAAAGCCCGGTCGGCCGAAGACCAATTCAGCCAGCTCGGCAGCACTCGCCACGCTGGCAGCGCGCAACAGAATGCGGGCGTCAATAGCGCGGCCACGAGCGCCGAAAACCATACCAATCGCCGGGCCGCGGCCGACATCCGCGGCGCCAATCGGCAAATCAGCACCGCGGCGCCAAAAATCAGCGATGTTTTGGCAACAACCTCCAACAGAGTGGACAAACTGGCGGTCGGCAAAAGCGAATGCAAGTTGCTCATGGCATTCTCCGGTTAGAGCCCGTCCTTGCGAGCTTGTTCGATCAATTGTTCCAACCGATTCAGTTGCTCGGTGGTCAACGTTTCTTTCTGCGCCAGGTGCGCGGCCAAGGCGTCTTCCACCGCGCCGCCGAAAAAGGTATCCAACACGTGCCGCAATGCGCTGACTCCCGCGCGACGACGGGATTGCGTGGGGGAGTAGACGACCTCGCGGCCGGTCTGCTTGCGCCGCAACTGCCCGCGCTCTTCCAAAATGTGCAACATCCGCCGCACGGCCATATCGGTCGGCGGATTGGGCAACTGGGCCTGAATCTGCCGCACCGTGCCGCTGCCCAGCGCGTAGACCAGATCCATGATCTGCCGCTCGCGCCTCGATAGCTGAGGAATCTCGTTCATCGGTCGTTCTCGAAAATGATTCGCGGTCGGCGGCGAAAACCGCACTTTGTCCGACCGTTAAAACTTTAACGATTGCTCGACTCGCCGTCAAGCGATTAGCGTTAAAAGTTTAATGGACCTTTTCGGCGCCGCTTCGACAGAGTCGCTGAATCGTAAATCCGCCAACGATGGAATTTACCGATTCGGGTTGCTAAACTACTTGGGCGCCTGACTCACCCACCCACCACAGACTCAACCCACTGGATTCCATGAACACGAAACTTCTCGGCATTGCAACCTTATTGAGCTTACTGGCCGCCGTGGATTCGGCGATCGTCGCCGCGGATCGCCCCAAGCCGCCGGCGCGCGAACCGAACATGCCAGGGTCGGTCGTGGCCAAGGAATTGCCCGACGGGACGGTTCCGCCGGTGGATGCCGACGGGAATTTCGTGATTGGGCCGACACACAAAAAGGCGCCGGAGATGGCGGCGCAGCGTGGCGTGCCGCAAGGAACGATTCACAACCTGACGATGAATTCCGCCGACAGCAAGATGTATCCCGGCATCGCGCGGGAGAAGAATACGTTTGGCACGATGGATCCCAACGATCCGGCCAAGCTTGTGGTGACGACCAGCCATCCCGCGCCCTACACTCGCCGAGTCGGCGTTTATGTGCCCAAGCAGTATGTGCCGGGCACGGCCGCGCCGTTCATCGTCGGCGCGGATGGCCCCGATGGTTCGTTGTTCACCGCGTTGGAAAATCTGATCGCCGAGCACAAAATACCCGCGATGATCGGCATCTCAATCGGCAACGGCAGCGGCGACGCCCAGGGAAGCGAGCGCGGATTGGAATACGACACGATGTCGGGTAAATACGCCGAATTCGTCGAGACCGAAGTGCTGCCGCTGGTCGAGAAGCAATGCAATGTGAAATTGACCAAGGATCCGGACGGCCGGGCGACGACGGGCTGCAGTTCCGGCGGCTCGTGCGCTTTGATCATGGCCTGGTATCGGCCCGATCTGTACCATCGCGTTCTCACGTATTCAGGCACTTACGTGAACCAGCAATGGCCGTCGAACGCCGAGACGCCCCACGGCGCGTGGGAATTCCACGAGCATCTGATTCCCAACAGCCCGGCCAAGCCGCTGCGCATCTGGATGGAAGTCGGCGACCGGGACCTTTTGAACCCGAACATCATGCACGACAACATGCACGATTGGGTTGTGGCGAATGAAAACATGGCCAAGGCGTTGGCCGCCAAGGGGTATCACTATCAATTCGTGTTTGCGCGCAACGCCGGGCATTGCGAGGGGAGCGTGAAACAGCAAACGCTGCCCGAGGCTTTGGAATGGCTATGGAAGGGCTATCCGACCGCGGGGGCGACCGACGCGCCTCCGCCCACCAAGGCCGGCCAAGACAAGTAAACGGCTGTCGGCAAATTCATCTGGAGGCCGCGGCCGTGCAGCCTCCAGATGCGTAAGGGGTTTAACCTGAAACGAGCTTGTTAGTTGATCTTATAAATCGAAAAGATGATGCTCGGGATGGCGGGCTCTCCCTTGGGGGCGATCTTGACGATCCCCACGCCGCTGTCGGCCGTGTTCGACGAGATGACCACGTTGAACTTGTCGCCGGCTTTGCATTCCGCGATGCCTTGGCAGACCAGCACGGTCGTGAACTTCGGATCCTTGATGACCTGGCGGCAGCCCGAGTTGTCGACATCCTTGCCGTTTTGTTTCATCCATACATCGATGTAATCGTCGGCGTCGCCCGTCTCCTTGGCCACTTGGATGGCGGCGACCATGAAGTAGACCCCATCGGTCTTGATGGTGATATCCGAGCCCTTGCCCTTATCGTCGTGTTCCAGACCGCCCAGGGCGTCGTTGGAATCCATCGTGACAAGCGTGCCTGTCAGGCTCGCCTTCTGGCTCATCGAACTGGAAAGCTGAGCGTAAATCGGCCCCGGCGGCGCGCCCAGGCTGACTTGCGGTGTTGCGAGCGACGTCACAAGGATGGCTGCACCAAAGGCCGCGCTCAAGAGAGACGAAAACATTCTGAGCTTCATCCGAAACCTCCTCAATCAATGAAGAATCAAACCGAATCGGCCTGCCAAAAACATGGCGCCTTTGGCCTAGGCGATTTGGCGCTGGGGCGGCTTTGCCTCAAAAATCGAAAATCATACACAAGCCCGAAGCGCAAGCGAGTGGGAAACCGGGAATTCTCGCTGTTCGCCCTATCGCTTGCGCTTCAGGCTTGTGTTTTGAGGCAAAGCCCGCTGGGGCTGAAAGGCGGCCCTTTTAAGCAAATACGATGCCAGCTTGCTAGCAGCGAGAAGCGGTTGACGGAGAGCCGCACGTCATGCGGAATTACCGAAAACGCATGAATAACGCGATGGCGACGCTGCCCTAAGATCGCGCATGAACTGCGCCGGAAAGCGGCGGCGCACGTCGAGCGATGCCGCAAAAAGCCGCGCCCCTCCGGGACTTGTTTGCGGCTGCGACATGCAGCCGCTGACACCGAGGTCGATCTACGCCGCCGCAAGTTCGATCGATCGACCGACGATCGAACCTATAGGCGCGTCCGCGTGTCTACATGATTGATCCGACTTTTGACGGATTCTTGCATAGATTGTCGCCCCCCAACGACGATCAGTCGCTGAATTTATAGAGAGCCATATCCGATGACCTAGCAATCTTTCCATCGCCAGCAACGTGACGAAACCGAGCCGGGCTCGCCGTGCGCTCCGACGTAGGAGCGCGAGCGCCGACTCGGAATTCACGTTGAAGGAGGTGGAAGTTGATGAACGACAATTTGGGTCTCGATCGCGAAGCGGCATGGCCGACGGGCCGGATGCGATCGCTCGCGATGGTGCGGTTTGCCCGCTACCGAATCGTGGCCGAGGGGGCTGAGGGGCGCCGGGGCCTGGTCCGGCTTTGCCGCTCGGAAGACGATTTGGCCAGCCGGCTGCGTGCGCTGATTCGGGATCGCCGCCAGACCAGGCGAGCCTATCGCGGCTCGGAAGCGGCGGGGATCGCCGAAGTCGACGGGGAATTTGCCGGCGCATGGTTCGTGCCGCAAGTCTGGGTGGGCTCGGCGTTCGGCGGAGCGTGGCGCGACCTCGTCGCCGGCGAACTGGAGAGCCGACGTTGGCCGAGTCCCGTGCGGAAACGATGACTTGCGCGTAAAAGCATCCGGCAGACGAGAGCGGCGGTGTCGTTGTACTATGTGCGACCCTCTGGGACCGGTGTACGTTGCGGATTCTTCGCCGCGACCGGTCAGTGAACCGATTGCGATGAATCCACCGCCTTCGCTTCTTGGAGTCTCCAGGTAAAGTCTTCGCCGCCGTTCTGCCAGGCGGCGCGGCCGCGGATGGTTTGGCCGTCGGGCTGCAATTGGGCGGTGCAGATTTGCGGTTTCGCGGGCTGCGGACGTGGAGGATCGGTGTGGACAAGCTCCGCGGAGATTTTTCCATCTGGGGAAATCTTCCCATCGGCTTGCCAATGAACGGTGACGCCGGGTTGGCCGAAGGTGCAATCGGCCGAAATACGCTCGCCGTGTTGCGTGATATTCAAAGAGATGCCGTCCCACGATTTCCACGCGCCGGCGATCACGGGAATGTCGCCGTTCATTCGCCATGTGCGGCTGACCGGCGCGCTTTGCAACATCGATCTTATCCAAACGCCGGCGCCGCCGAGAACAATCGCCGTTAGGACGATCAAGACCGCAACGCGCAGTCGCCGGCTCGGCCGGGGCGCGACCTTTTGGTTCTCCAACGCGGAAATCACTGCGGTCATCGATTGAATGCGTTCGTCGGGCCGTTTGGCAATCATCCGTTGAAAGACCTGATCCAACCAGGCGGGCGCCGCGGGACAGGCTTTCCGCAGCGACGGCACGAGATGCTCGCGATGCGCCACGAGCCGCTCCATCACCGTTTCGCCGCCGTATACTGGACGACCCGTCAATAAAAAGTAGAGCGTGCAGCCGAGTGAATAAACGTCGGCCCGCTGATCGGCCTTGCGCGTGTTGAGGGCTTGTTCCGGCGGCATGTAGTCGACCGTGCCGAGGATCGACCCGGTTCGGGTCAGATCAGTATTTGTCCCGTGCGTGGGAGCCTCCGCGGTCGCTTCCACGCGCGCGATGCCGAGATCGAGAATACGAACCTTGCCCTGAGAATCGAGCATCAGATTCGACGGCTTGATGTCTCGATGAACGATGCCGGCCGCGTGGGCGTATTCCAGTCCGCGCGCCACTTGCAGGATGCATTCGACGGCGCGCTCCGGCGACATTGGCCCGTCGTCATGCACCACTCGGGAAAGGTCTTTTCCCGCAACCAGGTCCATGACGAAGTAGTGCGTGCCGTCGGCATTGCCCGCGTCGTGGACGGCGACGATGTTCGGATGCGACAAGCGAGCCAAGGCTTGGGTTTCGCGCTGGAAGCGTTCGACGGATTCGGCGGATTGCACCGTCGTTGGCGGCAACAATTTGACGGCGACCTGCCGATCGAGCTTGCGATGAACGGCTCGGAAGACGCGCCCCATTCCGCCGCCGCCCAGTTCTTCCAAAAGCTGATACTCGCCGATAACTTGGTGCTTCTCGCAGTCCGCGTGTGCCAACTTCTCCGCGCCGCCCAACGTCTCGGAGGCAGCCTCCGCCGCCGGTCGCGTGAGCCAGTCCGACATCTTCAGCATCCGCGTCCATTCGCGCAATCGATCGGCAAGCTGCGGGCAATCGCGGCAAAGCTCGTCGACGTCGGGCTCTTGGCCCGATTCGCGCAGCTCTTCCCAACGGTCCAAGAGATCACGAAAAGGATCAGTGTCGGTAGACATGGTTTTACTCCGGCAAGGATTCGCCGAGCCGTGCTTTGCAGAGCTTTAGTCGGGCGTCTTGCCAACGGCGGCGAATGGTCCGAGTCGTCACGCCCAAGACTTCCGACGCCTGCTCCTGCGTTAATTGTTGATACCACAACAGATCGAAAACTTCGCGTTCGTCATCGGGCAGCGTCTCCACCCATTCGTGGAATTCGGTCCACTCCAGCAATGTCGCCGGCTCGCCGCTGGAGTCGGCCGACTCATATTTGGGCGGAGCATTTTCATCGGCGCCGACGCGCACCGTGTCGTGGTGAGCGCCGATCCCTTCGGCGCCGTAGTAACGCCGGGCAAAGTCGACGAGCACTCGCCGCAACTGCACCGCCGCCAGATTGTAGAAATGACGGGAACTTTCCGGTTGGACCGTTTCCAGCGCCCGATGAAGTTTTGTCAGCGCTTCGCAAAACACATCGTCGGTTTCTTCCCAGCGACGGACTTGCGGAAACCGCCGCAGCATTTTTCGCGTCAACGCCCGCAGACGTTCGCAAGTATGTTCGATCAGCCGCGGCACGGCATCTCGGTCGCCGGCGCGCAGCAAAGCCAACCAACCGGCGGTCTCGGTCGTGGGACCGGAAATCTCTGGCATGACCTGTGCGAAATGATGGAACGGAGGATTGGTTTCCACGCCCCATCCTATCCAAGCGACCCGCGCGCAACAACGCGGATATTCATGTGGCGATTGGGGTGTCCATCGCCTGGCAGCGTATTGAAAAAGGGGACAGGCACCTCGCCGCCACCAGCAAAATTCGTGAAAACCGTATGGTCGCTCGGAGCCAGTCCCCTTTTTCAACGATCTGCTAACCGGCGTGGGAAGGTGTGGCCCGAAGGGGCTTGTCGGCGGGCTCGGGGTTTGCGGAACTGCGATCGGGCGCCGTTGGCCGCTCGGGGGATTGGTCCGCGGCTTTGGCGACCGGCTGGAACCGGTTTTCCAAACCGAAATGGAGCAAGCCGGGTGGCGCGGTCACCGTAAGTATGGTTTCACCACGCTGGATGACGAGTGGCTTTCCGGGACTCGACCGTTCTTGTCGGCGCATGAGAAGGAATGAATCCGCGTTCGAGAGTTGCACGTTGTCATACTTCAGGAACACATCGCCCTTCTTGAGGCCCAGTCGCTCGGCCGGAGAGTCGGGGAAGACCAAGGTGACGGTGGGCCGGGACTCCAATCGTCGATTCTGGTCGTCGAACCATTGGCGTTCGACGAGCCGGCCGTAATGGTCGTAGACCAAGATGCCACGAGCGCTTCCGTCCTTGCCTGGGACCGGTTTGTCATCCAGTCCGATATTGGTCCAATCGACCTCGCGGCCGAGTCCATCGTATCGCTTGATCCAGCCCGCGATGCCGAAGACGTTCAGCGTCGGCTTGTCGTCGACACCGAAGAATCGCCTGGCCACGGGATGGTCGCGGTCGTCGTACCGGGTCGATACTCGGGCGACGAGTTCCCGGTTCAAGGCGGGGCTGCCGGTAACGCCGAAGAATCGCAATTCGGTGGGCCGGCGGCGCTGATCGTAT
>Ga0182024_10015537_pt1 | contig 14552 bp, 13 predicted proteins | sample P32metaG_FD_120480 | JGI IMG/M metagenome (GOLD analysis project Ga0182024, IMG submission 120480) | Permafrost microbial communities from Stordalen Mire, Sweden - P3-2 metaG (Illumina Assembly) | ecosystem: Environmental > Terrestrial > Soil > Wetlands > Permafrost | place: Sweden: Stordalen... | reverse complement strand
GAGATCAGGAACCACAGGAAGAACGAGCTGCCCTTGATCTTGCCGACGATGCCACCGGCCAGACCGAAGCAGATGGCGATCACGACGTAGGCCATCGACGGGGTGGGCGGCGATTCCTAGAAGAGGACCCGCAAAGCCCAGATCAGGGCTCCCACCGCCAGCACCACGACGGCGATGCTCGCGACGAACACAACCAGATGGATCACGAAGTGCAGCAGCAGCCAAACGGCGACGACCATGATCAGCCCGGCCACGAGCATCTTGCCGAGCGACGGAGATGAAGACTCGTTCGCGTTCATATCCACAGCGTAGACGGTTATGCGGTCGAGCAGGGCGCTAACAACCCCTGCCCGACCGCATTCGCGCGCACCCGGCCGGGGGAAGCCAAGGTGCAGTTGATGTGAGGAGAGAGCTAACTCATGCGTGCTTCATATTGATGCAAGGCTGGACGCCTGCCATTGGCCTGCCGTCCAAAATGTGCACCGTGCGCGTGTTGGGAATGACGCGGCGGCTCAGATTCCCAGCTGCTCATTCACCAGCCTCGTGACCTCACCACCGTCGCCGCGGCCCTTTGTCTCGCGCATCACATACCCCACGATCGGGCCGATCGCCTTCGCGTTTCCGCCCCGAACGCGCTCGGCGGCGTCCGCGTTGGCCTCGAGCGCGGCCGCTACAATCGCGGCCAGCTCCTCCCCTTCACCGTCGAGCGCGGCGAGCCCCTCGGCCTCAACGATCTCCACGGGGTCGCCACCCTCGGCCATCAGCCGGTCGAGAACTTGGCGTCCGGCACCGATACTCACCTGTTTGGAGGCCACCAGTCCAGCAAGCTCCGCTAGCGCCTGAGGCGTAACGAGGGCATTGACTGGGTCGTCTTCCAAGCGCCCGGCGAGCTCGACGGTAACCCAGTTGGCCAGCGTTTGAGCGGCAACGTCGACTCCGACGAGTAGAGCCGCCTCGAAGAAGTCGCCCAACTCGCCTCGGAATGCGAGCTGGGCGGCGCTCTCGGCCGTGAGACCGACTTCGTTCTCGAATCGCTCTGCACGATTCGCGGGCAGCTCGACCATCGCCGCACGTGCGGCCCCGAGCATCGCCTGCTCAATCGCCACCGGCACGAGATCGGGCTCGGGGAAGTAGCGGTAGTCGTGCGCCTCCTCCTTTGAGCGCAGCGATGTAATCGCACCCGAGCCTGGGTCGAAGTGGAGCGTCTCTTGCGTGACCTTCTCTCCGGCTTTCAAAATCTTTTCCTGGCGGGCGATCTCCGCGCGGATGCCGCGTTCGATGAAACGGAAGGAGTTCATGTTCTTCAGCTCGGTCTTCGTTCCCAGCTCGCTCGTACCGGACGGGCGCAGCGAGATGTTCGCGTCGCAGCGCAGTGAGCCCTCCTCCATGTTCACGTCACTCACACCCAGTTGGCGCAGCGTCGTGCGCAGCAGCCGCAGCCACTCCCCGGCTTGCTCTGAGGTGCTCAGGTCGGGCTCGGTGACGATCTCCGCCAGGGGCGTGCCCCCGCGGTTGAAGTCGACGACGCTCTCCTCCGAGCCCTGGATCCGGCCGCTTGCGCCGACGTGAATCAGCTTGGCCGCGTCCTCCTCCAGGTGCACCCTGTGGATCCGTACATCGCCCAGTCGTCCGCCGAGGCACAGCGGCTCGTCGTACTGGGAGATCTGGTAGCCCTTCGGCAGGTCGGGGTAGAAGTAGTTCTTGCGGTGAAAGATCGAGCGCGGCGCGAGCTCCGAGTCGAGTGCCATGCCAATCATCAGGCCGAAGTGAACGGCGCGTGCGTTCGCGACCGGCAGGCTCCCGGGCAGCCCGAGGCAGACTGGACAGGTGTGCGTGTTCGGAGGATCCCCAAACGACAATTCACAGCCGCAGAACATCTTCGTCCTCGTCTTCAGCTGAACGTGGATCTCCAGGCCGATCACAGGCTCGAGCTCGGTCATACCCGCGCCTTCGACCCGTCGAAGCCGAGCGCCAGCTCGAGCGCGTGGGCGGCATCGAGCAACCGGTTCTCGCTGAACGCCGGCCCGGCGATCTGCAGCCCGACGGGCAGTCCTTCGCTGAGCCCGCACGGAATCGAGATCGCCGGGATCCCCGCGAGCGACATCGGCACCGTGCAGAAGTCGTTCAGATACATCGCCAGCGGGTCCGCCGTCTTCTCGCCGAGCTTGAACGCGACCGTCGGCGCGGTCGGTGTCACGATCAGGTCCACCTGATCGAACGCCGTACGGAAATCCTCGGAGATCTTCGTCCTCACCCGCTGAGCGCGACCGTAGTAAGCGTCGTAGTAACCGGATGACAACGCGTACGTGCCGAGCATGATCCGACGCTTGACCTCGGGCCCAAAGCCGTCATGACGTGTGCGCGTGTACATATCCAGCAGGTCCTCGGCGCGCTCCGCCCGCAGTCCATAGCGCACACCGTCGAACCGTGCCAGGTTCGAAGAGGCCTCCGCGGGCGCGAGCACGTAATAGGCCGCGAGCGCGTGCGGAGCGTGCGGTAGCCGAACGCTCTCGACGATCTCGGCGCCCAGCTCCCCAGCGCGATGCAGCGCGGCATTGAACGCGTCGAGCACCCCCTGTTCGATCCCCTCACCCTCGCCACCGGTCAGTTCCTTTGGCACGCCGAGCCGGATTCCGTCCAGCCGCCCGGCGCTCGGCAGCGCGATCTCCTCGGGGAAGGTGAGCGAGGTCGCGTCGCGCTCGTCGCGGCCGACCAGATGGCGCAGCATCAACGCGGCATCGGTCACGTTCCGAGTCAGCGGCCCCGCCTGATCCAGCGAGGAGGCGAACGCGATCATCCCGTAGCGAGAGACGGCACCGTAGGTCGGTTTCAGGCCGACGATCCCGCACAGCGCCGCGGGCTGGCGGATCGAGCCGCCGGTGTCGGTGCCGAGCGCCCACGGCGCCAGGCCGGCGGCGACCGCGGCGGCGCTGCCACCGGAGGATCCTCCGGGCACCCGCTCGCGGTTCCAGGGATTGAGCACCGGACCGCAGGCGGAGTTCTCATTCGAGGAGCCCATCGCGAACTCGTCCTGGTTGGTCTTCCCCAGCAGCGTTGCGCCCGCTCCAGTCAGGCGCGAGACGGCGGTGGCCGTGTACGGCGGCAGATAGCCCTCGAGGATCTTCGAACCTGACTGGCTGGGCACGTTCTCGGTACAGAACAGATCCTTCACCGCCAATGGTACCCCGTGCAGAGCCCCACCCTGCGGTACCCCGTGCAGAGCCCCACCCTGCGTGCCGGGTGCGCCATCGCCGCCAGGCGAAGGCTCCGCTGGAGCTCCCGGCGCCACCCACGTGAAGCAGTTCAGGCCGACTTGCGCCACGTGCTCCAACGCGCGGGCGCGATATGCCTCGAACAGCTCTCCCGCCGCAAGCTCGCCCGAGGCGATGCCCTGCGCCGCCTCGGCGGCGGACAGACCGATGATCTCCACATCGCTCATGCCTGGGGGCTTGGTACTGAGAAGCCGTTGTCGCTGACCGCGGGCGCCTGGGCGAGCGCGACCTCCCGCGGCAGCGAGTCGCGGGGCTCATCCGCGCGCAGAGCACCCGAAACCTCGACCACGTGCGTCGTCGGCGCCACATCCTCCAGGTCGAGCTGCGCGATCGTGGCGATGTGATCGAGCACCGCGGAGAGCTCGCGCGCCATCGGCTCGATCTCATCCTCGCTCAACTGCAGGCGCGCCAGGCGCGCCACGTGCAGAACCTCGTCACGGTCGATCACGGCCCGCATTCTACGGAGCGCCCTGTGTAAAGCCACGGAGCCTCTCGCGTGAGACCATCGAGTGTCCTGCTCGATCTCGGCAGATCGACACCTGAGGCTCCTGTGCCCGCCAGCCGAGGACGCATCTATGCTGAGAGCAGATGTCGGAGCATTCTCAGACGATGGCGGAAAACCCGCATGCCGAGCACCTAAAGGAGCTGCTGGAGGGCCTGAACGAGCCCCAGCGCGAGGCCGTGACCCACGGTGAGGGCCCGTTGCTGATCCTCGCCGGCGCGGGCAGCGGCAAGACGCGGGTACTCGTCCACCGGATCGCGTTCCTCGTCTACACCGACCAGGCCCAGGCCGGCGAGATCCTGGCAATCACATTCACGAACAAGGCCGCCAAGGAGATGCGCGGCCGTGTCGAGCAACTGCTTGGAAGAGGCACGCGCGGGATGTGGCTGATGACCTTCCACGCCGCCTGCGCGCGCATCCTGCGCACCGAGGCCGAGCGCCTCGGGTACACCAGGCAGTTCACGATCTACGATCAGGCCGACGCGCGCCGGTTGACCAAGCGCTGCATCGACGAGCTTGGGATCGATCCCAAGCGCTATACCCCCGCCGCCCTGCACAACCAGATCTCGGCGGCGAAGAACCAACTGCTCGACGCCGAGGCCTACCAGCAGGCCGTCGGCTCCCCGTTCGAGGAGATGGTCGGGGAGGTCTACAGGCTTTACGAGCGAGACATGCTCCGCTCAAACGCGATGGACTTCGACGACCTGCTGTTCCGGACCGTGAACCTGCTGGAGCTGTTCGAGGATGTCCGTGAGCGTTATGCGACGACGTTCAGACACGTGCTCGTCGATGAGTACCAGGACACCAATCACGCGCAGTATCGGTTCCTGCAGCTGCTGGTGGGAGGTGGTCGGCCACCGCGAGGCGACACGCAGCTCAATGATGGGCCCGGAGAGCGTCCCACCTACACCGGCCCGATCGGGCACCGCAACCTGGCCGTAGTAGGGGATGATTCCCAGTCAATCTACTCATTTCGAGGAGCCGACGTACGCAATATATTGGACTTTCAGACGGATTTCCCCGACGCGAGGGTGGTGAAGCTCGAGCAGAACTATCGCTCGACCGAGACGATCCTGCAGGCCGCGAACGCGGTGATCGCTAACAACCGCGGTGGGATCGCGAAGCGCCTGTGGAGCGAGCTCGGACAGGGAGACCAGGTCCAGGTGCGCGAGCTCGAGGACGAGCACGCCGAGGCGCGATTCATCGTCGGCGAGATCGAGCGACTGGTCGACGAGGGCGCCTCGCGCGCGGAGATCGCGGTCCTGTATCGCACGAACGCGATGTCGCGAGTCTTGGAGGACACGCTCGTGCGCCGCGAGATCGCCTATCAGGTGATCGGCGGGACGAAGTTCTACGAGCGCGCCGAGATCAAGGACGCGATCGCCTATCTCTCTCTCCTGGCGAACCCGTTCGACGTGGTCAGCTTCACGCGCGTGGCCAACTCGCCGCGGCGCGGGCTCGGGCAGACCTCGCTGTCGCGGATCGTGGCCCACTCGGCCAGCGTCGGCGTGTCCGTTTGGGAGGCCGCCTCGGCCCCCGATCAGATCCCCGGGCTCGGCACCGCCGCGATCAAGTCGCTGCGACGCTTCATGAACACGATGGACGACCTGCACGCGCGCGTCGAGCAACAGCCACCCGTGGCGGATCTGCTCGAGGCGGTGCTGTCGCAGACGGGCTATGTGGAGGCACTGGAGGCAGAACGGACGATCGAGGCGCAGGGCCGGATCGAGAACCTGGAGCAGCTCGTGCAGGTCGGGCGCGAGTTCGACACGAGCGCGCCGGAGGGCGAGGACTCGCTCGAAGTCTTCCTGCAGCAGATCGCGCTGGTCGCCGACGCGGATTCGAGAACAGAGGACGAGGGGCTCGTGACCCTGATGACGCTGCACAACGCGAAGGGGCTGGAGTATCCGATCGTGTTCATCGCCGGCTGCGAGGACGGGGTCTTCCCCCACTCGCGCGCGCTCGACGAAGGCGCGCTCGAGGAGGAGCGGCGCCTGTTCTACGTGGGCGTGACGCGCGCGATGCAGAAGCTGTACCTGACCCACGCGCGCCGCCGCGCGGTGTTCGGCGCGCAGAGCTACGGTCTACCGAGCCGCTTCCTCGACGAGATCCCGGCGGAGCTGCTCGACCGCGTGCAGGCGCCGGCGCTTCACTCCTGGGCCGGCGCCAGGGCCGGCGCGGGCACCGCCAACGGCGGGTCCTCGCTCGGCGGTAGAGCGCCGGCCGGTGGGTGGGGTGGGCGCGCGGGGGCGCAGGACCGGGAGGCCTCCTCCCGCGAGCACGGCCGTGGGGCGCCCGCCGCGCCAACGTTCCGCATGGGTGAGGACGTCGTCCACGCGGCCTTCGGTGAAGGCGTGGTCACCGGCGTGGAGCCGGGCGGGGTGATCGTCGTGCGCTTCGCCGACGACGGCTCGGAGCGCAAGCTGATGGCCGAGTACGCCCAGGTTGCCCGGCGTTAGAGTCCGAGGCGATGTCAGCCAAGATCATCGACGGCAAGGAGATCGCCGCCCGCGTGCGAGGTGAGGTTGCGGGCGAGGTCGAGACGTTCGCCGCGCAGGTCGGCCATCCGCCCGGCCTGGCGACGGTGCTGGTTGGCGAGGATCCCGCGTCGGCGGTTTACGTGGGCGGCAAGCAGCGCGCCTGCGCGGAGGTGGGGATGGTCCCGTTCGATCGGCGTTTGCCCGCCGATGCCACTTTCGAGGACATTGCCGCGGAGCTGCGAAGCCTGAACGCCGAGGAGGCGGTGAGCGGCGTGCTGCTGCAGCTGCCGTTGCCCGGCCATCTCGACGGGGCGGCGCTGACCGCGATGATCGACCCGGGCAAGGACGTCGACGGCCTGACCCCAGTGAACGCCGGTCTGCTCGCGCTCGGGCTGCCCGGCCTACGACCTTGCACGCCCTCAGGCGTAATGGAGCTGCTCAGAAGCGTCGACACGCAGCTGGAGGGCGCCGAGGCGGTCGTGATCGGCCGCTCGAACCTGTTCGGCAAGCCGATGGCGCAGCTGTTACTCACCGAGAACGCGACGGTGACCGTATGCCACTCGCGCACGCGCGATCTCGGCGCCGTGTGCGCCCGCGCGGATGTGTTGATCGCGGCGGTCGGTCGCGCGCGGCTGGTTAGGAGCGAGTTCGTCAAGCCCGGTGCGGTCGTGATCGATGTCGGCATGAACCGCCTGACGCCCGAGCAGGCTCACAACAAGAGCGGCCTCGTCGGCGACGTCGACTTCGACGCCGTATCCGAGATCGCCTCGGCGATCACCCCGGTGCCGGGCGGGGTGGGCCCGATGACGATCGCCTACCTATTGGTGAACACACTGGACGCTGCTCGTCGTCAGGCCGGTGTCCAGTGAGCCTGAGACGCCTTCGCCTCGGAGAGCTGCTTGCCACGGCAGGCGCGGTCTGCTTGATCATCGCGCTGACGCTGCCCTGGTATGAAAACGCCGAAGGCAAGCTCAGCGCCTGGAGCACGTTCGGCCCCGCGGTCGTGCTGCTGATCCTTGCGACGATCGCCGCGCTGGTGCTGTTCTTCGCGACACTCGCCGAGCGCACGCCGGCGTTGCCGGTAGCAGCCGCGGTCTGGGGCGTGCTGTTTGGGCTGATCGCTGTGGTGGCGGCAATCGTACGGGTCTTGGAGCGGCCCGACCACGCGAGCTCGCTGTGCGCTGGCGCGTGGCTGGCGCTCGTCGGCGCCGTGGCGGTGCTGCTCGGCTCGTGGCAATCGATCCGGGACGAACGGACCTCACGCTACGAGCCGGCGTCGCCGGAGGCGCGCCGGCTACCCGGGTAGGGAGCCGCCGCCGGGAGGTGATCCGCTGACCCCTGCGGGGCGCTATCCCCCGGCGGGATTCGGCCCCTTGACGGTGCGCAGCGGCCGCACCTCGGCCAGCGGGGCGTCGGACTCCTTGCCGGATAGCTCTGAGACGGTGCGTTCGAGCGCACCGATGCGGCTCGCAAGTCCCTGGATAGCCTCGGCGATCGGGTCGGGGAGGTGGATCCAGTCGGCGTCGGGACCCTCGGCGCGGCGGCCGTCGACGCGAACAGGGTGGCCGGGGTTGCCGACGACGGTGGAGTTCGGCGGCACGTCGGTAATGACGACGCTGTTGGCGCCGATCTTGGCGCCGTGACCGATCGTGATCGGCCCGAGTAGCTTGGCGCCGGAGCCGATCGTGACGTTGTCCTGGACCGTCGGATGGCGCTTGCCCGTCGCGAAGCCCGTGCCCCCGAGCGTGACGCCCTGGTAGAGAGTGACGTTCTCGCCGATGTCGGCCGTCTCGCCGATCACGACCCCCGCGCCGTGGTCGATGAACAGGCCCTCGCCGATCCGGGCGGCGGGATGGATCTCGATCCCGGTGAGCGCCCTAGTGAGCGTCGAGATCGTGCGCGGCAGCACCCGCACCCCGGCGCCGTGCAGCATGTGCGCGACGCGATAGGCAAGAAGCGCGTGGATCCCCGGCCAGGTGGCGAGAATCTCGCCCTGCCCGACCCCCCTCGCGGCGGGATCGCGATCGCGCGCCGCGGCAACGTCCCGACGAAGCTCACGAGCCACCTGCGCAAATGCGCCAAAGCCAGGCATGCAACTAGCGTAGCGACAGTTTTAGGGACTGAAGAACGCTTGCGAGATGTAGCGCTCGCCGGAGTCGGGCATGATCACGACAATCCGCTTGCCCTTTGACTCGGGGCGCGCGGCCACCTGGAGCGCCGCCCACAACGCCGCCCCGCAGGAGATGCCTGCCAGCAGCCCGACACGCCGGGCGCATGTCCAGGCGGTCTGGATCGCGTCATCGTCGGACACGGCGATCACCTCGGAGAGCAGCTCACGGTTGAGCACCGCCGGCACGAAGCCTGCGCCGATGCCCTGGATGCGGTGCGGCCCGGGGCGTGCGCCGGAGAGGACCGCGGAGCCGGCGGGCTCGACCGCGACGATCTCGAGCTCGGGATTGCGCTCGCGCAGGTATTCGCCCGCGCCGGTGATCGTTCCACCGGTGCCGACGCCGGCGACGAGGACGTCGACACGGCCGTCCAGCGCGCGGTCGATCTCCGGCCCGGTGGTGCGCCGATGGACGGCCGGGTTGGCTGGGTTGGAGAACTGGTCGGGCAGGAACACATCGGGGTCCTCCGCCATCGCACGAGCGGCCGCGACAGCCTCGGACATTCCCCCAAGCGACTCGGTGATGTCAACGCGCGCGCCGTAGAGACGCAAAAGGCTCGCGCGCTCGCGACTCATGCCCTGGGGCAGCGTCAGCACAAGCTCATAGCCCCGCGCCGCGCAGACGAGTGCGAGCGCGATCCCGGTGTTGCCGGAGGTCGCCTCGACGATCGTCGTGTGCCCCGGCTCGATCAGGCCCTCGGACTCGGCCGCCTCGATCATCGCGACGCCAATCCGGTCCTTGACGGAGCCGCCGGGGTTGAGCGACTCGAGCTTGGCGAGGAGCTCCACACCCTCGGCCGCGCCGGCGCCCTCGAGCATCCGCGGCAGCCCGACCAAAGGCGTGTCACCGACAAGCTCCGCAATGTTGATCGGGATTTGGGACATCCGCCCCCCGAGAATAGTGGGCCGGGAGGAGGGTGGCTGCAACGATCGTGCAAGACCACACCCACGACCATCAAGCTCGAGCCCGGACAGCCGATGAGATGACCATGTCCCGATCTGGGCACCAAGCCCCAGCCCAGCAGACCCTGCAAGCACTCGACGGGCAGACCGGGAGCGCCGCGGCCGCGCTGCGCGAGCTACCCGAGGCGTTGATCCTTGTGTTCGACTCCGAGCTGCGCTTCGTATTGAGCGCCGGTCAGGCACTCGGACGCAGCGGGCGCTCTCCCTCGAGTTTCCGCGAAGGGCAGTCGCTCGCGGATGCCTTCCCCGCCGAGATGTGGCGGCAGATCGAGCCGCTGTGCCGCTCCGCTTTGGAGGGAGAGACCCGCTCGCGAGAGCTGTGGAGCAGCGACGGGCGTCGCGGCCTGATGGTGGACGTCGGCCCGCTGTGCCTGGAGGACTCCGCCCCGAGAGCGAACGAGCCCGGCGCCCTCACGGGCGGCGTGGCGGTCGTCCTCGATATCTCCGGGCGCGCACCAAGGGATGCGGGTGAGCTCTCCTCAGACCCGCGCGAGCACTTCGAGCTGGTCTTCGACCAGGCGCCGGTTGGAATGGGGCTGCTGGATCAGGACGGCCGCTGGGTGCTGGTCAATCACGCGTTGTGCGAGATCACAGGCTATACCTCCACCGAGCTGATCGGCAAGCGCTTCAAGGACATCACTCATGCCGACTACAAGAGTGATCTGGAGCCCCGTCGACGCTTGCTGGCCGGCGAGATCGCGGCGTTCCAGACCGAGCTGCGCTACTTCAACTCGGTCGGAGAGACGATGGCGGCGCTGCTCTCGATCTCGCTCGTACGAGACCAGGACGGAGATCCCCTGCACTTCATCGTGCAGCTCCAGGACATCTCCGAGCGCAAGCTCCTGGAGGAGCACCTGCGCCACCTCGCCGACCACGATCCGCTTACCGGCCTGCGCAACCGGCGGCTGTTCGAGCACGACCTCAAGCTGCAGGTCGGTCGCTGCCAACGCTACGGCGAGCAGGCCGCCCTGATGGTGATCGATCTCGACTACTTCAAGCAGGTCAACGACCTGCACGGTCACAAGGTCGGCGACGAGGCCCTCAGAGCGGTCTCGAGGACGCTCACCCGTCGCCTGCGGACCACCGACCTGGTGGCCCGTCTCGGTGGAGACGAGTTCGCTGTGCTGCTGCCCCACATGGACCGCGAGGGCTCCGAGCACGTCGCCGCAGACCTAGCGTCCGTAATCGCCACATGCACCGTTGACGCCGGCGACGCCGTCGTGCATCTGTCGGGCAGCGTGGGCTTCGCGCTGATCGAAAGCCAGGTCCGTGACAACGAGCAGATCCTGGTGGAGGCCGACCGAGCGATGTACGCCGCCAAGCGCGCCCGAGCATCCATCGCCCAGGCGCGCTCAAGCTAGGTCGATCAACGCTCAGGCCGCAGTGCGACGCTTGCAAGGGCCAGCTACCAACTGCCTGTTTCGCTACCAGAACAGTTTTTGCTGCCTTTGACGCTTGTACACGTGCGGAGAACTGAGCCGTTAGCTTCCCGTTTGATCGTGAATTCGTCACCAGTGGTCGCGGCCTTGGCGGTCAAAGTGTATGTTTCTTTTCCTGGCGTAACCGTGCTGATGTAGGCGTTTCCCCCACCCGCGGTAGTCTGAATCGCCGGTTCGTATTTGTTCAGTTCCGCTGCCGTGACCTTCGTGTATTCGCCGCTGTTGTCCGTGGCGATCGTCTCGGCGGTGACCGCGGCAGAGTGAACCAGTTCCTTGGCCGCGGCGTCGTAGGCCTTGCTTTTCTGACTCAAAAGCGACGGAAGGGCGATCGCGGCCAGCACGCCGATGATCAAAATCACCACCAGCAGTTCGATCAGTCCAAAACCACTTTCATCCCGCGTGCCCTCACGCAGTCGATCCGGCGTACGGGCGAGGCGGCGCTGCAATGTCCGAGAGGTACGCGACGAGTCCGTAAACAAGATAGCCCTCCGTGGCTTTGGAATGGCGGCCGAGCTATCTCGTCGAGATCTCTGACTTTGCGACCCCGTCTCACGACGGGTTTGCCTTTTTCAGTGTGGTTATCGAGCCGGAAGTGTAAGCACAGAATTAGCCGCGGTGGGGCGACTGGACATATGTACTAGTCCTCGGCACGCTAAGGCGGTGACAAAGGGAGACATAGCACTTCAAAGGTGCACTTCTCGGTTTTCTTTTTAATGTCTCTCCAATCAGATGTAATACATGCTCGAGCCCGCATCGCGTGACTCGCGCTCGATCACGTCGGCGATCGTGGTCTGGGCGAGCACCTTGCGGGCGGCCTCGGCGGCATCGGCAAATACGCCCTCGGAGTCGCGCCCGAGCGGACCGTCGAGCAACTCGACGATCTCCAGCACGCTCACCGTCGAGGGCTCACGCGCAAACCGGTAGCCGCCCTTGACCCCGCGTTGCGAGCTGATCACCCCGGCGCGTCGCAGAGCCGCGAACAGCTGCTCGAGAAACTGCACGGGCACATCGCGCTTGCGCGCCAGCTCGCCGATCGGAACCGGCCCCGAGCCCGCGGAGCGCCCGAGCTCGGCGAGCGCGAGCACGGCGTAGGGAGACTTGCTGGTGATTGAGATCACACGGCGATGCTACGGAACATGCCCGTAGGACGGCCGCTGGGCAAGCAAGGCAAGAACGCAGGGAGCGTGGCGTGCTATGCACGCGAGCGAGCGAGGACGCAGCATTGCGCCGCTCAGCGGCCGTCCTACAACCAGCCGCGCTCGGTGGCGATCAGAACCGCCTGGGCGCGATCCACCGCGCCCAGCTTGCCGTAGATGTTGTGCAGATGGGTGCGCACGGTGCTCGTCGAGAGCGTCAGCTCGTGGGCGATCTGCTTGTAAACCTTGCCCTCGGCGAGCCGCTGCAGGACGCCGAGCTCGCGCCCGGACAGCGGGCAGGGGTCGACGTGGCGCTGGCGCTGGTTGGCGGAGCTCGGCAGCTCGTACATCACGCGCCGCAGCTCCTCCGGGCCGATACCGACGATCCGGGCGCTCTGCAGCATCTCCGTGGAGGACACCGGGGCGCCCTGCTCATAGTGGGCGAGCATGTCCGCCAGGCGGATGAAGGAGGCCTCGCCTTCCACATCCGGGTTGTGATGGCGCTCGATCGCAGTGGCGATCGTGCCAGGCAGCCCCCAGCGCCGCGCGAGCACACCACCCACCAGGGCGTGATCTACGCCCAGCTCCCGGCGCTCCTGATGGATGCGTTCCTCGGGTGTCTTTGCCCCGAGATGCACCTCCGCGGGATAGCCGGGGTAGGCGTGGAGCAGCACGAGCTTGCCGATGTCGTGCAGCAGGCTCGTCACCGTGAGACGATCGCGGTGCTCGTAGCCGACCTCCGCCGCAACCCGGTCGGCCGCGCGCTGCGTCGCCAGCGCATGTAGCCGGAAGCGCTCCGGCGCCGCCTCCCACACGCTCGAGCGCTCGAAGAATTCAAATGTGCGCACGCGCCCGGCCAGCGCCTGCACCATCTGCGGGCTGAGCAGCTCCACGGCGGCGACAACGGTGTCCACACGTACACGAGAGCTCTGCGCCTGGTTTGCGACCCGCAGGACGGCGATGATCAGCGCGACATCTGACTCAACGGCGGTGACGATGTCGGCCGTGGCCACGTGGTCGGAGGACATCACCGCGAGCAGACGGTTGCGCGACTCGGCGAGCGCGGGAAAGGCCTCCAAAGCCTCGAAGGCCATCGTCAGGCGGCGCCCATGCCCCTCGTTCTGATGGCGCGCACCAGGGGTCGCAGTGGGTCTTGCGCTTGCCTGGGGCTCTACCTCCGCGGAGCGGCCCTTCGTGGTCGCTCGTTTTGGCTTGGAAGCTGTGGCCTGCATACGTCCGTGTACCTACCTCATGATCATGACCACCCAGGTGGGTGATTCCGTGTCGGGGTTCTATCGGCATCCCTGGACGAACGGTTGAGGGAAAGTTTGCCGGTTCAGTGCGCCGAGGCGAGGGCGGAGTCGATCCGCCGCAGCGTCTCCTCGCGACCGAGCAGCGCCACGCTCTCGAAGATGCCCGGGGAGATCGTCGTGCCAGAGATCGCCACGCGGACGGGCTGGTAGACAGCTCGTGGCTTGCACTCGCGACGCTCGAGCACCCGCTCCAGCGCCTCCTGCACGCCGGCCTGGTCGAAGTCGACGACCTCGGCGAGCGCCGCGCGCACATCGACGAGCACCGCGTGCCCATCCTCGCCCAGCCACTTCTCCCGCCCCGGCGGATCGTCGTGGGGCCCGGCGAAGATGAACCCGCTCAGCGGCCAGAAGTCGGCGAGCGTGTGGATCTTCTCCTGGCTGATCGCGACCGCTCCCGCGAAGCGCTCCTCCTCGCGCACACCGGGGCGATCGCCGGCTTCATCGAGGAAATCGCCTAGCAGGCCGGCCAGCTCGTCCAGGGACAGGGCGCGGATGTGGACTCCGTTGAGCCACTTCAGCTTGACCTCGTCAAAACGCGCCGGGTTACGGCTCACCCGCTCGAGCGTGAAGCGCTCGACCAGCTCGTCCGTCGAGAGCACGGTCTGATCGTCGCCCGCGCCCCAGCCGAGCAGCGCCAGGTAGTTGCGAACCGCCGCCGGCAGGTAGCCGGCATCGCGCAGCTCCTGCACCGAAGCCGCGCCGTGGCGCTTGGAGAGCTTCTTGCCGTCGGGACCGTGCAGCAACGGCAGATGGGCATAGACCGGCAGTGGACGATCGGCGCCGTCAAACCCGGCCGCCCTCACAGCCTCCAGCACGAGCACTTGCTTGGGCGTGTTCGAGAGGTGATCCTCGCCGCGCACGACGTGCGTGATGCGGGCGTCGAGGTCGTCGATCGCGACCGCGAAGTTGTAGAGCACCGAGCCGTCCGCGCGCGCGATCACCGGATCGTCGAGATGGACATGGGCGAAGCTGGTCTCGCCGCGAATCGCGTCGTGCACGACGGTCTCGCCCTCGTCGGGCACGCGCAGGCGTACCGCCCCCTCGGCCTCGGACTCCCCCCGGAACCCGCGCTCGGCGCCGCGGAGCTGCTTGTAGGCCCTTACGTCGTCCGCGGTCGCGCTCGAGCGATAGGCGCGCCCGGCGTCCAGCAGCGCCTGCAGCGCCTCGAGGTGGCGCTCGGAGCGCTCGGTCTGGAGAATCGGTCCCTCGTCCCAGTCGAGCTCCAACCAGCGCAGCGCGTCGAGGATCTGCTCGACGTTCTCCGGCGTGGAGCGCTCGCG
>Ga0182024_10015536_pt1 | contig 14553 bp, 14 predicted proteins | sample P32metaG_FD_120480 | JGI IMG/M metagenome (GOLD analysis project Ga0182024, IMG submission 120480) | Permafrost microbial communities from Stordalen Mire, Sweden - P3-2 metaG (Illumina Assembly) | ecosystem: Environmental > Terrestrial > Soil > Wetlands > Permafrost | place: Sweden: Stordalen... | reverse complement strand
GGGGTAATCGGCGTGATATCCCTCGACCGCGCGCTTGAAATACCAGGTCAGCTCGGAGCGCACGATGCCCTCGTCGTCCGTCGCCAGCGCCACTGGCACGCCCGCGCGCAGGTAAACCGGCAGCACATTTTCCGAACCCGTCATGCCGCGCACCACTTCGTGGCTGTACACGCAGTCTTCCACGAGGATGTGGCGCTGCGCCATTTCCGTCAGCAGCCCCGGCACATCGGTTTCATACAAGACGTCCAGCCCGTGGCCGATGCGCTCTGCGTGGCCCACTTCAATGGATTCGCGAATGTGCGAAGCGAGCAGCTCTTCTGGCTTCACCTCGCCGGGAGTCAGCTCGCCCGCGTGCAGCGATATGTGCACGCCGGGATAAATCCCATGGAGATAATTCAGCATGCGCATGTGCAGATGAAAATCGTGCAGAGCGCGGTATTCATCCTGCGATTGCACCAGGTTGACGGCCACCACGCGCGGATCCGCGCTGGCAATCTCAAATCCCGCGAGCATCTGGGCGAAAACTTCTTCCCTCGGGAATGCGCGGAGCACCTGATTCTGAAAACGCAGCGTGACGCCACAACCGGGATCGGGTTTCGCCGTCGCGCATCCCAAAATTTCCCTCATTCCATTCTCGCCCGCGTCGAGATTCTTGCGGCCGTCGGCTACCACCTGCGCGATGCCTCCGGCGAGCAAGCGCGAGCGCATCGCGGCGAAATCATCGTCCCAACCGAGCGTGCGTCCCAGTTTCGTGGCTTCGCCCTGATCGGGCGTCAGCATCGTTTCCAGGTAAATTTCATGCTGCGCGCCCGCACGGTGCGCCACCTCAGCGAGCATTTCGCCCCAGTGCTTGTTGGTGACAGGGTCGAATTTTCCAAATGCGGCGAAAAAATGATGGCGCACGTCGCGGTCGTCCGGGGCCGGCACAAAATTGCGGATCGACCAGGTGTCAATCACGTGGTTGCGCAGCGGAAAATCCGTGAGCGCTTGCGCGGCGGGCACTTTGCCTTGCGAGGAATCGCAGGGCGGCGGCGAGAGAGTCACAACCACGCGATCGATGCACAGCCCGTCTTCCACGGCATAGTCAATGTAGCTTTCCGCATAGACCGCGCCGGTAAGGTGATGGTGCAAGTCGCCGCCCTTGGGCATGCGCGCCAGAAAATCCATCAGCGCGGCGGGATTGCCGTGCGCCGATTCCAGGAACTGCGCGGTGCGCTCCGTGGGCGATAACGATTGCGCGGCCACGGCCACGCAACAGCAGGCCGCAAGCACGAGCGCAACGGTCCTATTACCGATGGCCATTCAGACTCCCTAATCACGCCATGTTGAATCCGAGAACTGCCCGCGCATTGGAACGAGCCGCGTAGCTTCTACGGCTTGCTCGGCTCAGTCTTCCAGAAATCAATTCCGGCGGCTTGCGTGGGAACATCGAGAGTCGCGACGGTTTTGAGCGTGTCGAGGTCAATCACCTCCACCGTGCCCGGATCCGAGCCTATGCCTTCCACCGAAATGAACGCGTAGCGATTATCCGGAGTGACCACCGCGCCGTGGACCACCTTGCGTTTGGTGGGCACGCGCGCCAATTCTTTACCTAACTTCGGATCGAAGATGGAAACGGACTGGTCGCGCTTGTTGGTGGCGACGAGGCGGCCATCTTTGGTCATCGCCAGATTGTAAACGCCATTGGCCGCGGGGAACCGCCTGGTCAACTTCCACGTTGCGGCGTTCACCACCACGATGTCGTTGGACTTGTTGCACGCGACGTAAATTTCCGAACCGTCGTTCGAAGGCTGCGCCCAGGTGGGCACGCAGGTGAGGTCGCCCATCTTCATCTGCGACTGCGACGCACCCTCCATACCCATTTCTTTCCCCACGGAAAGCATGAAGTAACGCGAAACCGCGAACTTTTGCGTGTCAATTTCCGCGAGCATGTCGTCCATCATGCAGGCGGAATAATGCTTGGCGCCGTCGGGGCTGAGCCGCGAGCCGTGCGGCATGGTGCAAGTGGTGATGCGCTTCACCTCCAGCATCGCGCCGGTGGCCACCACGGAAATCGAAGAGGGCACCATGTCGCCGTGGAAATTCGCGTTGGCGACGTAAAGAAACTCGCCATCCTTGGAAATGTCCGCCGTCGCTGGAAACAAACCGAGCGGGGTGTACTTCACCACTTCTTCCGTGCCGGCCTTCAGTTTCCAGACCGAGCCGTCGGGGCGTCCGTGCCCGACGGACACGTACACAAATTGTTTGTCCGGGGATACGGCAATTCCGTGCGGACCATTTATATCCACCGGGAGCAGGCCGATGTGCGTCTCGTGCTCCTCGTGAAAACCGCGTGGTCCGAAGCGCAGGAGCACGACTTTGTCCGCCGCCTCGCAGACCACATAGACCAGGTAGTCCTGTGCAGGGCCGGAAGACGGCAGCGCCGGCTTTTGAATCTGTGACGATGTTTGCGCCATCGCGGGTGGCGCAAGAATTGCCAAAAATAACGCGGCAAAAATCAGCAGGCAAGCACGAGGCGCGACGGGGCGATTACACACGTTATGACCAGTATCAGAGGCGAGCAACTCGCGGCTGTCAGCGTTCGTCGCCGCAAGCGCACGTTTGGAGTGGTACGTCATCAAAACACCTCATTCCCATTGAAGGCTTCTACGAGAAATGGACTAGTTGCACGCAGGCAAGTCTACATCCGAAAGTTTCCATTGTTGGAGAACAAATCGCCGGGATAAATCAATGGACGACTACTGGCAGCTTCTGAGAAACCTGGCGGGAGTAGGCCGCGCTCAGCCGTTTGCTGCCGGCGACGAGCGCCAAAACCCCGGGGCGGATTGCAGAAATTCCAAACCTGCCAACACCTGGCCCCTTTCGCTGCGAATCAGGCGCGCCACGCGGCAAGTCAGGTCCTGATCCGTTTGCAGGTTCGTCAGAATCAATTTTTGCGCGCGCACGACGCCGGCGGAAATCGGCACCAGTCCGCCGCAGGCGCTCACATTGATGGTTTCAGTATTTTCGGAAAACGGCGCACCGTCCAGCTTGCCGTACACCTGCACAGGCAGGTAAATCGGCAAACGCTGCGCACGACGCTGATCGACCAGTAACTCGGTCATTTTCTTTCCCGCCTTTCGAACAAATCGGCGGCCGTGCCTCCCCCCAATCCAGGATAAAAACCTCGCCAAACCCACGCGCACCCCAAGAAAGGTATGCGCCCTTCGGAATTGGCCCGCAAGGATTTTCGAGATTGGGAGGTTACCCAGAGGTCACATCCATAAATGACGAAAATCGGCTGCGCGGGGCCCAGCCGCAGCGGGAAGATGGTTGACTTGACGCGCGATGCGGCATATCGTTGCGCCGGTTGTTTCCCTCGGCCCGTAAATCGTATGAAATTCCCAACAAGAGACAGAACCACTAGCTCAACTACGAAAGTTCGGACCCAAGGAGGGTCACTCATGAAGCGTCTCTCACAGTTTGTCGTGATCACTCTTTTAGCTTTCGCCGGTTCCGCCACTCTGCGCGCTCAAAGCAATCCGCTGGTCGGAACTTGGAAGCTCAACGTCACAAAATCGAAATTCGATCCGGGACCGGGACCTAAGAGCCTGACGCGCACGGTTGAAGCGCAAGGCGATGGCGTGAAGTATACGTTTGAGGGAGTCGCCGCCGACGGGAAGGCGATCGCGTACGGCTTCTCCGTCAACTTCGACGGCAAGGACAATCCCGTCTCCGGCTCGATGCCGAGCGGCGCAGACACGATTTCCGCCAAGCGCACCGACTCCAACCACTACGTGGCGACACAAAAAAAAGGCGGCAAGCAAATTGCCATATCCAAAGTGACAGTTTCAAAAGATGGGAAGGTCACGACCGTGGACCAGACTGGCACTACTGCGAGCGGCGCAAAGTCGCACGACGTGCAGGTCTACGACAAGCAGTAGAGGACGAATATCGCCTCCAAGCATTCCAAATTCACACGCAATTCGAGGGCGGCCCGACGGTGGGCCGCCTTTTTCGTTTCTGCCGGGCGCAGCCGCTAATGCAGCACGCTTGGTTCGCGTACATAAGAATGATAGATTCGCGCCGCCTGCTTCCGCGAATCTCTGCGCTCGTGGCGGGCGTGCTTCTTCTTGGCGGACAACACTCCATCGCGCGAAGCACGGACGCATTCTCCGCAGCCGGAGCCGCGCCCGACTCTCGCGGCGCGCCTGGGATTATTTGACGCCACGATGCTGGTGATGGGCGGTATCGTCGGCTCCGGCATATTCATCAACCCCTACGTCGTCGCCGAGCTGGTCCACACACCCGCGCTGATTCTTGGCGCGTGGCTCGTGGGCGGAGCGATTGCTCTGGCCGGCGCGTTCATTTATGCCGAACTGGCCGACCGCATGCCCAAAGTCGGCGGACAGTATGCCTACATCCGCGAGGCGTATCATCCGCTGCTCGGATTTTTGTACGGGTGGATCAGTTTGCTGGTGATCCACGCCGGAGGCAGCGCCGCGGTCGCCGTAACATTTGCGAAATATTTTCGGGTATTTTCGCACGGCGCGATTTCGGAAAAATTGATCGCAGTCGCGGTGGTTCTGGTATTCACGGTGGTGAATTGCCTGGGCGTGCGCGCCGGAGGCCGCGTGCAAAGCGTTTTCATGCTATTGCGCATCGTGGCGATTGCCATGATCGTCGCATGTGGCGCGCGGCTGATTTTCTGGGCGCCGGCAAACGCCGCGCAGACCGCATGGTTCCCGTTGCTCGATCGTCCGCTATCGTTCGATCTGCTGACCGTTTTCGGCGCGACGATGATTCCGGTGCTTTTCGCCTACGGCGGCTTTCAGACTTCCAACTACGTCGCCGGCGAGATACGCGAACCACGCAAGAACCTGCCACAGGCGCTGCTGCTCGGAGTGATTGGCGTGATCGTGCTGTACGTTGCCGCGAACTTCATCTACGTCCAGGCGCTTTCGCCCGCTGGCCTCGCTGCCACCGCCACTCCAGCGTCGGCGGTAATGGGCCGAGCGCTCGGTGCCCTGGGAGGCTCATTGATCGCGATAGCTATAGCAATTTCTACACTCGGCTTTCTGAGTCAGGCGATGCTGAGCTATCCGCGCGTGGCCTTCGCAATGGCTGAGGACGGCGTACTGCCGGGCATCTTCGCGCGGCTGGGTTCGCGCAGTCGCGCGCCGATTGCCGCGATCGCGCTGTTGGGCGCGTTGATCAGCGCTACCGTGCTGCTGGGCACGTACGAGCAAATCCTCAGCTACGTAGTGGTGATGGATTGGCTATTTTTCGGCCTGTCCGCGAGCTGCCTGTTCGTCTTTCGCGCGCGCGATTCAAGGCGCGGAGGAGCAGCGACGCAGGAACTCGGATACCGCGTCCCCGGACATCCCTGGACCACCGGCGTTTTTGTTGCCGTCGCGTGGTTAGTCGTCCTCAACACCATCTACAAATATCCTCGCAATGCGGGCGTCGCTCTGTGTATTCTCTTCGCTGGGGTCCCCGTCTATTTCCTGTTCCGCGGCCGCGCACGGCGTCCGCGCGGTTCTAATTAAGAATCCAATGAGTCCGCCCAATGAGTCCACAACGACGAGAAATCCGTTCAGCCTATATTGAATGGGCGAAACTGCGCTCGAAAGCCCGTTACAATCTGGCGACCAGCGACGTGGTGCATATTCCGCTGGCGGATTTACACCCGAGCATTGCAGATCTGGAGATCTCCGGTTCCGACGGCTACGGATACCAGCCGCTGCTGCAAAAGCTCTCGGCGAAGTCCGGCGTGCCGGTGGAATCCATCGTCCACGCGCAGGGCACCTCGATGGCCAATCATCTGGCGATGGCCGCGCTGGTAGAACCGGGCGATGAAGTTTTAATCGAAGAACCTTCTTACGGGGCGATTGTTTCCACCGCGGAATATCTGGGCGCCAAGATCCGGCGCTTTCCGCGCAAATTCGAATCGGGCTTTCAACTGGATCCGCGCGAAGTAGAACGCAATATTTCTGCGCGCACGCGCCTGATCGTCATCACCAACCTGCACAATCCCAGCGGCGTGCGCACGACTGACGCCAAGCTGCGCATGGTGGGCGATATTGCGCGTAGCATGGGCGCGCACGTGCTGGTGGACGAGGTCTACCTGGAAGCCTGCTTCGATTCGCCGTGGCAAACAGCCTTTCTGCTCGGTCCCAATTTCGTCACCACTAGCAGTTTGACGAAGGCCTATGGCTTAACCGGATTGCGCTGCGGCTGGATTTTTGCCGCGAAGCCGCTGGCGGAGCGCATGTGGCGGCTGAACGACCTGTTCGGCGTAATGGCGCCGCATCCCATCGAACTGCTCAGCGTGCTCGCTTTCGACCATCTGCCGGAGATTGCCGCGCGTGGAAAGCAGTTGCTCACAACGAATCGGGCTTTGCTGAAGGAATTTTTCAAGAGCCGCAGAGACCTGCTGGCGATCTGGCCCGAAGCGGGAACGATTGCGTTTCCGCAGCTCACCAGCGGCCACGCTGACGCTTTCTGCCAGCTGCTGAGCGACAAATACGAAACCAGCGTCGTGCCCGGCCGCTTTTTCGAAGCACCCGAACACTTTCGCATTGGGGTAGGCGGGAACACGGAGGACGTGCGCGAAGGCCTGGCGCGCATCGGCGCGGCGCTGGATGAGTTAGCAGCAAAGGGTTAATGTTGGATCGGGCCGGTCTTCACTTTCGCATGCGCCTTTTTCCGCGGAAGAATAATGTCCACCAGCGCGCGCGCTGCGGCGGTCAGCGGACGGTCTTGCCGGTACACTAAATATAGCTTCCGCTCCACCCGCATCTGCTTGATTCGCAATTCGCGCAAATCACCGCGCGCGAGTTCGCCTTCGACGCACATGCGCGGCACAATGGCCACGCCTTTTTTCATCTCTACGAACCGTTTGATGCTTTCGATCGTCGGAAGCTCCACTTCCATCCGCAGCGGCACTTTGTGTTTGGCGAACAATTGCACCACGCGGTGGCGATACGGCGATTCCACGATGTGCGCGACAAAAGTCTCTTCGCCCAGCGCGGTGATGTCCACGTCCTTGCGTTTTGCCAGGCGATGGCCGGGCCAGACCACCAGCACCAGCGCGTCGCGATAGAATTCCGCGGTGGTGAGCTCGCGTTCCTCCGGCAAATACGAAATTACGCCGATGTCGAGCTGATGATTCAGCAATTCGCGCGGGACTTCTCGCGAGAACACGCGGTGCACGCGAATGTGAATCCCGGGATGCAAGCGCCGGTAGCGCTCGAGGGCCGGCAGCAGGGCATGGATCGAACTTTCGTTCACGCCCAGGGACAGCTGGCCGCGTTCCAGCCCGCGCAATTCCTGCAAACCCTTGCGAATCTCCTCGCGCATGTTCAACATCCGCGCGGCGTATTCCAGCAGCAGTGTGCCCGCGTCGGTGAGGGTGCGGGCGCCCGAGCCGCGCACGAAGAGCGGCTGGCCCACCCAGTCCTCCAACTTGCGCATGGCGATGCTGATCGCCGGCTGGGTGCGAAACAGTCTTACTGCCGCACGCGAGTAGCTGCGCTCGTTTGCCACCATCTGAAACATCTGCAATGCCGCCAAGTCCATGCCGTGCACCTCCGGGCCCAGCATCTTGTATAAGAGAGATTTATCTCACATGCAAGAATTATAAATTGGACTCCCCCCGCCGCACACGAAACACTGGTATGGTCCAAAGGAGTCTGCATGGAACACGTTCACATTTTTGACACCACGCTGCGCGACGGAGAGCAGTCCCCCGGCTTCTCAATGAACACGGAGGAGAAGCTGCAGCTGGCGCGCCAGCTGGAGCAGCTGGGCGTGGATGTGATCGAAGCGGGGTTTCCCATTTCGTCTCCCGGCGACCTGGCAGCCGTGCGCGCTGTGGCCGCGGAAATCAAGGATTGCGGTGTGGCGGCGCTAGCGCGCGCGCGGCAGGAAGATGTGGACGCGGCGTTGCGCGGCATCGAACCCGCTGCAAAACCGCGCTTGCACATTTTTCTGGCTACCTCGGACCTGCACCTGAAACACAAGCTGCGCATTTCGCGCAGCGAAGCGCTCGCGCAAATCTCCAAGGCTGTGGCCTACGGCTGCACCCATTGCGACGATGTGGAATTTTCCGCTGAAGACGCGAGCCGCACCGATTTGGATTTCCTGTTCGAGGCAATCGAAGCCGCGGCCGCCGCCGGCGCTAACGTCATTAATCTTCCGGACACCGTCGGCTACACGACCCCGAATGAATATGCAGATATGTTCCGCGCCGCCCGCAAGCATCTCGCCGCCTATCCTAAAATCATTTTTAGCGCGCATTGCCACGACGACCTGGGCCTCGCCGTCGCCAATTCACTCGCGGCCATTGCCGCCGGCGCGCGCCAGGTGGAATGCACCATCAACGGTATCGGCGAACGCGCCGGAAACGCTTCACTCGAAGAGATTGCCGTGGCGCTGCAGGTGCGCAAGAGCCACTTCGCGGTGCGCACCAACATTTCGCTCGAGAAGATTTACGCCACCAGCCGCATGCTCTCTGCCATTACCAGCATCAACGTGCCGCCGAATAAGGCGGTGGTCGGCGCGAACGCCTTCGCGCACGAGGCGGGCATTCACCAGGACGGCATCCTGAAAAATCCGCTCACGTACGAAATTATCCTGCCGGAAAAAGTGGGCGTTCCGGCGCGACGGCTTGTGCTGGGCAAGCATTCCGGACGCAACGCTTTGCGCGCGCGATTGGAAGAGCTCGGCTATACGACCAGCGACGTGGAACTCGCCGAGTGCTACGGCTTGGCGACGGCGCGCGCCGACACCGCGAAGCAAGTCACGGATCGCGATCTGCTTTCGATTATTCACAAAGTCCGCCGCGCGCGCACGCAGGCGCCAACGAGACAAACCGCGGCCGCCGGAGTCACGCGCTGAACTGAATAATTTTCATCGGTACGGGAGATTACAGTCATGTCTGGAGTAAGGAAGACCATCGCCGTGCTGCCGGGCGACGGAATCGGGCCGGAAGTCACGCATGCCGCGGTACAAATTCTGGAAGACTGCGCCAAATCCTTCGAACACAAATTCGAATTCCGCGAATTGGCATTTGGCGGTGCCGCGATTGAACGTTTCGGCTCGCCGCTGCCTGCTGAGACGCTGGCCGGCTGCCGTTCCGCCGATGCGATTTTGCTTGGCGCGATCGGCGGACCGCAGTGGGATGACCTGGCGCTCGATAAGCGCCCGGAAGCGGGTTTGCTGGGCCTGCGCAAGGCGCTCGGCCTGTACATTAATTTACGGCCCATCCGGCTACGTCCTGCGCTGAGCGGCATTTCTCCCCTGCGCCGCGAGCGCATCAACGATTGCGATTTTGAAATCGTTCGCGAGCTGGCGGGCGACATCTATTTTGGCGAGCATGAATTGACAGGCGAGGGAAGCGGAGCACGCGCGCGGGACGTCGCCGAATACACGGCCGCCGAAATTGAGCGCGTGGCGCGCTACGCCTTCGAGCGAGCCGCCGGGCGCAATCGCCGCGTGGCCAGCGTGGATAAGGCGAACGTGCTGGCAACCTCCGCGCTGTGGCGTCAAACCGTGACGCGCATCGCTCGCGATTATCCCGAAGTTACGCTCGAGCATCTTTACGTTGATAATGCCGCGATGCAACTCCTGCTGCGCCCGACGCAGTTCGACGTGATCCTCACGGGAAATCTTTTCGGCGACATTCTCAGCGACGAGGCGGCGGCGCTCGCCGGCTCGATCGGGCTGATTCCTTCGCTCAGCCGCGGCCGCGACGGCCAGCCCGCGCTGTACGAGCCGATTCACGGTTCAGCGCCATCGCTCGCGGGCAAAGATGTTGCGTGTCCACTCGGCGCGATTTTTTCCGCGGTGCTGCTGCTGCGCGAATCAATCGGCTTGGAGATTGAAGCGCAGTGGATTGAAGCAGCGGTGGACCGCGTTCTGGATCACGGTTTTCGCACCATTGATATCGCGGAGACCGGCGGGCGTGTTCTACGCAGCTCTGAGTTCACCGAGCACATTCGCGCCGAATTGCACGACGCGCTAGTTCATTCCGAGCGTTACGGCTGGGGAGTGTAGCGGGAAGCGCGCGAGCGCTGGCCGCGCGGGCGCCACAATTCCAAAAGTGGCGAACTTGCTTCACGTTCTGCGCAGCACCAGGCAGCTCGCAATCATATCGTGAAGCGCCTGCTTCTTCTCCGTAAATCCCGCCATCGCGTAACCGATCCCCAGGGGAATCAGCCCAGTGATGATCTTTGCAAAATACCGTCCGCTGGCGCGGCCGAAACCGATTGGCCGCCCTTGCAGATCAGTAACGATCAATCCCAGCGCCATTTTCCCGAGCGTCCCTTGATGCCGGGAACTTTCCATCCCGGCGTTGTAAATCCAAGCGAGCAGGACACACACAAAGGCCAGCACAATGAACATGGACATTATCGCCACCGGAATCTGGGGATCTTCGCCATTCATGCCTTCAAACATCGTACGAAGAGACCCGACGCCGACAATCGCCACGCCGATCAGCACTAAAATCCCGAAGCCAATGCCTAACAGCAGATCGTCAATCAAGTGCGCCACAACGCGCAGCCAAAATCCGGCGTAAGGCGACGGCAGGACTGGTGCGGGCGCAGGCGGAGCGTAGGGCGCTGGTAAGCCAGGTGCTGGGCCCACGGGCGCGGTCCCAACGGGCATCACGGCGCTGGTGGGTTGTCCGCACGCGCTGCAAAACGCCGCGCCATCGGTAACGTTGGTCCCACACTTTGAGCAGAACATTGCGCTCCCTTAACTACGCACCTGTAGCGGCAATCGCAGCGGCCAATTCTCCTACAATTTACGGATTACCAGCGTGCCGACAAGAATATCGTGCAGCGCTTGCTTCTTCTCCGTGAACCCCGCCATGATGAAACCGATTCCCAGCGTCATGGCGGAAATCCAGCGGGCAAAGTAACGGCCCGTGGCGCGGCCGAAGCTAATCCGGCCTCCTGCCAAGTCTGTAACTTCAAGACCAAGCGCTTTTTTCCCAAGCGTGGCTTGCCACGACGAGCTTTCCAGGAGGGCGTAGTAAAGCCACGTGAGCACCAGAGCCAATAAAAAAATTCTGCCCATACTCGCAAATATCGGAAGCAGCTCTTCCGGCGATGAAGGTGGGTGGTTTCGCAAAAACTGGCGAAGCCCAATAGACGCTCCGAATGGAAGCAACAAAATCGAACTCGCCACCTGTATTACGATGCGATCGATTATCCAAGCCACGAAACGCAGCCAAAAGCCCGCGTAGGCCACAGCGGGGCGCGCCACCGGAGCTTGCCACCCCGCTTGCGCTGGCGGCGCGTAAACTGTCCCTCCCGGCGCCGGTGGAGTCGCGGCGACTGCTTGCCCCACGGAGAACCCCACCATCGGCTGCCCACATGCGCTGCAGAAAGCAGTACCGTCCGCAACATTAGCCCCGCACTTTGAACAGTACATGGCGCCTCCACGCAGCCGCGCTGGGGCCGCGCATCCGAGAATATTGTTGCGCATCGTATCCAAGCGGGAAGCGGCGGGTCAATGCAAATCGTGCCGTGTCGTGCGGCGAAGTTCCATGCACGCAACGTATTGCTCGCTTGCCGCAACTTCGCTTAAACTCGTGACGATGAGTCATCGCTTAGGAGAACCAATGCGAATCCAGCTTACGAATGCGGGAAAGATTTTTTGTGGCGCGCTCGCAGCCGCGGCCTTGTTCGCCAGTGGTTATGTGGCGGGACAGAACCGCTTCGGCCAGCCGAAAACAATTCTGCACGTCGTAGAGCTGAAATGGAGCCCCGCGGCCAGCGACGCCGAAAAGCAACAAGCGATTGACGGCATCAAGGACATGGCCACGAACATTCCCGGCATCAAGAACATTTGGATCAAAGGCGAACGCATGCAGCCGCGCGATTTCAACGCCGCCTACGCCATCGAATTTCGCGATCGCGCCGCCGCCGACGCTTACGCCGAAAGTCCCGCGCATGCCGCGTGGGAAGCGCAGTATGTTCCGCTGCGCGCCGCCAGCATCTCGATTCAAGTCACAAATCCTTAGCCGTCGTGCAAACACGAACTTCGAACCTCCGACAAATCGATCAGCGAGCGAACTTCTACTAAAACGCCAAAATGCGCCAGCGTGGCGCAAAAATCGCTATCGTCTCCACCACGGCGGTGCTAGGCTGCGCTTACCGGAGTGCGTCAACACGCGCTCGGAGCATTTCCTTCTCGCGTATTTTCCCAGGGCGCAAAAATCCGGCGGCAGGAGGCAATCACGGCCATGAAAAAACTGTTACTCGCGATTGTGGCGGCATATATCGTGCTGATGCTCACGAACTATCTGGTGCACGAGGTTTGGCTGATGAGCGACTACGCGGCGATTCCGGCAAGCCATCGCTCCAACGCGGGAATCATGCACCGTTTCTGGGCCATGGCTGTTGGCCAGTTCTTTTTCGCGGCGCTCTTCGCTTACATCTACACACGCGGGGCCGAGAAAAAGCCGTGGATCGTCCAGGGCATCCGCTACGGCATCCTCATCACCTTCCTCACTGTGGTCCCCACTGCGCTGAGTGAATACGTCGTGTACATCGTGCCGTACCAGCTGGCGATCAAGTGGATGATCGCGGGTGGCATTCAGCTCATCATCCTGGGACTGATCGTCGCGGGCATCTGTAGCGAATCGGCGACTTGAAATCGCTTCAGACCACGCATCAATTATTTTCGTGCGTCTGTTTGCGGCGTCCGTCGAAAGTCGGCGATGCCCATTGTCTTGCGCATTTGGCGGTCCATGGCTCGGTCGGTGAGCAAACGGCGGGCGAGGATGCCGATTTTCGCTTCGCGCGTTACGGGATAGCGGGCTCGCGGGGGATCGTCTTCGATAGCGCGCAGAATCACTCGTGCACAATCTTCCGGCGTGTAGCGCGATGCCTTGGTGGTCTTGCTCCACGACTTGAGAAACCCCTGATACACAGATTTGTATGGGCTCTGTTCCGCGCCCTTGGCATACGCGGAAGACAATTCGCCGGCATTGCGGTTCATGCTGGTGGGAATGTAGCCCGGCTCGATCAGTACGACCCGAATTCCGAACGGATAGACTTCCAGGCGCATCGCGTCGCTAAGCGCTTCCACGGCGTGCTTGCTCGAGCTGTATGGTCCGAAAAGCGGCGAGGCCAGCTTGCCCGCAATGGAACTCATATTAATGATGCGGCCGCTGAGCTTCCGCCGCATTCCCGGCAGCACCCGCTGCGACATGCGCACCAAGCCGAAATAATTCGTCTCAAATTGCCGCCGCAAATCCGCGAGCGTGATTTCTTCCATCACCGCCGCAATGGCAATGCCGGCGTTATTCACCAGCACGTCCACTGTTCCAGCGCTTTTCTCGATTTCCGCCACGACGCGGTCCACCGAGGCGTCGTCGCACACATCCAGTTCCGTCGCTGTGAGCGGCAGCTTGCGCTCCCGCGCGGATTGCTGCAGCGCAGCGATGCGCTCCGCGTTGCGCCCGCCGGCGAAAACGCGATACCCGCGCTCGGCCAGCATCACGGCCGTAGCACGGCCTAAGCCATCCGTACCGCCCGTGATTAATGCGATTCGACCATCGCTCTCTTGTGTGTTCGGCATCACCGCGTGCCTCCTCGCTGGGTGAGAACATATCGCAGAAAGCCGCCGCTGGCGAGAAGGTCTACAGCAGGCATAGTATTGACTCCGCTATGTGGCGATGGAAAATCGGCGCAGGAGGGTAGCGCATGATCAAAAAAGTAAAAGGCGGTTACAAAGTGGTTTCCGAGAAGAAAGGCAAAAATCTCGGCGGCCCCTACAAGACGCGCGAAGAAGCCGAAAAGCGCCTGCGCCAGGTGGAATTCTTCAAGCACAACAAAGGCTAGGGCTGATCAAACTCAGCCCGCATTATTATATTAGCGCGCATAGAATATCCACAGAAGCAGGTGAAATCCACAGAAGAACGCCAAAAAAATAAATCATAAATACTTGACGAAATTCCTAGACTTGCTATACTCCCCTGATGCGAGTACACGCCCGCAAAGGTGTGCGCTTCGCTGCCGAACCGGTTTCCGCCTTCTAATCCAGAGGTGAGTTTGGATACAAACACCGGGTAGAACGAATTCGAGCTTCGAGCACGTCCGCCCTAGAGGCCAGGAAGTATGGCCCGCAGGATCGGCGGATCCGCCCGGCGCTCGACGCCGGGTTTTTTATTGCAAAAAACAGTTTTCGCGGCCGCGGCTCCAAACCGCTGACGCGCTCCCCCGGGAGGGGAGACAATCCAGTCGGAAGTTGATGACAGGATTGAAGTTCTTTGACAACTGAAGGAAGCTGGCACTACGTTTTGCGAGTTTCAAGTCTCGCATGGCGTAGTAAACCGCAAATATTTGCTCGAGAGTAGCGCAATGTGGAAAGGCGAATTTACTCCACGCGCGGTGTCGGTCTTCTGCATGAGTGATCATCCAGGGGCCGGCGATGGCGACGTGTTGGGTAAGTTTTATGGTTAAGCTACTAAGGGCGTACGGTGGATGCCTTGGCGCCAACAGACGAAGAAGGACGTGGCAAGCTGCGATAAGCCTCGGGGAGCCGCAAGCAGGCTTT